>Ga0302279_10001214_pt1 | contig 37189 bp, 34 predicted proteins | sample III_Bog_N3_3_FD_194541 | JGI IMG/M metagenome (GOLD analysis project Ga0302279, IMG submission 194541) | Peat permafrost microbial communities from Stordalen Mire near Abisko, Sweden - III_Bog_N3_3 | ecosystem: Environmental > Terrestrial > Soil > Wetlands > Peat | place: Sweden: Abisko...
GACCGCGAGCGGATCATGACCGGCATCCGCGACCAGGTGAACGAGGAGATGAAGGGCTTCGGCGTGTCCGTGCAGGATGTCCGCATCCGCCGCGCCGACCTGCCGGAGGAGAACACGCAGGCGATCCTGAGCCGCATGCAGTCCGAGCGGCAGCGCATCGCCGCCCAGGCCCGCGCCGAGGGCGCCGAAGCGTCGGCCCGCATCCGCGCCGACGCCGAGCGGGAGCGCACCGTGATTCTGGCCGAAGCACGCGCCCAGGGCGACCGCCTGCGCGGCGAGGGCGAGGCCGAGGCAACCGGGCTGTACGCGAAGGCCTACAGCCAGGACGCCGGGTTCTTCGGCGTATGGCGGACCATGCAAGCCTACCGCGAGGTGTTCAGCACGGGCAACGCGCGCCTGGTCATGACCCCGGACAACCAGTTCCTGCGCTATCTCCAGGCAGCGCCCGTTCCGGCGTCGGTCCCACCGCCTGCCGCTTCGAGTGGCGCCAATGGCCGGTGAACCGGTTGCGGGCCGTCATAAGCCGGGCCATATCCGGCCAATACGCCAGGAACATCTGACCATGCGCCACTCCCGAACCCGAACGTTCCGCGCCATTGCGCTGGCTTGCGCCCTGGCCGCGACGCCGTTCGCGGCCGGCCTGCCGGACGCGCCCGCGCTGGCGCGGCCGGCGCCGGACAGCTTCGCCGACCTTGCGGCCAAGCTGCTGCCCGCGGTCGTCAACATCTCCTCCACCCAGTCCGTCCAGGCGGCGCGCAACAATGGGCCGGGGGCCGGGCCGGAAATTCCGATGTTCCCGCCGGGCTCGCCATTCGAGCAGTTCTTCCGCGACTTCCTGAACCGCAACCGCCCCGGGGGCGGCAACGGGGGCGGCGGCAACGGTGGCGGCGGCGGCCATGGCGACACCGCGCCCCCGACACCGGAGCATCGGATGCAGAGCCTCGGGTCAGGGTTCATCGTCGATCCCTCCGGGCTGGTGGTGACCAACAACCACGTGATCGACGACGCGGACGAAATCAGTGTGACGCTGCAGGACCACACCACGCTGAAGGCGACCGTGGTGGGGCGTGACGATACCGGCGACATCGCGCTGCTGAAGGTCACCTCGGATAAGCCGCTGCCCGCCGTGCCGTTCGGCGATTCGGACGTCGCCCGGGTGGGCGACTGGGTGCTGGCGATCGGCAATCCGTTCGGCCTGGGCGGCACGGTGACCGCTGGCATCGTCTCCGCCCGCGGGCGCGACATCCGGCAGACGCCGTATGACGACTTTCTGCAGACCGACGCGGCGATCAACCGCGGCAACTCGGGTGGCCCGCTTTTCAACATGGACGGGCAGGTGATCGGGATCAATACGGCGATCTACTCGCCGTCCGGCGGCTCGATCGGCATCGGCTTCTCGATCCCGGCCAACGCGGCGAAGACGATCGTGGCGCAGCTCAAGGAGTTCGGCCACCCGCGGCGAGGCTGGCTGGGCGTGCGCATCCAGCAGGTCACGCCGGACATCGCCGAGAGCCTGGGCCTTAAGGAGTCGCAGGGCGGCGCCATGGTGGCGGGGGTGAACGATGGCGGTCCCGCGGACAAGGCGAAGATCCGCAACGGCGACATCATCCTGAAGTTCAACGGCCAGGACGTGAAGGAGATGAAGACGCTGCCGCGGATCGTAGCCGATTCCGTGGTCGGCCAGTCGGTTCCCGTGGTGCTGTGGCGCGACGGTAAGGAAGTCACCCTGCAGGCGACGCTGGCGGAAAAGCCGGACGAAGCGCAACTCGCGGCGGCGACGCCGGGCGGGAAGGCCGACACGACGAAGCCCACCGAGATCGCCGGGCTTGGCCTGAAGCTGTCCCCCGTGACATCCGATCTGAAGGACAAGTTCCAGATCGGCGCCGACCAGAAGGGCGTGGTGGTAACGGACGTGTCGCCGAACAGCCCCGCGGCGGCGGCCGGGCTGAAGGCAGGCGACGTGATCGTCGAGGTCCAGCAGGGCGAGGTGAATTCCCCGGCCGACGTGCAGCAGAAGGTGGACCGCGTGCGCAAGGAGAACCGGCGCTCCGTGCTGATGCTGATCCAGCGTCAGGATGGCGTCCAGTGGGTGCCGCTGACGCTGTCGGGGGAGAAGGAGAAGCCGGCCGAGAAGGAGAGGAAGCCGGGCTGAGGGGCCGATTGGGTTTCAGGCGCTTGGCGTTCGATAGGCGTCTGCTGAAGTCGGCGGCAGTTCGGTTTGCGGGAAGCTATTGGCTTTCAACATCTGCGCCGCTGACCGAAGGCGGCTTATCCGGTTGTCCCAGGTTGATATGCGTGGCAAGAACTGACAGCGTGCGCCGCGCTCCTGACTGGAAATACGCCTCGAACGGCGCCAGACGGAGAGAGAAACCGCCTCTTTCTCGGCCCGTCGCGTGGCGGACCTTGGACAACGGGATAAGCCGCGACCTAAGCCCCACGTTTACTCATTCATTCGCCGGCTGCAGGACAAAGCGCCACAAGGGCAATGCGTCGCTCGCGTAGTTGTCTGCTGCCAACGGCCCGAACCAGTCCGGTCGTGGCTCAACCCTAATTTGTTTTATCCTGCCGCTATCAATAGTTTGTAAGGCGTAATAACGTGCGAACATCTGGCTTAGGGTGCCGACAAATTCGAAACCCTGGTTGGTTTTTTCTTCGGGCATCCAGGCGAACTCCAGGGCCTCAAGCTTGCCATCTGCGGCTATCGCTCTAACATCTTTCTCGATCCAATCGCCGAAATTCAAAAAGATCCAAGCGATCTCCTTCTCGACTGGAGTCGTCAGGAGGCGGTCCTCACAGAGAAAGCTTACTTCGCCGATCGTGAATTGGGCGTGCCCATCGGAACTAATCATGTTCGGCTTCGAAGCATCGGCGGTGAAGCGGAGCCTGATGGGCGGTCGCGTGGCGATGATGCGATCCCCGAGCCGTGCCATCTCATTGACACGGATCGCTTGGCACATTTCAAGCTTAAGATAGCCATTTTCGTCAACTAGGCGATCTGGGGACACCAAAGTCCACATTGCCCAGCGCGCCCAAAAGGCAGCCACTTTCAATGCTGCGCCAGTTGCCCTGGCATAAGCATCGAGTGTCGAGAGATAGCTTGGCGTCATCAGCCGGCGACTTTGCCGCCATGGATCGGCCTCATAGATGTTCTTTACCTCGACCAGCCATTGATCGCCGTCCTCAAGCACGATGCGGAAATCAGCGGCACGGTAGCCGCCTGCTGGGTGGAGCCGGCCGCTGTCTTCGACGTTCATGACCTTGTAGCGCCCTAGAGCGACGATCAGTGCCTCGAACATCGCTTCGGTGCGCTGGCCGTGAAGCAGCCGCGGATCGCTTAGAGCTCGGTTCAACTGTCCAGGTAAATCATTCACAAATGCCTTCGCAGTCTCTGACGAGTTTAGCGGTATCCCATGTTCTATACTGTATCGCGCATAGAGGCTCAGCAAGTCGAATGACTTGGTCATTAGTCCGCGCCTTCGATCTCCGCCGCGTGATACCCCTGCACGAACAGCAGCGCCCGCAGGTCGGCGTGATCGACGTGCGCCCGGGCCTCCGCCGCCACCACGGGCTTGGCGCGGAACGCCACCCCGATCCCCGCTTCCCGCAGCATCGGCAGATCGTTCGCGCCGTCCCCTACCGCCAGCGTTGCCGACAGCGGGAGGCCCTTCGCGGCCGACAGTTCGTGCAACAGGTCCAGCTTGGTGGTGCGGTCGAGGATCGGCTCCGCCACCGCGCCGGTTAGCGCCGTGCCGTTATCCAGCAGCACGTTGGCACGGTGAACGTCGAACCCCACCGCGGCGGCAACGCGCCCGCTGAAGAAGGTAAACCCGCCGGACACCAGCGCCGTCGTCGCGCCGTGCGCGCGCATGGTGGCGACCAGCTCCCTGGCCCCCGGCGTCAGCCGCACACGCTCCCAGGTCTGCACCAGGGCCTCGATCGGCAGGCCCCGCAGCATGGCGACCCGCTCGCGCAACGCCTCCTGGAAGTCGAGCTCGCCGTTCATGGCGCGTGCCGTGATCGCCGCAATCGTCGCTTTCAGCCCGGCGAAGTCCGCCAGCTCGTCCAGCGTCTCGCTGGTGACGATGGTGCTGTCCATATCGGCGAGCAGCAACGCCTTGCGCCGCCCCGCTGCGGGTATCGCGACCGCGTCGATCGGCGTGCCAGCCAGCGCCGCGCGCACCGCGTTCCTGTCGGGCAGGGCAGCGACAGGGATGTCCACCGCCTCGCCGGGCGACAGGATGTCCGGCACGCCACCGCACACCGCTTCGCGCACGCGGGCGACGATGGCCGGGCTCAGAGTCGTGGCGCCGCGCGCGGCGACCAGGGTAAGGACGTGGCTCATGACGCGCCGGGTGTGGCAGCGGGGAGGGCAGGGTGCAAGGCTAGGATGGAACGCTCGGCGGGTGGGTGCTTGTGGCGTGAGATCGCCGGCCCTCGCGTTCCATAAACTTTGGAAGCCGACCGGCATGTCACGTGGAGAGGCGGCATGCGGCATGCGTTAACCGCAATCCAATGATCTGTTGCGATTTTTGGAAGAGCAAGCCAATGCTCCCATATGAAGTCCGCCGCGGGCGGGGCGGTAGCTTCATCATCGCGGGGAACTCTATGGGTCGACCAGCCGTCTTCGTGGGTTACGGATACGGTGATCGCGCGGTCGCCGGGAACTTGCGGAGGCGCTTACGGGATTACCTGTTCGGTGCCGGCAGTGTAGTCGATCCTCTGCCGCTGAGCGGGCGCCCGACCGAGATCGTCTCTTTGAGCGACAGAGAGGCCCTCCGGTCGGACTGGCAAGCCGTGGGCAACGACATGCAGCGTGCGCTTTGGACGGTACCCCACGGGTTGCCGGCCGCGGGGATGGTCGATGAGCACGGACGAAAGAGGTAACCTGCGGAATCCGGAACAAACGCCTGTCCGGGAGAGCGAACCCAAACATCCTCCGCCGATTGACGAATCGCTTCTCGAAGGCCAGGCCATTCCCCTTCCGCCCGAAGCGGAAGGTCGCCTTCGGGACATAGGGGTTGACCCAAACGACCCGCGCTTCCGGTTTGCGGTGCTGATCGGAACGGCATTTGCTGGCCCCATACCGCCGCCAAGCATGCTATTGGAATATCGCGCAGTTCACCCTGATCTGCCGGCAAAGATCATCCAGTGGAGTGAAATCCAACGAGACCACAGGGTGGCGATGGAGAAAAAAGCCGCTGACGGTGCCGAATCGAGAATGAACCGCGGGCAAATATTTGCATTTTGTGTAGCGTGCCCTGGTCTGTGTCTGTCTGCTGTCGCCGGTATCGCTGGAAGCCCCATTGTCGGGTCAGTGATTGCAATTGTCTCCATAGGTGGCCCGACGGCTGCTTTTGTGCTGGCAAGGTCATTTGACTCCGGGCAGGGCAGAGCAGCGTCCAAAGTTCGGCCGCGAACAAACTGACCCATTTCCCCGATACCACCGCGCTGATCGTTGCCGGCCCCACTGCCAGCGGCAAATCGGCGCTTGCACTCGCCCTGGCCAAGCGCTTCGGCGGCACGGTGATCAACGCCGACTCCATGCAGGTGTACCGCGAGCTGCGCGTGCTGACCGCACGCCCCAGCCCGGCGGAGGAGGCGCGTGTGCCCCATGCACTTTATGGCGTGCGCCCGGCGGAGGAGGCGGGCAGCGTCGCCTGGTGGCGTGGCGCCGCGCTGGCAGCGATGGATGCGGCGCGTGCGGCGGGCCGGCTGCCAATCTTGTGCGGCGGCTCCGGCCTTTACTTCGCCGCGCTCACCGGCGGGCTGGCCGACATCCCCGATCCGGGACCGGGGGCGCGGGCGGAGGCGCGGGCGTTGCTGGCAGAAATCGGACCCGCCGCGCTGCACGCCCGGCTCGCCGCGGTCGATCCGGCGAGTGCATCCCGGCTCGACCCCGCGGACAGCCAGCGCATCACCCGCGCCTTCGAGGTCTGGCGCGGCACCGGCCGTGGACTGGCCGATTGGCAGGCGTGCGGGCGGTCCACTGGCCAAACCTCGGGCCGATCCCCGGGCCGATCCCCGGGCCAACCCCAACCCCCGGGGCCATACGGCGCACAATCAGCGTCCGGCGGCCTCCCACCCGCTCCGGGCCGGTTTGCCGCCATCCTGCTCGACCCGCCGCGCACCGACTTGCGTGCGGCGATTGCCGACCGCTTCGCCGCCATGCTCACAGCCGGCGCGCTGGACGAAGTGCGCGCGCTGCTGGCGCTCGGCCTCGATCCGGCGCTGCCGGCGATGCGGGCGCATGGCGTCCCGGAGCTTGCGGCCCATCTGCGTGGCCACACCACGCTGGCCGAGGCGGCACGCCGCGCCGAGCTGGTCACCGGCCAGTACACCAAGCGGCAGGCGACATGGTTCCGGCACCATGGTCTGGCTGAATCCGGGCGGGTGCATACGATCCATGCGCGTTACGCGGAGCCTACGCAACTTTCGGAAAGAAACTTGCGCGATGCGATAGTTTTCGTTCAACAACTGGGTTGACGCGGCGCAGCGTTAGGGAATAGGGAAGCGCCTCCTTTTGCCGCCTCCAGGAGCCAAAGCCGATGTCGCAGGATCACAACCAATCTGGTGCGGAAGTCCTGCTGCGCGCGCTGAAGGATCAGGGCGTTGACGTGATCTTCGGCTATCCGGGCGGTTCGGTTCTGCCGATCTACGACGCGCTTTATCAGCAGAACGCCATCCGCCACATCCTGGTTCGCCACGAGCAGGCCGCGGTGCACGCCGCCGAGGGCTATGCACGCTCGACCGGCAAAGTGGGCGTCGTCCTGGTCACCAGCGGTCCGGGCGCGACCAACGCCGTCACCGGCCTGGTGGACGCGCTGATGGACTCCGTCCCGATCGTCTGCCTCACTGGCCAGGTGCCGACCCACCTGATCGGCAACGACGCGTTCCAGGAGGCCGACACCACCGGCATCACCCGCCCCGCCACCAAGCACAACTACCTGGTGAAGCGGCCACAGGACCTGTCGCGCGTGATCCACGAGGCGTTCTACGTCGCCAGCCATGGCCGGCCCGGTCCGGTGGTGGTCGATCTGCCGAAGGACATCCTGATCGGCAAGACGCCCTACTCGTCGCCGGTCGAGTCGCATCGCAGCTACCGGCCGAGGACCGAGCCCGATCCCAAGCTGATCGCGCAGGCGGTGGCGCTGCTCAAGCATGCCAAGCGGCCGGTGATTTATGCCGGCGGCGGCGTGATCAACGCGGGAACCGAGGGCTCGGCCCTGCTCACCGAGTTCGTCCGCCTGACCGGCTTCCCGGTCACCAACACGCTGATGGGGCTCGGCACCTATCCGGGCAGCGATCCGCAGTTCCTCGGCATGCTGGGCATGCACGGCACCTACGAGGCTAACCTTGCCATGCACGGCAGCGACGTGATGTTCGCGATCGGCGCACGGTTCGACGACCGGGTCACCGGGCGGATCAACGCGTTCAGCCCGCATTCGACGAAGATTCACGCCGACATCGACGGCTCGTCGATCAACAAGAATGTCGCCGTGGACCTGCCGATCCTGGGTGACGCCGCCCGCGTGCTGGCCGCCCTGATCGCGGCGTGGAAGGCCGATCCCACGCCGCCGGAGACCGCCGCGATCACCGCGTGGTGGCGGCAGATCGACGTCTGGCGCGGCCAGAACTGCCTGAAGTTCACGCAGGACAAGCATCCCGGCGCGGTGATCAAGCCGCAATACGCGATCCAGCGCCTGTATGAAATCACCCGCGAACTGAAGCGCGAAGTCTTCATCACCACCGAAGTCGGCCAGCACCAGATGTGGGCCGCCCAGCACTTCACGTTCGAGAAACCGAACCACTGGATGACCTCGGGCGGGCTCGGCACCATGGGCTACGGCCTGCCTGCCGCGATGGGCGTGCAGATCGCGCACCCGGATGCGCTGGTGATCGACATCGCCGGCGAGGCGAGCATCCTGATGAACATTCAGGAAATGGGCACGCTGTCGCAGTACAAGCTGCCGGTGAAGGTGTTCATCCTGAACAACGAATACATGGGTATGGTGCGCCAGTGGCAGGAGCTGCTGCACGGGTCGCGCTATTCGGAAAGCCACTCGGCGGCGCTGCCCGACTTCGTGAAGCTGGCAGACGCGTTCCACGCCAAGGGCCTGCGTGCCCAGAGCGTCGATCAGCTCGACGACGTGATCCGCGCGATGATCGAATCCGATACCGCGGTGATCGCCGATATCGCGGTGGATCAGAAAGAGAACTGCTACCCAATGATCCCGAGTGGTGCGGCGCACAACGAGATGCTGCTTGGCCCCGAGCACGAGATGCAAGCCGCCGGCATCACCGACGAGGGCTTGGTGCTCGTCTGATACCGGCCTATGCAGCCGGTGTCCGGGCGGCGTATCCCGCCCGGGCGTTGCTTTGCCCCCTGTTGGTAGTCCCCCTGTTGGTAGTCCAATGCCCACGAACGACACGACCCTGCGCAGCGCGACGATCTCCGTCCTGGTTGACAACGAGGCTGGTGTGCTCGCGCGCGTCATCGGCCTGTTTTCCGGCCGCGGCTACAACATCGACAGCCTGACCGTCGCACCGGTCGAGGACGGGCACGGCAGGTCGAGGATCAATATCGTCACCTCCGGCAGCGAGATGGTGATCGAGCAGATCAAGGCGCAGCTAGACCGGCTGGTGCCGGTGCACCGCGTCTCCGACCTGACGCGCGAAGGCCCGCACATCGCCCGCGAAATGGCGCTGATCAAGGTGATCGGCACCGGCGACAAGCGGGTCGAGACACTGCGCATCGCGGACGCCTTCCGCGCCCGCGTCATCGACGCATCCACCGAGAGCTTCGTGTTCGAGCTGAACGGGAACACCGAGAAGCTCGATGCCTTTTTAGACCTGATGCGCCCGCTCGGCCTGGCCGAAGTGTCGCGTACCGGTGTGGCCGCGATCGCGCGCGGGCAAGGCACGATCTCGACCCACAAGCAGACCGAGGGGAACTGACACCATGCGCGTCTATTACGATCGCGACGCCGACGTAAACCTGATCAAGGGCAAGAAAGTCGCGATCATCGGCTACGGCAGCCAAGGCCACGCCCACGCCAACAACCTGAAGGACAGCGGCGTGGCCGATGTTGCGGTCGGCCTGCGCACCGGCTCCACCGCGGTCGCCAAGGCCGAGGCCGCGGGGCTGAAGGTGCTGGACCCGGCGGACGCCGCCAAATGGGCCGACGTGGTGATGGTGCTGACGCCCGATGAAGGGCAGGGCGACCTGTACCGCGACAAGCTGGTCGCGAACCTGAAGCCGGGCGCCGCGCTCGCCTTCGCGCACGGGCTGAACATCCACTTCAACCTGATCGAGCCGCGCGCCGACATCGATGTGTTCATGATCGCGCCCAAGGGGCCCGGCCACACGGTGCGCAGCGAGTACCAGCGCGGCGGCGGCGTGCCCTGCCTGGTGGCGGTGGCGCAGAACCCGTCCGGCAATGCGCTGGAGATCGCGCTGTCCTACGCCTCGGCGATCGGCGGCGGCCGTGCCGGCATCATCGAGACGACCTTCAAGGAAGAGTGCGAGACCGACCTGTTCGGCGAACAGGCCGTGCTGTGCGGCGGCCTGGTCGAGCTGATGAAGGCCGGCTACGAGACGCTGGTCGAGGCCGGCTACGCACCGGAGATGGCATATTTCGAGTGCGTGCATGAGGTGAAGCTGATCGTGGACCTGATCTACGAGGGCGGCATCGCCAACATGAACTACTCGGTGAGCAACACCGCGGAATACGGCGAGTATGTCTCCGGTCCCCGCGTCATCCCCCCCGAGGCCAAGGCGGAGATGAAGCGCGTGCTGGGCGACATCCAGTCGGGCCGGTTCGTCCGCGACTGGATGCTGGAGAACAAGGTGAACCAGACCAGCTTCAAGGCGACGCGCCGGCGGCTGGCGGAGCATCCGATCGAACAGGTCGGCGAAAAGCTGCGCGCGATGATGCCGTGGATCGCCAAGAACAAGCTGGTGGACAAGTCGCGGAACTGAGCTTTACCGGCGGCGCCCGGCCGGTCAGCATGTGCGCATGCTGACCGCTTTCGCCTGCGGCAATGGGACACTGCACCGCCTCGCCGAGCCCTCGGGCGACGCGTTGCGCAGCGCGGTGTGGATCGACCTCGTCGGCCCCACGGCGGACGAGGTCCGGTCGGTCGAGTCGGCCACCGGGCTGGAGGTCTCCTCCCGGGACGAACTGAGCGAGATCGAGACATCGAGCCGGCTGGCCGCTGAAAACGGCGAGCTCTATCTCAGCATGCCGCTGATCGGCCGCGGGGACGAAGCGGTCGTTCCGGTGGGATTCGTCCTGTCGTCCGACCGGCTGCTGACGATCCGCTTCGCCGACAATGCGGTGTTCGAGCACTTCGCGGACCGCAAGCCAGGGCTCGCGCCGGCTTGCCTGACCGCCGCCCACATTCTGGTCGGGCTGCTGGAGACGATCGTCGATCGCCAGGCCGACGCGCTGGAGCAGACCCGCGCCGATCTGGATGCGATCTCGCGGCGTATCTTCCGTGCCGGCGCCCCGGACAAGCGCAACCAGGAAGACCGGAGGCTGCGCGAGACGCTGGCGGCGATCGGCCGCGCCGGCGAGTTCATCTCGGACATCCACGACAGCCATCACGGCGCCGGCCGCATCGTTGCCTTCGTGCAGGCCGCGGCGCACGACCGTCTGCCGCCCGAGCTTCTCCCGCGGCTCAGGACGCTGCGCCAGGACATCGTTTCGCTGAACGACTTCAGCGGACACCTGAACAACAAGGTGCAGTTCCTGCTGGACGCGACGCTGGGCTTCATCAACATCGCGCAGAGCCACATCATCAAGGTGCTGGCCGTGGTCGGCACCGTGGGCGTGCCGCCGACGCTGATCGCGAGCATTTACGGCATGAATTTCGAAGGGATGCCCGAGCTGCATCTCTCCTGGGGCTACCCGATGGCGCTCGGGCTGATTCTGCTCAGCGCCATCGTGCCGCTGCTGTGGTTTCGGCGGAGGGGCTGGCTTTGACCCCGATGACCGTTCGCGCCTGCGGCTGGACGGTGGCGCTTCTGGCCGGGCGGCTGCGCCGGCAGACAGTTCCGGGGGCGCCGGAATGACGCAGCGCATGGAGGTTCTTTCGGCGGACATCACCACGCTTGCGGTGGACGCCATCGTCAACGCCGCGAACGAATCCCTGCTCGGCGGCGGCGGGGTGGATGGCGCGATCCACCGTGCCGCCGGACCCGAACTGCTGGCCGAATGCCGCGCGCTGGGCGGTTGCCCGACCGGACAGGCCAGGATCACGCGGGCCTACCGCCTGCCGGCGCATTTCGTGATCCACGCAGTCGGCCCCGTCTGGCGCGGCGGCGCGCATGGCGAGCCGGCGCTGCTCGCCGGCTGCTACCGAGACAGCCTGCGCCTGGCTGTCGCACATGGGGTGCGCAGCATCGCGTTCCCGGCGATCAGTTGCGGGGTCTATGGCTATCCGGTTCAGCAGGCCGCGCGCATCGCCGTTGCGACCGTGGCCGCTTCGTTGCAGGATAGCCACGCCATCGACCGCGTGGTCTTCGCTTGTTTCGGCGAGGATGCGCTCTCCGCGTATCGGGACGCACTGAGCGGCCTGCCTCAAGGGCTGCCCGGAACGCCCATCTGATGGACGTACTGCGCGGATTGAACCACGAGCTGCCGCAACGTCCGCCTGATGCGGCTGGCCGGACCCGCGGGCGAGGGCATGCGTAGTGCTTGAAAGACCGCCTGGTGCCGCAACACTGCAGGGCCAGGCGCCCAACCGTCGTCTCTGAGCAAGCGGGTCGGGGCGTCCCGCAAAATCAATGATTTGGGCACCAGGCGCGTATCCCGGCGGGATTGAACCGATGACACTGCGCAGAATCGAACTTCACGCGTTCCGCAAGATCGCTCAAGGGATCGCCCGCGCGGAGGACGTGGTCGCCCTGCGCGATGGCCGCGTTTTCGCCTCGCACCACGACGGCGCTGTCGCCGAAATCACACCGAACGGCGACTTCCGGGTGCTCGGTTCCAAATTCGGGGCGCCGAACGGTATCGCGATGGACGCGCAGGGCCGGTTCGTCATCGCAAATTTCGGCATCTACGATGGAGCACCCGGGCCACTCGAACTGTTCGATCCCAGGACCGGTGCGCGCACCGTGCTGGTCGGCGAGATCGGCGGCCGGAAGCTGACCTCCTGCAACTATCCGGTTATCGACCGGGCCGGAAACATCTGGTGCTCACACTCCACCTTCGCGGCGACCTGGCCGGAAGCGCTCGATCGCAGGACCGATGGCTTCATCTTCGTGCTGCGTTCCGACGGCAGCACCGACATCGCAGCGACCGGGCTTCGCTTTCCGAACGGCCTCGCGCTCGATGCCGCCGAGCGCCACCTGTATGTCACCCAGACATCGAACGCCGACGTCCTGCGCTTCCCGATCCTGCCCGGTGCGAAGCTTGGCCCATCGGAGCGCTATGGCCCGCGCCTTGGCTTCGTGACCGGCATGAAGACGAACCCCGATCTCAAGCTTCCTGGCTTCATCACCCGGTTTCTGGGATACACCGATGGCCTGGCGTTCGACGCCGAGGGCAACCTCTGGGTCACTTTGCCCGCCGCCCACATGATCGCGGCGATCACGCCGGCCGGCCGCAAGGTCGTGATCGCACACGATCCGTCGGGAACGCTGATTCGCGGTCCTTCCAATATCGCGTGGGGCGGCCCTGATCTGATGGACCTCTATATTGCCGATTTGCGGGCCGATTACGTGCTGACGACCAGAAGTCCGGTGGCTGGAATGCCGATGTACCATCAATGGGCGCCGTATCTGAATTGATGTGAACGGCCCCGTAGTATCCGTGAAGTCCCTGCCAAGTGCCGGAGGCCCTTCGCGAGGCCAGTCACGGTCGGTGGGCCGGCCGCCGGAAAATACTTGCCACCGCCCACCGGGTGGGGCCCGCGCCCCGGTTGCCCCGGAATGGCGGGCCGCCGCCCCGTCAGCCGACTGCCCGCGCCATTGCCTTGACCCCGCGCGGAAGGGATAGCATGGCGGACCCGCTTGCCGGCGCGCGGGGCGCCTGGATTTGGTCCGGCCTGTTCTGATACTGCGCATCATATTGTTCTGATACTGCGCATCATATACGGAGTCGAAAATGGCATTCCGCCCCGAAGAGTTGGCCGAGCTGGCCTCGATACCGGTGGAAGCGGCACAACTTGTCCTCGATCCACCGCCTGGCATCACCGAGCAGCAGCGCCGAAGCCGGTTCCAGGAACTCGTGCCGATCACGAACGAGCAGCGCGGTTGGGTATGGGAAATCCACAAGAACTGCGATCAGTTGCTGCACCAGCGGCTTGCCTCGTTCACCGCCGCCCAGGCGATGACTCTAAGGCTTACCCAGGTGTCCCAGGTATGCCAGCCGAGCCTCTATATCTTGATTTGCCGGAGGACGGGAACTGCCGGTTCACAGGCCACACGCGGCCCACTATCCTACTACATATAGATCAACCTGGGACACCTGGGCAAGCCTTTATGACTCTCTCGTCCTTCACCCTTCTGACCGTTGCCCGATTCAGTGCCTCCGATACGATACCTTTCAAGCGACTTCGGCTCCTCGACATCAGTCGCGGCTGTGTAATCGCGTTTGGAATATTCCTGGTCATTGCCGGATTCCTTGTAACTTACCCGATGCTCAAACGGCTGAGGTTCCTTAAGACGAAATCTATATTTCGTTTATATTACAGGGTTTACCGGATAAGCATACCGATATTGCTGCCGGTTGCGGAGGCGGTGCTTTGGGTGGCCTTGGCGTATTTGCTCTGGCAAGGTGTCTTGACCCCTGGACTACCTTATTTTAACCTCGACACAATCTTCTGACCATGCATCAAGCGCCCCAGCGCCGCAGGTCCGGCGCCAGGCGCCACCGCAGGGCCCCGCTGGACCGGAAGGGCCGGCCCGCGGCCGGTGGCGTTGCTCCTGCCGGCACCCCGGCCCGCGTCGATCCCGGCACCGCGCCTGACGCGGCTGCGCCAGGCGCCACAGCCGACGGAATGCGACAGGCTATTCCGCCGGCGGGCTCTTGGGCTTTGCCGGGAACAGCCATTGCCGGGAGAACAGCACCAGGAGGAAGACGATGGTGGCCCACATCTCGACGAATTCGGACGACATGCGTTCATGGCCGATCAGCCAAAGCGCGCAGGCGACCCCCAGGACCGTTCCCGGCTTCCATGAGACCCTGGGATAGCCAACCACGCCAACCGACGCCCAGGTGAAGCCCACCAGCATTCCGACCAACAAAAATTCCTTCATCCCCCGCTCCCGATGCCTTGTTGTGAGCGCCGATCCCAGACAAGCGGGAGCAGCCGGATGACACTTGGGGCGGGTCGTCGCCCTGCCAACGGCGAGCCTCCGGCGCAGGTCGGGAAGCCGCAGCCGCGGGGCCTTGTCCCTGTTCTTCCAGGCGCGTACGATCCACGCGCCGGTCGTTTCCCTTGCCAGCGAGGACACGCATCACCGACACCTGGACGCGCTTCTGAGCGACGTGTGGCGCTGATCATGTACGGATCATTTGACCATCACACCCAAGAGCCTGGCCGTTCTGCTTCGCTCGGCGGTCTACGCGTTCCGGGGCGGATTCCTCATTCGGCCCTTTGTCATCGCGCTCGCGCTTGGCACGGCGGGCGCGGTGCTGTCGTCTTTGGAAGAGCAGACCCCGGCGATCAGCGCCTTCGTGCCGGAAGTGCTGTTTCCGTCGCATGCCGATCCGCAGGTCGCGCAGGCGATCCTTACCGACATTGCCACATCGATCATGACGGTGGTGTCGATCGTCTTCGCGATTCTGCTGATGACACTCACCCTGGCGTCAACGCAGTTTTCGCCTCGGATCATGGTCAGCTTCGTCCGGGACCGCGTCACGCAGTGGACGCTCGGCATCTTCCTGGGCACGTTCTGCTATTGCATCGCAGCACTTCCGGCCGCGCGGTCGCTGCCGTATCCCTTCGTGCCGGTTGCGACGGTCACGGGGGCCATGCTGCTCGCGCCGATTTGCGTCGGCTGGCTGGTCTATTTCATCCACCACATTTCGAACGCGATCAGCGTCAACCACATTGTCGATCGCATCCGGCGGGAGACCGAGCAGGTCATCGACGAGCTGATGCCCGAGCCGCGGCGGCCGGCGCAATTCGAAGGGCCGGTCGGCGCGTTTCCCGAAGCGCTGGAACATCTGATCCCCAGCCGGCGATCGGGATACATCCGGTTCATCGACATAGAACGGCTTCGGTCGCTCGCCAACGACTACCGGGTTTGCCTGCGCGTGGAGCGGCGCGTCGGCCACTTCGTCCCCGAAGGCGTGGGACTGGTCAGAGTCTCGCGCGGCGATCGCATCACCGGGGAGCGCACGCTCCAGCTTCTCGCGGCGATCGACATTGGCCCGACCCGGACGCTGCAGCAGGATGTCGAATTCGGTATTGTCCAGATCGTCGATATCGGGCTGCGCGCCATTTCGCCGGCGGTCAACGACCCCACCACGGCCATCAGTTGCGTCGATCAGCTAAGCTGCATCCTGATCCGGTGGGCGGCCCGCGCGCCGACGCGCAGCTATTTCTACGATCCGCCGCATGTGCTCCGCGTCGTCATCCCGTGGATCAATTTCAACGGGCTGCTCGACCTGGCGTTCGAGCAGATCCGTCATTACGCCGTGGCCGATGCCGCGGTCAGCCTGCGGCTGATGCGCGCGCTGGACGATATCGCCAGCACGGTCGAGGATCCCGTGATCCGATTGCGCCTGCTCGATCGCGGCCGGCGATTGTTCGCCGGTTGCGCGGGGCACCTGCAGGAGGATGATCTCGCACGGCTGCGGGAACGCTTGTCGCTGCTTGAAGACGGCATCGCCCACGAGAACCAGACCTAGGCGGCCGGGCAGCACCGCGGTCGTCAGGCCATCAGTGTTTCAGCTCCGCCCGTGCCGCCAACAAGGCGCGAATGCGGTCGATAAGCTGCACCCCGGTCACCGGTTTCCGCAGCAACGAAAAGCTGCCGCTGATGGCCCCTCCCACTGCCAGGGCGGTGCCGTCGCCGGCATAGCCGGTCAGCAGCACCGCGGGCAGGCCCGGGTGGCGTTCCTGAGCGGCACGGATGACGGCGAGGCCGCCAACGCCCGGCATGGTCAGGTCCGTGACCAGGGCGTCCACCGCTTCTCCAGCCGAGAGCAGGGCAAGCGCCTCGGTGCCGCTTGCCGCGGCAATCACACCGTAGCCCGCCATCTCAAGCTGCTCCGCGAGGACATCGCGAACCACGTCCTCGTCATCGACCAGCAGCACCCGGACGGGCGTCATCGACGCGTGGGGGCCGCTGGCTATGTCCGGGCCGCCGTGTGCCGCTGTGTCGCCGGAAACTGCCGCTGGCAGCCAGAGCGTGATCGTGGTGCCCATGCCCGGGCTGCTCGCGACGTGCAGAGCGCCGCCCGACTGCTCGGCGAACCCCTTGGCCATCGGCAAGCCAAGCCCGGTTCCGGCGCCAAGGTCCTTGGTGGTGAAAAACGGCTCTCCCGCCCGCGCGAGCGTGACGGCGTCCATGCCCAAGCCGGTGTCGGCAACGGTAAGCCGCACGTAATGGCCGGGCGGAAGCAGTATCGGAGGAAGTGCCGTCGCAAGCCCCGCCGGCTGCGCCCGGCCATCCGCAAGTACAATCTCGCTCTCGGCGGCGAGGGTCAGCCGCCCGCCCTCCGGCATCGCGTCGCGGGCGTTGGTGGCGAGATTGACCAGCGCCGTCTCAAGCTGCCCCTTGTCCGCAAACAGCGGGGGAACACCGGCTTCGACCCTGACTTGCACGGCGATGGTGGCTCCGATCGTGTGGGACAGGATCTCCTGCAGACCGCTCAGCAACTCGGCGACATCGATCGCCTCGGCGCGCAGATCGCTGCGGCGGCCGAACGCGAGCAGGCGGCGCGTGACCGACGCGCCCCGTTCGACCGCCTCGATCGCAAGCCGCGCAAGGCGACGCACGCCAGCTTCGTCCCCGGCGCGGCGGAGGATCAGCGAGGCCGCCCCCTCCACCCCTTGCAGCACATTGTTGAAGTCGTGCGCGATGCCGCCGGCGAGCTGGCCGAGCGCCTGCATGCGCTCGGCATGCGCGGCCCGGGTTTGCGCCGCCTCCCGCGCCGCGACCGCCTCGTGCACGCGCGCCTCCAGCTCCGCTGTCAGGCTACGGAGCTCCGCTTCAATGCGCTTGCGTTCGGAGATGTCCTCCATGACGGCGATAAAGTACTGCGGGTTTCCGACACGATCGCGCACCGGGGAAACGGTCAGCGAGAGCCAAAATTGCGATCCGTCCTTGCGAAGGTATCGCTTGTCGATGTTGACAGCCGCGATATCGCCGGACCCCACGCGTTGCAGCGCCCCCAGGCTTGCTGGGAGGTCGTCGGGATGCGTGAACTCCCGAAATGTCGCGGCGAGCATTTCGGCACGCGTGTAACCCAGCATGTCGCACAGGCGATCGTTGACCCGGAGAAACCGCCCATCGAGGCCGGCATGCGCTATGCCGACCGCCGCCTGCTCGAAGGTCGCCCGGAATCGCTCCTCGCTTTGGCGGAGTGCGGTTTCGGTCGTCTTGAGCTGCGTGATGTCGGTCGATACGGCGACGATGCCGACCACCTTGCCGTCTTCCATCCGGAGCGGGGCCTTGGCCGACCGGAACACCCGTGTCTCCGCACCTGCCGCGTCGAAGGTCTCCTCCAGTCGTTCCACCCCGCCCGATTCGATCACGCGCCGGTCGTTGGCCATGACCGCGGCGGCCTGCTCCGGGTCGTGGTGCCATGCCGCATCGGAGTGGCCGATCACCTGCTCGGCGGGCTTGCCGATCACAGCGAGAACCGCCGGATTGGCGAACAGGAAGCGGCCGTCGGCGTCCTTGGCGTAGATCGGGTCAGGCGAGCAGTCGCCAATGGCGCGGAGCAGGGCGGTCGCATGGTTGAAGCCGTCTTCCGCGCGCTTGCGCTCGGAAATGTCCTCGACGATGGTGATGACGCGCTCCGGCGTGCCTCCCGTATCCCTCAGCAGGGACATCGTGACATTGGCCCAGACGAGCCCGCCATCGTTGCGCAGGTAGCGCTTTTTGCGCGTGATGGTGTCGATCTCTCCCCGCACCAGCCCGGCCCGCTGCGCAAGGTCGGCCGCCAGATCGTCGGGATGCGTAAAGTCCTGGAAGGTGTGCCCCACCAGTTCATCGCGTTCGCAGCCGATGATCGCGCACATCTTGTCGTTCACGTACAGCCAGGTGCCGTCCAGCGCACCCTGTGTCATGCCGATCCCCGCCTGGTCGAAAGTGGTGCGGAACAGCGCCTCACTCCGGCGCAAGGCGCGCTCGCGTTCCTCGATCTCCACGAACATGGCATCGAAGGCGGCGGCAAGGCGGCCGAACTCGCTTTGGTCCGCGCGGACGCCACTGCGGGCGGCGAGGTCACCGCTGCGCCAGCGGTCGGCGACACGAAGCAGCCGGTCGAGCGGACGGCGGATCATGGCTGCACCGGCCAGGTATGTCATTGCCAAAGCCATCCCGGCTCCGGCGATAATCAACAGGACGCCGATGCGGTTCGCTTTCGCGACGCCGGCGAAGGCGAGATCCGGGTCCAATCCCACCGTGACGACCCATCCCTTCGGATCGGCGGCGACCGGCGAGTAAGCAACGATGATCGGGTCGCCTTCACGGCTCGTCATCCGGACGAGCTTGTCCTCGTTTCCTTCGAGGATGAACCGATCCTTCGGCGGAATCGGCTGGCCGACATAACGGTCTCCGTCGGGACGGCGGGCAAGGGTGGTTCCGTTGCGGTCAACGATCGAGGCGACGGTTCCCGGCGGCAGGGTGAGATGCTCAAGCTGCTGACCCAGCCAGTCGAGGCCGAGCGCAACGGAGACCACCCCCACGACCGTTCCGTCCCGGTTCCTGACCGGCCTGGCCATGCGGATGCTCGGCTGTCCGGTGGCATCTTCGACGCCGTAGTCGCCGATGGCGAAGCCGCCGGTTTGCAGGGCGAGGCGGAAAAACGCACGCTTCGACGCGTCGATGCTGCGATCGACCGGGCCTGGGGCGCACCAGGTGTGCCCATCAAGGCCGGCCGCGGCGGCAAAAATGTAGCGGGGCGATTGGTCCAGCAGATTGGCCAGCAGGCGCTCGCAAAGATCGGCCCGGTTGTCCTGCACGGCAGGCGAGCCCGCGATCACGGTCAGCACCTGCTCCGCCCCTTCGGCGATCCGCAGTTGCTCGGAGGCAACGAGACGCATGAGGCGCATCGCCTCTTCCTCGATAAGCTGCTGCCGCGCGTTGCGCGCCTCGTTCTCGGTGTAGGCCTCGAACCCCAGGGCGGGGACCAGGACAATCGATACGATCAGCAGCAGCCGTGCCAGGAGGCAGTTCAAGGTCTGGTCAACTCCTTCAGGACGTAAACGGGCCGTCTATGGCCGCATTCTGGCGCGGAGCGTTGATCTGGATCACGTCAAATCATCCGTTTGCGACGAATTGACGCCTGCGAATTTGTTCGCTGCGCTCTTGCAGCGCACAACGTCCTCCGGCCTCGGAAAGGATTCCTTCACTCAAGCAGCGCTGTAATCCCCGGCGATGTCCGAGGACCGTGACGACGATGCTGAGCAGGATACGCCGCTCGGGGCGGTGCGGCGCTTTGCGGCCGATCTCGCCGACATGGTGAGCCTCGCCCGCCGGCTGGTGGGGCGCGGCGTGACCGTGGACCTGACCGGGCTGGAGCAGCAGGTGGGGCTGCTATGCGCCAAGTCGCTCGACCTGCCGCCGGAGGAAGGGCGGCGGATGCGCCCCGACCTGATCGCTTTGAACGCCGATGTCGATCAATTGGCTAGGGTGCTTGCCGCCGCCCGCCCACCCGATAACTGACCCCGCCCGCCACTGACCACGCTGGCCACTGACCCCACTGACCCCGCCTGTAACCGACCCCGCCGGACACTCACCCCGCCGGCAACCGCCCCCGCTTGATCCGCTGAACAGCTTTGTTCCGCCCGGCAAAAGGCCGCGCCGATGTCAGACGCTCTCGCCTCCGTCCCGATCGCTGTTGCTGCGCTGGCAGCGGTGCTCGCACTGGTCTGGCTGCTTGCCCGGCTGGCCCGCCACGGCGGGCTGCCATTGCGGCGCCCCGGCCCGCGGCGGCTCGCGCTGCAGGAGGTCGTCGCGCTCGACACCCGCCGCCGGCTCTGCCTGGTGCGCTGCGACGGCCGTTCGCTGCTGCTGCTGACCGGCGGCGCGCAGGACGTGGTGGTCGGCTGGCTGCCCGGGGACGGCTCGCCATGAGGCGCTTCGCCCCGCTTTCCCTGGTTCTGATGCTTCTGGTCCTGATCCTTCTGGCCCCCGGCGCCGCGCATGCCCAGTCGCTGGCCATCGACCTCGGCGCCGCCGGTCAGGCGGGCGCGACCAGCCGGATCGTGCAGCTCACCGCGCTGGTCACGGTGCTGTCCCTGGCGCCCAGCCTGCTGGTGATGGTCACCGCCTTCACCCGCATCGTCATCGTGCTGTCGCTGGTGCGCAGCGCGCTCGGCACCCAGGGGGCGCCGCCCAATATGGTGCTGATCGGGCTCGCCCTGTTCCTGACCTTCTTCGTCATGCAGCCGGTGCTGAACGAGGCCTGGACCAACGGCCTGGTGCCGATGAACGAGGGCAAGGTCGCGGAGCTGGAGGGCATGCGGCTTGCCGCCGAGCCGTTCCGCCACTTCATGGCGGCCAATCTGCGCGGGTCCGACTTGCAGGTCTTCCTCGACCTGGCCCACTTGCCGCCGGCCACGTCGGCCGACGAGACCCCCTGGCGGGCGCTGATCCCTGCCTTCGTGGTCGGCGAGCTGCGCCGCGGGTTCGAAATGGGGTTTCTGCTGTTCCTCCCGTTCCTGGTCATCGACATGGTGGTGGCGAGCGTGCTGATGAGCCTGGGCATGATGATGCTGCCGCCCAGCGTCGTGTCGTTGCCGTTCAAGCTGATCTTTTTCGTGCTGGTGGACGGCTGGCGGCTGGTCGCCGGCAGCTTGGTGCAGAGCTTCGGCGGCCAATGAGGCGGCCAATGAGGCGGCCAGTGAGCCGGCCAGTGAGCCGGCCAGTGAGCCGGCCAGTGAGCCGGCCAGTGGAGCGGCCAGTGGATCGGCCAGTGGATCGGCCAGTGGATCGGCCAGTGGATCGGCCAGTGGATCGGCCAGTGGAGCGGTCAGTGAAGGGATCCAGGTGAAGCGGTTGCTGGTTGCGCCGGGCAGGTGATTGGCCGAAGACCGACATAGTGTCATTTGATCTGCCCCTTTGGAGGGACCGCCGCCGATGGACCCGCACGCCCGGCATTTCGTGCTGACGATCACCTGCCCCGACACCATCGACATCGTCGCGGCGGTGGCGGGCTTCTTGTCCCGGCACCAGCTGTTCATCACCGATACCGTGCATTTCGGCGATCCCGTGACCGGCCGGTTCTTCATGCGCGCGGTGTTCCTTGATCGTCCCGGCATGCCGTCGCTGGACGAGCTGAACACCGCCTTCGCCGAGGTCGGGCGGCGGTTCCAGATGGAATGGCACATCCGCGACCATTCGGTGAAGCCGCGGTTGCTGGTCCTGGTGTCCCGCTTCGACCATTGCCTGAACGGCCTGCTCGCCCGCTATCGCAGCGGCACGCTGCGGGTGGACATACCGGCCGTGGTGTCGAATCACCCCGACCTGCGCAGCGTCGTCGAATGGCACGGCCTGCGGTATCACCACCTGCCGGTGACCAAGGAGACCAGGGCCGCGCAGGAGGCGTGCCTGCTGGAGATGATCGACCGGCTCGGCATCGATCTGGTCGTGCTGGCCCGCTACATGCAGGTGCTGTCACCGGACATGTGCCGGGCGCTGTCGTGGCGCTGCATCAACATCCACCATTCGTTCCTGCCGAGCTTCAAGGGCGCGCGGCCATACCACCAGGCGCATGCGCGCGGCGTGAAAATCATCGGCGCGACCGCTCACTACGTGACCACCGACCTGGACGAGGGGCCGATCATCGAGCAGGGGGTAGAGCGGGTGGACCACAGCCACGCCCCGGACGACCTGGCGCATATCGGCCGCGACATCGAAAGCGTCGTGTTGTGCCGCGCGGTGGAATACCACACGCAGGACCGGGTGCTACCCAATGGCACCAAGACCGTGGTGTTCCGGCGATAGTCCCGGCGACGGCCAATCCGCGAGGCTGCATGGACTACGCATACCTGATGATTGCCATCATGGCCGAGGTGGTCGCCACGTCGGCCTTGAAAGCTGCCGACGGGTTCACGCGGCTGGTCCCGTCGGTGATCGTGGTGGCCGGGTACGGCATCGCGTTCTTCTGCCTGTCCCTGACGCTCCGATCTATCCCGGTGGGCATCGCCTACGCGATCTGGTCCGGCGTCGGTATGGTGCTGATCTGCGGGCTGGGCTGGCTATTCTATCGGCAAACGCTGGACGGGCCGGCGATCATCGGTATCGCGATGATCCTGGCCGGCGTGCTGGTGCTGAACCTGTTTTCGCACGCGAGCGTGCGTTAGCGGGAGATCACGTCAGCGGCCTCTTCCGATGACCGCTCGGGTTGCCATGGAGCCATGGTTTTCCGCGGTGCCGTGGTGGCACGCGCAGCGCACGAACCGCGTCATCGCGCTTTGCCGTGATCGGGCAAACATGTTCGAAAGTCGCAGTGTCGTTCTGCTGGGAACCATTCGTTAGGCGTGCCGGTGGGAACCGGCATCGTTGCCTCACAGCGGCCAGCCTACGATGATGTTGCCCGGAAACAGAGCCGCACGTCGGATGCACCTACCAGGCAACATTTTCGCCCATCTTGGCGAGAAGGGAGCCGGCGTTCATGCCGTCAGGCAGCGCGCACATCGGCGAGAGCGCAACGAATTGTATAGCGCAGCGCAATTACCAGTGATGGAACGTTGACGTGAGGCTGACCTTTTCGGCCGGCGCCATAGGATCGCCGCCATGCGACGCATCCTTCTTGCCGGCCTGTTCCTTCCGGTTCTGGCCGTTCCGGGACAGGCGCAACTGATCGCGCCCTCGGTCGGTGCCCAGCCGGGCCTGCTGTGCCGTGCGGCCATCCAGTCGGCCGAACGCGGGACGCGCATTCCGCCGCATCTGATGGCGGCGATCGCCCGGGTGGAGAGCGGGCGCCCCGACCCGCAGACCGGGCAGGTGAACCCCTGGCCGTGGAGCATCAATGCCGAGGGACAGGGCATGGTCTTCCCCACCAAGACGGCGGCGGTCGCGGCGGTTAGGGCGCTGCAGGCCAAGGGGATGCGCTCGATCGACGTCGGGTGCATGCAGGTCAACCTGATGCACCACCCGCAGGCCTTCGCCTCGCTGGAGCAGGCGCTCGACCCGCAGGCCAATGCTCGCTACGCCTCCCGGTTCCTGACCCAATTGTTCGAGCGCACCGGCGCGTGGCCGATCGCGGCGGAGCACTACCATTCGGCCACGCCGGACCTCGGCGCCGACTATGGACGCAAGGTCATGGCGGTATGGCCGGAGGAAAAACGGCGCAATGACGGGGCGCGGTTGACGCTGGCCTATGGCTGGGCAACGGCGTTGATGGAAGGCGGCCCGGGAATGGGCGGAGGGCTGCTGCCGCCGAGCCACCCTGCGTTTCCGGGCGTGCGGCCACGGCGGTCGGAGGGTGGGGATGCCGGGTTGCTGCGGCCGTCCCACCGGCCGGCGCATATGACGATGGCATTCTACCGTGCGCCGGGCGAGGAGTGATTGGGGAAGGTTCGTGCCTCGGCGTGGCTGTCATCTGACAAAAGACGCCTTCCAGTGACAATAGAGTTCTTCCGCATACAATTGAGTCGTTCGAGACTTGGGATGGACATGCCCTTGCGTGGTCGGGGCGGACGACTGGACCGCTTAACCTGGACCTGGATCGGGCGCACGGACCGGGAGCGGCCCAACCGGGACCACGGCGCCGCGATGTGGTGCAAGCATCGCCGTGGCGAGTAGCGACTCACCCTCGGCCCAGATCACGCCACCCCGGCAGACGGAAGCGGCCGGGTTAGCACGGCCTCGATCAACAACTGGCCAGCACACGAAGTGTTCCCGCGCGATCATATGCGCGTTGATCCTGACCGCCGAAACCGCCAGCCGTAAATCGCTGACCGCTCGTATTAACAGCGGGGGTTGCCATCCCCCCCCGGACGTTACGGGTACTCCTGCGGAGTCTGCGTGCAGGCACTGAGGGTGGCGCGATCCCAGCGCCCCAACGAAACCGAAACGTTGACTCTAGTCAACGTTTCGATTACAATCCTGGGCGTGTGGTTTGGGTGGTTGCCTCCTCCGCCACGAGATCGCCCGTCCGAAGGCATCACAACGAAGACCGTGCCCGACATTCACTGGGCACAATTCAGTTACGGAGATAGGTCGTGTCAAATCAAGTCAAGCCCATCGCAACGTTCGGATTGGATGATGATGCGCTCGTCACCTTCGGCCCCCCGGTTGCCGGGGGGGTATCATTCCATGATGAAGGGTACCTGTCGGTAACGCAGATAAACGGGCTCACCCTGGGCAACAAGCTCGGAGGCGGCCTATTCATCCAGTATGCAGGGAATGGCGTCCAAGCGTTCAACGCTCAAGGCCAACCAACCACAGCCAATTACACGTCCCTGGACTATAAGCTTGAAGCCTACACAGGGACAGCAAGTTTCGCCCGCGGGGCGGGCGGAACCCCCATCGAGACAGGAGCAAAGGACCTCGTCACCCTCGCCACCGGGAGCCTGTTAAACGGGGAACTAGCATTCACCCCAACCGGCGGCGTGACCGGAGAAATCGAGACAACTTTCAATATCGGAGGGCGGACCTTCGGCCAACTCGACATCAACGTGGTCCACAGCGCAAGCAACCTCGGACAAACATCCGCCGGAGGCCTCACGATTAGTGGTGGGTTCTCGACAGCAAGCATCTTACCATTCCAACACTTCGGCTAGCTGCAGATAAAAAAGGGGGCAAAACACAGGTTACCTAACCGGAACAGCACGTTCAAGAAACGGAATAGCCAAAGCACAAACGTTACTCTCAACAAAGCACTTACACGTTGTTTCAACATGAAGGAAGGCGAGGGGTCCCTTCCCGGAGTTCGCGATCGGGTTCGAAAGCCCTGCGCGCAGGCGCTGCCAGAAGACGATCCCAGCGGCTCATCCGCGGGAAGAAAACGGAACGTTGACTAATGTCAACGTTCCGTTTCCAGTCGTCGGGTGTGGATGGGTGGGTGCCTCCTCTGCCGGGACATCGCTCGACGCCGAAGGCATCACCCATCAGGGCAAGCTCGTTGGTCAATCTCGCCAAACGGCGAGGCGAGCCGTGGCGGCACGGGCGAAAAACGAAGGCCGCAATCGGCCGTTTTCCGCACCTGAATGAGGTTGAAGGTCCTCCTTCCGGAACTACCCTACCGGTGTGTCGGGGCTGGAGACAACTATCCCCAATATCGCATTACGCACGACTCGGACATCCTTTTTGGATGCCAATAGCGGCAGGCGAGCTCGGAAACCTTCTGACCGAATGGCTGCTATCGGGGAGCCCGGCTGGGCAGTCGTACGGCCGCAATGGGGCGCAAACCGTCGGGCGACATGCCCCGTGGAAAATTGGAAGGACTTTATTGCCGAACTCTACGGAGGGGGTTCGCTGCTCAAGGTTCAAGTTGGAAGGACTTTACTTTTGGCCCCCAGCGCCCTAAAAAATCAAGGGGTTATAGACCGCCTCCGGAACGAGTTGTTTTTGTCAGAATTCAGTGGCGGGGGCTCAGCGGCAGGTGACCAGCCGACGCCACGCGCCCGCACCGTCCTTGGGGTGTCCCCACGGGGTGACGGCTACACCTCGATCACGCCGCGCATCACGCTGACGCAGCTTCCGGACACCGTCGCGGTCACCGGCCCCTCGGCCGTCTTTCGTGCCGCCGCGACGATCTGGCTGGGACGGCCCATCTCCACGCCCTGGTGGATGTCGTAGGTCAGATCAACGTTTTCCCCCGGCGCCAGCGAGGTCAGCAGCGCCGCCAGCGCGGCATTGGCGCTGCCCGTCGCCGGGTCTTCCAGCACCCCGGTCAGCGGCGCGAACATCCGCGCCCGCAGGCGCGTCGCATCGCCGTCGATCTGCGCGTACAGATGCAGCATCAGGCGCCCATCCAGCTCCCGGAACGCCGCCACCGTGTTGCGAAACTCGGCCAGATCAGGGCTGGCGCGCGACAGCGCTTCCACGCTGGCGACCTCGGCGATCACGAACGGGATGCCCACCGAGGCGACGATCGGCCCGTGCGATGTCGTCACGATTTCCTCCGGAACGAGGTCCGCGCAGGCCGCCACCACCTCCTCCGGCAGCCCGATGCCGAGCGACAGCGGTTGCGGCGCCGAAATCCGTGCGCCTGTGACCACCCCCTGCCGGTCACGCAACACGTGCACGCGCACCAGCCCGGCCTTCTCCTCGAACACGTAGTGCTCGGGCGGCTTTTCGTCGCGCAGCGCCAGCACGAACCCGGTGCCGACATTCGGGTGGCCGGCAAACGGCATTTCCGCGCGCGGCCCGAAGATTCTCACCCGCGCATGGTGCTGCGGATTGTCGGGCGGCAGGACGAAGGCCGTCTCGGACAGATTGAACTCCGCCGCCAGCGCCTGCATCTGAGCGTCCGACAGGCCGCGCGCGTCGGGCACGACGGCCAGCGGGTTGCCGCCAAAGCGCCGGTCGGTGAACACGTTGACCGTGACGTATTCATACTCGGCCATCGTTCTCTCCCTATGTCGCAGCGATCTGCAGTCGGTTGGCCGCGCGGGGACGGCCCATCAGCGGCAACAGGTCGCGCAACTCCGGACCGTGTTCTTCCCCGGTCAGCGCGAGCCGCAGCGGCAGGAACAGCGCGCGACCCTTGCGCCCCGTCGCCTGCTTCAGCGCATCGATCCAGGACGCCCAGACCGCCCCGTCCCAGGGCTCGGCCGGCAGCGTCTCCACCGCGCTCAGCAAGAAGTCGCGCTCACCCTCGATCACCGGCGGCACGATGGTGCCCGCCACCACGTCCCACCAGCCGCGCGCCTCGACCAGCAGGTCGAGATTGCCGCGCACGGCGAGCCAGAACGCCTCGGTGGCGCCGCTGGGCAGCCGGTCGGCGACCTCGGCGAACGGCAGGCGCTGCAGCACGCGGCGGTTCATCGCGAGCAACTGCGTGGCGTCGAACCGCGCCGCCGAATGCGAGACGTGCGACAGGTCGAAATGCGCGGCCAGCTCCGCCATCGGCGAAGGCTCCGGATCGTCGGAGGTACCGAGCCGCGCCAGATAGGCCGCGATCGCCCCCGGTTCCACGCCGTCGTGCCGCAGGCTCCGCAGCGACAGGCTGTCGATCCGCTTCGACAGCTTGCCGCCCTCGGTGTCGGTCAGCAGCGGCAGGTGCGCGAACCCAATCCGCGGCGCGTAGGGCGGATAAGCTCTTGCGCCATCCGCCATTGCCGCCTGCACCCCCGCAGCAGCGGATGAAGCTCCGCTGAGACCACCGCCCCCAGGGACCTCGGACAACGCCGCAAGCAGGTCGATCTGGACCCCTGTATTGGTGATGTGGTCCTCCCCGCGGATGATGTGGGTGATCCCGGTCTCGATATCGTCCACCACGCTGGTGAAGGTATAGAGCGGCGTGCCATCGCCACGGATCAGCACCGGGTCCGACAGCGAGGACAGCTTCACCTGCCGGTGCCCGAGCGCCATGTCGTCCCACTCGACCGTTCCGGGCGATAGCAGGAAGCGCCAATACGGACGCTTGCCGCCTGCCTCGGCGGCGGCGCGCTGCTCCGGCGTGAGGGCCAGCATCGCGCGGTCGTACACCGGCGCCTGGTGGCGTTTGATCTGCCGTTCCCGCTTGGCGCGCAGTTCTTCCTCGGATTCGAAGCAGGGGTAGAGCCGGCCGGCCTGCTTGAGCCGTTCCGCGGCTGCCGCGTAGCGCTCCATCCGCTCCGACTGGTGGAAGCTCTCGTCCCACTCGATCCCGAGCCAGCGCAGGTCGTGCGCGATCGCCTCGACCAGCTCCGGGCGCGAGCGCTCGCTGTCGGTGTCGTCGTATCGCAGCAGGAACGTCCCCCCATGGCGGCGGGCAAACAGGAAGTTCGCCAGCGCCACGCGGGCGTTGCCGACATGCAGATGCCCGGTCGGGCTGGGCGCGAAGCGCACCTTAACCTTCGTCGTCATTGTCCCTCACCCGGCGCGGGTCGAGCGCACGCCAATCGCGTTCCTCGACTGCCGCGCGGCGGTCGGCGAAATCGCCGAGTTCCGTTGCGCTACGCCAGCCGGCGTCGCCGGCATCGAGGACTTCGGCGTCCTCGCCAAAGGCGAACCAAGCCTCCAGCACCTCTTTGGTGTTCATGCCGGCGGTGCGGCAGCGCTCGATCGAATCCCGCACGTAGCGGCGGGCGAAGGCGTTGGCCTGCATCAGCGTCTGGAAGCCGCCGATGTCCTCGACGATATTGTCCTCGGCACCGCCTGACAGGTCTAGAATGCGTACGCGCCAGCCGCCTTCCGGGGCGAACAGGCCGCTCACGGGCGTGTTACAAGGTGTTTCATGATTGGATGCTAGGCATCCGGCTGCCGGGAATCAACGCGGATCGCCGCTGTGTTTCCTGCGGTCGCCATTCTTGCGCAACAGGAACTCGCGGCCGACCTTCACCATGGGCATGCCCCCGTAATCGACGATGTCGGCCGTCGCGTAGGTCTCGTGCCAGAAATCCGGGATGAAGCTGCCGGTTCCGACCACGTCGATCGGCGCCTTGGCGTCGGCCATCACGCGGCATTTGTCGACGCCGAATCCCGAGGACGCGACGATGCGCACGGCCGGAAACCCGGCCTCGTCCAGCGCCTCCCGCATGCGCCAGATGGCGGCGGCGGACACGCCGGTGCCGACCAGGAACCGCAGCTCGGTCTCGCTGCGGTAGCGGCGGATCGCACCGGGCGCGTGGCGCTCCAGCACGGCGTAGCTTTCCGCGGGGTCGAGCCCCTCCAGGAACCGGCCGCCATGCGTGTCGAGCCGGAACGACAGGCCGCCCGCGGCCGCCAGGTCGGGAAACCGGCGGCAGACGGCCAGGCCGTCGGTGATCTCGTGGCCGAAATAGTCGACCAGGACGGTCATCGCCTCGTCGGGAAAGGTCTCCCGGAACATCTCCGCCGCGCGCACGGTCGAGCCGGCGTACCCAATCAGCGAATGCGGCATCGTGCCGTAGCCGTGCGGCGCGTCGAACCAGTGGGCGGTGCCGTCATTGGCGTTGCCGACAAAGCCCTTGGCGCCCTCCCGCCTGGCCGCATTGCCGCCGGCCGACGCGGCGTAGGCCATCATGTCCTGCATCTCGGCGCCGGCGCAGTGCCTGGCGTCCATCGCCAGGAACGCGACATCCGGCAGGGACAGGCACATCTGATAGGCGTTGTGCGCCGCAACGCAGGCCGCCCCGAGCTTCTGCAGCAGCAGCGTCTCCAGATCGGAGAGCTGCACGAGGCTGCCGGTGATGTACACGATCGGCTCGCCGGCGCCGATCCATTCGCCTTCCGGGTAGATCAGATCAATGGCGATCTCCGTCTCGCGCAGGGCGGCGACGGTTTGCAGCCATTCGATCATCAGGCGGGGGGCGGAGATGACCGGTCGGCGCAGGAAAACCGCGTAGGTCACCCGCTTGTCGCCGAACCGGGCGACGATCTGGCGGGTGCGGTTGAAATAGCTGTCGGTGCGCGCGGCGATGTCCGCCGCGAGCGCCGTGTCGCCACCCAAGGCGCTCATGGACGCTAGTCCGCGGCTTCGGCGGACGGCAGCACGCTCGGGGCGGAGCGCCTCTGCTTCAACTCCTCGGCGACCAGGAAGGCGAGTTCCAGGGACTGCTCGGCATTCAGCCGCGGGTCGCAGAACGTCTCGTAGCGTTCGGACAAGTCGGCCTCCGACAGGCGATGCGCGCCGCCGGTGCACTCCGTGACGTTGTGGCCGGTCATCTCGACATGCACGCCGCCGGCCCAGCTTCCTTCCGCCTCGTGAACGTCGAAAAAGCCGCGCACTTCCTCCAGGATCGCATCGAAGCTGCGGGTCTTCAGCTTGGCCGCGGTGCCGACCGTGTTGCCGTGCATCGGATCACACACCCAGACGACCTTATGCCCGGCGCGTTCCACCGCCCGCACCAGCGGGGGCAGCCGGTCCGCAACCTTCCCGGCGCCCATGCGGCTGATCAGCGTCAGCCTGCCGGGCTCGTTGGCGGGATTGAGCAGGTCCAGGATGCGCAACAGGTCGTCGGGCTCCTGCGTTGGGCCGATCTTCATGCCGATCGGGTTCTTCACGCCGCGCAGGAACTCGACATGCGCGCCGTCGATCTGGCGCGTGCGGTCGCCGATCCACAGGAAGTGCGCGGAGCAGGCGTAGTGGCAACCGGACGTTGAATCGACGCGGGCCAGCGCCGACTCGTAGGGCAGCAGCAGTGCTTCGTGGCTGATGTAGAAATCGGTCTCCCGCGCCTCGCGCATCGAGGCACCGGTCATGCCGCACGCTGTCATGAAGGCAAGCGTCTCGTTGATCCGCGCACTCAGATCCCGGTAGCGGTCCGCGAGTGGGGAGCGCTCGACGAAATTCAGGTTCCAGCGGTGGACCTCGTGCAGGTCCGCATAGCCGCCCGACGCGAAGGCGCGCAGCAGGTTGAGCGTGCTGGCCGACTGGAAATAGGCGAATTCCATCCGCTTCGGCTCGGGGATGCGGGCCTCCCGGGTGAACTCCGGTCCGTTGATGATGTCGCCGCGGTAGCTCGGCAGGGTAACGCCGTCCTGCGTTTCCATGTCGGAGGAGCGCGGCTTGGCGAACTGGCCGGCCATACGGCCCAGCTTTACGACCGGCAGCCCGGCGCCGAAGGTCAGCACGACCGCCATCTGCAGCAGCACGCGGAACGTGTCGCGGATGATGTCCGCGGTGAAATCGCCAAAGCTCTCGGCGCAGTCGCCGCCCTGCAGGACGAACGCCTTGCCCTCGGCCGCCAGCGCGAGCTGCGCCTTCAGCCGCCTGGTCTCGCCTGCGAACACCAGGGGCGGGTAGCGGCGGAGCTTCCGCTCCATCTCGGCCAGGCCGGCGGGGTCGGGATAGGTCGGCGCCTGGCAGATCGGGCGGTTGCGCCACGAGTCCGGGGTCCAGCCGGTCGAACTTGCGGTCATGTCGGGTTCTCCTTGGCCGCCGTTATGTCGTGAAAGTCTCGCGAAATCCACTTTGTCGAGGTCGTGGCGGCACGGGGTTAGGCGGCTTGCCGAGGCCGTCCGGCTGTCCGGGTGCGCGTGCGCAGCGTGACGAACTCCTCGGCCGCGCTGGGATGGATGCCGATGGTGCGGTCGAAATCCGCCTTGGTGGCGCCCATCGCCACCGCGATCGCCAGGCCTTGCATGATCTCCGGCGCGTCGTCGCCCAGCATATGGGCACCGAGCACCTTCTGCGTCGCCTGGTCCACCACCAGCTTCAACACGGTCTTGCGCATCCGCCCGGTGAGCGTGTGGCGCATCGGCGTGAAGCGGGCGACGTAGATGTCGGCTGGACCTCGTGCGGCGGCCTGCTCCTCGGTCAGTCCGACTGTGGCCAGCGGGGGGGTCGAGAACACCGCGGTCGGCACATTGCGCAGCGAAATGGTGCGCGGCATGTGGCCGAACAGGCTGTCCGCCAGGGCGTGGCCCTCTGCGGTGGCGACCGGGGTCAGGTTCAGCCGGTCGGTTGCGTCGCCGATGGCGTAGATATGGTGGCGGGTGGTGCGCAGGTGCTCGTCCACGACCACGGCGCCGGTTGCGGCGGTCGCGACGCCGGCACGCTCCAGGCCGAGCCCGGCGGTTGCCGCCTGCCGGCCGGTCGCGAAGAATACCAGGTCGGCGCGGATGCTATGGTCCTCGCCGAAAGAGAGCACGCGGGTTTCGCCGGCGAGGTCGAGGCGGGTCGGCGCGCAGCCGGGATGCAGCGTGACGCCCTGGTCCGTGAGCGCGTCGGCCAGCGCCTCCCGCAGGTCGTGGTCGAAGCCGCGCAACGGCAGCGGCTGGCGGTAGATGAGGTCCACGCTGGCGCCGAGCGATGCGAAGATGCCGGCGAACTCGACGCCGATATAGCCGCCGCCGACGATTGCCACGCGTTCCGGCCGGTCTTGCAGGGTGAAGGCGTCGTCCGAGACGATGCCGAGTTCGACGCCGGGGATGGCGGGGCGCACCGGATGGCCGCCGACGGCGATCACGATGCGACTGGCGGTGACGCGCGTGCCGCCGACGTCCAGCGTGTGGGGGTCCAGGAAGGTGGCGCGGGCGTCGAAAATGGTGGCGCCGGCGGTGTCGAGCAGGCGGCGGTAGATGCCGTTGAGCCGTGTGATTTCCCGGTCCTTGGCGGCGATCAGCTTCGCCCAGTCATGCGGCCCCTTGCGAATGTCCCAGCCGAAGCCGGCGGCGTCCTCGGCCCAGGCGCCATACTCGCCGGCCTGGACCAGCAGCTTCTTCGGCACGCAGCCGACATTGACGCAGGTGCCGCCCCAGAACCGGTCCTCCGCGATGCCGACCCGTGCGCCGTGGCCGGCGGCAATGCGGGCGCAGCGCACGCCGGCCGAGCCGCCGCCGATCACGAACAGGTCGAAGTCCATGCGTTGTGCCTTTTGCCGTTCCGGGTGCCGGTGGGTTGGCGAGTGTGTTCCTGGGCGGGGCGGGGTTCAAGGCTGGGGGCGGGGTGGTTAGGGCCTCGGCTTGCCGTGGCGTTCGAGCATTGCCCGGGAAATTTCCGGCGACGAGGGCCAGAGGCCGCTCGGCGCACCGCGCCTGCGCTGATACGTGTCGAGTGCGTTCACATCCGGCTGCACCGGCTTTTCGCCGTCGATGAAGATCACGCCAACGGCATCGCTCGGCAGCTTGGCGATAAAGGTCTCGGCATCCTCGATCATGGTGCGGATACGGCGGTGCAAACCGCGGACGTCTATCGGCTGCTCGGTCGCCAAAACCTGAAACTCTTCCGCCGTGAACCGGCTGTGCCGCGTGATCTCAGCCAGCATTTCCTCCGGCGTGGTGCCGATGAATTTGCCGCACGCTGCTGCGACGACGGCCCCAAGCGGCAGGATGGTCTCATGAATGGTGACAAGATCGACCACATCGCGCGGCACTCGGCGATCTGCCGCTGCTGCCGCCTTGTTGGTCGCCAGATCGACCGGATGAAGCACATAGCCAAACAGTTCGTCCGGCTGCGTCGGGAAAAATCGGAACGCGGAGTCCGTCACCCACTCAAGCTGCATCTGCTCGCAGGCTTTTTCGATCGTTGCCTCGTGCTTCCCGCTGCGTTGGGTTGGCGGCCATGTGATTGTGTAGCCCGCCGCAGCGAGCGCTGCCTCGTCTGCCTTGACGGCGCTTGCTTGCCGCGCGGCAGAGTCGTGAAAGATGTCGATATCGCCCGAGAAGCGTGGGCCTTGTCGGTTGATGGCGACGCCGCCCGCGATGTAGCTGTCGGGGCTGCGCTGTGCCGCCAACAGCCGCAACACATCCGATTGGAATTTACTGATAGGCACGGCAAAGCGCTTCGATGCGCTCTGCAAGCCGCCGCCCGTCCATGCGGCCATGCGTGCGCAACGCCTTGGTGATCGCCAAGGCATCCGCCGGGGTCGGGTCCTTGACCGGGCGCATGTTCCACAGCGCGCGAGCGCCATAATCGGCGAATGCGCGATGATAGAGGCCCGCGAGGTCTTCTGGCTGTGGGGGTTCCGTGCTCATGCTGCGCCAATGTAGCACAGTTTGCCGAATTGGCGCGCTCCGTGGCACGATGCCGAGCCACGCCGCCCGCGTCCGCTGGCGGACCAGGGGGCCCGGTCAACCGTCAAGACACGCGCATAACCGATCAGCAATGGTCAACGCTCCAAATCAACGTCACCGCGCTTCACAAGCCTCTGGATGGCAGCGCGCGCAGCCGCGTCTTGCGCGTCCAGCTTCGCCGTGCGGGAAGGAAATCGTGCGGCCTTCTCGGCGATTTCGAACACCTGTTCAGCGGACTGAATGCGTTGTTCGGCTTCAAGGATACGGAGAAAGTCGAGTGTGCTCAGTTCGACGATCCGTGTCCGGTCTCGCACAACAACGCGCCTGAGAACCGCTGTTTCTTCGCACAGCAACACGCCGCGCTCGTCGCCTTGTAGCCGATCTGGCTCCTCGATGACTTCGACGGCGGCCCTCTCGCCTAAATCCGGTTCGCGGAGATTTGGTATCGTCACGCGCGCCGCGTCATAGATTTCATAGGCCTTGGTCGGCGCAATCTCGACGTGGGTGCGATGCGCCTTGACCCAATCGATGATGTCTTGCGCTCCCAGCCGCGCCGCATCACGGGTTGCCTCGTGCAGCACCGCATCCGGGATGACAACATCCGCATTCACATACAGCAGGTAATCGAGCGATTCTGCCGCAGCCAGCGTAATCAGAGGCCCCGTATCGACCACGAAGATCTTGAGGTCACGGGACATGTTTCGGGAACATCCATTCTCGGGCACGGGCAATTTGGTCTTCGCGGCCTGAAGCTGGCGCGCGCGGAAGCGGCAAGCGCTCTTCGCTGAGCTGTTGCAGAACTTCGCCGTAGGTCGCGCCGCCAAGTCGGCGGCGCAGCTCAAGGGCGGTCATCTCCCCGCGTGAAAAGGCTGCCAGCGCCTCCCTTTGATTCATCGTCGGGACTCCTCGTCTAGATGCTGGCATGACTGGGGCCAATCGATTCACGCGGCGGCATGAACGGCGCAGCCCCTCTCGCCCTGTCGCGCCCATCGCCGAGGCGTCCGCCGGGGTCGGGTCCTTAACCGGGCGCATGTTCCATCGCGTGCGGGCGCCACAATCGGCGAAGGTGCGACGATAGTAGGCCGCGAGGTCTTCTGGCTGTGGTGGCTCAGTGGTCATCCTATCTCAACATAGCACAGTTTGCCGAATTGGCGCGCCCGAGCCACGATGCCGAGCGCATGGGCTACTCTGGCGACCATGTCTGAACGAGCCTATTATGTGGCGGCACGTGGAGGTTCAGGATACCGATCATGGTGACCAGTGCTCTCGAGGCCGTGCGGTTGCAGCTTGCGGCGAAGGAACCGGAGCTTCGGCGCCGCGGCGTGCGTCATCTCGCCGTGTTCGGGTCCGTCGCCCGGGGGGAGGACGGTTCGGACAGCGACGTTGACCTCGCCGTTGAGATCGAGGATGGCCATTCCTTCTCGTTGATCCGCATGGAAGAGACGCGCCTTCTGCTTGAGGACGCGCTGGGCCGCCCAGTGGACCTCGGTGAGGTCGATAGCTTCCGCCCTCATGTCCGGGCGGCGTTCGACCGTGACCGGGTCCCGATCTTCTGATGGCCCGTTCCGATGACGAGTGGGTTCAGGACATCATTTCGGCGATAGAGGCTATAAGGGCGGATACGGTTGGTCTGGACCTCGCAGCATTCGCCGCGAGACCGACGACCGTACGATCGGTCCTGTACTCGATCGCGGTCATGGGAGAGGCAGCAAAATGCATCAGCCCCGCTTTCAAGGCTGGGTATCCAGATATTCCCTGGCGTGCGATCGCGGGCATCCGCGACAGAATTGTCCATGAATACTTCCGCACCAATACACAGCGCATTTGGGACGTCGTGACCGGTGATATCGACGAGTTGGAGAAAGCGCTGAAGAACCCATTGGACCGCCCTCCGGCCCCGGACTGAACCATGCCAAGATCGTGACGGTTCCACAAGGGTCATCTCGTCCGGGAAAATCCCGAAAGTCCCTACAGTCGGCGGCCAGCGTCGTCGAGTTTCGTATCGTTCCTTGAAGTGTCCTCCTGGTCCAGCTTGTTATAAAGAAGAGCGATTACCTTCTCGAATGACCTTTTGCGCAGCTTTTCCCATGCGAGGTCGATCTTTTCATCATCTGTTAACTTTAACAATGAAACAACATCCTGGCGTGGGAGCATGGCTTCCACCATTCCGAACAGAATTTTTACGTCCGGCTTATCGCCAGTGGACGATTTAGCGAGCGCGTGTTTTGCCATGCCGATTTTGTCTTCATCAGTAAGGCGTGCGAGCTTGACCAAATCGGCTTTCGTCAGAAACGCGGCCGCAAGTGCTCTTGCATCATCCTTCGTAAATATGAGTTGCACTTTGTAGCTGCCGTTCAACTGGAGCTTGACGTTGTGCTGCTCAAAAGCCTCGAGGTCTGAGCCACCCTTCCATCGGACGTTCGCTAAGTCATACGCGACGATATCATTCCAGCCATGGTTCCTATTCTGGCCCGCCGCCACTACTTTCATCACCGCCTCCCTTGTCTAACACAAGGGGGAACATAAGAGCGGCGGACCGCCGCCGCAAGGAATAAACTTAGATTGTGAGTGCCTTCCCGTTGATATGCTGGCTTGAGTTAGGAGATAGCCGGTGGCGCAGCCACCCTTACGCCTTGAACGTCTTCCCAGCAGCAAACCGCACCGCCTCCTCCGCGGCGCGGAACAGCGCGCGCGCCTTCTGCCGAGTCTCCTCGTATTCCGTCTCCGGATCGGAATCGGCGACGATACCCGCGCCTGCCTGCACGTGCATCACCCCGTCCTTCACCAGCGCGGTGCGCAGGCCGATGCAGGTGTCCATCGTCCCGTTGGCGGCGAAGTAGCCGATGCAGCCGGCGTAGATGCCGCGGCGGTCGGGCTCCAACTCCTCGATGATCTCCATCGCCCGCACCTTGGGCGCGCCCGACAGCGTGCCGGCGGGGAAGCCGGCGACCAGCGCGTCCAGCGCCTCCAGCCCCTCGTCCAGCCGGCCCTCCACCGTGCTGCTGATGTGCATCACGTGGCTGAACCGCTCGACCACGAAGCTGGCGGTCACCTTCACGCTGCCGATCTCCGCCACGCGCCCCACGTCGTTGCGGCCCAGATCGAGCAGCATCAGGTGCTCGGCGCGCTCCTTCGGATCGGCCAGCAGCTCGGTCTCCAGCGCCTTGTCCTCGGCGATACTGGCGCCCCGCCCACGAGTGCCCGCCAACGGCCGGATCGTCACCGTGCCATCGCGCAGCCGCACCAGGATCTCCGGGCTCGATCCCACCACGGAGAACCCGCCGAAATCCAGGTAGAACAGGAACGGCGCCGGATTGATCCGCCGCAGCGCGCGGTACAGCGAGAACGCCGGCAGCGCGAACGGCGCCGAGAACCGCTGGCTCAGCACGATCTGGAACGCGTCGCCGGCGGTGATGTACTCCTTGGCGTGGCCTACCGCGGCGATGAACGACTCCTTCGAAATGT
>Ga0302279_10001216_pt1 | contig 37180 bp, 30 predicted proteins | sample III_Bog_N3_3_FD_194541 | JGI IMG/M metagenome (GOLD analysis project Ga0302279, IMG submission 194541) | Peat permafrost microbial communities from Stordalen Mire near Abisko, Sweden - III_Bog_N3_3 | ecosystem: Environmental > Terrestrial > Soil > Wetlands > Peat | place: Sweden: Abisko...
GGTCGTGACCCAGACGTCCCCGAGGGCGGGGTCCGAGACGTCGTCGCGCAGGAGCGCGCGGAGCTCCTCGAGGATCAAACCTTCCAGACGTGCGTGCCGGTGACCGGCTCCTTCCTCGACTCTCTTCATGACTGACAGCTCCCGCGGCGGCCCGATGACGACGGCATCGCGAAAAAGAGGAAGCAAGAAACGGGTGTCCGCGTATCCATGAAGGATGCCGATGCAGTGCGCTGGGACCTGGGTCATCATACTCGCCGCGCTGGGCGTCGCCTGCGACAAGGCGCCGGCAGACGAGAGTAGGGACCCCCGCGGTCCCCCGAGCGCCGCGAGCTCGCCCGTCTCGGTGACAGCGGCTGGCTCTCCGAGCTCTCCCAGGAGCGAGCCGCCCTTCGTCGCGGTCAAGCGAGCGCCCACGGACGGCGCCTTGCCAGCGATCCTCGCTGCCGAGTCAGCCACGGCGAAGCAGAGAGGGCTCAGGCCGTACGCCGAGCTTCGCGCCGACTGGTGCGGCCCGTGTGTCGCTCTCGAAAAGAGCATGACGGACGACCGCATGCGGGACGCGTTTCGCGGTGTCTATCTCGTGCGCCTCGACGCCGACGAGTGGGACGCCAAGCTCCTCTCGCTGGCCGGGCTCGATGGGTCGGCGATACCGGTGTTCTTCGAGCTCAACGAAGCGGGCAAGCCGACCGGGCGCCGCATCGACGGAGGCGCCTGGGGCGACAACGTCGCTGCGAACATGGCGCCTCCGCTCAAGGCGTTCTTTCACCCCTAGTACCTCGACGCAGAGAATTCGAGGCGGAGCAGCCCCGAGTAGGGCTACTCGTACATCACGTACTCGGGCTCGGGCGCGAGAGAGAGCACCTCGTCCGGAGTCATGAGCTTGCTGCCGTTCGTCGTGTCCTCGTCGAAGAAGAGCTTGAACCCGGGGTGGACGACCTCCGTGAGCGTCTTGACGAGATAGTTGTAGGTGTGGATTTTTGCGCCCTTCGGTCCGAGGCCATCGACGCTCTTGATGACGACGACCCCGGGCGCGGCCTTGATGTCCGCCTCGCCCGACAGCACGTAACCGTTGACCTGGTGGAAGACGAGCGCCTTCTCCGGGAGGTCGCTCTCCTGGATGAGCCCTGACAGGTAGGCAGCGACGGCGCTGATCGTCTTGCCCGTCACGAGCCCCCAGTAGACGCCTGGCTTCTGCTTCGGCTTCATGGCCCACTCGGGGTCCAGCGCGACGCCCACATCGGGCTCCCGCAGATACTTCTCGAAATGCTTCAGCTCGTCCAGAAAGTCGGACTGGCCAGGCTGGACGTTGAGCAGCAAGATCCCGTGCGCCGCGCGAGCCGCAGCGAGGTACTCGTCGACGACCGAGTCCGGGACGCGCCGTCGCCACTTGCCATCGCCTCCAGGGACGCCCTGGACGACGACCGCGATGAGCTCGAAGACCGGCAGAGCCTTGCGGTCCTTGGCGTACTTCTGGCCTAGCGCGTCGATCTCCCGGGCCCGCTTCGCGAGGTCGCCTGCGAGCCGGCCCAGTGCAGGGCCACCCGGGGTGCCGCAGAACCCCACGAGGCGGTAGGCCGGAAACAGCTCGCGCCCGCCAAGAGGCAGCTGCGGGCGTGGCGGCGTGGGAGGGGCCGGCGGAACGGGTGGGGGTGCGGTCGGCGCTTCCGCGGGCGGTGGGGCCGGTGCTGGAGCGGGCGCAACGGGCGCTACTTCGACGGGCGGCGGTGGCAACGCGCGGACGGTCGACGGACGCATGCAGCCGCCGAGTGCCACGGTAGCGACGAGAGCACCGACGAAGGATCCAGCGAGCCGCACGCAGGCATAGTGCCCGCGACCAAGGCACCCGGGCAACTCCCGAAGCATGCCCGCGCGGTCCGACGGAAGTGAAGGGCTGCGCTCGCCGTGACCGAGGGCTGTGCAGCGACCGGTCGCCACGCTGCCATCACGCCGTCGCGAGCGCCTCGGCGACGAGCTCGTAGGATCGCTTGCGTGCCGCGTGGTCGTGCACGAGCGTCAGCACCATGATCTCATCCGCGCCCGATTCCTCGACGAGCGCCGTCAGGCGTGCCCGGACGTGCCCCACGCCGCCGAGGACCAGAGGCGCGTCCGACCCGACGCGAAGGGCCTGCTCGAATTCGTCGTACGGGTACGCGAGCGCCTCTTCCACGCTGGGCAGCGGGCGATCGCGGATGCCCTGGCGAAACCACACCATCGAGAGCTCGCTCGAGCTCGCTAGCCTCGACGCGGCCGCGTCGCTCTCGGCGCAGATGACGCCGAGCGCCAGGATCGCCCACGGCTCGCGGCGCCGGGGCGACGGGACGAAGGTCTCCCGGTAGCGCCGGAGGACGCGCGCGGCCTCTTCAGGGTTCATGTAGTGGGCGAAGGCAAAGCCCAGCCCGCGCTCGGCCGCGAGGACGGCGCCGCCGGAGTCACCGGAGCCAAGGAGCCAGAGCTCTGGCGCCGGGACGTTCGTTGGTATGGCGCGGATGGTCCCGCTCATCGCGGCGCGCGGCGGCCCGTCGTCGTCCAGGTAGCGCGTCAGCTCCGCGAGCTGCTCGGGAAAGTCCTCGGCGCCTGCGGCGTCCCGCGTTCGACGGAGCGCCGCGGCGGTGCGCGGGTCAGTCCCGGGGGCCCGGCCCAGGCCGAGGTCGATGCGGCCTGGAAAGAGCGCGTGCAGCACGCGGAAGGTCTCGGCGACCTTGAGCGGAGCGTGGTTGGGAAGCATGATGCCGCCCGAGCCGACCCGGATGGTCCGGGTCGTCGCGGCGATCTGCCCGATGAGGATCTCGGGGGCGGGACAAGCGAGGCCGCCGGCGTTGTGGTGCTCGGCGAGCCAGTAGCGGCGCAGGCCAAGCGCCTCGGCGTGTCGTCCGAGGTCGAGCGTGTTGCGAAGCGCGTCACCCGCCGTGGCGCCGGACGGGATCGGAGAGAGGTCGAGCACGGAGAGGGCCGGCGGCATGGTGATGCAGAGTACAACGCCTCCGCGCGGGAGGGGGCGCGTCGGCGCTCAGCGGACTCGCGCTCGCAAGAGGAGCTTCTCGAAGAGCGACGGTACGAAGCGCTTGGCGTAGACCGCCGCGACCTCCTTGCCGCCGATGAGGGCCTCGCTCCGGTTCGTCTCGATTACTCGGGCGATGGCACTGGCGCACCGCTCGGCCGAGATGCCGCCAGCGGTGGCGTCGTCCATCGTGCCCTGCGCCGAGCCGTCCCCCGTGAGCGCATTCCTGGAGACGTTCGTCGCGACGAACCCCGGACAGACGAGGGAGACACGGACACCGCTGGGCGCGACCTCCGCCCGAAGGGAATCGAAGAACCCGTGGAGGGCGTGCTTCGACGCCGCGTACGTCGACCGGTACGGAGAACCAATCTTGCCGACCAGGCTGCTCACGACGACGAAGTGACCCGCGCCGCGACGCAGGAAGGACGGGAGGACGGCCTTGGTGAGACCCACCGTGCCGAAGTAGTTGGTCTCCATGATCCGGCGGTCGACGTCGAGCGTCGTGTCCTTCGCGAGGCTCCGCTGGCTGATGCCGCCGTTGTGGACGAGGACATCCACTGCGCCGGCACCGAGCGTTCGCTCTGCGGCAACGCCGATGGATCCTTGATCGGCGAGATCGAGCGGCACCACGTCATGGGTGCCCGGACGCTCGCACCGTGCACGGACCGCCTCGAGCGAGCTCTCCTTGCGCGCCGACAGGACGAGCCTCGCGCCTCGCCGCGCCAGCTCGTAGGAGAGCGCCTCGCCGATTCCCGACGAGGCGCCCGTGATCCACACGCGACTGTTTGCGATGGTCGTCATGGCAAGAACGTACCCCACCGTCCAGCGAAAGGGTCGCCCTCGGGCGCCGGACCACGACCTCCCTGGAGTCAGCCCGGCGGCTCTCGCAGGTCTAGCAGGTAGAGGTCTTCGACCTTCTTCCGCGCCCACGGCGTCCGTCGCAGAAACGTCAGGCTGGACTTGATGCTCGGGTCCAACTTGAAGCACCGGATGTCGATGCGCCGCCCGAGCTCGTCCCACCCGTGACGTGCGACGAGCTCGGTCACGATGCGTTCGAGCGTGATCCCGTGGAGGGGGTCGTTCTTGCCGGAGGAGGTCATGGGGCGAGGTCTCGGAACAGGCCCTCCAGCAAGAGCGGGTTGACGATGTCGGCGCGAGCGACCGGTCCCAGGTGACCCACGCCCGCTACGGCGTGGAGGCGCGCGCCGCCGATGACCTCGGCGAGCCGCTCTGCCACCCGGCGGCTGGCTATCGGGGACAGCTCGCCGAAGAAGAGACGCGTCGGAACGGACAAGGCTGCGAACGCTTGGCTTCGTGTCGTGTCCTCCATGAGCGTCCGGACCCCTTCGCGAACGACCCATCCGATACGCCTGAACTCGGCGCGCGCCTCCTCGCGCAGCGACTGCCACGCGCCCGCGCCTCCCCAGTAGTCCACGAAGCGCCGCAGCCACGCCTCGTTCTCCTCGGCGGTGACGCCCCAGGACTCCCCCACGGCTTCGAGGGTTGCGCGGGCGTCGGCATCCTCGGGTCGGTCGAGCACGCCGAAGGCCACCGGCTCGTAGAGGGTCAGCGAGCGAATCGAGGCGGGCTGAGCGAGCGCCGCGTGGAGCGCCAGCAGGCCGCCATACGAGTGACCGACGACGTGCGCGCCTCCCTCGGCGTTCAGGAGCTCGACGACACGCGCGACGTCCGTTCGGAACGAGAACGGCTCCGGCGAGGGCCACGCGGTAGAGGCGCCGTGCCCGCTCAGATCCGGCACGACCACGCGGAGCCCTCGCCGGGCGAGCTCCGGCACGAGGCGGCGGAACTGGCGGCCCGACAGGCCGGAGCTGTGGAGGAGCAGGACGGCCGGCCCTTCGCCGGACGCCTCGACGTGAAGAGCGCTGCTTGTCATGCGAGAATCATCTTACGTCGCTACGAGCGAGCCGCGAACCGTTGCATCGTTCGGAGGCTGACGGACAGACGACGCGCCGCGCGGGAGCGGTTGCCATTCTCGAGCGCGAGAGCCGCCCGCAGGAGACGATCGATCGTCTCTTCGAGCGGCTGGTCGAGGCGCACCTCGAGCACGTCCGGCCCCCCCTTTCCTGTTCCCTGGCTCCGCGCTGCCGGCTCCTTCGGCGCTGGCGCAGAGCTGCGCATCCGCTCGGGGAGGTCGCGGACCCGCGCTTGCTTACCCTCACGCATGAGACAGAGAAGCTGGATCGCGTTGCGGAGCTCGCGGACGTTTCCCGGCCACGGGTAAGCGCGGAGCGCCGCCATCGTCGCCCGCGTCAGCCGAGGCGGCTTCGTTCCGTGCATCGCGGAGGAGTGCGCGAGAAACTGGTGCACGAGCGGCCCGATGTCGGGGATCCGTTCGCGGAGCGGAGGCACCTCCAGCGTGATGCCCTCGATCCTGTAGTAGACGTCGGCCCGGAAGCGCCCCGCCTTCACCTCGTCCTCGAGCGGACGCAGCGTCGCCGTGACGAGCCGGACGTCCACCGAGATCTTCGTCGATCCCCCGACACGCATGAACCTCCGGTTCTCGAGAAACCGGAGCAGCTTCACCTGTGCGGCGAGCGGCATCTCTCCAATCTCGTCGAGAAAGAGGGTGCCTCCTGCCGCCGCCTCGATCTTGCCGCGGGCTCGCTCGCTCGCGCCGGTGAAAGCGCCCTTCTCGTGGCCGAAGAGCTCGCTCTCGAACAGAGCCTCCGGAATCGCCGCGCAGTTGATGGGGACGAAGGGGCCGTCATGGCGATGCGAGAGGTCGTGAAGGCGACGCGCGAGGACCTCCTTTCCTGTGCCGCTCTCGCCAATGAACGTCACGACGACGTCCTTGCCGGCGACGAGCCGCAGCACCCGGTCGAGCTGGCGCATGGCCGCCGAGTGCATTGCGGGCTCGAGAACTACGTCAAGCTGTCGCTTCGAGGTGGGCACGAGCCGGTAGGGTAGCCCACTCCCCCGATTTCATCCTCGCCTCTCCGAGGGCGGCTCGGACTCGAGGCGGGTGCGAATGGCGTCGAGGATTGTCCAGCCCCACACGGGTTTGGGGACCACGAGCGGGACGAGGCCGCCCTTGGTTGGGGGAAGCGACTCGAACCGCCGCGGTTCCCGCGTGACCAGCACCGGAAGGGTCCCTGGCCTTCGCCGTCGCAGCGTCGCGAGCGCGGACATCACAGAGTCCGGCTTGAAGTCGTCCGGAAATAACAGGACGACCGACGAGGAGGGAGGCGTCGCGTCGGCCAGTTTCTCGATGCATCTCGTGCCGTTCGTGCTCGCGCCGGCGCGCCGAAGGTACGCCTCGAGCCCGTCCAGCGTCTCCGGGTTGTCGGCGACGATGGTGATATGGAGCGCGGGTTTGGTGGAGCGAGAAGCAGGCATGAGGATCACCCGAGCCCGAGGAGGTCGAGGAGCGCGTTGACGAACGTGAGCGGGTGAGGAGGACACCCGGGGACGTAGAGCGCGGGCCCGACGGCGCGGAGAAATTCTCGATCGACACCGATGCCCTCTTCGTAGAGGCCTCCCGAGATCGCGCACGCGCCGAAGGCCACGAGGAAGCGCGGATCGGGCATGGCGTCCCAGGCGAGCTGGACGGCGCTCTTCATGTGGCTAGTGAGCGGGCCGCTGAGGACGAGGCCGTCTGCGTGCCGCGGCGACGCGACCCACTCGATGCCGTAGCGTTGCACGTCGAAGTTCACGTTCGCCGCGGCGTTGAGCTCGAGCTCGCAGGCATTGCAACCGCCCGCCGATACCTGTCGTAGCTTCAGAGAGCGCCCGAAGAGCCTCGCGAAGGCCCCGGAAGCGCGGACCTGAGCGGCCTCGAGGTCCCCCTCCCGCACGATGAGGTCGCTCTCCCGCGTGGCCGCCATCCTCGGGTCCGGCGTGAACGCGATCTTTTCTCCGGGGCACGCGGTCACGCATTCGTTGCAGAAGACACAGCGACCGAGATCGAGCGCTACCGGGTCCAATCGGATCGCTCGTGTCGGGCAGGCCTCGGCGCACGCCGAGCACTCCGAAGCGCACGGAGTCGAGGCGATTCGAGGCCTCCCTCGAAATCCCGTCGGGACGGCCTTGCGGAGATCGGTGATGAACTGGGTCCCCTGCGACGCTCGGACGCGGAATGAGCTGAACATTGCTAGAGGTCGTTCCCGCAATAGGAGAGGTCGAAGCTCTTGTTGCAGATCGGGAAATCCGAGATCTCGTCGCCGCGAACGGCGATCGCGAGGCCCAGCCAGTTGCGCAAGGAGGGGTCCTGCACCTTGTAGTGGGCGAGGCCCCCGCTGGAGTCCGTTTCGATGCAGTGGACGACCTCGCCACGCCAGCCCTCCGCGACCGTGATCGAGAGCTCCGATGGGGCGAGCGCGCCGACGGAGGCGCGGCGCGGCGTCCAGGACGGAAACCTGTCGAGCGCCTGGCCGAGCCACGCGAGGGAGCCATCGAGCTCGGAGATCCGGAGCCGTGCTCTCGCCCAGCAGTCCCCGCTCGTCTCCACGCGCGCTTCGACCGGAAGAGCCGCGTAGATCCCGCGACTGCTGGACCGCTGGTCGAGAGGTATGCCGGAGCTGCGCGCCGCCATACCCACGACCCCAAGCTCGCGCGCGGTCGCCTCCGGGAGCACCCCTACGCCGCGCAGCCGATGCTGAACCGTGACCGCCGAAAGGAAGCAGTCGTTGATGAGGGCGAGGTCGGTCTTCAGTAGCTCCAGGCTCCCCCGGAGGTCCTGGAGGCCTCTCGCGTCGAGGCTCATTCCCGTGCCTCCTGGGCGCAGCGCCCCGCGTCCAAAACGGCTGCCGCAGAGCCGCATGGTTGCGTTGATGGCGGTCGTACGGAGCCTGCCGTACGTCGATGCTCCCTGGAGAAAGCCGACGTCGGCGGACAACCCGGAGAGCCCGGTGAGGTGCATCGCAACGCGCTCGAGCTCGAGCGCGACGCCCCGGGCGGCTTCGACGCCCACCTCGATGTCCACCGAGGCGAGGCCCTCGACGGCCGCAGAGTACGCCCACGCGTGCGCCACGCTCGTGTCGCCCGCGACGGTCTCCACGAGCGGCGCGAGCCGCCGCGGATCGCCACGGAGAAGTAGCGACTCGACGCCGCGATGCTGGTAGCCGAGGTGAATCTCGAGGTGCTCGACCTTCTCGCCGAGGCACATGAAGCGAAACGCGCCGGGCTCGATGACGCCCGCGTGGATCGGGCCGACGGCGACCTCGTGAACCTCCTTGCCGTCGATCCGGTAGAAAGGAAACGCGTCCATCGCGGCCAGGTCCCGATGTTCGAAGCGAATCGGCTTCAGCCACGGATGCCCGCCGATACGGACGCCGTACTGCTCGTGAAGCTCGCGCTCGAATGCGTGGAGGGCGAGAAACTCGGACGTCAGGCTGTGGTAGCCCCGCTCGGCGGTGACGACCGTGCGAAGTACGTCCAACGACCGTGCCTCCGTCTGGAGAACCGCCGTGACGAGAATCTCGCTGCTCGATCGCGCGCCGTATAGCGTCACCGGCCGAGAACCCGCCTTCAGGCGAGCCGAGACGGCGTCGCGCCAGGCCTTCGTCTCCAGCCTGGGGACGTCGGCGCTCGGGCTTCGGTACGAGACGAGCGAAGTCGTCATGGTCCCCCCAGGGAGGTGGCAACCTGCCGGAACAGGAGGTCCACACCGGACGGCATGTAGATGCCCATGGCCACGAGCGCGGCGAGGAAGACCATCTTCGGCGCCGCGGCCAGGGCGGTCTGCGGCGGCCAGGTGACCTTCTTCTTCGGTTCACCCCAGATCATCGGGAAGACCGTCCTCCCAGTAGCGACGAACGAGATGGTGATGAGCGCGCAGAACACCGCGAAGACCAGCACCTGCCCAGTACCCACGAGCCCCGACAAGATCAGCAGCTCTCCGCGGAAGCTCCCGAACGGGGGGAACCCGAGCAGCGCAAACGTCCCGATCATCAGAAAAGTCCCGCTGTAAGGGAGGTCCTTGATGAGGCCCGAGATCTCGCGCGTGTCCTTCGTGTGATAGTGGGCCTTGATCTTGCCGACCGTGAGAAAGAGAATCGCTTTGATGAAGGCGTTGCTGACGACGTAGAGAAGGAGGCCGTACGAGGCCGCCTTGCCGACGCCCAGGCCGATGGCGATGACGCCTGCGTGGTTGATCGATCCGTAGGCGATGAGGCGCTTGATGTTACGCGTGGCGATGATGCTCACCGTGGACACGGCCATCGATGCGAGGCCAATCACGACGAGCTGCGTCGAGACGAGCTCCGGATCGGCCGAGCGGTAGACCTGGACGACCCGCAGCAGACCCACGAGCGCGCAGTTGAACTGCACGGCGGCCAGGAGCGCCGTCGTCGCCGGAGGGGCCTCGTCGTAGGCCTCGGGTAGCCAGCTGTACATGGGGGCGAGGCCCAGCTTCGTTCCGAACCCCAGGAAGACCAGCGCGAGCCCTAGCTTGCGCCACGGATCTGCGGGGCCCCCCACGCGCGCGGCGAGCTCGTTCAAGAAGAAGGTGGCCTCGCGGCCGTCGGCGTCGAGGCTGCGGGCCAGGCAAAAGAACCCAATGAGCGCGAAGCCGAGCCCGACCGACGAGAACAGGAAATAGTGCCACGAAGCGCGCCGGGACGAGAGGACGCCTGGGCGAACGATGAGCGGCGCCGCGGTCAGGGTCGTCAGCTCGAGCAATATCCAGATGAGGAGTAGGTGATTGGCGAACAAGGCGAGGTTCGCCGCTCCGAGAAAAACGAGCGCCAGGGCGACGAAGCGCTCGATACCGGTCTCCAGCGCCGGGGCCTCGCGGACGCGATTCCAGACGTACACGGCAATGCCGAAGAAGATGAGATCGATGACCGTCGCGAACAGGCGCGCCGTGGGGTCGACCATGACGTACCCGTGGAAGTAGCCCGTGTCGGACGCCTCGAACGCGATCACGAGCGCGACGAGCAGCTCGAGGGTCGCGACGCCGAGTAGGAGCGCGGGAGCACGCGCGCGGCCCGATCGCGATCCCAAGAGCAGGACGCCAAGGGCGGGGATGAGGACGAGCAGCAGCGGGCTCACAGTGCCGGCGCCTCCGGCGAGGGAGGAGCGGACGGAGACCCCTCGACGTTGAGTGTCGAGAGGTACCAGCGGTAGAGGAGCACGGAGATGATGAGGACCGCGATTTGCCCGACGCGGACGAGCGGCGACACGTCGTGGTGCTGGCCGCCCAGCTCGAAGAGCGCAATAGCGTTCTCCATGCGCACCACCGCCACGATCTGGCTGAAGACGTTCAGCTGCGTCGATAGGACCATCAGCCCGAGAAGGAGCCCGGAGGACGAGACGGCTACGAGCGTCTGCTGATCTCCATCCTGGGGCACGACCACCGCTGCGAGTCGGAAGGCCAGGAGCACGAGCCCGAGGACCAGGGACCACGACAGCATGTTCGGCGGGATTACGTCGTTGCGACGGGGTGGGTTCTGGGCGCTCCGCACGAGGTAGAGCGCGAGCGGTGCCGCCAGCGCGCGCACGACGACGAGGTCGAGCACGGTGAGCGCGGTGCCGAGTGTCATCTCCGGTTTCTCGAGACGAAACGCGATCCAGGCGATCAAGAGCCCCTGGCAAGAGAGCCCAAGCAGGCTCGTACGCCACGTCGCGACGAAGAGCGGTATGAGGAGCACGCCAAGTAGCGCGATGAGAAGGGGGCTCATTCCACGGCTCCGACGCGCCACGTGGTGGCGAGGAGCGCGATCGCCGAGGCGACCAGTCCGGCCAGGATGTACTTGGGGATGGCGCGCAGCTTGAGGCGCGCGATGAGCGACTCCACCGTCCCGATGGCGACGGCGAACGCAAGGATCGCCGCGACGCCGAACAGCGCCGCCGGGAGCCCCGCCGTGCCAGCCCAGGGGTTGATCAACGCCGCGAGGAGCGAGACTCCTACCGTCAGCTTCACGGCCGCGCCCATCTGGAGCGCCGCCAGGTCGGGTCCGCTGTGGTCGAGGATCATTACCTCGTGGATCATCGTGAGCTCGAGGTGCGTGGTCGGATCGTCGATTGGCATTCGCGCGTTCTCGACCTGGACCACGATGAAGAGCGCGACGATCGAGCAGCCCCAGATGACCAACGACGGCCCGTCCGTGACGTGGCCCCCGAAGGCTCCGCACAGGGTGCGGCTCCCCGTCGTCAACCACAGAGCGCCTGCGACGAGGAAGAGCACAGGCTCGAGGAGCGCGGCGTAGGTGGCCTCGCGGCTCGCCCCCATCCCCTCGAACGAGCTCCCGGTGTCGAGGGCGCCCAGGATCATCGCCGCGCGGCCGAGGCCCCAGACGTAGGCGAACCAGACGAAGTCGAGGGGAAAAGACGCGAGCGCAGGCCCGCCGAGAAGCGGGGCGATCGCTCCCGATCCGAGCGCCGTGACGAGGACGACGTAGGGAGCGATGCGGAAGATCGGCGTCGTGACCGTGCTGTAGACGGGGGTCTTGCGGAGGAGCCGGACGAGGTCGTAGCCGAGCTGCAGAATGGGCGGCCCGCGCCGGCCGGACCAAAGCGACTTCACGCGGTTGATGACGCCGACGAGGACTACCGGCATCAGCAGCAGCGTGAGTACGTTGGCGATGGCCCAGGCGATGCTCATCGCAGGCCTCCGACGAGCGAGGCGACGATGACGACGAGGGCCAGGAGACCCGCGGCGAACGCGAACCGCGGCTGCTCGGGAATCCGGCCAGCCGCCCGAGCGATGAAGCTCTCTCCCTGCCCGAGCACCTCGAACATGCGTCGCTCGACCGCGTCGACGTGGTGCGTGGCGATGTGACCGTGCGCTTGCGGGAACACCTCCGTCGGCAGCTTCTCGCGCCGCTGCTCCGGCAGGAACGAGTCGAAGTTCTTCGCGAACTGCGCCGAGAAGGAGCTCGCCGTGTATTGCATGCGGCTGTTCGGCGCCGTGTAGCCGCAGCCCCAGGTCGCCTGGCGGCGTGCGTTCCTCCCCAGCCGCCACCCGGCGAGACACGTGACGAGCAGCAGGCCGGCGAGGAGGCGGCAGCACCACACCACGGGCTCGAGCGTCGACAGCAGCGTGCCCTCCGTCAGCGAGGACAGCTGGTCCTGGAAGAGGGCCGTCGCTCCACGACTCAGGGCGAGCCCTGCGCCGGGAACGAGGCCCACGAGGAGAACGCCGCCGGCGTGCAAGAACATGGGCCACTGCATGGTGAGCGGCGGGTCGTCACCCACGTGAAGCGACGCGTCGCGAGCCGTGCCGAGGAACGCGACCCCGAAGGCCCTCGTCATCGAGAGAGTGCTCACCGCTCCGACGAACGCGAGGACCGCCGCCGCGCACACGAGGCTGGCGTTCGCGAGCGCGGACGGAGCGCCGCCCACGAGGAGCCCCGAGTAGATGATGAACTCGCTCACGAAGCCGTTCAGGGGCGGCAACGCGGAGATGGCGAGGCCTCCGAGGAGGAACATCACGCCCGTCCTGGGGAGCCGTCGAAGCAGCCCGCCAAGTCGCTCGAGGTCGATGGTGTGGGCGGCGCGGTACACGGCGCCGGCCGCATAGAAGAGCAGACACTTGAAGAGGGCGTGGTTGAAGATGTGAAGGATGCCGCCGCCGATTCCGCACACGACGAGGAAAGGATTGCCCCATGCCCACCCGAGGAGCCCGACCCCGAAGCCGATCGCCGCGATGCCGACGTTCTCCGTGGACGAGTAGCCGAGGAGGCGCTTCAGGTCGCGCTGCGCCGACGTGTAGAGCACGCCCGCGACCGCGGAGAGCGCGCCGAACCCGAGCACCGACCAGCCCATCCACTCGTCGGGCTTGCCCATGAGAAGCGCGAACCGCAAGAAGCCGAACAGCCCGGCCTTGTGAATGACGCCGGACATCAGCGCGGACACGTGAGCGGGAGCGGCAGAGTGCGCGCGCGGCAGCCACGTGTGAAACGGAAAGAAGGCCGACTTCAGGGCGAACGAGAGCCCGAGCAAGGCGAAGACGGTGCCCCGCGTGCGGCCGGGCGTCGACAGGTAGGCGCCGAACGCGTCGAAGCTCATCGAGCCCGTCTTGCTGTGCAGGAGCATGAAGGCTGCGACGAGCACGAAGAGGCCGACATGGGTGGAGACGAGGTAGTTGAAGCCTGCGAAGCGGATCTTCTGGCTCCGGTAGTCCCAGATGACGAGGAGCCACGCCGAGACGGCGGCGATCTCCCAGCCGAAGAGGAAGACGAGCGCGTCCTGCACCGAGTAGATGACGACGAAGGAGAGCGAGACCATGTTGAGGAGCGCGAAGTGCGGTCCTCCGTTTCGTCCCGCGTCGAAGTGCGCGCGCAGGTACCCGACCGCGTACAGCGTGCCGAGGAACGTCATGGGCAACGACCAGACGAGGAAGAACGCGCCGAGCGCATCGACCCGGAAGACGACGAGACCCAGCGGCGACGACGAGCTCCAGGCGAGCGAGAGCGCCGACCCACCGCGCAGGACGGGCAGGACTGCACTAGCGACCGCGATGGAAGCGATCGCCTGCGTGAGGAGCGCAGCGAGTGCGCGCTGCGAGTTTGAGCGGCCCGCCAGCGCGAAGAAGGCTCCCAGGACGAGCACGGGCACGGCGAAGAGGACCGTCGGCATCGGTCATCGCACCGAGGCGGTGCTGCGACGTGGCGTGGTATGCCGCGAGTGGGATCGCAGCGCGGGAGGCGTCGTCATGGGAAGCCGCCACCGTGTGCAACGGACGTGCCGTACGACAAAGCGTGCTCCTTCAAAGCGCCGATTCGTCCCGGACGCGTCGCCGAAGCCCAAGGTTGCCGTCGGCGCCACAATGGCATAGCGCCTACGTAAGTGTGGACTCGTAACGCCGCCTAGACGCAGGCACAGTCAGTGCGGGGGGCCAGGCAAGTCCCACTGACATGCCACTCGACAGCTGCGTGGGTCGACTTCACTCCGTGCCGGCGCGCCGGGCGGCGTCGCATAGAGCGACGTTCGCTTCCCCGTCCTCGGCGGGGAACGACGTCCGTGACGGGTCCAGGACGAGCGCCGCGAAGTGCTCGACCATGTGCAGGTAGTGGTTGGCACCCGGGACTGCGATCGTGCGATCGTCGCCCTCGCGGACGACGCGGAGATGGACCGTGGACCACCCGGGCACGAACGGCTTTTCGATCTCGAGTCGGCCCACGCTGCCGGTCACGGTGACGAACTGCTCCGGAGCCGATCGGAGCGAGCCCCATGCGCTCGCGAGGACGCCGCCTGCAAACGCCAGCGAGACGCAGCTCTCCTCGTCGACCGCACGGCGCATGGCCCGCACGGCGACGACCTCGAGCGGCTCGCTCCCGACGAGGAAGCGTATCGCGTCGAGCCCGTAGCACGTGACGTCGAACAGCGCGCCACCCCCGAGGTCAGCGGACCAGCGGTGATCGCTCGCGTCGATGAAGCCACCGAGACCGGCGCGGACGGTTCGCAATTCGCCGATGGCCCCGCTCGACAGGAGGCCGCGTACCACGTCCCACTGCGGGTGGTGGCGGTACATGAATGCCTCGACGAGCCGCAGCCCCCGCTGCCGGAAGGCCGATGCGACGCGCAGCGCGTCGCCCGCGTCGAGAGCGAGACTCTTCTCGCAGAGGACGTGCTTGCCGGCCTCCGCCGCCGCGATGGCCCAGCTCGCGTGCAGGCCGTTCGGCAGACCGATGTAGATCGCGTCGACGTTGGGGTCGCGTAGGAGCGCCTCGTAGGTTCCGTGCGCGCGCGCCGCCCCGATCCGCGCTCGCCTTGCCTCGGCCGTGCCCGAATCGCGCGACGCGACGGCGGCCAGCGTGCCGTTCCTGGACCACCCGATCGCGGGGGCGATGGCGTGCGTCGCGATCGACCCGCAACCCAGGATCCCCCATCGAACCATGCCGCTGTCTCCCGCCCCCCGGCGAGGGAGCCCTGTCTGCCGCGAGTGTAGACCGAGCAAGCCCGCGTCACCGGGTATTGCGCTTCCTCGCGGATCCCGTCAGGGGCCGGCCATCGCGGGAAACCACCGGGGTGACGGCCCCGCCACCTCAAGCTGGGTCCAGCTCGCGCCGTCCCACACCCACGTATCTCCCAACGGATTCTCGTTGTCGTCCTGGCCACCGAACAGCACGACCTTGCCGCCGAGCGTCGCGGCGCTGGCTGCGATGCGCGCGGGCGGCCCCGGCACGTTCATCTCGGTCCAGCTCGCGCCGTCCCAGACCCACGTGTCGGACATCCACGAGCTTGCGCCACGCCCGCCAAAGAGAACCATCTTGCCATTCAGCGTGGCGGTGGCGGCCATGTACCGGGCGCTGGGGCCCGTGGCGGCGACCTCCGTCCAGCTCGCGCCGCTCCATAGCCACGTGTCGCCGAGGCTCGCCCCCGCCGCGTCCCCGCCGAACAGCACGACGCCTGCGGCGAGCGGCGCCGCGGACGCGAACGCGCGCCCCGAGGGGCCGGTGGCGCCGAGCTGCGACCACGCCGATCCGCTCCAGCTCCACGTGTCGGCGTTGCCCGATCCGCCGAAGAGGACGACGTCGCCGGCGAGGGTCGCCGCAGTCGCGTTCGTACGCGCGCTCGGGCCGCTGCCGCTCTTCATGGACCAGGACCCGTTCCAGACCCACGTGTCCGCGAAGTCCGTCGTGCCGTTCGCGCCCCCGAACAAGACGGCGCCGACGCTCGTCGTGGCCATCGCTGCGCCCACGCGACCCGACGGTCCGCTGGTGCCCTGCGCGGTCCAGCTCGTCCCGTTCCAGGTCCAGGTGTCGTTCACGTAGTTGGTCCCGTCGTAGCCTCCGAAGAGGACGACGACGCTGCTGCAGGCTCCTGCCACGCATGGCCCCGACCCAGGGCAGCTCTCGCACGCGTTGCCCCCGACGCCGCACGCGCTCGCGGCGGTGCCGCCCATGCACTGGCCGGCCGAGCAACAGCCGGTGCACGACGACGGATCGCAGACGCACGCACCGCTCGAGCAGTGCAGCCCGCTGCCGCACGATCCGGTGGCGCACGTGCCGCCGCATCCGTCGCTCCCGCCGCAGACGGCGGCCGCGCACGCGGGGGTGCAGGCCGGGGCGGCGTCGGGGGTCGGAGCCGCGGCTTCGGCAGCACCGGCGTCCTCGCTGGTGGAGCTCGCGTCGTCCGTCATCGTGGGGACAGCCGCGTCGTCCTGCGGTGCGGAGGTATCAGTCTCCCCGTCCTTCGTGGCGGAGGCCTCTGTCGCCGCCTCCATCGGTGATGAAGCGTCGACCCCGTCCGAGGGGCTCGCGGGGAGCGAGACGATGCCGCCTGTGAGAGTCGCGGTGTCCTGGCCGGTGGCGCACCCCACCGTTGCCATGATCCAAGCAAACCCTGCGACGAGCGCGATCCGTCCCATTGTGCCTCCCGCAGCCGATCCGGCCGCATCCGTCCCTGGAGCAATCGACGTACCACCGGGATCTGCGGCGATACCGTTGCCCCGGAACGTGACGCGGCTCCGGCGGCGACGACCACGAGGGCGCCAGGGTCGCTGGGGTTCGGCGCCGCTGGCGCATTCGGCGGATCGCCGGTGCACCAGTGTGGAGGAGCGACTCCTGGGTAACGCCGCACTCGATTTCGACCGTCCCGGTCCGTTCGCGCCGCGGCGGAGGGCGCGAAGCCCGATGGCATCCTTGGTGCTCTCCACCAGGAACGGAGGCTGAAATGATCGTCCGCGCGTTTCTCATCGGGATCGGGGCGCTTGCCATCGCGGGTTGCGCAGCAGGAGCGCCCGACCAGCGCGAGACGTCATTCCTCCAGGTGGAGGCCGGCGCGCCCGATGCTGCCGATGCCCACGCGCGGCCGGACGCACCCCCCGACGACTCGAGCGTGACGGCCCCGACTGCCGACGGCGCCCCTCTTCCAATGCCAGCCGACCCCGACAGCGGAGCCTCGCCGTCGCCCCCGCCCAGCGACGACAGCGGAGCGCCGGTGGCGTCCGACGATTCGGGTGCCGCGGCCGCCCCCGACGCGGGCACGTGCGCCTCGGGTCAGCAGGTCTGCGGCAACGTGTGCGTCGATTCGTCCACCGACCCGTCCAACTGCGGTTCGTGCGGTGTGCACTGCATGGGGGGCACGAGCTGCGTCGCCAGCGAGTGCGTCTGTCCCGTGGGCCAGAGCAGCTGCGGCGGCGCGTGTGTCGAGACCAGCTCCGATCTCAGCAATTGCGGCGCGTGCGGACACGAGTGTGGCCCGGGCCTGTCTTGCACGAACGGGGCGTGCGAGTGCCCGACGGCCGGCCTCACCGTCTGCGGCGGTACCTGCGTCGACACGTCGACCGACAGCGCCGACTGCGGCGCCTGCAACGTCGTCTGCGCGGCTGGGGCCGCGTGCACCAACGGCGCGTGCGGCTGCCCCTCCGGTCAGGTCGAGTGCAGAAACGTCTGCGTCGACCTCCAGACGGACAGCGTGAACTGCGGCGCTTGCAACGTGGCGTGCCAGCTCGGAAGCAGCTGCGTCAACGGAGAGTGCAGCTGTCCCGTCGGCCAGGCGCTCTGCGGAGGCCATTGCATCGACATCGAGTCCGACCCTTTCAACTGCGGCGGATGCAACGTGTCGTGCAACGGCAACACGTGCGCAGAGGGCCATTGTTGCCAGGGATTCACCACGACCTGCACGCACTCGCCGTGCAGCCTCGGGGCGGCGCTCGCGATCGGGTGCGATCCGTCCGTGTCGCAGGTCTGCGACAACGAGAACTTCGCCTGCTGCGGCTGGCCCAACGGTGCGTGGACCGCGGAGTGCCGGAGCCAGGCTGTCGCCGCGGGTCTGGTCTGCCCCAGCGGCTGCTGAGTCTCCCGCAGGGTCTTGCTGCGGGGCAGCTAACCGCTAGGCTGCCGCGCATGCGCCTAGCCGCCCTCGCCCGAGCCGCTCTCGTCTCCGTCCTCGTCGCCGCATGCGGAGCGCCCGCGCAGCAGCCGGTCACCCAGCCGAAGCCCGTCGCCACCGCGCCCCAGGCCGCGCCCGTGGCCGCCCCCGAGCCTCCCCTGCCGCTCGATGCGCGGGTGAGGAAAGGCACCCTCGCGAACGGCCTTACCTATTACGTCCTCGCGCACGGCAAGCCGGAGCACCGCGCGCAGATCTGGCTCGCCGTGAACGCGGGCTCCGTCCTCGAGGACGACGATCAGCGCGGGCTCGCGCACTTCGTCGAGCACATGGGCTTCAACGGGACGACCCGGTTTCCGAAGCAGGCGCTCGTCGACTTCCTGGAGAAGAGCGGCGTGGCCTTCGGCGCCGACCTCAACGCGCACACGTCGTTCGACGAGACGGTCTACACCCTCCAGGTACCGACCGACCGACCCGAGCTCCTGAGTAAATCGATCGGCATCCTTCGCGACTGGTCGGACGGCATGACGTTCGATCCGCTCGAGGTCGACAAGGAGCGCGGCGTGGTGCTCGAGGAGTGGCGGCTCGGTCGTGGCGCCGGTATGCGCCTCTTCGACAAGGAGGCGCCGGTCGTCTTTCATGGGTCGAAGTACGCCGACCGCATCACCATCGGAAAGCCGGAGATCATCAAGGGCGCGCCGCCTGCTGCGCTCGTCCGCTTCTACAGGGACTGGTACAGGCCCGACCTCATGGCGGTCGTCGCCGTCGGCGACTTCGCTCCGGACGAGATGGTGGCGAAGATCACCCAGGAGTTCGCGTCCCTCAAGCCGGCGGTGAGCCCTCGCCCCCGTCCCGCGGTGCCCGTTCCACCGCACGCGGAGACGCTCGTGTCGATCGAAACCGATCCCGAGGCGCCTGGAACGTCCGTGGCCATCGCAACGCAACTCCCGCACCGCCCGGAGGCGACGAAGCAGGACTACCGCCGCACCGTCGGCGAGCGTCTCTTCAGCTCGATGCTCAACGCCCGCCTCGACGAGATCCGGCGCAGGCCGAACGCGCCGTTCCTCGCGGCCGGCTCCTGGGCCGGGAGCTTCGTTCGCACGGCTGACGTCTTCATGCAGTCCGCGTCCGTCAAGGAGGGAGGAGTCCAGGAGGCCTTCGCCGCGCTCACGGAGGAGCTGCTTCGCATCGAGAGGCACGGGTTCGTCGCGTCGGAGCTCGAACGCGCCAAGAGCGACGTCCTTCGCGCGAGCCAGCGCGAGGTCCTGGAGTACGACAAGGCCGACTCACGCACGCTCGCAGAGGAGATCGTACGCAACTACCTGCAAGCGGAGGCCATGCCGGGCCCCGAGGCCGAGCTCGCGCTCGTCACCGAGCTGCTTCCGACGTACACGCTCGCGGAGCTGAACGGGCTCGGCAAAGCGCTGGCCGTGGGGAGCCACGTCATCACGGTGACCGGCCCTGCCACGATGACCAAGCCGACCGAGGAAGCCGTCCTCGGCTGGATGAAGAACGTCGAGGCTCGCGACATCAAGCCCTACGACGACGCGGCTCCCACCGTGCCGCTCATGGCGGACAAGCCCGTCCCCGGTCCGGTCGTGGCCACGCACACGGTTGCCGAGATCGGCGTGACCGAGTGGACTCTGAAGAACGGGGTTCACGTGATCGTCAAGCCGACGGACTTCAAGAACGACGAGGTACGGATGACGGCGTTCGCGCCGGGCGGCACGTCGCTGGCTTCGGACGCCGACTACGAGTCGGCCAAGTACGCGGGCTCGGTCGTGAGCCAGGGCGGCCTCGGACCGTTCGACGCGGCCACGCTGCGCAAGGCGCTCGCGGGCAAGGTCGCCACCGCGAGCGCGCGGATCGGCGAGATCGAGGAAGGGCTCTCAGCGACCGCGTCGCCGACCGACCTCGACACGATGTTCCAGATGGTCCACCTGCGGTTCACGGCGCCGCGCCGCGACGAGAGCGCGTTCCAGGCGTGGCGGTCCATGGAGATGGAGAGCGCGAAGAACCGTCGACTCTCCCCGGACGCCACCTTCCGCGACGAGCTCACGCTCCTCTCGACGCAGAACCACCGGCGCCGTCAGCCGACGACGCCCGAGGAGATCGCGAAGGTGGATCTCGACAAGGCCTTCGCCTTCTACAAGAGCCGCTTCGCCGACGCCTCGGGGTTCACCTTCGTGTTCGTCGGCAACCTCGATCTGGCGCGGACCAAGTCGCTCGTGGAGACCTACCTGGGATCGCTCCCCTCGACGAACCGCAAGGAAACCTGGCACGACATCAACGTGCAGCGGCCGCACGGCGTGGCGAAGAAGGCCGTTGCGAAGGGATCGGAGCCGAAGAGCTTCGTGTCCCTCACGTTCCACGGACCGCAGAAGTGGTCGCGGGAGGCCGACAACGACCTGCGGATGGTCGGCGAGGTGCTGCGCATCCGCCTGCGGGAGGTGCTCCGCGAGGACATGGGCGGAGTCTATGGCGTCAGCGCGGCGGGCAGCATCGCGAGGCGTCCGAAGCCGGAGTACACCTTCACGGTCAGCTTCGGGTGCGCGCCCGACAACGTCGACAAGCTCGAGAAGGCCGTCTGGGACGAGATCAAGGCGATCCAGACGAGCGGGATCGGCGCCGACTACATCGCCAAGGTGAAGGAGCTCCGCCGGCGCGCGCACGAGACGAGCCTCAAGGAGAACAGCTACTGGATGCGCGAGCTCGAGCGGTCGTACAAGTTCGGCGACGATCCGAAGCTCATCCTGGACGAGACGATGCTCGATAGCGTCACGTCCGACCGCGTGCGGGCGGCAGCGAAGAAGTATCTCCCGTCCACGCAGTACATCCTGGGCGAGCTCCGGCCGGCCACCGCCTCGAGCCCCTGAGCCCCCCGCAGATCCGCCACCAAGGCGTTCGTCGCAGGCCGAGATACGGCACGCGTCGTCTCGAGTTAAGGGCGAGTCGAAAGGGAGCCGCAGGCGCTAATGATCCGATGCGTTCGAGCCGTTTCGGCTCGTCATGCGAACGAGCGACTGTACCAGAGCGATCCATCGACTGAGCGCGGCGAGTGTCCCGGAGGCAGGGAGGCAGCTCTCCCCTCCAGGGAGCAGGCCGTGGTGGTCCCTTGCTGTCCGTCTCCTCGCGCTCGGCGCCATCGCCGGCTGCAGCGCCGCGTCGAGCCCTGCGTCGGGCCCCGGACTGACCGACGGCTCGATCCCGAACGCAGACTCCGCCGCACCCCAGCTCGAAGCCGGCCGCGACTCCGCGGTGGCGACGGGTGACGCAACGGTGCCGACCGCCGACGCGTCGGAAGGCGACACCGGCCTCGGCAGCAACGCCGTGCCGGGGCCCGACGCGGCGCCAGCGGCCGACACCGGAGCGTCGGGCGACGCAGCGTCCACGAGCTACACGGTCGGCGTCACCGTCACGGGCCTCGCGCCCGGCGGCACGCTCGTCCTCCAGGACAACGGGTCCGACGACCTCTCGGCGACCGCCAACGGCGCGCTCACCTTCGCGATGCCCATCGCGAGCGGCTCGCCTTACGTCGTAACGATCCTCACCCAGCCGGCCGGGCAGATGTGCGCGGTGAGCGGCGGCGCGGGGCTCGTTGGAGCCGCGAACGTGACCGGCGTGGTCATCAACTGCGCCTCGAACACGTACACGATCGGCGGCACGATCACGGGATTGTCCGGCACCATCGTCCTGCAGGACAACGATGGGGACGACCTCAGCATCACGTCCGACGGCGTGTTCACCTTCGCTTCGCCGGTCGTCTCGGGCGGCGCGTACGTCGTCTCGGTTCTCACGCAGCCGGCGAGTCCCGTCGTCCAGACGTGCAGCGTGACGATGGCGACGGGCACGGTTGCCAGCGCCAACGTGACGAGCGTCGTCGTGAGCTGTAGCTCGTCCACCTTCTCCGTGGGCGGGACGGTCACCGGGCTGGCGGCCGGCGGCTCGGTCACGCTCGAGGACAACGGCGTCGACAACGTCACGGTGAGCGCCGACGGAAGCTTCGCCTTCCCGTCCCCCGTCGCGAGCGGCGCGCCGTACGCGGTGACCATCCTCACCCAGCCGAGCGGCGTGGCGCAGACCTGCACGGTGACCATGGGCGCCGGAACCGTCGGGACGGGGGGCCTCTCGAGCGTCGTCGTCAACTGCGTGACGGCGTCCTTCACGGTCGGGGGAACCGTGAACGGGCTCTCCGCAACCGCGACGATCGTCCTCGAGGACAACGGCGGCGACGCCGTGACCTTGTCGGCGGACGGGCCCTTCGCGTTCCCCACCTCGCTGCCGAGCGGCACGGCGTACACGGTCAGCGTCTCCACGCAGCCAGCCGCCCCCGCACAGACGTGCTCGGTGAGCGCCGGCACGGGGACGGTCAACACGGGTAACGTGGCCAACGTCGTCGTCAACTGTGCGGCCAACACGTTCACGGTCGGGGGAACCGTCTCGGGGCTCGCTCTCGACGCCGAGCTCAAGCTCCAGGACAACGGCGGCAACATCATCTTCATCTCGTCGAACGGCGCGTTCGCGTTCCCCTCGCCCCTCGGGAGCGGCGAAGCGTACGACATCACCGTCGCCAGCAATCCGAACGTCCCCGTGTCCGAGACCTGCACCGTGGCCGCAGGGATGGGCACCGTGACGAGCGGCGACGTCTCGACCGCAGACGTCACTTGCACGACGAACACGTTCGCGGTGGGCGGCACAGTGTCCGGGCTCGTCCCGAACAGCGGAGGCGTCACGCTGACGGACAACGGCGGCAACCAGACGACGATCACGCAGAACGGCGCGTTCACGTTCACGACTCCCATCGTGAGCGGCACCGGCTACTCCGTGGTGGCCGTCAATCCGACGTACCCGCCGGCTGCGCAGAGCTGCGTCCTCGCGAACCAGGTCGGCACCGTCGGCAACGCCCCCCTGAGCAACCTCACCGTGACGTGCACGACGCGCGACTTCGCGGTGGGCGGGACCGTCTCGTTCGCCAACTCGGTCTCGCCGAGCCCTGCGATCACGCTGCAGTTCACGGACAATCCCGCCGTCACGACTCCGCTGACCGTCACCCTCACGCCGTCGACGGCGGGGTTCCCCGGCTTCGGCTTCGCTCCCTCGAACCCCGCGCCGGGCTCGGCGGGCGTGCCGAGCGGCTCGACGTACACGGTGAGCATCGCGTCGCAGCCGCCGCACCAGGCGTGCAGCTTCGCGGGGGGGGCCACCACGGCCACCGCCATGGTGCCCGGCGCCGCGGTGACGTCGTTGAACGTCACCTGCCAGGAGCTCAACGGCGGCGTGTGCACTGCGGGAGGGCAGTGCCAGAACAGCAACTGCGAGGGCAACCTCTGCTGCGATAGCGCGTGCACGGCGACCCCCCAGAACACGTGTGGGCCGACCGGCGCGTGCAACGCGGGTGGGTCGGGCTGCGCGAACTGGGGCTCGGGCACGCCGTGTCTCGCCGCCTCGTGCGTCGACGGTGCGAACAGCAGCATCCAGACCGCCGTCAGCACCTGCACCGGCGGGGGCGCGTGCGCTCCAGGCGCCATCACCAGCTGTGGCACCTTCAAGTGCGGCGGCGTGGCGTGCAAGACAGCTTGCCAGGCCGATACGGACTGCTCCACCGGCAACTACTGCGGCGGCGGGGTCTGCATCGCCGCGGCAGCCGCCGGTGCGGCGTGCACCGCGGTCGATCAGTGCACCACGGGCCTCTGCGGAACCGGTGGCACCGGTAGCCACTGTTGCGCGGCACAGTGCGGCCCCGCCGGTGGCACCTGCGGCGCGACGGACTGCGACGCCACGGGCGCGTGCGTTTATCCCACGACCTCGTGCAGCCTGGCATCGTGCTCGGGCAGCACGTTCACGCCGGCAGGGACCTGCAACGGCCAGGGCGGGTGCGCACCCGGCACCCCCGCTCCTTGCGCTGGCGGACTCGCCTGCGGAAGTGGCACGGCGTGCCTGACCCATTGCTCGGCGGATGGCGATTGCGCGAGCAACTCGCTGTTCTGCTCGAATCCGGGTCCGACGACGGGAACGTGCGTCTCCCGGGCTGCCGCCGGCAGCGCGTGCGCGGCCAATGACGCGTGCAGCAGCGGCCTCTGCGGGCCGAGTGGCGCGGGTACCCGCTGCTGCGCGGCAGCCTGCGGGGCAACCGGTGCGGCGTGCGGAGCAACCGACTGCGACGCAGCGGGCGCGTGCGTCTTCCCCTCCGCCACGACCTCCTGTGGAGCCGCAGCCTGCACGGGCAGCACGTTGACGACGGGGGGGACCTGCAACGGCTCCGGCAGCTGCTCCGCGGGATCGGCCGCGCAGTGCCCGAGCGGGCTCGCCTGCAACGCGGGAGGTACAGGCTGCTTGACCGCTTGTGCTTCGAGCTCGGACTGCGCGGGTGGCGGCACCTGCACGAACCCGGGAGCGAGCGGAACGTGCGGCGCGGCGGCTCCCGTCGGCGGGCTGTCGAACGGAAGCTACAACGGCACGCAGCTCTGGGACGTCCAGCGCAGTCCGGCCTTTCCGAGCGCTGGGCAGTCCATAACGCTGTCCTCGTTCAACAGGCCCTATACGGCGGGAGGCATGCACTTCACGGTCGCAGCCGGCCAGTATGTGACCTTCACGCCTGTGGCGGGCACCTGCTCGGGCGCGGCGGACATCGTGGAGACGCTGTACAACCAGGACGGGACCGTCAACGAGGTCCTCTCCGCTTCTGGTCAGGTGTGGGGTCTCGCCAACGCGGGCTTCCTCTACACGTCGACCTCGGGCTTCGGAACGCTGGTCACCAACACTCCCGGCTATGTGATCGGTGACAGCTTGACGTACACGGCGACGACAGGGCTCGCGACCTGCGCCCAGCTTGCGGCCTACTGACCGTTCCTGACACACCGACTCTCCCCCGCGCGAGGCGGGGGAGGAGCCGGCAGTATCGAGGCCGCCCATCGCCGTTGTACGGCAGGCAGTACTCGCAGGGCGAGGACCCGCGACTCTTCGGGCCGCCCACCGTCCAGGTCGATGTGACGCTCGACGCACTCGTGCGGGGCACCGTCTACTTCTTCCGGTATCGCGCGGTGACGAAGGAGGGCGTCTCGGACGAAAGCCAGGGCGTCGCGCTGCTCGTCGAGTGGCGCGTCCCGCGAGGAGAGACGCTCTCTGTCCTCGGAGGGCGTCCCGAAGTGTCCCGAGCGAGGCGCTGCAAGAGGTTTGACGCCGTGGAACCTCTTGCAGCGCCGCTCTCGGTGCTCGCACAGCCGCGATGGGAGAGGTTCGACGCCGTGGAACCTCTTGCAGCGCCGCTCTCGGCGCTCGCACAGCCGCGATGGGAGAGGTTCGACGCCGTGGAACCTCTTGCAGCGCCGCTCTCGGCGCTCGCACAGCCGCGATGGGAGGGGTTCGACGTCGTGGAACCTCTTGCAGCGCCGCTCTCGGCGCTCGCACAGCCGCGATGGGGGAGGTTCGGCGTCGTCGAACCTCTTGCAGCGCCTCTTTCCCCGAAGTCCGCGACTCTTTCGCCGAGCACGGAGCCGGTCGTTGCCGGCCACCAGCACGGCTTGGCGGACTCAGGCACGCTTTCGCATGTGCCAGTGGACGGTCATCGTCGCCACGACGACACCCTCCGCATCCGTCATCTCGACCCGGACGTCCGTGAGCACCTTGCCGTCGGCGTCGAGCCTCGAGAGGATCGCAGCCTTGTCCTCGCCGAGCGAAGCCGTCGCCGTGATGACGCCCCGCGCCATCTTCAGGTATTGAATCTCTGCCCCCTTCGCGAGGGGCGTGACCTCCGCGAGACGGGCGCCGAGCGCGCCAAGCACCGCGGCCCCCGACGCTGCCTCGGCGGCTGCGAAGAGTGCGCCCGCGTGCTGCGACCCCACGTGGTTGCGCAGCGGCTCCGAGTCGGGCAGCCGCACCACGCCCTTGTCACCGACCAGGCCGACGATCTCGAGGCCCAGGTGACCGTTGAAGGGGATCGAGCTCAGTGCCGTTCGAAGCATCTCTACGTCCATGGCGCCCTCTCGTCTGATCGCGCGAGCGTAGCACCCCCCAGACCGTCACTGCCCGAGGGTGTCGGCGAGGGCCTGGTACTTCGGGCAATACTGGGCGACCGACGAGACCATCTCGGTGCCGGCGAGCATGGGCAGGTTCATGCCGCACGTCGCGAGATTCGATCCGATCCCGGGCAGGGAGCCCCAGAAGCCGTACTGGAAGAAGGACTCCGGCAGGCCCGGCTCGCCGGCGAGGTTGAAGTGCATGAAGAGGGTCGACGGAAAGCTCTGCTTCCAGGACGCGAGGTACTGCGCGTAGGCCGCGTGCATCCTCACGTCGAACTGGGCCAGGTGCTTGATGGGCTCGTTCGTCGTTCCCGAGAGGCCCTGCCCACCCTCGTAGGCGGCGATGGTCACGCCGTACTGCGTGGCCAGCATCGCGAAGTCGGGAAACACCGCGGCGTTCGTCGTGATGGCGGTCTGGAGCGCAGGAAAGAGCGTGGCGAGGGAGCCCGTCGTCGTGTCGTCCGGCGTGTTGAAGTACGGAGCGAGCGCGACGTACGCGACGTAGTCCTTGGGGGCGCCGTAGTTCGCCTGGATGAACGAGAGCCCCACGTCGCTGTAGACGGCGCCGAGCGCCCACCCCGACAGGACCGGCGAGACGACGTTCGCATGACCGACCGCCTGAAACGCCTGCGTGAAGCTCTGCCCGATCATCACGAGGCGATCGGCCTCGTACTGACCGACCTTCATGAGGTCGCTGTTGGAAGACATCCACGACGGGCCGTACGTACCCGAATAGGTGCCGGTGTAGCGGGACGGGTTCGCGTTCGCGGCCGCGAGGAACGTCGCGTACGCCGAGAACCCCATGTTCCACGTCTCGTTGCTGTTCTCGACGATGAGCTGGAACGGCGTCGTGATCCCGGAGGCAGCGCGCGCCGCCCCGATCCGGGTGAAGTCCAGGTTCGCCGCCATGAACGACGCGAACGACGTGATGAACGAGGACGTGGCCAGCTCGGGAACGTTGATCCACCCGTCCTTGCCCGTCTCGTTGATCAGCTCCGCGAGCAGCTCGTACGGCGCGCCGTACGAGGAGGTGCCGAAGTGGGTTGCCGCCGGCCGGTCGCTCCAGTTGGCGAGCTTGCTGTTGTTGGTGGCCAGCCAGTCCATGAAGCGCATCGCCCGGAACGGCGTGAGCGCCGCGAGGAACTGCGGGTTGAAGGGGCTCGCGGGATCGTAGCCAATGCCCGGCAAGTACATGTGAATGGCGGTCACCGTCTGCGACGCCCCGTTGGTCACGGTCAGGATCAAGAAATTCCCGAAGGCGCCGGGTGTGCCCGTCACCTGAACCTGGCCTCGTTGCTCTCCCGACACCGTCTGCCAGCTACCGACGAGCTTGCCGACGCCCGAGACTGCGAGCGTTCCGGTTCCGACGTACGAGATGTTGTAGGTGCCGGTCGGTAGCTCGAACCCGAGGTCCGTCTGGCTCGTTCCCGACGCACCCGCCACCGGGTAGCCGTTCGCATCCAGCTGCGCGGCCGCCGTGTTGAACCCGGTCATCATGTACGTGATGTCGGCGTACGGCAGATCCGCGTCCACGTTGGTCCCCAGCCAGCTCGACGCCGTCGCAGCGCCCGCCTCGGGGGTCGGTCCGGTCGCACCGTCGTCCGGTTGGGTGGCGTCTGGAGCTTGCGTGGCGTCGGGGGCTTGCGCCGTATCAGGCGCGCCCGCGCCGTCGGCGGAGCCCGTGGAGGTGTCGCTGCCCCCGACCGACGCGTCGGGCGGGGCCTCGTTCGACGGGCTCTTCGAGGAGGACCCGCAGCCCAGGGCCGCCACCATGACGATGCCCGAAATTCTCCACCTTCGAGGCCGCTCGACTTGCATCTGCGACACCTTTCGCCGTGGTTTACGCCCCGGAGCGTACCACTGCGGCACGCGGGGGGGCGCGCGTGACGATGTCGGTCGGTGCCCGACAGCTCGGCCTCGGGCTGGCGAGGCGCAGATCGTTTGCCCCCTCGGTCCGTTCAACGGAGCGTGGCCCGCTTCCCCGCACGTCTTCCTCCCCGCCTCTTTCTGGCGATCATGCTCGTGGGCTCGGCCGTCATCACGGCCTCGAGCCTCGCGTACTTCGACTTCGACACGCTGCCGCCCTTCGTCGTCGAGAAGCTCCCCGTGCGGTTCGAGTCCTTGTGGCTCGCCTCCCTCCGGATCCACGTGGCGGCCGCTTCCCTCGCGCTCCCCCTCTGCCTCTTGCTGATGACGCGAGCGCTCCAGCGTCGCGTCGCGCTGCACCGCTGGCTCGGACGCATCTGCGGTGTCCTGGTCCTCCTGGTCCTCGTGCCCTCGGGCGTCGTGCTCTCCTTCGACGCGAAGGGTGGCGCGGTCGTGACCGCAGGCTTTCTCCTCTCGGCGGCCATCATCGCGTGGTTCATGGTGCGTGGAGTGCTCGCGGCGCGCCGGGGCGAGGTCGTCCTGCACAGCCGCGCGATGCGGCACGTCGTGGCCCAGATGAGCGTCGCGGTGACCTCACGCGCCCTGCTCCTGGGCTTCGACGCCGCCGGCGTTGACCCGGATGTCGCCTACGTCGTCGCGCTTTGGGGCCCTGTCCTCGCCAGCGCCGCCGTCGCCGAGCTCGTTTCCCTGAGAACCGTTCCCTTCGTTCGTTCCGCAGCCCAATTCTTCGAAAGGATCCGTCGTGAATTCCATCCGCTGGCTCTCGTTGTGCGCGTTCGCTCTCTCGCTCGTCCCCACGTTCGCCTCGGCCGATGAGCCGTCGGTGGGCCAGTGGGCGCAACGCCGGGTCGAAGACGGGCTCGTGAAGCCGCTCTCCGACGCGGAGAGTCATCGCTTCTCGCGCTCCAGGCCGCCCCCGCGCGAGCGCCGCGTGCGGGTCACGCAGACGACCGCGACGACCGACAAGAGCGGTCGGTCCTTCGTCTCCTTCGCGGTCGACGTCCGCTTCGGCTCCGAGTGGTCCGAGAACGACATCGTGGGATGCGCCTACACCGGGAGCGGCGACCTCTACGTGAAGCGGGGCGACGCGTATCGTCCCGCGTCCTTCCTTCTCGGGAAGAACGAGGGACCCGTTGCCGGCGTCTGCGAGGCCGCGCCCTCGCGCTCGTAACGCGGGGACGCTTCGGTCACGCGCTGCCGCGCCGCGTCCACCGCTCGAGAGCCAGCGCCCCCACGACGAGGCCCGGTGCGACCACGGGCACGGTCACCATGGCGATCGCCAGCCACAGGATGCCCACCGCGACGAGCGAGGAAGGGCCGGACGCGCCCTCCGCGATCACGAGCGTCGTGTAGCCGCTCACCGCGACCACCAGGAGCGCGAGCTCCACGCCGAGAACCGCCAGCAGCCGTCTCTGGCGCGCGCGCGCCGCGACGAGACCCGTCAGGGCTCCCGCCGCCGCGCCGAAGCCGGCGATCCCGGCGAGGAGCCCCACCGGCGCGGTGCGGAACCCGACCCCGGCCGGATTCACGATCGCGAACAGAAAGAAGACGATGACGGGCAGCGTCGCCGTGAGCCCGACCACGGCGCCCTTGCCGCTCGCACGCAGGTCCGCCATGAGCGCGATCTCCCGGGGCATCAGTTGCACGCGTCCGCGCCGTTGCCGTCGCTCTGGCAGCCGGCGGTGCAGGCCTGGGACACCGAGAGCTGTCCCCCCGAGCACTGGTAGAGCGTCCCCGCGTCCCCGCCGATCCCGTCGGAGCCGCAGTACAGCCCGTCGGCCTGGCCCGCGCAGCTCGGCCCGCCTGCGTCCGCGACGCTCGCGTCGTCGTTCGTGGCCGGGCCGGCGTCCCCGTCGGGGATCGGCGCAGGGCCGGCATCCAGGCCGGGCGCGGCGGGAGCGGGCGGCGTCAAGCCCGGGACCGGGTACTCGTTGCCGGTCGGCTCCTGGATGGGGCGGTCTCCGTTGCGGTGCGACGCGCTGCCTGCGTAGACGGTCTTGCGCGCCCGCATGATGTTGCCGAGCGGGCGGTGGTCGCCCATCGCGTGCCAGGGCGAGAAGGCGAGCCCGTTGCAGAAGGACTCCTCCTGCTGGGCGTTGGGGTCGTTGTCGAGGTCGACCTGCGGGATGGTGACCGACGCGACCTGCACGAACGGCGTGTCCGACTCGAGCCACTCGACCGACGTGTCTTCGATCGGCTGCTTGGCCGGGTCGACCTGGAGCTGGATCTCGAAGGAGATGCAGGTCGGCCCGGCGGCCATGCGGCTCTTCACGTCCGTCCGGAGGTAGTTGTCGTCGAAGATGTTGGGGATCCGGTTCGCGCCCTGGCACGAGCCGTCGCTCTGGACGATCCCGGGGACGGCGCTGAACTTCATGGCGTTCGCGGGCGTGCCGTTCGAATCGCCGAGCTCGATCGCGCCGCCGCCCCAGAAACGCTGTCCGAGCACGCTGCCGTCCCCGAGCACGCTCGGCGTCGCCTGGTTGACGAAGTACCAGAGGATGCGCGCGTTGCCGGGTTGCAGCAGGTAGCCGCCCTCCTGGAGCATCGCGCTGATGGGTCCGAGCAGCGACTGGCTGCCCGAGATGGTCGCCGCCACCTGCGCCTTCGCGAAGTTCACGAACTGCTGCGAGTCGGGCGCGGGCGTCGTCGGCGCGTTGGTCATCAGGAAGTCCTGGGTGCCACCGCCGGGAACCTGCATGACCTTGAGCGCGAGGCCCCGCACGTCGACGTTCTTGTCCTTCTCGGAGAACCCCACGCCGTTGGAGAACCGGACCCAGACGGGGTAAGCGGCGTCGCTCTGGAAGAGGCCGCGCTGCTGCCCTGCCGAGAGGCCGTCCGACGCGACGTTGAAGGTCCCGAGGACGCACGCGTGCGGCTTCGCGTGGAACCCGCGCGCGAGGGCGCCGTTCATGCTCTGCAGCTGGTCCTGCATCGAGTTCACGTCGGACACCATCTGGGCGAAGATGGCGTCCTCGTTCGCGAGCACGTTCTCCTGGCCGATCGCGTACGTCGACAGATCCTGTCCCTGCGTCCACAGGTTGCCGGGGTCGGGCGTCGTGTAGTTCGTGAGACCGGTGATGGCGCCGTTCTGCTGACCGATGGTGGCGCGGGTTCCGCCGCACGCGGCGAGCAGCCCTACCCCGAGCAGCAGGCGGCGACGGAGGCTGGCGCTGGGCGAGGATCCATCGATGAGCGAGCGGGCGTTCTTGCGGGGCATCGGTCAGGCTCCCGCTCCGTTGTGGAGCGTGGCCCGTCCTCATCAAGAGTCGTGCCCCGAGAGCGCTCGCTAAAGGTCGCCAACTTACCTACATCCGCGGGCGCGAATGGAGGAGAGAGCGCCCACCCGCCGTGGATCACGACGCCACCAGCCTCACTTCCCCACTCGTCTCGGACCGGCGGGCGAGGATCGTGAGGCCGATCGCTGCCGCGCACGCGCACCCGGAGCTCGTCAAGAACGCGAGCTGAGCGTGGTGCGCGTAGAGCGCCCCGAAGATGGCGTTCGCTGGCAGCACGGCCAGTCCCGTCACGGCGTGCAGCGCGCCATAGGCCCGCCCGCGGAGCTCAGGCGGGGCGAGATCGGCCACCAGCGCCTTCTCCCCTCCCTCGGTAAGCCCGTAGTAGGCACCGTAAGCGACGACCAGAAGCCACGTGAGCGCGACCGACCGGGTCATCGGGAAGAGCGCATAGGCGGCTGCATAGACGAACCACCCCGCTACCTGCGTCCGCGCTCGGCCAAAGCGGTCGCTGATCTTGCCGCCAGGGATGTTCAGCAGTGCCTTCGAGGCGTTCAGCGAGATCCACGCGATCGGAATCCACGCCGTGGCGAGCCCGAGATCGCTCATCCGAAGCATGAGAAACGAGTCGGCCGAAGCGCCGAGCGTGAAGACCGCAACCAGCGCCAGGTATGCGCGCAGCTTCGCGGGAAGGACGGGCCTAGCGTCCTTGGATGCTCGCGCGTTCTCGGGGGGCTGGCTGGTTGCAGCCTCGGGCTCTTTGACCCCCCAGACGATGACCGCGACGGCCAGTAGACCGGGGAGGAGCGTCGCCGCGAAGACCGTCCGGAGCGGCCACCCGAGCCCGCGCACCAGCGCGAAGGCCAGGAGCGGCCCCAGGGCTGCGCCGATGTTGTCCATCATGTTGTGGAAGCCGAACGCATGCCCGCGCCGGGCAGACGGGACGGAATGGGCCACGATGGCGTCGCGAGGGGCGGAGCGGATCCCCTTCCCGATGCGGTCGGTCGTCCGGATCGCGATGACGTGCCAGGGACTGGTCGCGACGGCCAGCAGGGGCCGCACCGCAGTGGCGAGCGCATAGCCGGCGAGGACGAACGGCTTGCGAGAGCGGGCGTCGCTCGATCGCCCGGAGACCCACTTCACCCCTGCGCTCACGCTCTCGGCGATGCCTTCCATCAACCCGAGGGCCTGGGCCCCGCCGCCGATCGACTGGAGGAAGACGGGCAGGAGCGGGTAGACCATCTCGGTGGCCACGTCCGTGAGGAGCGAGACCCACCCCAGGCTCTTGACGACCCGCGGGAGCCGAAACGGTCGTGTCTCTACTGGCACATCCCTGCCGAGCAAGCGGTCCCGTTGCAACAATCTTCGTAGGTCTGGCACGTGCCGCCCGAGGCGACGCATCCGCACGTCTCGTTGCTGTTGCACTGGTTGGAAGAGCACTGGGACGGGTCGGTGCAGTCCGAGCCGTCGGCCAGGCCGCTGATGGCTTCGCACGTCCCCGCCGCGGAGCAGGATGCGCCACCGCAGCAGTCCGAGTCGGTGACGCAGTTGCCTCCGGACGCCGCGCACTGGCAGATGCCGGCGGTACACTGGTTGGAGCGGCAATCGGTCGAGACCATGCAAGTCGCCCCGGCGGCCGCGCCGGTGGCGGCTGCGCACTGTCCGTTCGTGCACACGACCATCGGCTGGTTGCACTGCTCATCGGTCGCGCAGGCGCACGCGCCGCTCGTGCACTGGGCGGAGCAAGTGCCAGGCATCGTGGAGAGGTCGCACGCCTCGTCGGCCGGGCAGTCGGTTGCGCTGGCGCAACCGATCGGGGCGCCGTCAGCAGTCGAGGCGTCGCTGGTGGTTGCGACCGGCGCGCCCGCGGGCGCCCCGCCGTTCACGAAGAAGTCGGTCATCGGCTTGGCCGCCTGCGCATTGAGCAGGCGCGGTAGCCCGAGGCTGTCCTCGATCGTCGCAAGCAGGCTGTAGTGGTTGTACTGCGTCGCGCTGACGTATCCCCCAGCCTGGGCGAGCGGGGATATGAGAAACATCGGAATGGGGTCGTCCGTGCTCTGCGTGAGCCCTCCGGAAAGGTCGTCTTCGTCCCAGACGATGACGAGCAGCCCGGCCCCGCCCGGCTGCCACGGTGCCGCCCCCAGGATCGACGGGATTTGCGTCGCGAGCCACTGGTCCCCGTTCACGTAATTCTGCGACGAAGCCGGAAACGGGTTGTGCATGTCGTGGACGAGGTTCGGGGCGACGAGCGAGAAGGTCGGCAAGCCCGCTTGCAGGTCCGACGCGAAGCTCGAATAGTCGACCACGTTGGACGTACAGCGCGAGGTCGTCTGGATATCGTCGTAGTAGAGGAAGGGGTTGTGGCGCGCGGCGTAGTTGGTCGCCGAGTTGTCCGTGAGGTTGCACGGAGTGCCCATCCCTTCGCCGTAATCGCGCCACGTGAGCCCCGCCGCCTCGATGTCGTCGGCCACGTTCCGCGCGTTGATGGGGCAGCCGCAGTTGCCAAGAGGAATGCCGAGCACCACACAATTGAAGGCGGAGCACGCCGGGCCGGTGGGGTGGCAGTCGCAGAAGAGCTTGTGCAGGACGTCGTCGTCGCCGATCCCCTGCGGGTCGCCGGAGGTGAGAGCGATGTAATTGCGCAGGCTGGGGTGCGTGGCGCCGTGGTAGTTGGAGCTCGACGCCCAAGCTTGCCCCAGGCCCGTCAAATAGGGTGTGTTGTCGGCGGTCTGGAGCGTCGCCAGCGTGGTGTTCTCCATCATGACCACGACGATGTTCGTGAACTTGGGGACGCCGGTAGGCGAGAAGCACACGGAGGTTCCGTTCGCCGTCCCGCAGGTGAAGCCCGTGGGGCACGTGCCGCATCCACCGACTTCCTTCGAGCGCGAGGTGCCCAGCGCCTGCGGCTGTGAACACCCGACGAGTGATGCTGCAAGAAGGACGAACCACGCGCTACGCATCGAAGCTTTCCGTTCTCGGGCGAAACGTCGGGCCATTGATCCCCAACAATACGCGCCGCACGTGCCCCTGGCGACCCGCAAAGGACGAGGGGTTCAGCGGTCCTCGCCCGCCATAGCTCTGGAAGAGAGCTCGCTGAGCACATAGGGTATGGGATCCCACCTTCACGCATGCTTGCAATGGGAGGATGGAAGGTGGACTTTCTACCCCTGAATGCGGACGCCGTGGCTTTCGAACGGTGCGGTCGTCCTGGTCCTCGCGGGCGCGTGCAACGCCGCGTCGAGCGGCTCCGGCCCTGCACCCGCCTCCCCCGCGGTGACGCCCCAGACCTTCGCGCTCACGGCCAGCGCGGTCGACACGACCTTCGTGACGCGGGACCACTTCATCGCGAGCCTCGAGATGCAGCTCTCGGGGGAGCCGTTCGCCCGGGCGATGGGCCGCGACCTCGCGGGCTACAGCCGCGACTACATCACGCCTGACATCTATTTCGACCCTGCGCTGAACCGCGGAGCGGTAGGCCCGATGGGACGCATCGACGTGGTGGGCTTCTCGACCGCCGTCGAGTCGTACGAGTACTCGAAGCAGCCGATGAACAACGTGGCCTTCGAGTCGGGGGCGGGGACCTCTCTCGCGTTCGGCCCGGTCCTCAACCCCGAGCGCCAGGCCGGCCAGCAGGCGCTCCAGGGCTTGCGCGCGTGGGTTCAGCACCTCGGCGGCGCGAGCAACGCGACGAGCGCGGCGGGCAGGCCGCTTGGACCGCTGGTGAACGAGAAGGCGACGCCGGACAACCCGCTGGGCTGGGCCGGCTTCTGGCCGACCCTCCAGCCCTTCGCGTCGTGGAACCCAGCGATCAAGGCGAGCAATGCGTCCACCGGGTGCACCATCAGCTCGGACGACGACCCCGGCGCGAGCGGGGCCGTGGCGTGCGACGACTACGAGTGCGATTACACGACGCTGCACCTCCCGGATCGGGCGGCGCAGGTCGACATGAGGATTGGCCCCGGCTCGTCCGGGTGGGCGGGGTGGAAGCAGGCCCTCTGGGCGCTCAACTACCTCCAGACGATGCACGACTCCAACGAGGGCCCGGTGACGAGCGTGCCGGTCGACCAGCTCGCGCTCGTGGGCGTGCCGGCCAACGAGGTGACGGGCAACAACGGACCCGGCACCCGGTCCGCGCTCCCGGGTACGTTCCTCGGCTCGAGCAACATCGAGGGCTTTCAGGCCGGCAACTTCATCCAGATGCTCGATAACCAGGCGGCGCAGTGGCTGACCGAGCTGTCGACGACCGACGGGGCAACGCTCGGCGGATTCTCGGGCCTGGGAGAGGCGCTCGCGTACAACCCGTCGAGCCCGCTGCGCTGGTTTCCCGCCTCGATCGCCGTGACCGAGGCGGGCGACGCGAGCGGCTTTCCACGGCCGGCGAGTTACTCCATCGTCTCGCCGGACAGCCATCTGCTCGACCTCGCCGGTCTGCTCGGGGCGTTCTCGAGCATCTACGCGCTGACCGACCAGTCGAACGCGCAGGTCGGCGGGGCCCAGGCTGCGCTCGCGTACTTCGACGGGGACCCCTTCCCGCTGCAGAACCAGACGCCCGACGGATCGCCGACGCTGCACGATCGTGCGCTCGCCATGATGCGCGTGCTGGTCGTGAACATCGCGCGGCTCCACGTCGATCCGGCGACCGGGCTGTTCGTGGATGACGTGGCGCTCGCGGGGGGCACGGCCGTGCGCGGGACGACGCTCTCGCCCGACGTCGCGGCGTACGCGCTACTCGCGCTGCGGACCGCGCGGAGGGCGTGCGACGCGGAGCTGACGCTTTACGCCAACACGAAGCCCGACTCCGAGAACGTGCCGAGTCCCCTCGATGCTCTACCCCTCGTCCAGGGCGTGCCGTTCGGTGCTCGTCTCGATCAGCTCATCGACTCGCTGTCGGCGGTCTTCTACGACCAGATGACGACGCCGGATGGGGTCGCGTTCGCAGGCTGGGATCTCACCGCCGGCGCCCCCGTCGACGACGGGTCCAGCCTCGACGCGCACACGGCGGCGATCCGCGGCTTGCTCATCGCCTACCTGGCCACGGGGGACGCCAAGTACCGCGACCGCGCGACGAGCGTCTTCACGCGCCTGGACAGCGCCTTCTACGACCCGAACGCCCGGATCTACCGCACCGTGGCGAACGACGCGTCCTTGCAGGTCACGTTCACGCCCCGGCGCTTCGGGCTCCTCCAGGGAGCGCTCCGCGACATCTACGAGCTCGTGGCGCTCCTGCCGGGCAACCAGGCGATGGCCGATCTCGTGCTCGCGCGCGTCGGCCGGCTCAACAAGCTCGTGTTGAACGGCTGGGACGACCGGGAGGAGGACCAGAGCCAGGGCATCGACTGGCCAAAGGAGTGCGTCCGCGTGGTCGACGGGCTACCCCGCGGGGGACTCGAGATGGCGGAGCGCACGCTGACGGGCGAGCTTGGCTCCCTGGGCGATGCGCTCACCGACGCGGGGCCCGCCGCTCGGATCATCACGACCGACAGGGAGCACGACTGCGTCCCCGAGATCTCGGCCGCCGGCTTGCCCGCCGCGCTTGCCAGCTCCATCACCTTCACGCTCACCCCCTGGTCGCGAAAGAACGGGCCTGCGCCGTGAGCCGCAATGCCGCGCACGCTGCCGCGGCTCCAGCGGGGCGCTCTCCACGCTGAAGGGTGCGTGACGCGTCCCCACGGCATAGACGGTGCCAAGGGTGCCACTCGCAGCTCGCCGAGGCGTGTCTATCTTGGCCGTCATGCGTAGGAGTCGAGAGGTTCGATTGGCCATTCTTCCCGCGATTGCAGCGCTTGCGCTGTCCGCGTGCGACGAGCGGTTTCGCGTGTGCGTCGACCAGAGCAACGTGGTGGTGGACGATGGGCGATGTGTGACTGCCACTTCAGCGCCCTCCGACGCGGCGGGCGGTAGCGGCATCCCCGCGTCGAATTATCGCTGGTACTTCACGGCGCGATCGTTCTCGGGGGGCGAGACCGTCACGGGCGGTTCGTATACGCCGGTCGTCGGCGAGAGCTACGCGACGTCTTCGCGTGGCGGCGGATTCGGCGCGACCGGAGAAGGTTTCGGAGCGGTGGGTGGAGGAGGCGTAGGCGAATGAAGCGTCACATCACGGACCCGCGGCCCAACTGGCAGCAGCTGGTCGAAGCGCAGGGGCTTCTCTTTCACACGGTCGAGGAGAGCGTGGAGGAGCACTCTGCCGGCTACCGCGACGCACCTCACCTCGAGACCCGATCACGCACGCGTGCTTACTGGAGCGAGGACGCGTACTACGCGTTCGACGGCGCCGAGGTCGATTCGATCGAGGCCGCGACCAACGC
>Ga0302279_10001217_pt1 | contig 37160 bp, 30 predicted proteins | sample III_Bog_N3_3_FD_194541 | JGI IMG/M metagenome (GOLD analysis project Ga0302279, IMG submission 194541) | Peat permafrost microbial communities from Stordalen Mire near Abisko, Sweden - III_Bog_N3_3 | ecosystem: Environmental > Terrestrial > Soil > Wetlands > Peat | place: Sweden: Abisko...
AGCCAGGAGCTGACGGACGAGGGGGTCGTCGTGGGCTCTCCCCGCTTCATGTCGCCGGAGCACATGGGCGGGAACGTCGACGGTCGGACCGACATCTACTCGTTCGGGATCATCGCCTACACGATGCTGACGGGCTCGCCGCCGTTCAAGGGCGAGACGTCGATGCTGACGATGATGGCGCACCTGAACAACCCGCTCCCCTCGATCGTGAAAACACGCCCCGAGCTCGGCGTGTCCGAGTGGGTGGACGCGGTCATCCACCGCTGCTGCGCGAAGGCACCCGCCGATCGGTACCAGACGGCCCAGGAGCTCATCGACGCGCTCCGTCCGCCTGGCGACGGCGCGAGCGGCGGTGTGAGGCTGCGCACCTCGTCGGGTGAGATCCAGGTGGCTCAGGCGCGCGTCGAGCCGTCCGGAGCAGGCGAGCGTCAGGGCGACGACGAAGCCACCGCGTTCCTACCCGCCGGCCTCGCGAAAGCCGCTCGTCCCCGGTCTCGTGGTCGTGGCGGCGATCGGTGCGGCCGTGTTCCTGTGGAGCCGCAAGCCGATACCCGTCGCAGAGCTGGTGCCGGTCGCGCAAGCGCAGACGAGCCGCATCTCGGTCACTTCGACGCCGAGCGACGTCGAGGTCTACGGCGACGGGAAGCTGCTCGGGCGCACGCCGTTCACGACCGCCGTGCCCACCGGGTCCCCCAAGACGCACCTCGAGCTGAAGCGCGCTGGGTACGCGGTCTTCGCGAAGGACATCGATCCGGTCCACGACGTGGAGGTCGTCGCGGTGCTGGCTCTCGACGCTCCGTCCGCGCCCCCACCGCCGCCCGCGCCGACGAGCCCTTCGCCGCCCAGGCGGAGTTCGCAGGGCCCCCACGGCGGCGCCGTTTCGTACGCCGGCGCTGCGTCGCAGGCACCGCCACCCCCGCCCGCAGCCCCAACGGCTCCACCTCCTCTCCCGCCGCCCGCCAAGAAGGTGGACCCGTTCGAGGACCGACAATGAACGGCGTGTCCGCGGGAGGCGCAGCCGCGCCGGTCCTCGGCGTCGTCTTCCTCGCGCCGGCGATGGCGCGCGCCGACTCGGACGACCACTAGCACTGGGTAATCTCCAGTTGCGAGTCGGCGACGCGGGAGGCGCCGCCTGTCACCAGTGACAGTCGGCGAGCGCCAGAAGCGCCTCGATCCGCGCGCGCACGAGATCGAAATCGCGTAGCGCGCGGTTGATCTGCGCCTGCCGGAGCGCGCCGGCCGAAACGACGAGGTCGAGGCTCGTCCCCTGGCCCGTCAGAAAGCCCACCTGCGTCATGTGATCCACTTGCCGCGCGTGCGTCTCGGCGTCCACGGCGACCTTGCGTGAGTCTTCCGCCACTGCGACCGCGCGCCGCGCCTGCTCGATCTGGATGACGACCGTGCGCCGCTGCGCGATGAGGTTCTGCTCGGCTTCGTCCTTCTGGGCCTTTGCCTGGCGCAGCTCGCCATAGCGCGCGCCGCCGTCCCAGATCGGGATCGTCAGCACCCCTTCGATGTTCCAGGTCGTCGCCGGTATGGCCAAAGCGTCGTTCGACGAGGCCAGCGTCGACTGGAACGTCACGACCGGCGAAAACTGGTACCAGACGTCCTTCACGCCGCGCGCGGCGATGTCCACTTCGGTGTGCAGGACGCGAAGGTCGGCGCGCTCGTCGACCGTACCCACCAGCTTGCAGCCGGTCCCCGTGTCGTTGACCAGGCCGTCGATGTTCAAGCCCTGCGCGGCGCCTATCGGCTCGGCGATGCCGAGCGCGAGGCCCAGCGCTTCTCGGTCCTGGCGGGCCGACTCGTCGCCCGAGACCACCGCGGCGCGCGCGGCGTCCACGTCCTGCTCGGCGCGTACGACGTCGAGCCGGTTGCCCGAGCCGAGGTCCTCGCGCCGGTGGGCCAGCGCGAGCCTCTCGAGCGCTTGCCGCAGGCCGACGCGATTGAGCTCGGCGATCCGCTCGGCGGCAATCTCCGCCACCAGGGCCCCGGCTACGTCCGTCGCGAGGACGCGCTTGCGGTCCTCCAGCGTCAGCCGCGCCGCGTCCTCGGCGCGGTGGGCGGTACCGACGGCGTACCAGGCGCGCGGCGACAGGACCGGTTGCACGAGGCCGATCTGCCCGGCGAGGACGTTCCTCGTCGGATAGGCCAGGTTGACGCCCGGTGCGATGGGGTAGTTCCCCTGGAGAAAGTTGTGCGTCAGGCTTCCGGTCGCGTTCACCTGCGTGAGCGCGCCGGCGAGCGCGATCCGCGATTGCCCTTCGGCCTTCTCGACCTCGTCGAAGGCGAGGCGAAGATCGGTGGAGCGCGCGCGCACGAGCGAGAGCGCGTCCTCCCAGCTCCCGACGGTGCGTCGCGGCGGCGGCAGGGGGTCGAGCATCGGATCGACCACCGTCGGCGCGGGAGGGAGAGCATCGTCGCTCGCTTGCGCCTCGTCCGTCGTCGTATCCGCTTCGGTTCGCGCCGGCTTGGCAGGCTTCGCGGCCGGCTTCTGCGGCGCGGCGACGGGAGCGCCCCCCTGCGCCGTGGCTCGTGGCGCCGGAAGGACGAGCGCGAGCGACGCCAGCGCCGCGAGCGAGAGACGGGTCGCGCGTTTCATTCCGCCTCCCCACCGACGGCGGGCGCGTGAACGACGGACTCCGCGCCGGCCACGCGCTCGCGCAGCGTCTCGACGAGGATGTAGAGCACCGGGATGAAGAAGAGGTTCAGGACTGTGGACAGAAGCATCCCGCCGAAGACCGTGGTGCCGAGCGAGCGGCGGCCCACCGAGCCGGCGCCGGTGGCGATCAGCAGCGGAACGACGCCGAGGAGGAACGCCATCGAGGTCATCAGGATCGGCCGGAGGCGCGTTTCGGCGGCCTCGAGCGCCGCCTCGACGACGGACTTGCCCGCCTCGCGAAGCTCGCGCGCGAACTCGACGATGAGGATCGCGTTCTTGCTCGACATGCCGATGAGCATGACGAGCCCTACCTGGCAGAACACGTCGTTGGAGTAGCCGCGGATCATCTGGAGCAGCAACGCACCGAGCATGGCCACGGGCACCGACAGGATGATGATGAACGGCAGGACGAAGCTCTCGTACTGGGCCGCGAGCACCAGGAACACGAAGACGATGCCGAGCGCGAAGATGTACAGCGTCTGTCCCCCCGACTCGAGCTGCTCCTGAGACAGCCCGGACCACTCGAACGAGAAGCCGGGCGGCAGGTGCTCCTTCGCCGTCTTCTCCATCGCGAGCAAGGCTTGGCCGGTGCTGACGCCCGGCGCCGGGGAGCCCTGGATCTCGGTCGAGCGGAAGAGGTTGTAGTGGTTGATGCTCTGCGCGGTGGCCGTGTTGATGACCTTCACCAGCTCGGCCAGCGGAACCATCTGTCCCGTGATCGAGCGCGCGTAGAAGCTCGTGAGATTGGTCGGCCGGTTGCGGAACTGCTGGTCCGCTTGCAGGTACACGCGGTAGGTGCGCGTGCCGAAGACGAAGTCGTTCACGTACGCCGAGCCCATGTAGATCTGCAGCGTGGAGAAGACCTCGTCGAGCGAAACGCCGAGGGCCTTGGCTCGGTCGCGGTCGACCTCGACGACGATCTGCGGGTCGTTCGCCGTGAAGGCGGAGAAGACGCCGCGGAGGCTCGGGTCCTGGTTGCCCGCCATCATGAGTCCGAAGGTCGCGCCGGCGAGCTTCTCGATCTTCGGCTCGCTCGTCTGATCTTCGATCTCGAACTGAAAGCCGCCGACGTTGCCGACGCCCTGGATGGCCGGAGGAGAGAAGGGGAGTACGAACGCGCCGCCGACGCCCATCAGCGGACCGCGCAGACGAGCGACGAGCGACATCGCGTCCTGACCGGGTTTGGTGCGCTCCTCCCAGGGGATGAGCGAGCAGAAGATCGCGCCCTTGTTCGGCCCCGTGCCGAGTAGCGAGAAGCCGGGGACGGAGAAGCACCCCTGGATCTCGGGCACCTTGGCGAGCGTGTCCTCGACGCCGCGCATCGTGTCGGAGGTGACCTCCAGGCTCGACCCCTCGGGGCCCTGCACGATGACGATGAAGTAGCCCTGATCCTCGTCCGGGATGAAGGCTTGCGGCACGTGCAGGAACAACCAGCCGGTGGCGCCGAGGAGACCGAGGAACGCGAGCGCGGTGACGGCGCGGAAGCGAATCGCGACCTGGAGACCGCGCGTGTAGCCGCGACGGACTGCGTCGAAGCCTCGGTCGAAGCCCCGGAAGATGAAGCTCTTCTTCCTGGCCCCCGGTCCGTGATCTTCGGCTCGCAGGAGGCGCGCCGAGAGCGCCGGCGTCAGCGTGATGGCGTTGAAGGCCGACAGCGCGATGCTGAACGCGATCGTGAGCGAGAACTGCTGGTAGATCTTGCCGGTCGTCCCCGGAAAGAACGCGACCGGGACGAACACCGCGATGAGGACGAGCGAGGTCGCGATGACCGCGCCGGTGACCTCGGACATCCCCTTCGACGCGGCCTTGTAGGGCGAGATGTGCTGCTGCTCCATCACGCGGGTGATGTTCTCGATGACGACGATCGCGTCGTCGACGACGAGACCGGTCGCGAGCGTGAGCCCGAAGAGCGTGAGCGTGTTGATCGAGAAGCCGAACAGCTTCACGAACGCGAACGTCCCGAGCAGCGAGACGGGGATCGTGATTGCCGGGATGAGCGTCGAACGGAGCGTCTGGAGGAAGAGGTAGATCGTGGCGATGACGAGGAAGATCGCCTGCAGGAGCGTGATGATGACGTCCTTGATCGACGCGCTCACGGGCGCGGTCGTGTCGAACGCCGTCTCGTAGACGAGCCCTGGCGGGAACTCCTTGGCCAGCGCTGCCACCGCCGCGTCGACCTTCTTCTTCACGTCGAGCGCGTTCGACCCTGGCAGCTGCTGGATACCGAGGCCCACCGCGCGCTTGCCCTTCCAGCGAGACAGCTGCGAATACGACTCGGCGCCCAGCTCGGCGCGGCCGATGTCCCCCAGACGGACGATGGTGCCGTCGGGTAGCGACTTCACGACGACGTCCTCGAACTGGGACGCCTCGACCAGCCGGCCGACGGCGCGCACGGAGATTTGATAGGTCTGCCCGCTCGGTGCCGGCGGGAGACCGACCGAGCCGGCCGCGACCTGCACGTTCTGCTCGCGCAGCGCCGTGAGCACGTCGACGGGGCTCATGTTGCGCGCCGCGAGGCGGTCGGGATCGAGCCACAGGCGCATCGAGAAGCGCCGCTCGCCGAAGATGATCACGTCGGCGACGCCGGAGACCCGCTTCAGCCGGTCCTTCATGTAGACGTCGGCGTAGTTGCTGATGAACTTCTCGTCGTAGCGCTCGTCCTGCGTGAAGAGCGCGTAGGCGCCGATGAACGCGCCCGAGTTCTTGGTGATGGTCACGCCCAGGTTGCGGACGTCCACCGGCAGGCGCGCGAGCGCCGTATTGACGCGGTTCTGCACGTCGACGGCGGCGAGGTCGATGTCGCGCGAAGCGTCGAACGTCACGGTGATGTTCGACGAGCCGTCGTTCGACGACGACGACGTGATGTATTTCATCCCTTGCACGCCGTTGATCTGCTGCTCGAGCGGGATGGTTACTCCCGACTCGACCTCCGCCGAGCTCGCGCCGACGTAGGAGGACGAGACGATGACCTGCGGCAGCGCGATCTGCGGGTACTGCGCGATGGGCAGGCCGGGGATCACCACCGTGCCGGCGATGACGATCAGAATCGCGCAGACGATCGCGAAGACGATGCGGCGGATGAAGAAGTCGACGAAGCCCACGTCAGTTCCCAGCGTCGCCCGCGACCGCGGGCTTGGCGGGGCTCGTGACGACGGGCGCCCCGTCGCGGAGCTTCTGGATCTGCGAGACGATGACCTGGTCACCGGCCTTGAGGCCGCTCACGACGGCGTAGGTGCTGTTGTCCACCTCGCCGAGCGTGACCGGGACCTGATGGGCCGACGTACCCCCCGCGGCGGCAACGGCGACGAAGGTGAAGTACTGCCCGCTCTGCCGCGTGACGGCGAGCGTCGGGACGCGCACGCCCGTGTGCGTCTTCCACACCACCCGCGCGCGGACGATCTGCGCCGCGCGGAGATGGCCGCCGTTCGGGAACCTGGCCTTGATGAGGACCGCCTGCGTTTGCGGGTTCGCCTCCTGGGCGACGAACGTGATCGGCCCCTCCGCCAGCGTGGTGTTGCTGGCCCGGTCGTCGCCGAGCAGCACGACGCGGCTCGCGTCGTCGAGCAGCCCGAGCTGCTCCGAGGGGACGTTGACGTAGGCCTCGAGCGTCTTGTTGTCGTCGACGCTCGTGAGCTTGGTCTGCGGGCCCACGTAGTCTCCGAGCTTGACGGGAATGTCGCCCACGGCGCCGTCGAAGGGGGCCGAGATCCGGTAGTACCCGAGCTGCGCGGACTGCGCGCCGATGACGGCTTCCTGCGCGTTGACCTCCGCCTCGGCCACCGTCGCCTGGCTCTGGTCCTGTTCGAGCTGCTGCCGGCTGACGAGGCCCTCGCGGAAGAGTGCGGCGGAGCGGCTGGCGTTGCGCTTGGCGAGGGCGAGGTTCGCTTCGCGCTGCGCCTTGGCGGCCACCTGATTGGAGAGGTTGGCCGACTCGCGCCGGGGATCGATCTGCAGCAGGGGCGCGCCCTCCCGCACGGTCTGGCCCGGCTTGACGAGGATCGACGTCACGACGCCGCTCACCTGCGGGTAGATCGCCACCTGCGTGCGCGAGATGAGCTGCGCGAGGTACTCCGACGAGTCCTGGATGGGGACGTCCACGAGCGTCACCACCTCAACCGGCATCTTCATCGCGCCGGCGCCCGGACCAGCGCTCTCCGCGGCATCGCCGCGGGTGCAACTGGCCAGGAAGGCGAGTGATGCGAGGGCGAGCGCTGTCCCCGCGAGTCGAAATCGTGCGCTGGATTGCAGAGTCACCACGGGGCGTATCGATGCTCCGGGCGGTACGTCCGTTGCGCATGGCGTCGTTCCTGTCCACGGGGGACAAGGTCTTGGTGGGCAAGTTCTTCCGAAGGCTGACATCGCCGTCGGGACGTGACCGGCGCTCGTGCACCGAGTACTAGTCCGAGCACCGCGAACCAACGCGACGCGGGCGAGCGACGGGTGCTCGTCACGCCGCTGTCGCCGCCGCGCAAGGTCATCGGCGGACAGGTCTCGCGCCCGCTCTTCGACGAGCCTACGAAAGGAAACCGAAAGCCATGCCCACCAACGAGACACCGACGCCCACCGCGACGCGCTGGTACCACGACGTCGCGTACTTTTTCGGCGGAGCCTTCCTGGCAAACGCGGTTCCGCACTTCGTGAACGGCGTCTCGGGTCACCCATTCCAGAGTCCATTCGCCTCACCGCCCGGGGAAGGGCTCTCCTCATCGACGGTGAACGTGCTCTGGGCGCTCTTCAATCTCGCGGTGGGCTACGTGCTCGTGTGCCGGGTGGGAAATTTCAACTTACGGCAGACCAGACACGCGGTCGTTCTCGGGCTGGGCGTGCTCGTCTTGTCAGTCATGGGCGCGCGGGCGTTCGGGAGGTTCTACGGGGGACTCGGCTGAGGCCATCGTCCTACCCGTAGAGCTTTCGCCTCGCGCAGGAGTCGCGCACGACGGGGCCGAAGCCCGTGACGAACCGGACCTTCGCGTCTCGAATCGTACGCAGCAGCCGAGTGGGTGGGCGCCTCTCGGTTAGAGCTGCACCGGCGTCGGGAGGAACCCGTTGGCCGACGTCCCGTTGCCGAGCTGCCCGTTGTTGTTCTGGCCCCAGCAGTCGATCGTCTGGTTCGCGAGCGCCGCGCAGAAGTGATTGCCGAACGACGACGCGACGATCGACGTCGCCCCCGCGACCACGCTGTTGACCCACATGGGGGTCAGGTACGACGCGCCGGTGCCGTCACCCGTCTCACCGTACTGACCGTCGCCCCAGCACTGCACTCCGGCCGGCGAGAGAGCGCAGAAGGTTTCGAGCGACGCCGCGATCTGGGAGACGTTCGAGACGCCGATCTGCGTGGGCACCAGCGACTGCGCCGTCGATCCCGTGCCGAGGTTGCCACCCGACCCCCAGCAGCGCACGGTCCCGTCGTCGCGAAGCGCGCACGCGCTGTTCTGACCGATCACGACCTGCTTCGTCGCCGCGAGCGTCGAGACCGGGACGGGCGACAGCGAGCTCGCCGTGCCGCCGTTTCCGAGCTGCCCCCACCCGCCATAGCCCCAGCACCACGTGGTGCCGTTGTAGAGGACCGCGCAGGTCACGGCCCCCGACGCGGTCCCGCCGGTCGCCACCATCGCCACCGGGCTCGGGAGGTAGGACGGCGTCACGGGGACCAGGAAGTCGACCCCGGTCGATCCGTTGCCGAGCTGGCCGTTCGCGTTGAAACCCCAGCAGTAGAGCGCGCCGGCAGCGGTGACCGCGCACGCGTAGGAGTTCGCGTAAGAGACCTGAACGGCACCGTTGACGCCGTTGACGCTGGCGATGGGCGGCGTCGGTGCGGTCTGCGTCCCGTTTCCGAGCTGCCCGTACACGTCGGTCCCACAGCACTCGACCCCTCCGCCGGTGAGCACCGCGCACCCGCCTTGCGAGGTGGCAGAGACCTGCGCGATGCCGGTGATCGCCGACAGCACGCTCGGAGTCTTGGTGCTCGCGAAGTAGGAGTTGCCGGTCCCGCGGAGCGAGCCGTCGGACTCGATGATCATCGTGTCCTGGTCGCCCGGCGCGACCTGCGTCACGTCGCCGATGAAGTTGCCGGTCGCGCCCACGGGGTTGTCGGGGCGGAACGTGAGGGCGACGCTCGAGATCTTGCCCGCAACGAGGGTCGCGCTCACCGGCGCCGCGACCCACGCGGGGACCGTGCCGGCGATGCTCGCGCACGCCGTCGTGTACGCCTGCCCGCTGATCGCGACTTCGCCTAGCGGGAGCGCGCCGAGCGACATCGAGACGGTGGACGCGCCGGTCGTGACGGGAAGGACCTGCGAAACCGTCGATGACCCCGCGGCGACGATCTGGATGCACTGCACGCTCGCCGGGACTGCCATGACCGCGAGGCTCACCTCGCCGAGCGAGGCGGCGCTCGAGTCGCTGCTCGCGCCGGGGGAGCCACCGCAGGCGGCTGCGAGGGGCAGCGGGGCGACGGACGCGAGGCGCGCGATGCGGTTCATGGCGGCTCTTATGGCGCCCTGCACGGACGCGCGCATGCCGCCCAAAAGGATGACGAGGCCGCGGTCGTCCCCCCGTGGTCCCTCCACACGCCCGCCCCGCGTGAGCGTGCTGGCTCGTGTACGGTGTCCGACTCCCACCTAACCGAGCGAGGTCCTTCATGCGATCCTTTCGCCGTGTTCACGCTCGTCGCCACGATCCCGCGCTGCGGGCTCTGCTTCTCGTTACGGCCACCGGGCTAGTAGGGAGCGCTGCAGCAGCTCGAAGAGTGGCAGCGCCGGCGCCACCCTCAGCGCGGAGCAAGTCACCCTCGTCGACGGCGTGATTTCGACGACCGAGGGCTACTTGGCCCAATACTCGGCCGCGACGCCGGACGAGGTCGCGCAATTCAAGCCCAGAGCCCTCGGCACCGTGACGTTCAACTGTGTCGTCAGCGGGACTGCGACCGTCTCCGTGAGCGGAGCGGCCCTGACGGTCAGTTACAAATCCTGCCACACCGGCGCCGCCGCCATCGACGGGTCTCTATCCATCGCCTGCACCCAGAACGGGACGAGCGTTAGCGACCGGATCAACGGCACCGTCGCGGTGATCCTCTATGCATCGGACGGCAGCGTCGCGCAGTCGGCCGACGTCACTTTCGACAACCTGTCGCTCACGACCTCCGGAGGACAGACGACGGAAGCCGGCTCGATTACCATCGGCGGGACGACCTACGTACCCACCGGCCTCGACTACGAAGGCAGCGCGCTGACGGTGTGTTCAGCGCTCTTCGGCGTCGATGCCGGCATCGCGTCCGGCGGTGACGGCGGAGCCGGCGGCAACTTCACCACATTTGCCGTGAAGAATGCCCCCAACGCCATCGCGGCAGGTCCTGACGGCAACCTGTGGTTCACCGAGAGCCCCGGCACGAACATCGGGCGAATCACGACGGCCGGTGTCGTCACGGAATTTCCCACGCCTTCGGGCAACAGCGGAAGCGCAATCACGCCGGGTCCCGACGGGAACGTGTGGTTCACGGAGCTATCCGCCGCGACCATCGCGCGCATCACACCTGCGGGCACGATCACGGAGTTTCCACCTCCCGCCAACGCTCTCCCCACCGGCATCGTGACGGGGCCGGACGGGAACCTGTGGTTCACGGACTCTCAGCTCGGTGCCGTCGGCAAGATGACGACGACGGGGTCGTACCAGGAGTTCATCCTCCCCGCGGCCTGCGCGGCATCTTCAGGGGGTTGTCATCCGGGGGCGAACACCGCCGGGCCCGACGGCAATCTGTGGTTCGTCAACCCCGGCTTGATCGGAACGGTGACGCCCGCCGGGACCATCACCCTTTTCACGGTTCCGCCAACCGATTGCGGTTCGAACGGTTGCGCCCCGCTCGACATCACCGCGGGCCCCGACGGGAACGTGTGGTTCGTGGATCCGAACGCCAAGATCGTCGGACGTGTCACGCCTGCCGGGACCATCACGACGTTCGCCGATTCGGTGAATGATTCGGCCCCCGATTCGATCGTCGCAGGCCCCGCTGGAAACCTGATCTTCGGAGATGATTTCGGTGCCGTCGGCGAGGTCACGACCGCGGGTGCCATCACCGTCGTCCCCTTCGGTGGGGGCGGAATCCAGAGCATCGCGATCGGCTCCGACCACAACCTGTGGTTCACGGTGCCCACGGGCAGTGTGATCGGGACGTACATCCTCTGAGACGAGGTCGTCGCTGTGAAGTCCCCGTCGAGCCGATTCTTGGCTATCCAGGGGGGATGTTGGACCAGGATCCTCGCCGAATCAGGGAGATAGGGGCGCCCTCGCGCGTATCTTGGGGAGCCCCATGACCTCTTCTCGCCCCCTCCTCGCCGCGGCCGTCCTCGTTCTTTCCGCGAGCACGCTCACCGGCTGCCACTTCTTCAACCACCTGCTCGGCAAGGACTCGGTCGACCTGTCCAAGGCCGACGTCCAGTCGATGAGCGTCGACATCCGCAAGGAGCGAAAGACGATCTGCCCGCGCGAGCCGGTGCAGATGGCGATCTTCGTCGACGCCATCCTCGAGGGCGAAAAGGAGAAGAAGCCGTTCGAGACGTTCACAGGCCACGCGGAGGCCAACAAGAACGACAAGCTCGAGTTCGTCGACTTCGCGTTCAACTCCGAGCAAGGGACGGTCGACAAGAACGGGTGGTTCGCGCCGAACGAGAGCGTGCTCGCGACGGCCGACAAGGAGTTCCTCATCAAGACCGTCTACAAGCGGCGGCCCGACAAGTTCTCGTTCGATACGAAGTACAAGCCCGACTACCAGTGCATCAAAGGCGGCGGGAAAGGCGGCGACGCCGGCGCCGGTGGCGGTAGCGGCTCGTCGGGCCAGTCGGGGAAGGACGGCCAGTACGGCTCCGACTCGCAGTCGGGCGGGCAGGGGAGCGCGGGCGGCCAGGGGGGACCGGGAGCCGACGGCAGCAACGGCGGCGCGGGCCCGCACATCGTGGCTTACGCGACGTACGCGAAGACGCCGTTCTACGACAAGCTCGTCGCCATCAAGATCAGCGGCGACGTCGACGACTTTCTCCTCGCGCCGATCGATCAGCCCATCGTCCTTCGCGCCGGCGGCGGCCTCGGCGGCGGCGGCGGCGCGGGCGGAAGCGGCGGTCGCGGCGGCTCCGGAGGCAGCGGCAACCCACCGGGCAACGGCGGCAGCGGCGGCCAGGGCGGGGGTGGCGGCAAGGGCGGCGGCGGCGGCGCGGGCGGCACGATCGAGCTCGTCTACGACGCGCGCTATCCCGACCTCGCGAACCTCTTCAAGCTCGACGTCTCGGGCGGCGCCGGCGGCGAGGCGGGATCGGCCGGAAGCGGCGGCTCGGGCGGGAGCGGCGGAAGCGGAATCACGCCGCAGGGGAGCCAGTCGAGCGTCCCGTCGGGCCAGCGGGGGAGCGACGGATCGCGCGGAGCCGACGGCGCGCCCGGGCAGAAGGGGCCCGACGGGCACGGCTCCACGAAGGCGGGCGTGGTGGCCGAGCACTTCTCGGGCCTCGGCGCCGTGACCCTCCTCGAGGGTGGCGCCGCGCCGGCCGACGCGGCGCCTCCGCCCAAGGGCGTGAAGCCGGCCAAGGCGGGCACGAAGAAGCCCGGAGCCGCAAAGTGAATCGCCGCGCGTTCATCCTCACGCTCGGCAGCGCGCCGCTCTGGCTCCCCGCCGCGTGCGTGCACCACGAGGAGACGCCGCTCGCGCACCTCTACGGGCAGGACTGGGTGCACGGCGCGTACGAAATGTACGCGGGGAAGTACGCGGCCATCCAGACGTCGAGCGAGCAGGCGAGCAAGAACGCGTACGCGATGCTGGCCCAGAAGGGCGTCGTCGCGCTCGAGGCGCTGCAGACGCGTGAGGTGCCGTTCTTCATTCGCGTCGATGACGGCGAGCGGGGCTTCAAGATCGCGCGCGATGTCCCCGAGCGGCTCAAGTTCACCGCCGACATGAACGACGCCGACCGCACCGCGGCGCAGGCCCACTGGGAAGCGGCGCGCGAGCACATCCAGACCGACTACGAGGAGATCCGGCGCCTCGACTGGGCGCTCACCACGCTCCTGTCGCAGACGCAGGCCGTGCGGAGCGCGATCGAGAACGGCAAGATCGAACAGTATCACCTCGTCCACCAGCTCTCTGTGATGGAGGCCGGCGAGAAGCCGCCGTTCGAGCTCCCCTTCCAGGTCGGCGTCGATGACTACCACGACGTGCTCGTCCTGCTCCTCGAGCGGCTCGACGACGACGCGAAGCGCCTGGGGCGCGTCGAGTCGGACATCGTCACCGTGGGTCTGACGGCGCGGTCGACCGACTCCGGATCCGCCAGCCTCGCTACGAACCTGCACAAGGTGCTCCTCGCCATCGTCGCCGACGCGAGCGCGACCTTGCCCCGCGCGGCGATCTTCCCCCGATCGAACGACGACCGCGGTCAGTACCTCGCGAAGGGCAAGGAGCTGTACGGGTCGATCAAGGCGAGCCCCGAGTACGCCAAGTGGGACAAGGAGGAGAGCTCCAAGGCGTTCGACCAGCTCGGCAAGATGCTCCAGCTGGTCGACTCGATGACCGGCCTGAAGGTCTCGGCCATCTACCGCCAGGTGCTCGACATCTGGCGCGGCGACGCCGACTACCTCTCGTACCTGAAGACCCTCGCGAGCGTGCTCCCCGGAGGCGGGGAGGTGGCAAAGACGGTGGTCCAGGCGATCGAGCTCACGGACAAGGCGCGGAAGATCGCCGGCAAGGTGCAGACGGGCATCGCGACGGCGAAGGCGGCGGTCGACACGGGGAAGAAGCTCGCGAACGGCGGCGGCGTGGGCAGCGTCGTCGAGCTCGCGAATGGAAGCGGCCTGCTCAACACCGGGAGCAACTTCGCGCGCAGTAAGATGGAGAAGCAGCTCGCGTTCTTCAAGGACCAGAAGGAGCTCGCGCAGATCAAGGGGGCGATCGGAGAGTCGGGGTTGATGACGCAGGCGCTGGCGAGTGTGCCGGGGCTTGGCGGGGGCTGAGAGAGAGACGCCGCGCTCCCGCTTCCGCAAGAGTGCGAGCCGCGCTCGATACGCGCCCGCGCCGCGACGAACGTGCAACGGCCGGGTAGCGCTACCCCAAAGACCAGCGACGGCGAGCTTCCTCTGCCGGTGAATGTCGTAGGCTCCGCGCCCATGTCCCGCCGTACACCCTCGGTCGCACGCCGGCGCCACTGCGTCGCTCTCGCCACCTTCGCCCTCGCGTCCCTCGCTGTGGCCTGCGGGAGCAGCCAAGGGCCATCGGGGTCCGCCGGAGGCTCCGACGCGTCGACTGGCACCGTGGACGGCGGAGCCTCGGAGGACGGATCGTCCGCGGCTTGCGGAAGCGGCGCATGCGAGAACGACGCATCGTTGAACCCCGGGCCCGACGCCTCGGGCGGCAACGACGGAGCGCCCAGCGGAAATCCCGACGCGGGGAGCGACGACGCGTCCGAAGACGGGGAGAGCGTCGAGGATGCGGGCATCGTCGGTGACGGCAGCGGCGCTTCGGACGCCGCCGCGGACGCGGGGCTCGACGCCGCCTCCGACGCCTCCGCCGATGCGCCAGGCGCGGACGGCGACGCGGCGTGCGTGAGCACCTGCACCAGCGGCGCGATGATCTGCTCCGGGTCGGAGGTCCAGTACTGCCAGGTTGGAGCCGACGGCTGCACGGCGTGGACTGCACCCGAGTCGTGCGGTGCGCACTCGACGTGCGTGGCCGACGCCGACGGAGGTCCTGCCTGCGAATGCGAGCCCTCCACGTGCACCGCGACCGGGACGTTCTGCGACGGGACGGGATCGGTCACCACGTGCGCCCTCGCGCACGGCTGCTACTACGCGTCGGCCACGACGACCTGCACGCCGCCCGCGGTCTGCATCGGCGCCGCGCCGAACGTCGTCTGCGGCGACACCATCTACGCCAACACCGACGACACGCTCTACGCGCTCGACCCCATGACCCAAGCCGTCACGTCGATCGGCGCGTTCTCCGGGGCGATCACGGTCGACTCGAGCAGCGCGATCACCGACCTGGCGATCAACTCCACGGGTGCGCTCTTCGCGTGCAGCGAGGCGACGATCTATACCGTGGCGCTTCCCGCGGGCGGCACGGGCACCGTGGCGCTCACCAAGCTGGCGACGATCGCCACGACGAGCGGTCAACGCTTCTACGCGCTCGGCTTCACTCCGACAGGAGCGCTCGGGGCAGGGAGCGCCGAGACGCTCATCGGTGGAGACGGCAACGGCGAGCTCTGGGCCATCGACTCGTCGACGGGGGCGACCAAGGACCTCGGCAGCTTCGGGCACGATCCGAGCGTCCCCGGCAACGTCCTGGCCCTCTCGGGAGACGTCGTCTTCTACTCCGACCCGACGACCGGAGCGCCCACGGGGCTCGCGACGATCCGCTCGTGCGCCGGAACGACGTGCTCGAAGACGAACGACCTGCTCGCCGGGATCAACATGACGGCTCTCGCCAGCGCGTACACGAGCGGCACTCCTGCCACGACCCTCAACGGAGGCATCTACGGCGGGAGCTCGACCTCGACGGGGCCCGGGATCGGACACGGCGAGGTCTTCGGTCTCGCGGCGTGGCAGGGGACGGTGTTCGGTTTCGCGCGCGCCCAGACGAGCATCCCCGCCGCCGTGCTCACGGTCGCCACCCCGAGCGGCGCCGGGACGCTTCTACCCGGGACGCTCTCGTTCACCAACGGGTGGTCCGGCGCCGCGGTGACGACGTCGGTGACGATCACGGTGCCGCCGCCGCCACCGCCGCCGCCGGGCTGAGGTGGCGCGGTCGCCGACCGTGCTTCTCGCGCGCGGCCGCGGCGGAGAGCGCGAGGTAAACTCAGCGAGCCGTGATCGCGACCGGATCGGGCCCCACCTGCACCACGTACGCACCGTTCGCCGTGTCGTCGAGCGTCGTCCCGTCGACCTGCGTGACGGTGATATCGCCGGTCGCGGGGACCGTGACGCTCGCGGCCGGGACGCCGTCCAGCGACCGCCATGCCACCCACCCCTTCGTCCCAGCCGGGTCGACGAGCTCGACGAGGTACACGTCGGCGGGGGTCGCGGCGAGGCGCCCCGTCACGGCATACGCCCCTACGGCGCCGAGGATCGCCTTCAGCGCCACGAAGCTCGGCTTGTCGGCCGGGGCTCCACCGTCGGCCCAGTCGGCCTGGTAGCTCACGAGCCCGAAAGCGTCCTCGGGGGGAGACGCCGTCGGGTTGGGACCATCGAGGAGCGTGTAGAGGTACACGCGATCGGCCCCCGCGAGCGCCGCGAGCAGCACGGCACGCACGGTGTAACGCGCTTGCTGCGCGGGAGGATCGGCGTCCGTCGTCGGCCAACCGATCTCGGTGATCCAGAGCGGTGCGGGCTTCGCCCCAGCGGCGGCGAGCACGGAGCTCATCGTCGTGACTTTCGTGGGGAGAGGCTCTTCTCCGGCTGCGCTCTCGGGCGCGCTCGCGGGGGGATACTTCTCGTACGCATGCATGGCGAACGTCCCGAGCCCGGCGGCCAGACCTGCATTGGCCTGGAAGGACTGCGCGACGAAGTCCGGCCCCGTCGTGAGGTAGTCGTAGACGGTACCGCCGTACGCGACGTTCGCGGTGGGGGCGGCGGCGAGCACCGCGCTCGTGGCATCGGCCAGCAGCGCGCCGTACTTCGCTGGGTCGCCTGTGAGGGTCGGCTTCCAGAAGGAGAGCCCGTTGTTCGGCTCGTTCCACACTTCGTAGTTGTGCACGGTCCCGAGGAAGTGCATGGCGACGGCGCCCGCGAAGGTCGCGAAGTCGTCGGGGTCGTCCGGCGGGTAGTACTCGTCGGCGCCCGAAGCCGACGTCGCCCACGGGACGCCGTAGTCGAGGATGCCGAGCACGTCGACGTCGTGCGCTGTCGCGTCGGCGACGAGCGTGTCGTACGGCGTGAACACGAACGTCCCCTTCTGCGCCTCGATCTGCGACCAATCGAAGTCGGTTCGAAGGCGGTGGACGCCGAGCTCCGCGAGCTTGGACCACTCGAACGCGCGCTCGTTCACCGACGCGACGTCCGTGCCGAGTGCCGGATGGTCCGAGAGGCCGACGAGATCCCGGAGCGCGACGGTGGAGGGGGCGCGCGAAGCGTCTGCTCCGGCTTCGTCGCTCGCCTCGTCGCCGGCGTCGAGCGCGGGCGTAGCGGCGTCGAGCGCTCGGGGGGCGCCGGCGTCGAGCATCGGCGCCGCTGACGGGGATGAGCTACCGCATGCAGCGAGCACCGGGACGGACACCAGTGCGAGGACCAGACGTTGCACCGGGGAGACCGTAGCGCAGTCGTGCGCAGAGACGCGAGACGGCACGACGGCGTTGGAAGGGCGTGAGAAGATTGCCGCGGCACCGGTGGCGGGCGTCGCGGCATCCAAGGCGCATCCAGCTGCGCTGCGTCGGCGGCTCCCGAGCCCTCGCCCGCACGAAGGAGGCCGATCATGAAAGCAGTCGTTCTCACGGACTACGGTGACGTGGACAAGCTCGAGCTACGCGACGTGCCGGAGCCGAAGGCCGGCTCCGGCCAGATCAAGGTCCGGGTCGTCGGCGCGAGCATCAACCCCATCGATTGGAAGCTCCGCAGCGGCACCGCGCGGGCGCGAATGCCGCTCGAGCTCCCGGCCGTCCTAGGGCGCGACGCTTCCGGCGAAGTCGTCGAGGTCGGTCAGGGCGTCTCGGCGTTCCTCGTGGGTGCACGTGTCGCGGGCCTCGTGATGGGGGCTTACGCCGAGTACGTCGTCGCCGGCGAAGAGGCCTGGGCCGAGGTGCCCGCAAAGCTCGATCTCGCCGACGCAGCCGCGATCCCTCTGGTCGCGCTCACCGGCTCGCAGCTCATCGACGCCGTAGGGCCGCGCGCGGGAGACACGGTCCTCGTGACTGGCGCGGTCGGAGGCGTCGGGCGGGCGGCGGTGTTCACGGCGAAGGCTCGTGGCGCGAAGGTGTGGGCGGGCGTTCGCGGCAATCAGCGAGGGGAAGCGGAGAAGCTGGGCGTCGATGGAGTCGTCGCGCTGGACGTTGCCGACGATCTCGCGCGCCTCCCGAGGCTCGACGCGCTGGCAGACACGGTGGGCGGCGAGACGACGCAGCGACTCCTCGACCGGCTCAAGAGCGGCGGCACCGTCGGTAGTGTCGTCGGCGAACCGCCTGGCGCCAAGGACCGTGGGCTCGTCGTCCGCGCCTTCATGGCGCACCCGGACCGAAAGCGCCTCACCGAGCTCATCGCCGCCGTCGCCGACGGCAAGCTCACGATCCCTATCGCGAAGCGCATGCCGCTTGCGGAGATCCGGGACGCGCAGCGTCTCGCGGAGAAGGGAGCAGGCGGCAAGGTGATCCTGCGCCTATGACGTCCGGCAAGCAGCGCTTTCCGCCGCCGGATCGCGGGTCGTCCTGAGCTCACGGATTGTGACCTCGGATGGTCGGGGCAGTTCGGCTGGAATCCTTCGTTACGGCACGTCTCAGCGGTTACCGATGAAGGTGCCGAAGACGCAGACGCCGTAGGCGAGGTTATTCGGCGTCACGGCCGTCAGGTTGGGGAGCGCGAACGTCGTGCGGCCGTCGCCTCCGAAGGTCGTCGAGAGACCGACGAAGAGGGCGGCGTTCTGGGAGATCTGGAGGAGGCGGCCGTCGGCGGGCAGGAAGCTCGTGGGCATCGGGCCGGCGAAGAGGCGGACTTCGCCGATGCCGCAGGCGAGCGCGTTGGTGCCGGCGACGGAGGCGGGCTTGCCGAAGTCGGCGACGAACTGGGTGGCGGTGATTTCGGGGACGGGGGTGAGGGCCTGGGTCGACGCTTGTGCCGCGGATTCGTCGGGCGTGGAGGCGTCAGGGGCGGAGGCACAGGCGGCGAGGGTGGCGGCGAGTGCGGAGAGGGCGGCGATGCGGGCGAGGGGGAGCTTCATTGGGTTGCCTTTCGGGCGGGAGGTTGGCCGTGGTTGAGGGCGAAGAGAACCTAGCGCGGAGGAGCCGCGGGCTCATGACACCCATCGGGATGACACGGGGCGTGGATCGTGACCGCGACCAGCGCGCGTCCAGGCCGAGCCGACCTCTGTTCGTGCGCGTCCACGGAGCGGGCACTCCGTGTGGCTCCGAGCGAACGGCGAGCGCTCCGCGAGGAGCGCGCGCCACTCGGCACCTCAGTTGATGACCTCCATCCGGAGCGCCACGACGCTCACCTCCGTGACCCCGCCCGGAAGCTTCACCAGGAACACGCACGGCATGAGTCCCGCGTCGTACTTCGCGAGGGAGAGGACTTGGGCGTCGAGCTCTCCTTCCTTCTCGGCGCGCCCGTGCAGCATTCGCGCGATGTCGCCCCGCGAGCTGGCGCAGGCCTTGAAGACACCGGCTTCGTCGTCGCCGTCGATCATCATCGCGATGTCGCGCATCGGGATGGTCTTGGCGCACGCGGTCACGACCTTGAAGAGCTCCGCGTGGGCGTTCTCGAGGAACTTGTTCACACGGTCGATGCGGGTTTCGTCGTTGGAGGACATGGGGGGCCGGGGCCGGGTTGGAGCTGTAGACTGTCTGATCGGGGTCAACGCTTCGCGTTCGTTGCGGGGCCGCCGTGGCCCCAACGCGCGCGAGCCGCGTGTTCGAGTTTCGCGCCGCGAAGTTAGTCGTAGTCGATCTAGAAGAGCCAGAGCGAGTGGTCCAGCGTCGCGGGCGAATCGACGTCGAGCACGTCGACGAACGCCCCATCACCGAGCTCCGAGTGGGGCCGCGCGTGCTGCCAGAGCGACCTTCACGTCGCGCGCGCCGCTCGCTCCGCAGTAGACTCCGCGCGTGTCTCACTCGGTCCACTTCCTCCAGCGCCTCGACCGCGTACCGCGCAGCCTCACCGACCTCGCGCTCGGGCTCTATCGAGACGAGGAGCGCGTCAGATGGATCCTCCACTACGCACACCTCCCCCGGGAGGAGGAGCGCGTGGCGCTCGCGCTCGACGAAGGAGCCGACGGCCCGTACATCGTCGTGACCCGCGAAGGGAAGTTCGTCACGGCGCTCGGCGTGGGGATGACGCCGAAGAACCTGACGATCCTTACGCGCTCCCAGATCGACACGTTCTCCGCGCGCGTGGACGACGCACGAAAGCGGTTCGAGCTCGCCAAGGAGGTCGTCGCGCCGGGAAAGAGCCCCGCGGACATGATCGGCCTCCTGACGACGCGCCCGTGGGGCCTCTCGCGCGAAGAGTTCTCCGCGATCGCGGCGTGGGTGCCGCTGATGGGCACCCGCTTCCTCGTCGAGGTCTTCGAGGCGATCGGCGCGATGGATAGCTTCCGCGACACGTACACGCGCATCAAGGGGAAGGTCTTCCGCAGACACCCACGCACGCGAGAGGCGCTCGAGTCGATGTGGTGTCTCTCCCACGGCATCGGCGCGCGTTACGTCCTCGGGACGATGGGGGATCTCGTCTGGGTCGAGAGCTTCTCCGCCAAGTGGACCGAGGACTTCGGCCCCACCTGGTACGCGACCGACGAGCGGATTCTCTCGGTCGCCGTCCGTGGCGCGTGGGCCGCGGCGCGCATGGGGAAGGCGTTCGTGCCGACGTACAAACGCATCCTCGCGCTGCCGGAGCTCATTCCGAGCGTCAGGTTCGACGCCGTGCTCGCGTTGACCGCCATCGGCCTGCGTCACGCGAACCTCCGGGCCGACGCGAGGCGCATCATCGCCTCGTTCCTCGAGAGCGAGGACGAAGCGAACCTCCCCTGGGCGAAGAACGTGCTCGAAGCCAGCGACCGCGCGTTCGACGATCCCGAGGCATGCCTCGCCGACGTCTATGGGACGGGGAGCAAGCTTGTGTATGCGAAAGCCTGGCTCGCGCCGCGCGAGTCGCCGTACCGCTACGCGCGGGAGGAGGACGTCCCCCGCGAGACGGCCTTCGTCGCGGTCGTGAACATGACCTTCGAGTCGCTGCACCCGTTCGCGTTCTACGTCCTCCCCTGGGTGGCGAAGCTCGCGAGCCCCGAGGAGCTCTACTGCCCCGAGGAGCTGGAGCGCATCTTGCGGCAGCCAAACACGGCCGACCTGATGGTCGAGGCGTACGAACGCTGGGACAAGGGGTTCGCTCCTTCGCCGGCCGTGCAGCGCGCACCCAGGCCGGGGCGGAACGAACCCTGTTCGTGCGGGAGCGGGAAGAAGTTCAAGAAGTGCTGCGGGCTGTGAGGGGCTCGACGCAGGGGCGACCTCTGTCACGGATGGCAGACGAGCGGATTCGCGTGCTTCGCATCGCATGAGGACGGGCGACGCGCCTGCGCGCAACATACTTTGCGGTGCGCGGGACTATCCATCACGCCTGCGGGTTGAAGGGCCATGCTCGACTCCTCCCGCTCGGCCAGCGCCGGCGCCGCCCGTCCTTCCTTCCGCTCCGCGGGCGCCATTCTCGCCTTCACCGCTACAGCCCTCCCGCGTGTCGCCGCCGCGCAGCCCCCGGATCCCGCGCTGATCCAGCGGATCTCGCACCAGATCGACACCCTGGGCGACCTCGAGAAGCGCGCCAGCTTCCGCGAAGAGCAACTGACCGAGGAGGTCGACGGCGACGGCAAAGTCGCCAGCGCGGAAACCCGCGTCTCCCGCGTCGAGGCCGACGGGAAGACGTCTCACAAGATCCTCGAGCAGTGCACCAAGGACGGGAAGGACGTGACCGCGGAGGAACGCGCAAAGGCGGAGAAGGGGGCGAAGAGCAACGAGAAGAACGTGAAGAAAGAGAAGAAGGACGAAGAGAGTCTGAGCATCGATCCCCCGTTCTCTTCGTCATCGAACGACTACGTATATGACCAGATCGCCACCGATCTCACGTATCCGACGCGGGTCGAGATCGCGTTCACGCCGAAGAAGCCGAACAGCCGCACGGTCGAAGGGACGGCGTGGGTCGACACCGCAAGCGGGACGCTCCTCACGGCGGGCGCGAAGCTCAGCAAGCCCCCCGCGTTCGTGGACTGGATCCACTTCACCGTGGAGTTCGGCGCAAACACGCCACTGGGCCCGGCGATGTCCCGCATCGGCTTCGAAGTGAAGGGGGGCTTCCTCTTCTTCATTCGGAAGCACGTCCGAGGCGAGGTCAAAATGACCGACTACCGGATCGCGCCGTAGGCGATCGCGCGCGAGGATGAGGTCCGTCGAACCTCGACGCGGAAGGCGCTAAGCTCTCGACATCCAGGGGGGCTCCAAGCACGCCCCGACCGCATCCCCCCCCGTGAGAAACCTCGCCGGACGCGCGGTCGCGACACGAGGGCGCGGCGTCTCCTGACGCGAGATTGGCGCGAGCGGCGAGGTGCGCGACGAAGGAAGCGCGCGCATACAGAGCGGCTCCCCATGAAGGTCGCGAAAGAATCACGGTCCAGGCGCGTGGTGCTCGCCGCATTGGCGGAGTCGCGATCTCGATGCATCCGGCGAAGAGGTGCCCAATGACTCGACTTCGATTCCAGGGGTGGTGGGTGCCGATGGCCGTGTCGGCGCTCGTGACTGGATGTTTCGGTCACGCGGAAGTCCGCTCGAGGTACGCGGCCGAGCCCTCCGCGCCGACCTTCGCTCCGGTCGCCGCCGACCAGGTCCAAGTCTTCTCGGGACTCGATTGGGAGAACCTTCCCGCCCCGAAGCTCCAACCGGGGTCGCGACCGAAGTGAGCTTCCCCTCCGCAAAGGATCCCCACCGTATTCTCGGGGTTCTCTCGCTCGGAGCGTACGACTTCCCCGGAGACAAGGTGCGTCGAGACGCCGTCGTCGCCGGCGAGGTGGGAAAGCGCGGCGGCAATGCCTACGTCCTCATGGCGAAGACCTCGGACGTGTACCGCATCGCCGTCTTGCACCTGTCGAGCGCGGCGCCGGACCTCGATTACCCCTTGCCCGACGTATTGCTATCCCAACCCGTGGAAGCGTACGCGCTCCGCACGACCCCCAGCCCGCGTCATCTCGAGAACTTCGAGCCCTTCGTCATCGAGGGGACCCGAGGGCACTGCTATGCGGTTCGTGCCGCGCTCGGCAAGGACTCGATCTTGAGTCGTCGCGCACGCCGCGGTCTCGCGCTCGAGTCGATCGTCCGCGGCGGCACGGTCGAGGCCAGAGGAGGCACGAACGGTTCGACGCGCGACCGTGGGCGTTCGAACCGTGTCGACGGTCGTGGGTTGCCCTCTTCGAGACGGGCCGATTCAGGTCTCGTTCAACGTGGGCATCGACAGCAAACACCCAGATGCGGGAGCCCACGTCGGTACGGGCGACGTCGTCTTTCAGCTCTACGAGCGCTCCATCCAAGACTCCGAGCTGCAGGCGCTCGCTTCGAAGCAGTCGCGCGAGGCCCGTGCTGGGGAAGACCGAGACCGGAACCGTTTCCGCCAGGGTCAGTGCAAGAGCTGCGACGGCCAACTCGCACTCTGCTCCGCGGGAACGGAACCATCGAAGTGCGCGCCGTACGCCGATTGCGTCTTCGCCAAAGGGATGACCGTTTCGGACTGCCTGTAGCGGGCAGTGCGACCCTCTCGCTATGCGGCTCTCGAATCGGCGGTTCGCGGCGCACGCGTCGCGCTCACCAGCTGAGGACGCCCGGAGCCTGCCCGGGACCGAACCCGCCCACCAACCCAGGGATGTTGATGATCGGGATCACGCGATACCCGCCGTTCGTCTTCGACGGAGGATTGCCGTTGCTGCTCTTGTTCACGCACTGCCACGTGCTGCAGCTCGAGAACACCTGGAAGAAGTACGGCGCGCGGTACGTGTCGAGCTTGCCGGTGAAGTGGTCCGTGCAGGTCGTGTAGTACGAGTGGTGGAACACGGGGGAGCCCGCCGTGAGGTTCTCGCCTCCGTAGGTCGGGTAGACGAAGCCGACGTAGTAGTCCCCCTCGGGGATCTCGACGCTCAGGTTGGCGATGCCCGACCCGTTCACGTTCGAAGAGCCGGGAATGTTCGGGTCGAAGGAGACGAACGAGCTGCTGCCGGACGGCGGCAAGGACGCTGTGTAGATCCGTCCGTTCGGCGCGTGCGTGGTTGGATCGACGCCGACGAACATGAGCGGGACGTCGTTGGGGCGGCATTGAAGTTCTGGTCCACGATCTCGCCCGCCGTGCAGCCGGTGAGGAGGGTGACGAGCGCGAGGCCGAGGACGGACTTCATGGGGGGCAGGTCCTGGCGTCGGCGGGGGGCGCCGCGAAACGCACGGGAGAACTACGCCAGGCGGCGCGGTTGCGCGCGTCACCCGAAGGGGTGACTCACGGCCCTGACGGACGACGGCCGCACGCGGGAGGCCGCGGGTGTCGCTTCGTCGATGTCGCGGGCGACTCCGCTCACCCGCCGGTGGGGCACTTCACCAGCGTCCAGCTCGTCGTGTCGCTCGCTCACCCCTCGCCCCAAGGCGCAGTCGATTGAAGGTCGGCCGAGTGATGCGGGTCCTGCGCGTTGGGAGCGAAGTCGTAGAGCGCGTCGCCGAGGGGGATTCCTAGCGACCTCGCGGCGCCCCCATCCCGCTCGGCCCGTCATACCCCGGGTGTGCGGTGCACATGACGTTCGGCGCCGCGCACCCGGCGGCCCCGCCGGGTAACACGTCGTTGCCCGCGTCGACATCGCTGAACATCGGGGCGTGCTTATACGCGTACGACGGGCCCTGCCCAGCGAGCCCCATGGCGGCGAACATCCCGGCCATGAGCGGCGTCGCCAGGCTCGTTCCGCCCACGACCATCCAGTTTCCAGCGCAGTACACGCGGAGGCCGGACATCGGATCGGCGTCCGCGGCGATGTCATTGGTGAGACGACTCGAGCAGCCGCTGGCCGGGCTCTGCCAGTCGGGCCGTGGCTCCCACTTGCTGCAGCCGGCTCCCGTCGCGTTCGCGCCGTCGTTCCAGACCGTTTCGGTCGCGCGACCGTCTGCGAACGTCAGCGTCGTTCCTCCGACGGCCCACACGTTGGGTGACGCGGCCGGGTAGCTCGCGCCGTAGCCCTCGTCCCCGCTCGCAAAGAACATCGAGACGCCTGGGTGGCTCATGTACTTCGTATCGAAGTTCCACTGAGCCGCCCCAGTCGGCATCTCGTCCGAGCCCCAGCTCGCGCTGACGACCTGCGCGCCGTGAGCGGCGACGTTGACGGCTTCGTATAGGAACTCGTCCGGCAGGTCGTCTTTGGCTTCGACGAGGAGCAGCTTGCAGCTAGGGCACGCGGCGCTCACGGCATCGAGGTCGAGGGAGGTCTCGATGTTCCAGTCGTCGGCTTCGGGCGGTGGGGGCGGGAGCGGCCCGCCTTGACCGCTCACCTTCTGGAAGCACCCGGTCGCGCTCGTGCACGCGGGAAGGGCGGACGTACGCCGATACTCCGCGAGGTCGGTCTCCGCCGTCGGATCATCGTAGGCGACGACGACGGCCACCGTGACGTTCGCTCCCCCCGGAGGGATCGAGTATGCGGCCTCGATCTGCTTTGCGGTAAGCCCCTGGTCGGTCCCCCCGACGATGGGCCCCCCGACCGCGAACGCGGCGCCTGCCTCGTTCAAGCGAACCAGGGCTCGACACCGGTGGTGCCCGTGCGTCGAGCAAGCGTGCTTCGACTTCTTCGACAGCTTCTTCGCGGGGTCGGTCGCCTTCGCAGTTTCCGTGCGCTTCGTGGGCTCGGCCGCGCGCGCGCTCGTGCACCCGGTCAGTCCGGAGAGCGCGCAAAGCACCAAGACCGGAAGGATCGCCCACGCGTACTTCGGTTCGTTCGGCTCGCTCATGTGCGCAGAGTAGGCATCGCGCTTTGGCGACACCAGCGTCCGCAAATGGCAGAGGTGCCCGTGCCGATGTTCTCCGCCTGCGTCACATTCGCTTTCACAGACCGTCTCCGTCGACGTCTACCCGTCATCGAGCCGGGGGCTAGGTGATCGCAATGTTCGACGACGCGGACCTCGTGGCGGACGCAGAATCGCGCATCGGGATGATCCTGTGCGGGAAGTACCGGCTCGACTCGATCCTGGGGGTGGGAGGGATGGCCACGGTCTACGCGGCCACGCACCGGAACAACGCCGAGCTCGCGATCAAGATCCTTCACCACGCGCTCGACGAGGATCCCGTCGTGCGCGAGCGCTTCCTCCGCGAGGCGTACGTGGCGAACAGAGTGAAGCACCGGAACGTCGTGAAGATCGTGGACGATGACGTCGCCGAGGACGGGTCAGCGTTCCTCGTGATGGACCGCATCAAGGGGGCCTCGGTCGAGGACCTTCGCGACCCCCTCACGGGCCGTGTCGGCCTCCACGCCGGGGTCGCGATCGTGGAGCAGCTCCTCGACGTGCTCGCCGCCGCCCACGCGCAGGGGATCGTCCACCGCGACGTGAAACCTGCGAACCTCTTCGTCACGACGGACGGCGAGCTGAAGGTGCTCGACTTCGGCATCGCACGGATGCGCGAAGCGCTCGCCACCGATCTGTCGCTGACCGGTGCGGCGACGGTCGTCGGGACACCCTCCTACATGGCTCCCGAGCAGGCCTCGCCGGGCATGGCCGACGTGGACGCGCGGACGGACGTATGGGCCGCGGGCGCCACGCTCTTCACGCTGATCAGTGGGCGCCCGGTGCACGAGGGGGAGACGGCGCAGGGGGTGATGCTCCGGGCCGCGGTGGACTCCAGCCGACCGCTCGCGACCGTGGCGCCGAGGGTCCCGCGCGCCATCGCGGAGGTCGTCGACTGCGCGCTGGCGTTCAACATGTCGCGCCGGTGGGGGAGCGCAGAGGCGATGCGGACCGCGTTGCTCGCCGCGTACCGGTTTCACTACCGGAGGAGCCCATCGTGGACGAGCCTCCTCGCGCTGCTGGACCGGCGCGACATCGCGCCCGCGTCGACGGAACGCGTCGTGCGTCCGGAGTCACGCTCGGTCATCGAGACTCGCCCTACCGATCCCGCTCCTCCAATGCCCCCCCGTGACAGCGGCACCCTCCGCTCGCGCACCTCGATCCCGACGGCGACGGACTTCGTGCCGAGCGTGACGGCGCCTCGCAAGGGGACGAGGGTGGGGGGGATGAAGGTGGGGTGGCTGCTCGGGGCGCTGGTCGCGATCGGGGCGGCGAGCACGATCGGGCAGCGGCTGGCGATGGTCGAAGAGCTTCAAGGGTCGCAGGTCGCGCCGCCGGTGGCAGACGAGCCCTACCGGGACGCTTCGACCCTCCGCGACCAATGATAGAGTCCCCCATCGTCGATGGGGGAGGCCAGTCCGAAAGGCGCCGAGGCTCGGATTCGCTCTGCGTGGGACTCCGGCAACCTCGCCGCCGCCACGACGGAGGCGCTGCGCCTCTATGGTCCCGAGGTGCTCGGATTCCTGGTCGCAGTGCACCGGGAGGAGAGCGCGGCGGACGAGGCGTTCTCGATCTTCACGGAGCGGCTGTGGCGGGGCATCGCGCGGTTCGGGTGGAAGTCGTCCGTTCGCACGTGGCTCTACATTCTGGCGCGGAACGCGTCGTCCGATGAATTGCGCGCCAAGGCACGCGATCGCCGCCGCCGCGCATCCCCCGAGGAGGCGCCGATCTCCCAGATCGCCGCCCGCGTCCGGACCGAGACGCTCTCGATTCTGAGGACGGCGAAGCGCAACGCCATCAGCCAGCTCCGCGACGAGCTGCCGCAGGAGGACCGGATGCTGCTCGTCCTGCGTGTCGATCGCGACCTCGCGTGGATCGAGATCGCGCGCGTGTTCGGTGCGGAGAGCGACGAGGACGTGACGCGCGAGTCGGCCCGCCTTCGCAAGCGCTTCCAGCTCGTGAAGCTGAGGCTGCACGCGCGGGCGCGAGCTCTCCACGTGACGCCGTAGTCAGGCCACGCGTCAGGGACAGTGCATCATCCCCATTAGCGCTGCGCGACGCGAGTCGAAGACGAGTCCCGACTCGATCGAGCCCGACGCCCGCCCTTTGCCGTCCGTGCCGCAGCAGAGGATGGCGTAGTCGACCGGCTCTTCTCCGGTCGCCGGATCGAAATCGAGCGAACCGAGGGCCCCCTCGAGATCGACGCGCATCCCCGAGCGAAGCGTCTCGAAGGCGTCGAAGATCCCCGCTGGGCCGACCTCGACTGGGTGGCCCGGGGGGAGCAGCCGGCTCATCGCGCGCGACAGGCCCGGGCCGGTCACCGAACCGTCGTCGAGCGCGAGCGCGGCGTAGGCGAGGACGTAGAACGCGTCGTAGGAGGGCTGCGGCGCGGTGGTCGCGGTGACGGGCTCCTTGGGGAACGCGAGGTTGTAGCGGAGGACGAGCTGCGCGTTCACGGGCGTGGAGACGTTGGTGAGCGCGAAGAAGCGGTGCCGACGCTCGCCGTTGGTCCCGATGAAGTCGAGGAGGGGGTCGAAGCCCGAGCCGACGATGTAGAAAGGGCGCGGTCCGCGGCGCCATTTCTTCTCGAGCGTCAGGATCACATCCAGCGGAAGGTCGGACGTGCGCGGGTACACGACCTGGGGGTCGAACTCGATCAAGGCGTCGATGAGCTCGTCGCGGCCGGCGTCGCCGGGACCCACGACGAACTGGCGGAAGTTCTCTCCGTTTTCGAGGGCGCTCTTCCCGTTGAAGCGAATCGCTGGGAAGTCGGCGTCGACGACGGAGTGCGGGGCCGATCCGCGCAGGACGGCGACGCGCATGGGGTGGTCGCCGATCCCACCAGAGCGCGAGCGCGCGAGCGGCTCGAGGACTCCGGAAAGGAGGACGCTCGTAGGAGCACGCTCGGCTGTCGTGCTCAACGTCGAGCGCCAGATCAGTCTCGGCTCCCCCTTCGGCTCGGGAATTCGGGTGAGGTCCGCGCCCTGGGTGATGGTCAGAAAGGACAGGACCCGATTCGGAAGGAAGATCGATGGGATGGTCGCGAGCGCACTCTTGGCGCTGCGGAACCCAAGCACCGCGGGCACCTCCACGTCCTCTGCGAGATGGCGCGCGGCTCGCACGGGGTCGGCACCTTCGTCGCACACGACGATTCCAAGCGGGCGGGCGTGCATCTCGCCCTCACGCCCCCCGCTCGAGCCCAGCGCCTGACTGAGCTCTCGTCGGGCGAGCTCGGCTGCGTGCATCTCGGGATCCCAATCGGGTTCGGTGCTCAGTGGGAACATGCCTCCCAGCCATAGGATGTCATCGCGTTCGAGATCGGCAGTCTCAGCGCTCGCTCTGCAGTCTACCGACGCGATCTCGACGCAGGAGTGGTGCCTCTGGTTGCAGTGCCACGGTCCACCCAATCGACCACGCGCGCACTCGTGATCAGACGCACACTCCCATCCGGAGCCGGTCGCGCTCACAGAGGTTGGCGGCGCTCCACTCTCGCGCGATCGCCGCGACGCTGAGACCACTACCGCGGCGGCCACCAACGCGACGACAGCGACCGAAACGAGCGCCAAGAACCCGGTACGGCGCTTCCTCGGACGCGCAGGAGTGCTTCGCGCGATGCCGGGCTCGTCTTCTACCTCGAGCGCCGTCACGATCGCGCTCGCGTCGGGGAAGCGCTCGGCAGGCACCTTCGCGAGGCACCGTGAGACCACGTTCTCGAGCACCCCGTCGATCTCCCCCGTGAACGTCGAGAGCGGCGGGGACGTGTCGCGCGTGATGGCCGCACGCAGCTCGCCCGCGGTGGTGCCGGTGAACGGGCGTCTTCCAGCGAGCATCTCGTAGAGAACGATCCCGAACGCGAAGACGTCGGAGCGCGTATCGACGGTCGCTCCGATCGCCTGCTCGGGAGACATGTACGCCGACGTCCCCAGCAGCTCGCCTTCGCGCGTGATCTGCGTCTCGGTCTCCGCCATCGCGACGGCGCTGTCGCTGTCCGCCGCCGAGCCCCCCTTGGCGAGCCCGAAGTCGAGCACCTTCACGACGCCGGAGGTCGTGATCATGATGTTCTCGGGTTTGAGGTCGCGATGAACGATCCCCTTCGCATGCGCGGCCGCGAGCCCCTCGGCGATCTGTAGCGCGAGCTCGCGGGCGACGGGTGACGTCAGCGGACCTTCCTTCAGTCGCTCACGAAGCGTCACCCCTTCGATGAGCTCCATCGCGATGAACGCCGAGCTCCCGTCCTCGCCGACTTGATAGACCACCGCGACGTTCCGATGGGTGAGCGACGCCGCCGCGCGCGCTTCGCGGAGAAACCGTCGTCGGCGCTCGGGATCGCTCGTGTCGCTGGCGTGCGGAACCTTGAGCGCGACGTAGCGCCGAAGGGCTTCGTCCTCCGCGCGATAGATGGTCCCCATGCCTCCTTTCCCGAGGCGCCCCAGGATGCGGAAGTTGCCGATGTGCGTCGGATCGAGCCCCTCGAGGGGACGCGCCGGTGCCATCGCCACGGCGCGAAGGAGTGGATCGTCGCCGTGCGATCCCGACCGGTATCGGCCATCCTCCGTCATCGCGCGGGGGAGGATCGCACGGTGCGCCGCGGTTCTCTACAATCGCGAGGGGCTCGCGTTGCTCCGGTGGCGGTCGCGCCTACTCGCCGCATCCGGCCGTGTGACAACCACCCGCCGGAGATTGCGGTCCCGGTCGCCACGTAATCCCGGTGCTCCCCGCGTCGGGAGCGCCGGTGCACTTGTCCCAGATGCCGTCGAAGGACAAGACCGGTGAGTCGTGACTGGCCGCAGCCGAGATGGTGGCCAGGCTCGCCATCGGGCACGTCGTCATCGGCCACTCGGTGCACTTCGCCGGGTCTGCGCACGGCCTGTAGTCGCGCGGTGTAGAGCATCCCGCGCTCGTCATGGCGGCGATGAACGCGTCGGCCCCCGTGGGGTTCCCGACCCACGCTCCCTTCGGCACGGTCGACCAGGCGTCGTTCTTGATCGAACAGGTACGGTTGTTGTGGAAGCCCGGAGGGCCGGGCGTTCCCGGTTCCTGCGGCGAACGGCACCCCCCCGCGGCGAGGAGCGCTGACGGAATCGCGAGCGAAGCGATGAAGAAACGGGTGAGCCGAGTCATTGCAGATCTCCTACGAGTCTTTCTTGCGGCGTGAACGGCTGGCGGCACTCTACGCGCAAACGTCGCGGAGGCGCGATCCCGCGTCGAACGAGCTCGCGCCCTGCGCGAACTTCCTCCCGCGCCCTTTCACATCGTGCCGCTTCTCGCGTCTACCGCTCCGAAGCACGAACGGCGCGTCGCCGCGTGCGAACACACCAGCGGAGGACACGATGACCTTTTCACGATCGTTCACGACCCTGTCGTTTCTCGGTGCGCTCATGGCCGCGACAGGATGCAGCGGTGCAGAGAGCTCGGACGGCGCAGCGGCAGATCAACCACGCGCGCTTCGTGAGGCGACGGCGGAGGAGCTGAGCCAGCTCCGCTTGCCTTCCAACTTCACCGTGGTGGGCGCCCTCCCAACGGTCACCGCGGCGAGTGCGTCCGTCTCTTCCTCCGGATTGGTGAAGCCCGAGGACGATACGCAGGGTGGTGGAGGCGGGACCGGCCCCTATTACATCTCCGACTACTACTACCGCGGGTTCAGCGGGCGCGCGGGCAGCTACATCGACCAGATCAGGTTCTACGGAGCCACGGAGACGACCGGGTCGTACGGTGGAAATGGCGGCAACGCTTTTGGCGAGATCGCCTGCCCGAACTCGACGTACTTGGTCGGGATCACAGGCAGGTCCGGTAGCTACGTCGACGCGCTTGGCCCCGTGTGCGGCACGTCCACGACGCAGGGCATTGCGTGGACGACGGTCGGGGGGAGCGGAGGCTCGGCGTTCAATTATCGCTGTCCACTCAACACCTGGATCATCGGCTGGGGAGTCCGGGACGGCAGCTACGTGGATCAGGTGACCGCGTTCTGCGGCACGAGCCCCTGAGCGAGAGGTCATGTGAACGGGGCGTGCTCGCGGGCGCGCCTCGTCACTCTTCCTTCCGAAGATCCGTGCGCGCGCGTCGCGCCACGTTCGCGCGCTCGGCGTCTCCGCGCTCCGGCGAGTCATGCTACGGCACTACGATGGTGCCGGGACCGCCGAAGTCGTCGACGAACGAGCCTCTTCGGCCGCTCGCTGTTCCGGTCGGGCCGCGTCTCGAGCGGGTGCTCACGGTCGCTTACCGAGCGCGTCGCGCGGTGCTCCTCGAAGGGCCGACCGGGGTAGGGAAGAGCGAGATCGTGCGCCACGTCGCGCAGGCGCTCGCGATCGAGACCATCGTGCTCGACCTCAGTCTGCTCGAGCCCCCGGACCTCGTCGGGCTCCCCGTGGTCAGAGACGGACGGACCGAGTATGCGCTGCCGCACGTCCTTCCCAAGGAGGGGGCGGGCATCTTGCTTCTCGAGGAGCTCAATCGCGCGGAGCGCTACATCCAGCAGCCCGCACTGCAGCTCCTGTCGGCTCGCCGGCTCCACGAGTACGTCCTCCCCGCAGGGTGGGTCTGCGTCGCGACCGTGAACCCGCAGACGGCCGAGTACCACGTCACGGCGCTCGACAAGGCGCTCCGTGCTCGCTTCCTCCAGGTGCCGGTGCGGGCGGACCGCGCATCGTGGCTGGCGTGGGCGCAGACGCGGAACCTCCACGCCGGCGTCGTCGGGCTCGTTCAGGCCCACGAGCGCGCGCTCGACGACGTCCCCCCGCGGACCTGGACCTACGTGTCCGATCTGCTCCAGGCCTTCACCCCGGCGGAGCTCGAGGACGGAGCGCTGCTTCGCGACGCCGTGGGCGGATATCTGCCGGCGGCGTGGGTGGAGACGCTCCTCGTGTCGAAGAGCTCGTGGGGCACACGCCTCGCTTTCGACGTGCGGGAGCTGCTGGCGACCTACGCTCCCGGCTCTCCTCTCGCGAAGCAGATCACCGCTTTCCGCGAGCAGGGGCAGACCGATCGCATCGACGAGATCGTTCACCGCCTCGCGCCGCTCTTGGCCGGTCCCGAGGCGGGAGTGCTGGCCGCGCAGAACCTCCTCACGCTCGCTTCGTTCGAGTCGCTCCTCGCCGACCTGCCGGGCGACCAGAGGGAGAAGCTCCAGGAGGCGCTCGGCGGCAACCCCACGGCGAGCACGCTGATCGACATCGATCCGACGGACCTGCTCGGGAACTTCGCCGGAAGCGCGGCCGAGAAGAAGATCGCTGCGTGGCGCGGTGACCCCCTGCGTCGCCACCGGATCACGCTCGCCGTGACGGCGCTTCGCGCGTTCCTCTCGCAGCCGTCGCGATTGGTCGAGCTGAAGCGAAGCAACATCGCGCGCACGTCGCTGGGGCAGGTGCTCGTGCAGCTTCCGGAGCGCGAGGCACTTCCGCTCGTGGAGACGCTCAAGCGCATCGGCATCACCCCCGTTCGGCCAGGGTCGTGAGCGCGCCCGCGACGCGCGGAGAGCTCGAAGCGTGGCTCCTCGGGTTCCTGCGCGACCCCGGGTTTCTCGAGGCCTACCCGTACTACGCGGCCATCCTCGCGAAGCTCACGCCGGTGGCCGATCCGTCGGTCGGGCGCATGGCTGTGTCGCTCCACGACGGGCGCTTCTTCCTGCACCTCAACGTCGACTCGTTCGTCGCCGAGCCGCAGTTCCTTCGCGGCGTGCTGCTCCACGAAGTGCACCACGTGGTGCTCGGGCACCTGAGTCATCCGAAGTTCGCCGCTGTCACGGAGCCGGAGCTGATGGAGCTCGCTGTCGAGATGTCGGCGAACGAGTACATCGAGGAGCTGCTGCCGCCGGCGGTCACCTGCCGCGCCTATGCGCCCGTCGGGATCCGCGCCGGACAGAGCACGTGGGAGCGCTACGAGATCCTCGTGCGCTGGCTGCAGACGACGGGCAAGCGTCCGCGCCCGTCTCCGGGCGAAGAGGGCTCGGGCACGATCGATGACCACCGCTTCTTCGCGCGCGGCAAAGCACTGCCGGGGGCGACGGCGCAGACCGCTCTTCTCGTCGATCGCGCCGTCACCGAGTCGCGTGAAGAGCGCGCGCGCGACCGGCCCCCTCCTTCCGCGCCGCCCCCCGCGAAGAGCAAGGGGCGCGGGCGAAAGAGCACCCATGCGCCGCCCCCCGCGCAACCTCCCTCCGTCGGCCATCCCGACGGCGACTCCGATGCGCGGGAAGACGCCGGTGACGACGTCCCGCGGCGCTTCCTCGTGGCCGGTCGTTCCGCATCGCGCCTGGTCGAGGAGCTCTTCGAGACCACACGCGCTCCCGAAGAGGCCATGGACTGGCGCGCCGCCCTGGCGCTGTTCGTCGCGCGCGCGCGGTCGCCGGTGCATACCTGGTCGCGCCCCAGCCGTCGCTTCCCGACCCGCATCTTCGAGGTGCCCGGGCGAAGCTGGGCTCCGCGCCACGCCGACAATCCGCGCCTGCTGGTCGCGATCGACACCTCGCTCAGCATGAGCCGTCGGGAGCTGGAAGAGATCGCGCGGCAGCTCGTCGTGCTCGGCGAGCGCGCGCACGTGATCATCGCCGAGTGCGACGCGGCGGTGGCGCGCGTCTATCCGTTCGCCGGGAAGATCGAGAACGTCGTCGGACGCGGAGGGACCGACCTGCGCCCGGTGTTCGACCCTTCGATCCTCGGCGCGCACGACGTCGATGGCGTCGTCTATTTCACGGACGGCGACGGGCCGTTCTCGAAGGAACCCGCACCCGTCCCGACGTTGTGGGTTCTCACCAAGCCTCGAGCGTTCGGTTGCCCGTGGGGCGAGAGGGCGTGGCTTCGCGCCCCGCGGACGTGAGAATCGTGAACCGTGCGGCGTCGCGAGCGCGCCGGCTCATGATCCGGCGCGCGGTTCACGAAGATCCTCCGAGACCGCCCGCGCCAGGATCCTCGCGAGCACGCCCATCGTCTCGAACGGGTGCCCACCGAAGGCGACGGCGGGAAGGCTGGCCAGGGTGAGGAGGACGGCGCCGGTCGTGTGCGACGGTCGCTGCCCGGCCGGGCCCCGGACCGCCGGAACATGAGCATGGAACATCGACGATGGCGCGATTGAGCTCACCTTCGGCACAACGTCGCGTTCGCGCAAAGCTCGAGCGACTGGACCGAAAGGTCGCATCGCAAGACTTACGCGGGCAGGAGGGCCGCGGACCGGTGTTTCGTGCACACCTCGGCGCACCCTCACGCCGTGTGCGCTTCGTTCGGCGCGCTCGAGGATCCCCACCGTAAGGTCCTTCGATAAGGAGCTCGCGCTCGGGTGTGTCGACTCGCTTTCGGGCGGCCTCGAGAAGGCCGCAGGCACGTGCAGCTGAGGACCGCTCGCATGGGCTCGCCCCCCAAGGAGCAGGCTTCGGCGCCGATTTGGCCTACGCGCCCCACACCCGGCTAGACTTCGGATCCATTGGCTGATCGCACAAAAGAACTGCTGACGGAGCTCGTCAAGCTTCGCACTGCCTGGGAGTCCCGCGTCGTCGAGGTGAAGGCGGGGGACCTCACGACCACGCTCTTCCTCAATTTCGGCGAGATCGCGGCGGTGAAGGCGTCGAAGCCCGGCGAGCCGATCGGTCGCATCCTTGTTCGCAAGGGGCTGATCACGCGCGAGCACTACCTCGAGGTCCTGGAGCGGCTCGGCGAGGTGCTCAACACGGGCGCGCGCGTTCCGTTCGGCGAGGTCGCCGTGGGGCTCGGGTACGCGAAGGCCGCGGACGTCTCGGCGTGCCTCGCCGAGCAGGTGCGCGCGCTGGCGATGCGCATCTTTCAGGCAGAGGATCCGGAGTGGACGGTCCTCCCGCTGCCGGCCGATCGCGATCCGTCGCGCGATCTGACGATGCGCGTCGAGGCCGTCTTCCTCGACGCGATCCGATTGCTCGACGACACCCGCAAGGGGACGCTCGGTCTCGACGCTGCGCGCCCGCTGGCGCTCCGCCCCAGCTGGGAGCTCCAGGAGATCGACGTTCGGCTCGAGCTCACCGCCGAAGAGGCGGAGTTCGTGCACACGGCCGTCGCAGGCGACAAGACGGTCGACGAGCTCCTGCGTGCAGACGTCGCCGCGTCGGTCGATCGCGCTGCCGTTCTGACCGCGCTCGTCGCGAGCGGAGCCGCCGAGTCACGCAAACCCGTCGCCGCGGAGCAGCGCGACAAGCCGGAGCGTCGCAAGGAGCCCCCCGCGCTTCCGGCGTGGGCGGCGGTCGATGCGACCAAAGCCAAGGACGCCGCCGAGACGGCCGCGCGTGTGCGGCGGAGCCTCTCCCCGCCGAAGCCGACCTCGTCGCCGCTGGAGCAGATGCTGCGCGCCGAGCAGATGTTCGAGCGCGGTCGAGAGATCTTCTGCCGTGGCGACGTGAAAGGAGCGCAGGCCGAATTCGAGCGCGCTCTCCAGCTCAACCCGACCTCCGTCGAGTACCAGCTCTTCTCCAAGTGGAGCCAGCATCGCCTGTCGGGCGCCGCGCTCGCGCCGCCTGCGCGTAGCGAGCTGGAGAACCTGGCCCGCGGCGCCCTGCGGGAGAATCCGCGGCTCGCGATCGCGCACGTCGTCCTCTCGCTGGTGCATGAAGCGTCGGGTCTCCGCGACGAAGCGCGCACCGATCTGTCGCGCGCCCGGGACCTCGATCGCGAGCTCTTCGACAGCGTCCAGCGGCTGGTTCCCGCGACCGCGCCCACAGCCGCCCGAGCGCAGGTCGCGGCGCCCGCCCAGAAGGTATCGAAGCCTCGAGCGCAGGGAATGCCCATGAGCTTGGTGCTGGGCGCACTGCTCTTGGTTCTCGGCCTCGTCGTCGTCGGAGTCGTGGTCTTCCGCAACCACGGCACCGCGAGCGCGCCGCCCGTGAGCACCGCGCCTCCGCCACAAGTCGCCCAACCCTCCGACGCCGGCGCTGTCACAGCGACGATCCGCGACGCCTCGGCGGAAGGCGGCTCGCGTTCCGATGCGGGCGCGAGCGCCCCTCGTCCCGTCGACCCGGCCCACGGCGTCGTCCACCTGCCGAAGAGCGCCGAGAGTCATCGCGTCTTTGTCGACGGTCGTACCTATGCCACCGAGGGCGACAATCTCATCGTTCTATGCGGACATCACGAGATTCGAATCGGCAGTCAGGGGACGCCCCACCCGATCGACGTGCCGTGCGGCGGCGAGGTCGACTTCCACTGAGCGGGTCGGTTCCGCCGCTCCCGACCCCTAATACGAGGATTCTCGGCGCTCCTGCGCCAGCTGGGCGACTTTCTCGAGGATCGGCTCCGGTACGTCGACGAATCGAAGCCCCATCCCCACGGCCTCTCCACCGCTGCTCATTGGACGCGACCAGCGGACCTCGGTCGAGATCGTGGTCGGCTCGACGTCGTCCGGCAGGACGAGACGAATCTCCAGACGAGTTCCCGCCGGACGCGTGATCGCGGTCGCGACGAAAATCCCGCCGGTGGAGATGTTCAGCGAGCGGCCGCTTTCGATGCCCTGGTCGGTCACGATCTCGACCTCGATCTCGACCGGGAGCCGCTTGTACGCACGCGATTCCGAGCCGTCCGGCGTCGCCGCGCGCTGCTGAGACGACGGCCGGACGGGCGGAGCCTGATTGTCACTCACGGGCACGATGGTACATCGCGCCGAGCATCTCGTGGAAGCGCGACGCCGGCAGCGCGACCAGATGGCGCCGTCACTGGATGCTCGGGGCTGTCCCTGATCTCATGGGCCGAGAAGGTAGGCCCTCACCACGCCGCGGGCCGGGACCGAGCGCGCCGGCGGCGGCCAGCCCGCCCACCCACGCCGCCAGCGCGCTCGGT
>Ga0302279_10001218_pt1 | contig 37138 bp, 34 predicted proteins | sample III_Bog_N3_3_FD_194541 | JGI IMG/M metagenome (GOLD analysis project Ga0302279, IMG submission 194541) | Peat permafrost microbial communities from Stordalen Mire near Abisko, Sweden - III_Bog_N3_3 | ecosystem: Environmental > Terrestrial > Soil > Wetlands > Peat | place: Sweden: Abisko...
GAATTCAAGCCTTCCATTTTTTCAAATGCGATAGCCCTGCCGCGCGCGGGGAGAGATGACACCATCGCAACGTCGAGTATGATCCGAACTTCGAACGGGAACGCGAGCAGGCGCGGCCGGCGCGCTCGCGCGCCGCCCGCCGCCGCCCTCACCCCAGATGCTTCCTGAAGAAGTCGGTGGCCCGGCCCCAGGCCAGTTCGGCGGCCGCGCGGTCGTGCACGGATTGCCGCTGCTCGTTGACGAAGGCGTGCTCGGCGTCATAGCGGAACAGTTCGATCGACTTGCCGGCGGCCTTCATGCCGTTCTCGAAGGCATCGACCAGTTGCGGCGTGCACCAATCGTCCTTGTTGGCGAAGTGGGCCTGCAGCGGAATCTTGACGTCGGCGGGCTTGGCCGCCGCCTCCGGCGGAATGCCGTAGAAAACCACGCCGGCGGCCAGTTCGGGAATCCTTGTGGCGCCGATGATGGTCACCGCGCCGCCGAGGCAGAACCCCGTGAGGCCGACCCTGGCGCCGTTCTTGCCGAGATATTGCACGGCGCCGCGCACGGTCTGGGTGGTGGCGTCCATGAAATCCAGCGAGTTCATTTCCTTGGCCGCAGCGTCGGTGTCGTGATACGGCACCAGCCTGCCGGCATAGAGATCCGGCGCCAGCGCGTCGAAGCCCGCCACCGCGAAGCGGTCGCACAGCCCCTTGATCTGCTCCGACAGCCCCCACCATTCCTGGATCACGACCACGCCCGGCGCGTTGCCCCGCGCGGCATTGGCGAGATAGCCCCCGGCGTCCTTGCCGTCCGGACGCTTGAACGAAATGCTGGTACCCATGGGTTCCTCCCGAGATTTGTTGGAGCCGTTGGCGGCCATTTTGGCTGCTGCGGGCAGAGGAAGCAACCGGTTGCGGGTGCCCCGGATGCCGCGCGGCGCGCCGCCCCTCCGCCCGTCCCGATAGACATGATGCGTTTGGTCGATGCGGCCTTTGGAGGGGGGAAGAGCGACGCTGCGGCGATTCAGGGCACAGCCATCCCGCGCAACAAAAAAGCCCCCGCGGGGGCTTTTTCAAATTCGCGTCATCGGTACGAAAGCCTCAATGCGCGTCGGCCCAGACCTTCTTCTTGGTGAAGTACATCAGGCCGGCGAACAGGATCAGGAACACGAACACCTGCAGCCCCAGCCGCTTGCGGGCTTCCATGTGCGGCTCCGCGGTCCAGGTCAGGAAGGTGGCGACGTCCTTGGCGTATTGGGCGACCGTCGCCGGCGAGCCGTCGTCGAAGGTGACCTGGCCGTCGCTCAGCGGCTTCGGCATCTTGATGGCATGGCCGGGGAAGTACTTGTTGTAGTAGGAGCCGTCGGGAATGGTGACGCCGGCCGGCGGCGGGTCCTCGAAACCCTGCAGGATCGCGTCGACGTAGTTCGGCCCCTGCTCCTGGAACTGGGTGAAGAAGTCGAAAATGAATTGCGGGAAGCCGCGCTCATAGGAACGCGCCTTGGTGATCAGCGACAGGTCCGGCGGTGCCGCGCCGCCATTGGCGGCCCGCGCCGCCTGCTCGTTGGGGAACGGCGAGGGGAAATAGTCGGCCGGCCGGCCCGGCCGCTCGAACATCTCGCCCTGGTCGTTCGGGCCATCCTTGATCTTGTAGTCGGCCGCGAACGCCGCGGCCTGGGCTTCCGAATAGCCGGGGCCGCCGGGATCGGCGAGGTTGCGGAACGCGATGTAGGACAGCGCGTGACAGGCCGAGCAGACTTCCTTGTAGACCTTCAGGCCGCGCTGCAGCGATCCGCGATCGAACTTGCCGACCGGACCGGCGAACGACCATTTCTGCGACGGCGGCACGTTGGATTCCTCGGCCCGGGCGCCCTGCACGCCGCCGGCGAGCAGCGCGCCGGCAAGCGCCAGCACGATCGCGGTCGATACCATCGGCACCGCCTTGCCGCCGGCCTTGGCCAGCACGTCGTCGGCGATCGAGTTCGGCAGCGGCCTCGGCTTCTCGATCCGGCTCAACAGCGGCAGCAGGATCAGGAAATAGGCGAAATAGCAGAAGGTCAAAACCCGGCCTGCGATCACATAGATGCCTTCCGGCGGCTGCGCGCCGAGATAGCCCAGCAGCACGCAGATGACCACGAAGATCCAGAAGAACTGCTTGGCCAGCGGGCGGTACTTGGAGGAGCGCGTCCGCGCGGTATCGAGCCAGGGCAGGAACGCCAGCACCAGGATCGCCGAGAACATCGCGATGACGCCGGCAAGCTTGTTCGGGATCGAGCGCAGGATGGCGTAGAACGGCAGGTAGTACCATTCCGGCACGATATGGGTCGGGGTCACGCCGGGATTGGCCGGAATGTAGTTGTCGGCGTCGCCGAGATAGTTCGGCATGTAGAAGATGAACCAGGCGAAGAAGATCAGGAAGCAGGAGATCCCGAACGCGTCCTTGATGGTGGCGTAGGGCGTGAACGGGACGGTGTCCTTTTCCGTCTTGGCCTCGACGCCGGCCGGATTGTTCTGGCCCGCGACATGCAGTGCCCAGACGTGCAGCACCACCACGCCGGCGATCACGAACGGCAGCAGGTAGTGCAGCGAGAAGAAGCGGTTCAGCGTCGGATTGCCGACCGAATAGCCGCCCCACAGCAGGGTGACGATGCTCTCGCCGAAATAGGGAATGGCGGAGAACAGGTTGGTGATCACGGTGGCGCCCCAGAAGCTCATCTGGCCCCACGGCAGCACATAGCCCATGAAGCCGGTCGCCATCATCAACAGGTAGATGATGACGCCGAGAATCCAGAGGATTTCGCGCGGCTCCTTGTACGACCCGTAATACAGGCCGCGGAACATGTGGATATAGACCGCCAGGAAGAACATCGACGCGCCGCTGGCGTGCATGTTGCGCAGCAGCCAGCCGTAGTTGACGTCGCGCACCAGGCCCTCGACCGACCTGAAGGCGAGGTCGGCGTTCGGCGTGTAGTGCATCGCCAGGATCACGCCGGTCAGGATCTGCAACCCCAGCATCAGCGAAAGGATGGCGCCGAAGGTCCACCAGTAGTTCAGGTTGCGCGGCGTCGGATAGGCCACGAACGAGGAATGGACGAGACCCATAATCGGGAGACGCCGTTCAATCCACTTCAGGGTGGGATTGGTCGGCTGGTAGTCGGATGGTCCGCTCATGATGCGATCCCTAGGGAAATAAGACGACGCGACGGGCCCAGGTCTCGGAGATCGACTCCGAGGCTCAGCCAATCTGGATTTTGCTGTCGGAAACGAACTGATAGGGCGGCACCGCCAGGTTCAGCGGCGCCGGGCCCTGGCGAATACGGCCGGAGGAGTCGTATTGCGAGCCGTGGCAGGGGCAGAAGAAGCCGTCGTAATTGCCCTCATGGGCGATCGGGATGCAGCCGAGATGGGTACAGATGCCGATCACGACCAGCCACTGGTCGTGGCCCGCCTTGACGCGGGCCTGGTCGGTCTGCGGATCCGGAAGGCTGGCGACCGGAACGCTGCGGGCTTCCTCGATCTGCTTCTTGGTGCGGTTCATGATGTAGATCGGCTTGCCGCGCCAGAACACCTTGATGTCCTGCCCTTCGGCGATCGGCGTCAGATCGACCTCGATCGGCGCGCCGGCGGCGATGGTCGAGGCATCCGGATTCATCTGGGAAATGAACGGCCAGAGCGTGGCCAATCCGCCGACCGTCGCGGCGGCTCCCGTTGCAACAAGAAGGAAATCACGGCGTGTCGGATCCGCCGAAGACGCTGTCGTCACGATTCCAAGCCCTTTCTCAGCTGCAGCCGGTGTAACCGCCCCAGGCAACGCCCACACGAACCGGAGGAGGTTGCCGGCGCCCGCGGCCCCCGCGGCGGCATAAGCACCGCGTTGTCCCGGCCGATGCGGCGGAACAAGCAGTTCAGAATCGTTCTATTGGCACCCTTGCCGGAAGAGCGCAAGCCCGCTATCGGCTGGCCAGCGTGCAATGCACTCATTCCGCGCCGACCGACGATTCATTCAGACATTTCAGGGCGGCCGGAAGGACCGTCACGGCATGCAGATCGCCCTCTACCAGCCCGACATTCCCCAGAACACCGGCACGATTCTGCGCCTCTGCGCCTGCCTGGACGTGCCGGCCCATATCATCGAACCGGCCGGATTTCCGGTGTCCGACCGGCACTTCCGCCGCGCCGGGATGGATTATCTCGACCAGGTGACCATCACCCGTCACGACTCGTGGTCAAAATTCGAGCAATGGCGTAACGATGGCGGTCACCGGCTGGTCCTGTTCACGACCAAGGCTAGCGGCGGCTATCTTGATTATCGCTATGGCGCGGCCGACATCCTGCTGTTCGGGCGCGAATCCGCCGGGGTCCCCGACGAGGTCGTCGCCGCGGCCGACGCCAGGCTGGTGATCCCGATCCGGCCGGGACTGCGCTCGCTCAATGTCGCGATGGCGGTGGCGATGGCACTGGGCGAGGCGCTGCGCCAGACCCGTAACGCAATCTGAAGGACACGCTCGAGGTGGGCTACGCGGTCAAGGAGATCTTTCTGACCCTGCAGGGCGAAGGCGCCCATGCCGGCCGGGCCGCGGTGTTCTGCCGGTTCTCCGGCTGCAACCTGTGGAGCGGCCGCGAGCAGGACCGTGCGGCTGCGACCTGCCGGTTCTGCGACACCGATTTCGTCGGGACCGACGGCACGCTGGGCGGCCGCTACGGCTCGGCCGCGGAACTCGCCGATGCCATCGCCGCGCAATGGACCGCAGCCGCGGCCGACCGCTATGTGGTGCTGACCGGCGGCGAGCCGCTGCTGCAGGTCGATCCGCCGCTGATCGAGGCGCTGCATGCGCATGGCTTCTGCATCGGCGTCGAGACCAACGGCACGATCGAGCCGCCCGACGGCATGGACTGGATCTGCGTCAGCCCGAAAGCCGGCGCCGCCCTGGCGGTGCGTCGCGGCCATGAACTCAAGCTGGTCTACCCGCAGCCGGACGCCGTGCCCGAGGCCTTTGCCGATCTTTCCTTCGAGCGGTTCTCGCTGCAGCCGATGGACGGGCCGGACCTTGCCGAGAACACCGCGCGCGCGGTCGACTACTGCCTGCGCCATCCGCAATGGCGGCTCAGCCTGCAGACGCACAAGACCCTTGGCATCCGATAGAATTGGCATCGGTTGGAATCTGGATCCTTTGGATGTGGGAATTGACGAAATCGTTCCGGTTCGAGGCCGCGCATGCGCTGCCGGGAACGACGCTGGGTGCGGCCAGCGAGGAAATCCACGGCCACTCGTTCCGGGCCGAAGTCACCGTGCGCGGCGAGCCCGATCCCGCAACCGGCATGGTGCTCGACCTCGGCCTGCTCGAGCGCAGCATGGTCGAGGTGCAGAAGATGCTCGACCACAGGCTGCTCAACAAGGTCGACGCGCTGGGGCCGCCGACCCTGGAAAACCTTGCGCGCTTCATCTGGGAGCGGGTCCAGGGCGCCGGCCGGATCACGCGGGTGAGCGTTCACCGCGACAGCTGCCACGAGAGCTGCGCCTATTTCGGGCCGCAGGCTTGAGCACAGGCCCAAAACCCAGGGGGGCACCGCGATGGACATTTCCGTGATCGAGGATCGCAAGGCGCGGGCGCGCGGCTGGTTCGAGCGCCTGCGCGACGAGATTTGCGCCGATTTGGAAACGCTCGAGGACGACGCGCCCGCCACGCTCTATCCGGGCCCCGCCGGACGGTTCGAGCGCACCGCCTGGGATCGCGCCGACCATGGCGGCGCCCCCGGTGGCGGCGGCGTGATGTCGGTGATGCGCGGGCGATTGTTCGAAAAGGTCGGCGTGCATTGTTCGACGGTCTTTGGCGAATTCGCCCCGGAATTCCGCGGCCAGATTCCCGGCGCCGCCGACGATCCGCGGTTCTGGGCCTCGGGCATTTCGCTGATCGCGCATCCGCGCAATCCGAACATACCGGCGGTGCATATGAATACCCGGTTCGTGGTCACCACCAAGGCCTGGTTCGGCGGCGGCGCCGACCTGACGCCGGTGCTGGAGCGGCGGCGCACCCAGCAGGACCCCGACACCGTGGCCTTTCATGCCGCGATGAAGGCGGCCTGCGACGCCCATGCGGCGGTCGCCGCCTACGACAAATACAGGAAATGGTGCGACGAGTATTTCTATCTTCCGCACCGCGCCGAACCCCGCGGCATCGGCGGCATTTTCTACGACTGGCACGATTCCGGCGACTGGGACGCCGATCTGGCCTTCACCGGGGACGTCGGCCGCGCCTTCCGATGGATCTATCCCGAACTGGTGCGGCGCAATTTCGGCGCAGCGTGGAACGCGGCCGATCGCGAGGAACAGCTGATCCGGCGCGGCCGCTATGTCGAGTTCAACCTGCTCTACGACCGCGGCACCATCTTCGGACTGAAGACCGGCGGCAATGTGGATTCGATCCTGTCCTCGATGCCGCCCGAGGTGAAATGGCCGTAGCGCTACGCGCCGCCCCGCAAGGGCAGGGCTTATCGCATATGGCTGAATTGAACCGCAAGTTTATGATGTCGTGCCTCGCACAAACTCTCAGCGGGTCGTCCCTGCGCACGCAGCGCGGATGGCGTGGAAAATTCGAGATGCGATTGCCCTGCCGACCGATGCGGAAGGGTCAGCGTCAGGATAAATGTCGCAGCGCCGCCGAGATCATGACGATGCCGCCGGCCACCACCGCGACGTCGAGGATCGCGGCGTGAATGTGCACCGGCATCCGCGCGACGAAGGCGCGCGCCAGGAACGCCCCCGGCAGCGCCACGACGCCGATCAACAGCGCGAAGGCGAGCACCTGCGGGGTGACCACCCCGGCCAGTCCGAACACCGAAATCTTGATGACGCCGGTCGCCAGCGAGATCACCGCGTCGGTGGCGATCACGGCGGCGCCTTCGAGACCGGCCGCCATCAGCAGCGACAGCAGGATCACGCCCGATCCCGAGGTGCCGCCGACCAGGGCGCCGTAGCCCACCGCGCCGACCGCAAGCCCGGTATCGCCGATGCCGACCTTGCGGCGCCGGAGCAACCGGCGCAGCGGCACGCTCGCGATCAGCACGGCGCCGATCAGCAGCGTCGCGCCGGCGCTGGTCAGCCGCGTATAGCCGTAGGCGCCGAGCGCGGTGGTGAGCGCCGCCGCGGCGACCACGATCAGCCCGCGGCGGCGGTCGGCATGGCGGAGATAGGCCGCGGCGCGGCTGAGATTGGTGAAGATCGAGGAGATGGCGATGATCGGCACCACCGGTTCGGCGCCGATCAGCGGCACCAGCACCAGCGGCATCAAGGCGCCGGTGCCATAGCCGGCCAATCCGCCGATCACGGCGGCAAACAGCGCGACGCCTCCGACCAGCAGGAGCTGGAGCAGGGTGACATCGGCGAAACCGGAAACGATGTTCACAGCCGGTGGTCGCGGGTGAAGCGGGCCACGGTCTGGTCGGCAATGGCGGCCAGGGCGGCCTGGTCCAGCGGAAACCCTGCCGCGAGCCAGGCATCTTCGGCCAAGGCCAGCACCTGCCCGAGCGCGCGGCCTTCGGCAATCCCCCGCGCCATGAAATCGGCCGCCTTGAGCGGAAATTTCGGCGCGCTCCAGCGCTCCGGCAGCGTCGCGAAGTCGTGCCACTGCGCCCAATTGCGGTCGTCTCCCAGCCGCGCCCAGGCCAGCATCAGCCGGTCCCGGTAGCGCTCCGCGCCCAGCCGGTAGAGCCGCCGCCGCGCGGTCGCCTGGTCCATGCCGGCGAGCCGCCACCAGCGATGGCCCATGGAATCCAGCATCCGGGTTTCGTTGTTGGTCAGCCGCAGGCGCAGCGCCAGCCGCCTGGCATCCTCGGTCACCGCCACCGCCAGCGCCCCGAGCCGGCGAACCGCGTTGGGCGCGAGTCCGAGTTCGCGCTCCGCGGCGATCATGGCGGCAAACGGTCCGGTATAGGCGACACCGCCGAAGATCGGCAGCAGCAATCCGCCTTCGGCCATCGCGGTGACCGCGCCGGCGGCGCCGGCCGCGATCACCAGCTTGAGCATTTCCATGCGCACGCGCTCGGCGGAAAGGGTCGCAAGGCCGGCGCGCCCGCCGATGCAGGCGAGGTAGCCGGTGCGATCGGGCTCGCCTATGCCATAGGCGGCGTGGATACGGAAAAACCTGAGGATGCGCAGGTAGTCCTCGGCGATCCGCTGGTCCGGATCGCCGATGAAGCGCACGCGACGTGCGGCGATATCCTCTAGTCCGCCGACGTGATCATGCACGACTCCGTCGGCGTCGACCGACAGGCCGTTGATGGTGAAGTCGCGCCGCTCGGCGTCGCGGACCCAGCTGCGGCCGAACGCGACCCTGGCCTTGCGGCCGAAGGTCTCGATGTCCTCGCGCAAGGTGGTGACCTCGAACGGCTGGCCGTCGACCACCAGGGTCACGGTGCCGTGTTCGACCCCGGTCGGCACGCTCTTGATGCCGGCCGCCTTGGCGCGGCGGATCACTTCGGCCGGCAGGGCGGTGGTTGCGATATCGACATCGCCGGTCGGAATCTTCAACAGCGCATTGCGAACCGCGCCGCCGACCACCCGCGCCTCCTCGCCATTGCCATTGAGCAGTTCGAGCACCCGCGCGGCGGGGCCGGATCTGAGCCAGGGCGCGTCGTCGAGCAGGCGCGCATCGCTCATTTTTCGACCCCGGGGACGAATTTTCCGTTCTCGATATGCGCGGGAATGTAGGTCGAATCCGGCGCCGCGCCGGAAAAATGCGCGAGCAACAGGAAGCTGACGACGACCAGCACCAGCGAACCGAGCACCAGTTTGCCGATCACATGCACCGGCCACGACGACTGCGTCAGCAATCCGGTGCGGGTCGCGATCAGAAACAGCGCATAGACCGCGAACGGGATCAGGAAAACGCCGACTTCGGTGAAAGCCGGTCGGATCATGGCAGATAGATCCGCTCGTAGAGCACGCGCAGAATTCCCGCGGTGGCGCCCCAGATATAGCGTTCGGCGAACGGCATGGCGTAGTACCAGCGCGCCACGCCGCGGAATTCCCTGCTGTGCCGCTGATGGTTGGCCGGGTCCATCAGGAACGCCAGCGGGACCTCGAAGGCGTCGTCCACTTCGGCTGCATTGACCCGCAGCGTGAAGCCCGGCCTTACCCGCGCGACCGTCGGCAGGATGCGAAACCCGAAGCTGGTGGCGTAGAGGTCGAGATAGCCGATCGGTTCGACGAATTCGCGCGGCAGGCCGATCTCTTCCTCGGCCTCGCGCAGCGCGGCATCGAGCGGCGAGGCATCGGCCGGATCGATCTTGCCGCCGGGAAAGGAAATCTGGCCGGCGTGATCGTTGAGATGCGCCGCGCGCTGCGTCAGCAGCACGGTCGGCTGCGCATGGTCGACCACGGGAATCAGCACCGCCGCCGGACGGATCGGCCGTTCGCGCGCCACGATCTGCAGCATGCGGTCGGTGCCCTCGTCGCCGCTCGGCGGCACTATGCTTGCATCGGTGAGGCCGGGCGGAATATCGAAGCGCAGCCGCGCACGGGCGCGATCGAAGAACTCCGCCGAACTGATCGCAGCAGACCCGGCCTTCAGCATCGGTTCGTTCAAAGCGCGCCCCTCACCTGCTCGGCGTCCGCCATCGCAAAGAATTCGCCGGCCGACACGATCCCGAACATGGCCCGGCCATCGACCACCCGCTCCTCGCCCATGTCAACCAGATCGTAATAGAGCGCCCGGGTGACCTTGGCCCACAGCTCGGCGCGGACGTGAAGATAGGGCGTGAGGCCACCGTCGGCGGCGGCCTCGAACCGCAACCGGTGTCCGGAATCGCACACCACCCAGTCGTCGACATTGGTCCGGAAGCGCAGCAGCCGGCCGCGGCTGTCGCTGTCCACGACCATCTCGACCGCGAGAAACGGCGCATCGTCGACGCGAATGCCGACCTTCTCCACCGGCGTCACGAGAAAGTGCTTGCCGTCCTCGCGCTTGAGGATGGTCGAAAACAGCCGCACCAGCGCCGGCCGTCCGATTGGCGTCCCCATGTAGAACCACGTACCATCGCCGGCGATTCGCATGTCGAGATCGCCGCAGAACGGCGGGTTCCACAAATGCACCGGCGGCAGGCCCCGCCCGGCGGTCGCGGCGTCCCTTGCTGCGGCGGTCAGCCCGTCAAGCCCTTGATTTGATGCCTGCCCTTGCTTCGCCATTGTTTGCCCTGAATCGGATCGCCTTGATCTGGCACGATCGGTGCAACGCGCTTCCCTCGAAATCCCGACAGCAGGTCGCCATATCGTGATGCCTTTCATACCCCGAAATGCCGATAATGTGGGGATAGTTTACTTCAGCGAATACATGGCCTTCGCATGAGTTTAGCGTGGGTTGACGGCATGGCGGCGCCACCGGCGGCGTTTCAGGCAGGCGGCGTTCAAGCAAGGAGTGACCCATGGCTGATCTGATTGGCGCCAACAGCGTCGAAAAACTCGAGGACGTGATCGTCCGCTCGGCCGAACAGGTCGCCGGCCAGATCCGTGCCGTGAAGGATGCGGTTTCCTCGGTCATCTTCGGCCAGGACCGGGTGGTTGAAAACACCCTGGTGACGATCCTGTCCGGCGGCCACGCGCTCCTGATCGGCGTGCCCGGCCTGGCCAAGACCAAGCTGGTGGAAACCCTGGGCGTCACCCTCGGACTCGATGCCAAGCGCATCCAGTTCACGCCGGACCTGATGCCGTCGGACATTCTGGGCGCCGAGGTGCTGGACGAAAGCAACTCCGGCAAGCGGTCGTTCCGCTTCATCACCGGTCCGGTGTTCGCGCAGCTCCTGATGGCCGACGAAATCAACCGCGCCAGCCCGCGCACCCAGTCCGCCCTGCTGCAGGCCATGCAGGAGCAGCACATCACGGTTGCCGGTGCGCGCCATGACCTGCCGAAACCGTTTCATGTGCTGGCGACGCAAAATCCGCTGGAGCAGGAAGGCACCTATCCGCTGCCGGAAGCGCAGCTCGATCGCTTCCTGATGGAGATCGACGTCGACTATCCGGACCGCGACGCCGAGCGGCGGATCCTGTTCGAAACCACCGGCGCCGAAGAGACGCTGGCCAAGTCGGCGATGAACGCCGAGATCCTGATCACCGCGCAGCGGCTGGTGCGGCGGCTGCCGGTCGGCGATTCCGTCGTCGAGGCGATCCTGTCGCTGGTCCGCTCGGCGCGTCCGGGCCCGGAAGGCGGCGAGAACAGCAAGCTGATCGCCTGGGGACCCGGTCCGCGCGCCAGCCAGTCGCTGATGCTGGCGGTTCGCGCCCGTGCCCTGCTCGACGGCCGTCTGGCGCCCTCGATCGACGACGTGCTCGACCTCGCCGAGCCCATTCTCAAGCATCGCATGGCGCTGACGTTTTCCGCCCGCGCCGAAGGCCGCACCATTCCCGACGTGATCCGGCAATTGAAGACGCGGATCGGTTGATGGCGGCGGACATCAGGCACAGCGCGGGAGAGACCACAGCCATCCGACGTGCCGACGGCGAAAGCCGGACGCTCGCCGACTCGCTGCCGCGCCTCGTGCTGGAAGCCCGCCGCATCGCCGCCAATGTGATCCACGGCCTGCATGGGCGGCGGCGCGCCGGGGCCGGCGAGAGCTTCTGGCAATACCGCCGTTTCGTTTCCGGCGAGCCGTCGCAGCGGGTCGACTGGCGCCGCTCGGCGCGCGACGATCATCTGTATGTTCGCGAGCAGGAATGGGAGGCCGCGCACACGGTGTGGCTGTGGCCGGACCGCTCGCCGTCGATGGCCTTCGCCTCCAGGCAGTCGCGCGACAGCAAGCTGGAGCGCGCCCTGATCGTGACCTTCGCGCTCGCCGAGCTTCTGGTGGCCGGCGGCGAACGTGTCGGGATTCCCGGGCTGATGAATCCCACCGCGAGCCGCAGCGTGATCGACAAGATGGCGCAGGCGATGCTGCATGACGAGGCCGCCCGGCTCAGCCTGCCGCCGTCCTTCGTGCCTTCGGCGCTGGCCGAGATCGTGGTGCTGTCGGATTTCTGGTCGCCGATCGGCGAAATCAGGACCATGCTGGCCGGATTGTCGGCATCCGGCGCCCATGGCACGCTGATCCAGATCGTCGATCCGGCCGAGGAAAGTTTCCCCTATTCCGGCCGCATCGAATTCGTCGAGCCGGAAGGCGGCGGCATCGTCACCGCGGGCCGCGCCGAAAAATGGGCGCAGGATTACGTGGCGCGGGTGGCGCTGCATCGCGACGAGATTCGCGCCCAGACCAACCAGCTCGACTGGCTGTTCTCGACCCACACCACCAGCCGCTCGGCCGCCGAACTGCTGCTGTTCCTGCACAGCGGCATGATGGTGAGCAAGGGCAGCGCGCGTACCGCGACCGTCAAAGCGGGGCGACGGGCATGATGGCCGGGCTGCCGCTTTCCTTCGCCGAACCGTTGCTGCTGCTGGGCCTGTTGAGCCTGCCGGTGCTGTGGTGGCTGTTGCGGGTGATGCCGCCGCGGCCACGCCGCGTCGAGTTCCCGCCGACGCGGCTGTTGTTCGACATCGCGCCCAAGGAAGAGACCCCGTCGCGCACGCCGTGGTGGCTGACCGCGTTGCGGCTGCTGGCCGCGGCGCTGCTCATCATCGCGGCCGCGGGACCGATCTGGAATCCGCCAACCGGCGTCGCCGCCGGCAGCGCGCCGCTAGTGATCCTGCTCGACGACGGCTGGAGCGCCGCCGCCAGCTGGGACGTCCGGGTCAAGGCCGCCGACGAATTGATCGCCAATGCCGACAGCGACCGCCGCGCCGTGGCGCTGGTTCCGCTTTCCGAGCCCGCGCGCGACATCGCCCTGATGCCCGCCGGCAACGCGCGGGTGGCGCTGCGCCAGCTGACCCCCAAACCCTATTCGATCGAGCGGGTCGAAACCCTCCCCGCCATCGGGCGCTTCCTCAAGGCGACCGGCAATTGCGACATCGCCTGGCTGTCGGACGGCGTCGATACCGGTCGCGGCCCGGAATTTCTCGAAGGCCTCGGCAAGACCATCGGGGATCACGCATTGACGATTTTTCAGGATGGCACCCCATCTGCGCTGGCGCTGGTCGCGGCCGAAAACGCCGCGGCGAAGATGACGGTGAAGGTGCTGCGCACCGATGGCGGCGTTGCCGCCGGCGTGGTGCGCGCGCTCGACCTCAAGGGGTCGCCGATCGGGGAAGCCCGCTACAGCTTCGCGCCGGGGGATCGCGAGGCCGAGGCCACGTTCGATCTCCCGGTCGAGTTGCGCAACGACATCGCCCGGCTCGAGATCGCCGGCGAACGGTCCGCCGGCGCGGTGCAATTGCTCGACAAGCGCTGGCGGCGGCGCGCCATCGGCGTGGTGAGCGGATCGAGCAACGATACCGCGCAGCCGCTGCTGGCCTCGACCTTCTATCTCACCCGCGCGCTGGCGCCGTTCGCCGACGTGCGGCTCGGCGACCGCGGCGCGCCGCAGCAGGTGATCACGCAGTTTCTCGACCAGAAGCTGCCGATGATCGTGATGGCCGATGTCGGCACGCTGTCGCCGGAAATTCGCGAGCGCATCGACGCCTGGATCGAGCAAGGCGGCGTGCTGGTGCGCTTCGCCGGCCCGCGCCTGGCGCAGGCGGATGACGACCTGGTGCCGGTCAAGCTGCGCCGCGGCGGCCGCAGCCTCGGCGGCAGCCTGACCTGGGAAAAGCCGCAGCACCTCGCCGCGTTTGCCGCCGACGGACCGTTCGCCGGTCTCGAGGTGCCGAAGGACGTCACCGTCAACCGGCAGGTGCTCGCCGAACCGGATGCGGTGCTGGCGACCAGGAGCTGGGCCTCGCTGGAGGACGGCACGCCGCTGGTGACCGGCGAACATCGCGGCAAGGGTATCGTGGCGCTGTTTCATGTCAGCGCCGACATGCGCTGGTCCGACCTGCCGATGTCCGGCAGCTTCGTCGAGATGCTGCGGCGGATCGTCGACATGTCGGGCTACACCTCCAATCCCGGTGCCGGCGTTGCCGGCGAGACCGGCGCGGAAACGGTGGCGCCGCTGCGCACGCTCGACGGCTTCGGCGCGTTCGGACCGCCGCCTTCGACCGCCAAGCCGCTGCCCGCCGACTACCGGGACCGGGCGACGCCGGATCATCCGCCCGGCTTCTATGGCCCGGCCGACGGCCCGCTGGCGGTAAACGCGCTGGCGGCGGCGGACCGCATCGCGGCCCTCGATACCTCGGGCCTGCGCGCGCGGCGCGCCAGCTACACCAATTCCGAGCCGCGGGATCTGCGCGGAATCCTGCTGTCGTCGTCGCTGGCGCTGTTCCTGATCGACGCCATCGTCGTCGCGCTGCTGGGCGGCGGCATCGCGGCATTGCTGCGGCGGCGCGCGGCGCCGGCGGCCCTGGGCCTGGCGCTGATCCTGTCCACGGTGCTGGCGGCGCCGGCGCCCTCGCACGCCGACGAAAAGGATGATTTTGCCATCAAGGCGACCACGCAGACCCGGCTCGCCTATGTCGTCACCGGCAACGCCGACGTCGATTCCATCGTCAAGGCGGGAATGTCCGGACTGACGCTGTTTCTGGCGCAGCGCACCGCGCTGGAGGCCGGCGAGCCGATCGGCATCGATCCCGCGCATGACGAACTGGCGTTCTTCCCCCTGATCTACTGGCCGGTGGTGCCGGGCGCGGAGAAGCCGCCGCAGGACGCCATCAACCGCATCGACGCCTACATGAAACAGGGCGGCACCGTGCTGTTCGACACCCGCGATGCCATCGAGGCGCCGCCGGGCGAAGGCGGCGCGTCGCAGACGCCGGGAATGCTGGCGCTGCGCAATATCCTCTCCTCGCTCGACGTCCCCGAACTCGAACCGGTGCCGCGCGATCACGTACTGACCAAGACGTTCTATCTGCTGCGCGATTTTCCCGGCCGGTTCGACTCGGGGCAGACCTGGGTGGAGGCGTTGCCGCGCGAGGACGACGACGAGACCGCGTCGCGGCCGGCCCGCGGCGGCGACGGCGTGTCGCCGATCATCATCACCTCCAACGATCTGGCCGGTGCCTGGGCGATCCGGCCGGACGGCCAGCCGATGCTGCCGCTGACGCCGGGCGAGCCGCGACAGCGCGAATTCGCCTTCCGCGCCGGCGTCAACATCGTGATGTACACGCTGACCGGAAACTACAAGGCCGACCAGGTGCATGCGCCGGCGCTGATCGAACGGTTGGGGCAATGATGCGCATGGACGTCATCGAAGCCTCCCGCAACCCGGCCGGCGTGAGCGGGCGTCGCCGCCCTGAACGGTGCGCGCCATGAATTACGGCATCGCGTTTACGCCGCTGGTGCCCTCGCTGGTGCTCTGGATCGCGCTCGGCGCCGCCGTGGCGATCGCCGCATTGCTGTTGCTGGGGCGGGCGCGGGGGGCCGCGGTGCGCGTGACGGCGATGGCGCTGATCGTGCTGGCGCTGGCCAATCCGTCCTTTACCCGCGAGGACCGCGAGCCCTTGTCATCGGTCGCCGTGGTCGTGATCGACAAGAGCCCGAGCCAGAATTTCGGCGACCGCACCCGCGAGACCGCCAAGGCGCAGGAGGCGCTGGTCGACAGCCTCAGGAAGATCAAGGGTCTGGAAGTGCGGGTGGTCGAGGCCGGCCAGGCCGACGGCGAGACCGACGGCACGAGATTGTTCGGCGCGCTGTCCTCGGCGCTGTCGGACGTGCCGGTCGATCGCGTCGCCGGGGCTTTCCTGATCACCGACGGCCGGGTGCACGACATTCCCGCCGGCGCGGCGGCGCTCGGATTTCAGGCCCCGGTGCACGCCCTGATCACCGGGCGCAAGGACGAACGCGACCGGCGCATCGCGATTTCCGCGGCGCCCCGCTTCGGCATTGTCGGACAGGTCCAGACCATCACCTACCGGCTCGACGACCAGGGCGTCGGCGGCGACCGCGCCAAGGTGGTGGTGCGCCGCGACGGCGAGGTGATCAGCGAACGCACCGTGCTGAGCGGCCAGACCGTCAATGTCGACATCGAGATCAAGCACGAGGGACAGAACATCGTCGAGATCGAGGCCTCTCCGCTCGACAACGAACTGACGCTGGTCAACAACCGCGCCGTCGTGGCGATCGACGGGGTGCGCGACAAATTGCGCGTGCTGCTGGTCTCGGGCGAGCCGAACTCGGGCGAGCGCACCTGGCGCAACCTGCTGAAATCCGATCCCAGCGTCGATCTGGTGCACTTCACGATCCTGCGTCCGCCGGAAAAGCAGGACGGCACGCCGATCAACGAATTGTCGCTGATCGCGTTTCCGACCCGCGAACTGTTCCAGCAGAAGATCAACGAATTCCAGCTGATCATCTTCGACCGCTACGCGCGCCAGGGCGTGCTGCCGATCGCCTATTTCGACAACATCGCCCGCTATGTGCGCGCCGGCGGCGCGGTGCTGGTATCGGCGGGTCCCGACTACGCCTCGACCACCAGCATCTGGCGCACGCCGCTGGATTCGGTGCTGCCGGCCGAGCCGGTCGGCGTCACCGAGAAGCCGTTTTACGCGCATCTCAGCGATGCCGGCAGGCGCCATCCGGTGACCCGCGGACTGGAAGGATCCGGCTTCGAGCCGCCGCACTGGAGCCGCTTCTTCCGCACCGTGGACACCCGCAACGCCACCGTTCCTCCGGTGATGACCGGCGCCGACGGCAAGCCGCTGCTGCTGCTGTCGCGCTATGGCGAGGGCCGCGTCGCGTTGCTGCTGTCCGATCATATCTGGCTGTGGGCGCGCGGCTATGAGGGCGGCGGACCGCATCTCGACCTGCTGCGGCGGATGTCGCACTGGCTGATGAAGCAGCCCGACCTCGACGAGGAAGCGCTGCGGCTGCAGGTCCATGGCCACGACCTGGAGGTGCTGCGCCAGACCATGGCCGACAGCGTCACCCCGGTGACGGTGACCTCGCCATCCGGTGCCACGCACGAGCTGACGCTGGCCGCCGGCGATCCCGGGACCTGGACCGCGACGATCCCGGCCAACGAACTCGGGCTGTGGCAGGCCACCGACGGCACGCTGAAGGCGCTGGTCAATGTCGGCCCGACCAACCCCAAGGAATTTTCCGAGGTCACCTCCACGACCGAAACGCTGAAGCCGCTGACCCAGGCCACCGGCGGCGACACAAGGCGCATCGCGGATGGCTCGGGCGTCGAGCTTCCGCGCATCGTGCCGGTGCATGCCTCCGGCGTATTCCGCGGCGACGGCTGGATGGGCGTGAAGATGCGCGACGCCAGCGTCGTGCGGGGCGTCGGCGTGCTGCCGATGTTCGCCGGCCTGATCGGCCTGCTGCTGCTGCTGGGCGCGTTCGCCGCCACCTGGCTGCGCGAGGGGCGCTGATCCCAGGCTGGCGCCGCCCGGCGTTGCGGGAATCACACAGGGCCGGCGATTCCGCTGCGGTGCGAAGCGAGGGCGGTTGACAGCCGGCGGCTGAACTTGCGATGTTATATTATAACGTCGGCGCGATAAGCCTCGGCTTCCGACGCAAGGGCGCATTTCGGATGAAGTGGTTCCGTTCGAACATCAAGCATGGCTCGCTTCTGGCGCTGGTGGCGCTGGCGGTCCAGTTTGCGCTGTCGTTCGGGCATTTCCACGGGGTTATCGCGCAGGCCGCGCCGACCATCCAGTCCGGCCTGGCACAGTCCGCCGCCGCAGACGGAAGCGCGCTGCTTGCGCCGGACGCGGCGGTTCAGCCGCAACAGCCGGCGTCCGATCACGATTCCGACCGGCAACCCAACGACGGCTGTGCGATCTGCGCCGTGATGGCCATGGCCAACACGGTGTTGTTTGCCGCGCCGCCGCTGCTGCTGCTGCCGCAGGCGGTGGAATTCCTGTACCTCACCACCGACGCCGGCTTCGTCCGTCTCAGCACGCTTCGCGTCGCCTTTCAGCCCCGCGCGCCCCCGATCTCCTGACCTCGATTGATTGAACATGCCCTGGGCGATGGTCGTGCGAGGCGCGGCCGGGCTGCCCAGGGGATAAATCGAAATCGGCCCGTCGCCCTGCGACGGCCGGCCCGCGTTCGAATTCGTCGATCACGACGAATGCGACGGGGTCATGGGGATCAGCAATGTCCGTATCCGGAAAACCACTCCTGGCCGCCGCCGCCGCGGCCTCCATCATGCTTTGCGGACCGGGTGGCCCGGCACTGGCGCAGACGCCTGCTCCCGCTCCTGCTCCCGCTACTGCGCCTGCTCCCGCTGCGGGAAATGCCGCCACGGCGCTTCCCGAGATCGATGTCACCGCGCCAAAGCAGGTCGCCGGCACGCCGAAACAGAAGCCGAAGCCGCACCCGGTGGCGCAGCGCGCGACGTCGCCGACGACCGCGCCGCGCGGGGCGCCGGTTTCGGCGAGCGAGCAGCTTGCCGCCAAAGGCAGCGTCTTCGACCAGGCGCGCGGCAATATCTTCACGACCACCGGCACGACCTCCGACACCATCAGCCACAGCACCATCGCCGATCTTCCCCAGGGCACCAATGCCACCGTCGAGCAGGTGCTGCTGCAGGCCCCCGGGGTCTCGCAGGATTCCGCGGCCAGCGGCTCGCTGCATGTCCGCAACGATCACGCCAACGTCCAGTACCGCATCAACGGGATCCTGCTGCCCGACGGCGTCACCGGCTTCGGCAGCATTTTCGACACCAGTTTCATCGGCAGCATCGCCCTCGTCACCGGCGCGCTGCCGGCCGAATACGGCCTGCGCACGGTCGGCCTCGTCGACATCACGACCCGCACCGACCTCTTCAACAACAGCGGCAGCGTCGGAATCTATGGCGGCAGCCATGGCACGGTGGCGCCGAGCATCGAATATGGCGGCACCTTCGGCAGCACCTGTCCGGCGACGACGACGAGCAGCGCGACATACAAGGCGCCGACCGCTGCTGCCGATTGCTTTGCCGGTGTCCAATATTACTTCACCGGCCGCTATCTGCAGAACACGGTAGGGATCGAAAATCCGACGCCCGCCTACAACGCGATTCACGATTTCACGCAGCAGGAACGCGGCTTCGCCTATATGTCCGCGTTCGTCGACCCGACCACCAGGGTCAGCCTGATCGCGGGAACCTCGAACAACAACTTCCAGATTCCCGATGTTCCCGGCAAGCCGGTCGGCCAGAGCGCCGTGCCGGTCACCAACGCCTTCGGCGCGACCAGCTTCAACTCGGCACTGCTCAACGAAAACCAGGCCGAGTTCACCCAGTTCGGCGTGCTGACGGTGCAGAAATCCTATGAGGGGTTCGACGGGCAATTGTCCTATTTCACCCGCTACAACAACCTGCAGTTCACCCCGGACCCGGTCGGCGATCTGCTGATCAACGGCATCGCCTCGGCCGTCACCCGCGAGACCTACACCAACGGCATCCAGGGCGACGCCTCCTATCAGCTCAATCCGGCCCACACGCTCCGCGCCGGCTTCAGCGTCAGCGCCGAGCAGTCGTTCGTCGGCAACTCGTCGCTGGTCGAGCCCTGCACCCTGTGCGACGGCACCGACAACGGCGCGCCGGTAAACATCAGCAACAATGTCTCGAAGACCGGCGTGCTGATGGGGGTCTACGGCCAGGACGAATGGAAGCTGACCAACCAGCTCACCATGAATTACGGCCTGCGCTTCGACCAGATGTATCAATATGTAAATGCCAACCAGTTCAGCCCGCGGCTGAGCTTCACCTACAAGCCGTTTGAGGACACCACGTTCCATGCCGGCTATGCGCGCTACTTCACCCCGCCGGTGCTGGCGGAAGCCGCCCCGCCCAACATCGCGCTGTTCAACAACACCACCGGGCAGGTGGCCGGCGCGAGCGATCCGGTGCTGCCGGAGCGCTCGGATTATTTCGATGCCGGGGTCGACCAGAAGATCAAGTTCGGATGCGCTTCGGGGGGCAAGGACTGCTCCAGCCTCGATCTCGGCGTCGATGCCTATTACAAGATCGCGACCGACCTGATCGACAACGGGAATTTCGGCCAGGCCCTGGTGCTGAGCGCCTTCAACTATGCCCGCGGCTACAACGAAGGCATCGAATTCAAGGCGAAATACAAGAGCGGAAACTTCGAAGCTTACGGCAACCTCTCGGTCGCGCAGCAGAGAGCGAGCGACCCGGTGTCGAACCAGTATCTGTTCGACAACACCACGCCGCTAGCCGACCTCGGCGGCCTGACCGCGCTGCAATACGCCCAGACGCACTTCCTCTATACCGACCACAACCAGTTCGTCACCGCTTCGGCCGGCGCCGTCTATCAGTTCTGCGGCCGGATCGCCACCGCGGCGGAAGCCTTTGGCGACAACGGATTGTCGTGGTGCGGCGTCAAGCTGAGCGCCGACATGCTCTACGGCAGCGGCCTGCGCAACGGCGACGACAACATCACCACGTTGCCGGCCTACACCCAGGTCAATGTCGGCATCAAGCGCGAATTCCTGCTGCCCAACGATCCCCTGCCGATGACGGTGCGTTTCGACGTGGTCAACCTGTTCGACACCATCTACGAAATCAGGGACGGAACCGGCATCGGCGTTTTCGCGCCGCAATACGGCCCGCGCCGCGGTTTCTTCCTTGGCTTCTCCAAGAAGATATGAGCCGCGCGGTGTGCGGCGAAGCAGACGTAAATGGCGGAAGCCGTGTCAGCCGGCGGGATCACCGCGGATCGTGCCCTGGGAATGCGTCGATGAAAACAGCCGGAAAGATCGCGCTCCTCCTGCTGGCGGTCCTCGCCGCCGGCCTGGCCGTCGATGGCGTCCTGCACGGCGCGCTGGCGCAGAATCCGTTCGGCGGTCCGCGCGCGGCTCCCGATGCGCAAGTAGGCGGGATCGTCGGCTGGCTGCTGACCAGGCAATCCGGGTTCTACCGCGAGATGTCCTCGACCATCCGCGCCGCCAGGGCCGACGGCAGCGCGGTCTGGACGCTGCTGGCGATCTCGTTCGGCTACGGCATATTCCACGCCGCCGGCCCCGGCCACGGCAAGACCGTGATCGCGTCGTATCTGGTTGCCAATGAAGCGACCGCGCGGCGCGGTATCGTGCTGGCGTTCGTTTCGGCGATGATGCAATCGTTGATCGCGGTGCTGATCGTCGGCATCGGCGCCTGGCTGCTCAATGTCACCGCCGGCACCATGTGCGGTGCCGAACGCGTGATCGAGATCGCCAGCTACACGCTGATCGCGGCCTTCGGGGTCCGGCTGGTCTGGACCAAGGGCGCCGGCCTGATCCGGGCGCTGCAATTCTCCCGCGGCAGCTCGCGGCCACAGCCGGTGCCGGTGCTGGCGCACGCGACGGCGCTCCACCATCGTCACGGACATCACCGGCACGATCATGGCGATCACGGCCACCGCCATCACGACGGCGTCGCGGCGCATGCCGAGGCCGCCGGCGATGGCCATCGCCATGTCCATGACGCGCATTGCGGACATTCCCATGGCCCCGAGCCCGCGCAACTCGAGGGACCCGGCGGCTGGCGGCGCGGTTTCAGCGCGGTTTTCACCGTCGGCATCCGGCCATGTTCCGGCGCCATCCTGGTTCTGGTATTCGCGCTGGCGCAGGGACTGTTCTGGGACGGCATCGCCGCCACCTTCGTGATGGGGCTTGGCACCGCGATGACCGTTGCAGGCATTGCCGTCCTTGCGGTCTCCGCAAAGGGCCTAGCGCGGCGGATGGCCGCCGGCCGCGACGGCGGCGGCGCGCTGCTGATGCGCGGCGTCGAGTTCGCCGCCGCCGCGCTGGTGCTGCTGTTCGGCGTCGGATTGCTGTTGGGCTACATCGCCGCCGAGCGCGTCACCTGCCTTTGAGAAGCTGCCGGATCCGCAGCTTCTATCGCGCGTGGCTCCAGTCCGGGCGGATCGCGCCGGACACGTCGGTGAAGGCGCCGTCGGCCAGTTCCGCCACCAGCAGGCGGGCGTAGTCGACCGGTCCGGGCATGGTCGCGCGCCCCTTCGGCACCGCCTTGAAGCCGACCCGGCTGTAATAGGCCTCGTCGCCGACCAGCAGCACCAGCCGATGCCCGCGGGACCTGGCATCCCTGAGCGCGCGCTCCAGCAGCGCCCGGCCGACGCCGCGGCTGCGGAACGGCGGCTCGACCGTCAGCGGCCCCAGCAGCAGCGCCTTGCTGTCGCCGATCTGAACCGGCAGTTGCCGCACCGAGCCGACCAGCAGCGTCCCGATCCGTGCCGTGAACGACAGTTCGAGCAGGTGGTCGACATGCTCGCGGATCCGGTAGGCGCTCAGCACGAAGCGGCCGGGCCCGAAGGTGCGCTCGTGCAGCCGTTCGATGGCCTGGGCGTCGTTGGCGGTTTCGGCCATGATGGTGAGGGAGAGGTCGCTCATGTCAGGCGCGGGATAGCATCTGGCAGCGGCGCGGTCCATCGTCCCGGCCACGGCCGGTTGCCGCCCGTCAGTCGCTGCTGACCGGGGGCTGCGACAGATAGGCCAGCAGCTTCATCTCGCGGCGCCCGCGCGTCACGGTATCGAGCACCAGCCCCGACGACACCGAGAGCACCGCCAGGATCATCAACCCCATCGACAGCACCGCGGTCGGCAGCCGCGGCACGAGGCCGAGCTCGAGATAGGTGACGATGATCGGGATCGCGAGGCCGACCGAGACCAGCATCAGGAAGATTCCGATCGCGGTGAAGAAGCGCAGCGGCTTTTCCGAGCGGTAGAGCTTCAGGATGGTGCCGAGAATCCGGAAGCCGTCGCGCCAGGTGTTGAGCTTGCTGAAGGAACCCTCCGGCCGCGCGTAATACGGCGTCTCGATTTCGGCGACCGGCAGCGCCAGCTCGAGCGCGTGCACGGTCAATTCGGTTTCGATCTCGAAACCGTCCGACAGCACCGGAAAGGACTTGACGAAGCGCCGCGAGAACACCCGGTAGCCGGAAAGGATGTCGGTGAAGGCCTGGCCGAACACCGAGGACAGAAAGCCGGTCAGCATCCGGTTGCCGGTGCGATGGCCGAGCCGGTAGGCCTCCTCGGCCTGGTCGACCCGCAGGCCGACCACCATGTCGAGATGATCCGACAGCAGCCGGTCGATCATGCGGGGGGCGCTGGCGGCGTCGTAGGTCGCGTCGCCATCGACCAGCAGGTAGATGTCGGCGTCGATGTCGGCGAACATCCGCCGCACCACATGACCCTTGCCCTGGCGGCGTTCGCTGCGCACCTTGGCGCCGGCGTCGCGCGCCACCGCGGCCGTGCGATCCGAGGAATTGTTGTCGTAGACGAAGATCTCGGCCGACGGCAGCGCCTTTCGGAAATCGGCGACCACCCTGCCGACCGCGGCTTGCTCGTTGAAGCATGGCACCAGGACGGCGATCCGCAGCGACGATGGTGTCATGGCAAAGCCGCCCGCCTGCCCGAACCGGCCGTCCCGACCATCACGATCAAGCCCTCGCCGCCTGCGCAAGCAGGCCGCCCTCCATCGCCACGGCCGGCTGCGTCAGGAAGGCAAACAGCAGGCTCCACAGCGAAAGCATGGCGACGGGGACCGTATAATACGGCGTAAAGACGGGGTGGCTCAGGAAGAAGGCCAGATTCACCGCGAGATTTCCAGCCGTGACAAGCGCCACATTTCTTATGCCGCTGCCGCCGCGCCGGCGCAAGATCAAAACCGTCGCCGCGGCCGCCAGCGCCAGCAACAGGAATTGCAGGTCGGCGGCATACTGCCGGACGATGCCGAAGGAGAAATCGGGAGCCGTCGCGTCGGCCGCGCCGTAGGTTGTCGAAAAAACGCTGCCGGCATTGATGGCGTTGGCAAGCAGCGTCGGCGCCATCCCGGCCAGGCAGGCCAGGCCGAACACGGCGCCCTGCAGCAGGGTTTCGGCCTTGCGGGACCACAGCCAGCAAAACGCAAAAAACAGCAGATATCCGGAGGCGAGAAACAGATTCGACAGCCTGAAATCGACCGCAAGGCCGATCAGCAGGCCGGCCGCAAGGCTCAGCAGCAGCCGATGGCCGGGCCGGCTTGCCGCAAACATGCGGGTGGTCAGGAACCCCGCCAGCGCGCAGGTCGCCATGGTCGGCGCCATCGAGTAGCTCGCCTTGGCCGGATTGATCATCAGGTAGACCGCGAGGTCTCCGAACAGGGTTGCCAGGATCAGCGCCGGCAGGCTCAACGCCGCGGCGATCGCGGCCAGCGCAACGCCGAACACGACGATGGAAGCGGCGACATAAAGCGGGATCACCTGGAATCCGGCGGGAAACAGCGCCATCACCAGGCCGGTCCCCGGCGGATATTGCAGCACCCGCTTGTGCGTCGCCGGCATCTGGACGTGGCAGGGCGCCATCGCCGGATCGCTCCAGCCGGGATAGCCGATCTCTCTCAGTTTTGCCGAAAGGTAGTGATCGTCATCGCGCGCGATGTCGGTGTCGAGGCCGCCCGGCCCGAATCGCTGGAACAGATGCGCCTGCCGCAAATAGCAGACGTCGTCGTAGACGCCGCGGCTCTCGCTCCAGTGCGACATCGACCAGACGTTGCCGGCCAGCACCGCGAGCACCACGAGCGCGCCCAGAACCTTCCAATATGGCATCGCTCCGTTCCGGCCCCGCGGTGCTGCCGCTGACCTTCCTGTCATTGGCATGGTTGGCGCGGCGCATCCAAGCGCATCCCCAGGGCTGCGGCAATAGCACAGCCCTGGCTGCACAGGCCCGGGTGGAAGCGATTCCATGAAACCGGTCTCATGGAAAGCGAGCGATTGTTCGTCATTCCCCGATGTGCATTGCCGCCAATCGTTCCCCCGGAGCATGACGGCTTCAGGTTGAAACGGCGCCCTTGTGTTCACCTCGCCCGGCTTGCGCGGAGAGGGGCTCATTGCTTGTGCCTAGCGCCAGGTGGCGATCGGCGCCCTGGCTTCGAGCACCTCGGCGATCCGCAGCCTTGTGCCGGGGGTCGTCTCCGGCGGCAAAGCGGCGGCGGCGAAGAAGCCGGTGGCTACGATTTCGCGGTTGGGCTCGGGCGGCCGGTCCTGTTGGAAATCCCTGATCACATAGACCGCGACATGGTCGCGGCGGGAGACGTGGCTGTTGAGGAACAGGCCGTGCAGCACCGGCTCGCCCCGCACGACGATGCGTCCCTCCTCCGCCAGTTCGCGCTGCAGGGCATCGCGAAAGCTCTCGCCGACCTCGACCCCGCCGCCGGGCAGGTGCCAGCCGGAGACGTAGCTGTGCTTGACCAGGAACACCCGGCCCTCGCCGTCCAGCACCACGCCGCGCACCCCGAGCGTCATGCCGCGGGCGAACCGCCAGTAGAGATGGAAAAACCGCCGCAGCAGCGGCTCGAACCGGCGTCGCAGTCCCTGCAGCTTCATCGCCACGCAATTCCCTGATATCCAGACATGGTGTTCGATCCCGGCGCCGCGGCGGCGGGCTTGTCACGACCTTGCAGGATTTTGAGGGATATCGCGAGATGATCGTGCCGTGGCGCCGGCCTGCCATCAGCCGAATCGGTTTCGGCTGATGGCGGCGTTCACGCTCGCCCATCTGTCCGATCCGCATCTGCCGCCGCTGCCCGCCCCGCGGCTCTTCGAGCTCGCCGGCAAGCGCGCGCTGGGCTATCTCAACTGGACCCGCAACCGCCACAAATACCAGCGCCGCGACGTGCTCGATGCGCTGGTGGCGGACCTCGAGGCGCAGGCGCCGGACCACATCGCGGTGACCGGCGACCTGGTCAATCTGGCGCTGGAGGCCGAATTCGGACCGGCGCGGGCCTGGCTCGAGACGGTCGGGCCGCCCGATCGCGTCACCGTCGTGCCCGGCAATCACGACGCCTATGTCCGCGCCACGCAGCACCGTTTCGCCGAGGCCTTTGCCGATTATCTCGCCGGCGACGAAGCGCCGGCGCGCGGCGCGGCGTTTCCGCTGCTGCGCCGCCGCGGTCCGCTGCTGCTGATCGGGGTCTCCTCGGCGGTGCCGACCCCGCCGCTGATGGCGACGGGATGGCTGGGGCCCGGCCAGCTCGCGGCGCTGGAGCGCCTGCTATCGGATCTCGCCGCCGAACAGGGCTTTCGCGTGCTGCTGATTCATCACCCGCTGCGCTCGGATGCCCGCGCCAAGCGCCTGACCGATTCGCAAAGCCTGCTGGCGCTTTTGAAACGCCACGGCGTCGATCTGGTGCTGCATGGCCACGACCACGTGCATTCCACGATTCACATCGACGGACCGCACCGCGCGATCCCGGTGGTCGGCGTCGCCTCGGCCTCGGCGCTGGCCCATGGCCGCTACCCCGCCGCCGGCTATAATCTTTTTTCGATCGAGCGCGACGGCGCGGCATGGCGCTGCCGGCAGACCATACGGGAATTTGGCGACGACCACGCCATCAGGGAATTGAAACAGGTCGGATTGATTTAGCAGGAAATGTTGCTTTTGATCCGTCATTCCCCGATGTGCAATTGCACATCGGGGAATGACGGAACTAAATAACGCTGCTCTAAAGATTGCCGAACGCGGTCAGCAGCGCCAGGGCGAACAGGGCGGCCATGCCGAGCACGAAGCCCAGTGCAAAGCTCCAGAAGCCGCTGCGGCGCGGCCTTTCGGTGATCGCCGGCCCGGCGAGCGGCGTCGCCACCAGCGCATGTTCGCGCTCGATCATGCGGCGGGCGACGTAATCGGTGACCGCGCCGACGATCGCCGCGGCGTCATGGGATTCGGCGATCACGATGCGGCCGAACCTCGTGTCCTGCACGAAGCGGTAGATCCGCTTGTCGCGCCCCATCACCACATGGGCGACGACGTCGATCCACAGCCGCGGCGTCTCGCCCTGGCTGATGCCGCGATCGAACAGGTCGACCTGGTCCGGCACCTGCGCGAACAGGGGATCGAGCGCCTCGTTGAGGATTTCCAGCCGCGCCACTTCGGCATCGCGCAGGTCGACCACCACGCCGGTGCGGTCGGCGGCCTCGATCCGCGCCCGCCGCAACGCGTCGCGCAGACGGATCGGACGCGAATCGGCGGCGGCGTGGCTCCCGGTATTCTGGACGTCTGACATCCGCTGGCGGCCCTTGTCCTGATGGTCACTCGAACCGTTAACCTATCAGTAACCATGAAGCCCGCAAAGGCCCTTTGTTCTCAAAGGCTTGCGCCTTTGGTCGGGCTGATGGCCGAACGGCCCCATCCGGAAAGCCGGATGGGGCCGCTGGTCCCTTGGACGTTTATTGTTCTGGCCGGCGGACGAGGCCGCTCAGGCGGTGGCGCGATTCGGCTCTTCGACGATCGAGAAGCGCACGCTGCCGCGGTGCCGGTTCTCTTCCGAGACCGCGCGCCAGGCGTCCTCGGCCTCCTTGCGGGTGGCGAACGGGCCCTGAACCTGGGCCGAGCCTTCCACCAGCTTGTGGAAGTTCATCGAACCGAACTCGCCGCCGATCACCCAGAAATTACTGCCATTCTTCATGATAGCCTCCTGTTATTCAGCTGCCTGGACGTGAATGTCCGAACCGTGTGCCTTGAACTGCGCCGCCTCGGTCGAGTCGTGCAGTGCCGTGGTCGACGAGGTGCCGCCGGTGATGGTGGTCGAGACCAGGTCGAAATAGCCGGTACCGACTTCGCGCTGGTGGCGGGTCGCCGAATAGCCGTGCTTCTCGGAGGCGAACTCGGCCTGCTGCAGCCGGGAATACGCCGCCATGCCCTCGGCCTTGTAGCCGCGCGCCAGTTCGAACATGCCGTGGTTGAGCGAGTGGAAGCCCGCCAGGGTCACGAACTGGAACTTGTAGCCCATGGCGCCGATCTCGCGCTGGAACTTGGCGATGGTCGCCTTGTCGATATTGGCTTCCCAGTTGAACGACGGCGAGCAGTTGTAGGCCAGCATCTTGCCGGGATAGACCTTGTGCACGGCCTCGGCGAACTCTTTTGCTTCCTTCAGGTTCGGGGTCGAGGTTTCCCACCACAGCAGGTCGGCATATTTCGCGAAGGCGATGCCGCGCTTGATGCAGTGCGCCAGACCGGTACCGGGCTTGAGCCGATAGAAACCCTCCGCGGTGCGCTCGCCGGTGATGAACTCGCGATCGCGCTCGTCGACATCGGCGGTGATCAGCTTGGCGCTCTCCGCATCGGTGCGGGCGAGCACGAAGGTCGGGGTGCCGCAGACGTCGGCGGCGAGCCGCGCCGCGATCAGGTTGCGCTCATGCGCCGCGGTCGGGATCAGCACCTTGCCGCCCATGTGGCCGCACTTCTTTTCCGACGCCAGCTGGTCCTCGAAATGGACGCCGGCGGCGCCTGCCTCGATATAGGCCTTCATGATCTCGAACGAGTTCAGCGGGCCGCCGAAGCCGGCCTCGGCGTCGGCCACGATCGGCACGAACCAGTCGATCTTGGCGCCGCCTTCGGAGTGCTCGATCTGGTCGGCGCGCTGGAAGGTGCGGTTGATGCGGCGGCACAGTTCCGGGCCGGCATTGGCCGGATACAGGCTCTGGTCGGGATACATCGCGCCCGCGGTGTTGGCGTCGGCGGCGACCTGCCAGCCCGACAGGTAGATCGCCGGCAATCCGGCGCGGGCCTGCTGCATCGCCTGGTTGCCGGTGACGGCGCCCAGCGAATTGACGAAAGGTTCGCTCTTCAGCGACTGCCAGAGCCGGTTGGCGCCCTTTTCGGCGAGGGTATAGGCGATCGGCACCGAGCCGCGCAGTTTTTCCACCTCGGCCGGGCTGTAGGGACGGCTGATGCCGTCGAAACGCCCGGCGGGCGCGGGAACCAGCTCTTCAAAAGTCTTGGACATTACCATTCTCCGGAATCGACATTCGTGACAGTGCGTCGCGAAACGTGTCAGGAGCTAAACGCGAAACTCCGCAATTCGTACAGAGTGCTTGCATTCGAATGGTGATGTCATGTAACATATGAACTTGTCATGGATGTCATTTTGTAATTTTTGTCACAAAATGGCGGGCAGCTCCCTCTCCCGCCCTTGCGGAGGCGGGGCGGGAGAGGGGGCTCTTGCCGCAAGTTCTGACTCGCGGAAACACCCCTCACCGAAGCCTTCGGCTTCGACCTCTCCCCGCGCGCGCGGAGAGGTGAGATCGAACTGTTGGGAACACGCGCATGGCCGGCGATTCCGGAAAGAAACTGTTCATCGGGCCGCGGTTCCGGCGGATCCGCCAGCAACTGGGGCTGTCGCAGACCCAGATGGCCGAGGGGCTCGGGATCTCGCCGAGCTACATCAACCTGATCGAGCGCAACCAGCGCCCGGTGACGGCGCAGATCCTGCTGCGGCTGGCGGAGACCTACGATCTCGATTTGCGCGATCTGGCCACCGCCGACGAGGACCGCTTCTTCGCCGAGCTGAACGAGATCTTTTCCGATCCGCTGTTCCGGCAGATCGACCTGCCGAAGCAGGAACTGCGCGATCTGGCCGAACTCTGCCCCGGCGTCACCCATTCGCTGCAGCGGCTCTACGCCGCCTATACCGAGGCCCGCCGCGGCGAAACCCTGGTCGCCGCCCAAATGGCCGACCGCGACGAGGGCACACGCTTCGAGGCCAATCCGATCGAGCGGGTGCGCGACCTGATCGAGGCCAACCGCAATTATTTCCCCGAACTCGAACAGGCGGCGGAAAACCTGCGCGACGAATTGAACGTGCCGGCCGAGGAGCTCTATGCCGCGCTCGCCACCCGCCTGCGCGAAAAGCATTCGATCGTCACCCGCATCATGCCGGTCGACGTGATGCGCGAAACCCTGCGGCGGTTCGACCGCCACCGCCGGCAGCTCCTGATCTCCGAACTGGTGGACGGGCCCGGCCGCGCCTTCCAGCTCGCCTTCCAGACCGGGCTTGCCGAAGGCAGCGCGATTTTCGAGGCCATCGCCAACCGCGCCGGGCCGCTCGACGACACCCCGCGCCGGCTCTACCGCATCACCCTGGCGAACTATTTTGCCGCCGCCGTGATGATGCCCTACCAGCCGTTTCACGCCGCCGCGGAATCGCTGGGCTATGACGTCCAGGTGCTGGCGCAGCGCTTCAATGCCGGCTTCGAGCAGGTCTGCCACCGCCTGACCACCCTGCAGCGGCCGAACGCCCGCGGCGTGCCGTTCTTCCTGCTGCGGGTCGACAATGCCGGCAACGTCTCGAAGCGGTTTTCCTCCGGCACGTTTCCGTTCTCGAAATTCGGCGGCACCTGTCCGTTGTGGAACGTGCATTCGACCTTCGACACCCCGGACCGGCTGCTGCGCCAGGTGATCGAACTGCCCGACGGCACCCGGTATTTTTCCATCGCCCAGATGCTGCGGCGCCCGGTGGCGCCGCATCCGCAGCCGCAGCCGCGCTTTGCGATCGGGCTCGGCTGCGAGATCCGCCATGCGTCACGGCTGGTCTATGCCGGCGGCCTCGACCTGGAAAAGGCCGAGGGCACGCCGATCGGCGTCAACTGCCGGCTCTGCGAACGCGAAAACTGCAGCCAGCGCGCCGAGCCGCCGATCACCCGAACCCTGATCCTCGACGAGAACACCCGCCGGGTGAGCTCGTTCGCTTTCAGCAATGCGCGGGAGCTGTGAGGCGGGCGGCGATGGCTGGCAGCGTGCGTCGTCTTCGGACGCTCATCGTGTCCCGGACGCGGTGCGGCGTGCTTCACGCTGCGCATCAGAGCCGGCAACCCACGCAACCGCGACGCCCGTACTTCCGACATGGACCCCGGATCTGCGGCGCGGCTCGCGCTGCGTCCGGGAACGCGAGGAGGCGGAAAGCGGGCCGCAAAATCGCCGCCATAAGGTGCTGACGCATGTCCACCAATTCGGCTATCGTCAGGATCCGGCCCGGCGGACAGGGCCGCAAGTTCCCCGGGGCGCTTCCGACACTTCGAAAACAAGGTCACCGACAACATGCTTCTCGCTCGCCGGATGGCTGCCGCAACGGCAGGCCTGCTGATCGCAGGCGGAACCTTGGCGCTGCTGCCGGCCGCGGCAAAAGCCGCTGCCGGCGATTGCGCCGAGGTGGCCGAGGCCACCGTGCTGCCCTCGCCGCTGGCGCCGTGGAAGGGCGCGCCGTTGCGGGTGATGGTGATCTCGGAAAAGCCGGCCGCCGGCACGCTTTCGCTGATCGCGCCCGACGGCAGCGTGGCGGCCAAATCGTCCGACCGCCATGGCGGCGCGCCGTCGTCCTGGTTCGTCGAGGTCGCCAGCCCCGCGGCGGGAACCTGGCGGGCGACCCTGACGCTGGACCAGCGGGCGGCCGAATGCAGCACCATCAGCAAGGAGATCGCCGTCAGCGCGCGCAAGCCGGAGCCGCTGCGCACCCCCGCCAACAGTTTCTGGCAGGTGCGCGCCAGCTGGAACGCGACCACCGAGGCGCTGTTCTCGGCCTGGATCGAAAAGCTGTTCGACGCCCCGCCGGAGCAGGATCTGAACTGGAAGGTGTGGTACGAGGTGCTGCGCGACCGGTCGCGCAATTTCCTCTACAATTATCTCGGCCGCAACGAGGACGGCGCGATGGGCCTGCGCCCGGACTGCGCCGACTTCGTCTATTTCCTGCGCGCCTATTTTGCCTACAAGATGGGATTGCCGTTCGGCTATTCGAACTGCTCGCGCGGCTTTGCCGGCCACCCGCCGAAATGCTACCAGTGGTTCGACATCGAGCATCCCGAGCTGACCCGCCCGCCGCCGCCGCCCGAACTCGAGGTCGCCGCCGCCACGCCCGCAGCCCCGCCGCCGCCACCGGCCCCGACCTTGCTCGGCCTGTTCAACCGCAGCCCGCCGCCGCCCGATCCCGCGGCCGACCCGGCCGCGACCCCGCCGCCGCCGCCCAAGCCGAAACGCCCGGCGACCTTCGGCGAATATCTGCGCGACGTCGGCGACGTCGTCCATACCGGCGCGGTGCGGGTGGCGGCCAATGACGACAACACCGATTTCTACAGCGTGCCGCTGACCGAGAAGGCGCTGCATCCCGGCACCGTCTATGCCGACCCCTACGGCCATGTGTTGATGCTGGTGCATCTGGTGCCGGAACAGGACGGCAAGCCCGGCGTCTATCTCGCGGTCGACGCCGAGCCCGACGGCTCGATCACCCGCAAGCGGTTCTGGCGCGGCAATTTCCTGTTCGTGCACGATCCGGCGCTGGGCAGCCCCGGCTTCAAGCACTTTCGCCCGATCGTGCGCGAGGCCAGCGGGCCGCTGCGCCGGCTCAGCAATGCCGAGATCGCGAAAAATCCGCAATACGGCGATTTCTCGCTGCAGCAATCGCAACTCAGCGCCGAGGATTTCTACGACCGCATGGACGACGTGATGTCGCCCGCCCCGCTCGATCCGGTGAAGGCGATGACCGATTCCATTGCGAGCCTCGAGGAGCAGGTGAAGACCCGCGTCACTTCGGTGGAGAACGGCCGCAAATACCAGGACAAGCAGCCGGCCGAGATCGCGATGCCGAACGGCGCCTCGATCTTCGAAACCACCGGCGCCTGGGAAGACTATTCCACGCCCGCGCGCGACTTCCGGCTTCTGATCGCCATCGACGTGGTGCGCGGCTATCCCGACCATGTCGCGCGGCGCGCCGACCGCTACGCCATCCCCGCCGGCAAGAGCCCCGCCGACCTCAGAAGCGAACTGCAGGCCGTGCTTGCCTCCGAGCTCGCCGCGCGCAAGATCACCTATACCCGCAGCGACGGCTCGCCCTGGACGCTGACGCTCAAGGAAGTGGTCGACCGCGCCGCCGGTTTCGAGACCGCCTACAACCCCAACGACTGCGTCGAGCTGCGCTGGGGCGCCGCCGAAAACAGCGACGAAGCCTCGACCTGCAAGCGCCACGCCTCAGCGGCGCAGCGCGGCAAGATGTCGGAGTATCGGACGTGGTTCAGGGAGAGGCACTGGCCGACGCATGCGTGAGGGGGGGCTGCGATGCCCGCTCCGCGCTCGTGACGAGCGCGATTAGCCAGTGTAGGGGCGGCGGAGACAGGTAGATCCGACACGAATGCGAAGCTTCCGAGGCGCAGGCTTAGGCTGCTTCGACCAACAAGGCCCGTTCCGCAGCGGTATAGATCCAAGCCAAGTCGTGCTCAGGCGGCTGCTCTAAAATTCTGAACCGACGGGCGATTTCGCGCGCGAGATCAAAGTTTGCGTCTTGGGGCTTTATCCGCATCCAGAGCAAGCGCATGCAGCCGCACGGCGTTCGAGATTTCGTTCGGTTCAGCTTCGATAACACGTAATGCAAGTGCCCGTGTCGGCCCGATCCTCCGCAGATCCTCGTCCGATCCCCAGCCCAGCCCATCAACGGCGAAATGGCACTGTAGGCCCTGCTGGCAAGCCTCTGATCAAGCGCCATTTTCAGCGTTTCAATGGATTTTCGGGTGCGGAAGTGCTACATTCCGGCCGAGGAAAGACCATGTCCACGCGCTCCCAGACCGCTACTGCGACCGTCATTCGGCAAATGGCCGAACAGCATGGCGTGGCCTATGTACGGACGGAAAGCGACCGGCTGGCCCATCATATCACGCGACTGGCCGGTGACCACGTTGAGTTGGACGAGGTCGAGCAGATGCTGATTGCGCTGCAGCGGGCGGGGCATGTAAGCCGCGCCGAACTCGTACGGCTCCAGGCCAGTTATCTGCGTGAAGCCAAGCAGTGACGTTCGACCCGTTCGGCGATTTCAAGACGCGCGGCTATCTGCGTAACCTCGCCAACGAAAGCGACCGCGGTATTATCAGGCGGCTTGAGCATTCATCCTTCACGACGGGACTCGGTCAGGCATTTGCAGAACTGGCCGAAGCCAGGGCCATCTCGTACGAGCATGTCCTCAGAACGCATAAAACTCTGTTCGAGGCGGTTTACCCTTGGGCCGGTCAGGACAGGACACAGACGGCTCCCGATATCGCGGTCGTCAAAGGAAATGTGTTTTTTGCACATCCCGCCGATATCCGGACTGCCGTCGATATCGCTTTGCGGGACGGCTGCAACGGGGAGTTTATGACCGCCAAACCCGGCGAAGTGATGGGGTATCTCGCTTACGGCCATCCGTTTCTGGACGGCAATGGCCGCACCATCATGGTCATTCATTCGGTGCTGGCGCAGCGCGCTGGTTTCAGCATCGATTGGGCATCGACCGACAAAACCGACTACCTTGCCGCGCTGACCAAAGAGCTTGATGCGCCCGGCAAGGGCATCCTGGATGAATACCTCCAGCCGTTCATCCGTGACCCCATTGATTATGAGGGTTTGGCAGCGGCCGTGGTCCTCGCACCCGGTTTGGATGGTAATGCCGACGGCGGTGACGGCCTCAACAGGGTACTGGGCAAAAACAGCGAACCTGCCGTTCAAGCACAGTACGAAGCCGTCGTGGCTAAACGCAAGCGCATCAAAGACAAGTAATATCCCGCTAGTAGTTCTCCAATTGAAAATCGTTGCGAAAGCCGACTCGGCACAGCAGGACGATTGGCCGTGTCTCATCCTCAGCGACTCGAAATAAGGTTCCTTGGCACGATTATTCGCGCGGAAGGCATCGCGGGCATTGTCGGCGCGGTTACGATTCTTAGCCTTATCCTGGTAACCAACTTCGGCCAATAATTTCCCGATTCCAGGGAACTTGCGATGAGCTGCACGCTCAACCAGCTGATCGATCTTTTTTATTCTACAAACCTGATGGCGGCACCTGCCGAGCACGAAGCGGTCGATGGAGCGCGCGAGGCTCGACCGCGTGTCGCCAGGAAGCTTGCTGTATGTTTCCGGGTCTTGCTTGATGCTCTGGGCGTCGATGAGTACCGCCGCGTGGATGCGTGGCATGATCTCGGGAAGTATCCACTCGGGCCACTTTTCCCACTCCGAGAACTCAAGCTCGCGGTTCTCGCAATCGGCATCATTTTTTGAGGCGCTTCGATGCCCACACTCTCAGGAGAATCGCTGCGGCCTTGCTCTGAGGCCACAGGTCGCGCGGCGGGCTACGGCAACGAAATTCTGCACGGCGCGCGAGGCGTCATGGCGGCGATACGCCAGGCAGATTTCGGCCTGTGGCGCGTCCCCGGCGATCGGCCGATAGCAGACCTCATCGGGCAAAATTCGGGCGGTGGAGTGCGGCACCACCGATACGCCAAAGCCGGCCGCGACCAGCGGGATAACGGACACGATTTGTGGCGCCTCCTGGCCGAGCGTCGGATTGAATCCGGCCCGACGGCAGGTGGCCATTACCGAATCGTAGTTGCCGGGATTGAGCGCGCGGGGATACATGACGAAGACTTCCTTCGCCAAGGCAGCCAATGGCACCGAACCCAGGCTGCACAATCGATGCCCCCTCGGCAGGATGACCACGGAGTCCTCGTCGACCAGAGGCTCGATCGCCAGACCATCGGCACTGTCGATCGGCGGGCGGATCAGGGCAATGTCGACCTGGCCGGCATGCAGCCGTGCGACAAGCAGGGATGTGTTGCTGTCGTGCGGCGCAAGCACAATGTCCGGATAGCTCATGCGATATTTCCGGATGATTGCGGGAATGAGTGGATGGAAATAGGTCGCCCCCGCGGAGCCAACCACGAGTTGTCCGGTTTCGCCGCGGGCGCGGCGCCTTACGCCGGTCTCCGCGGTCTCGACCTGCTTGAGAATGACGCGCGCTTCCTCAAGCATTAGTTTGCCGGCGTCGGTCAGCTCGACGCTGCGGGTGCGGCGATAAAACAGAGGCGTGCCGAGTTCCTTTTCCAGCTGCCGGATCTGCAGGCTCAGTGGCGGCTGGCTTATGCCGAGCCGCTCGGCTGCGCGGGTAAAATTCAGTTCCTCCGCGACCGCAACAAAATAGCGAAGGTGGCGCAGTTCCATCGGCGGCACGTCCGAACGGAGGAAATCGCAGGAAACCCGAAATCACCTTTTCTATCGGCCCGTTATCGCTGACTTATATCCCGCAACTATCGAAGACACCATAGGCCGGTATTGGACAGGACAGCAATTCTGACATTTAACCGCTGTCGGGGACTGACACACCAATAGCGCACGGGAACGCCCGTAACGATGTCAGACTCGCAGCTTTCCGTGGAGGACCTTCTTCAGCAGCCGACCCGCTGGGATCGATTGATCGCGGCTGATCTTTCGGCTGAGATCGAGACGCTGCTGTCGGAAAGGATCGACACGATTCCCGAGATGCGGCGATTCCAGGCAATCAAGGGTTATCGGCAACTGCATCAAAGGCTCAAAGCCGCAGCCGAAGGTAAATGCGGTGAGGAGGCCCTGCGTGCGGTGGCCTTCGCCATGCGGACGTACGCCCATGATCGCCCTGGTCTGTCGGCTGCGACATTCAGAAATCCGATCGTGGATCATCCGGAATGGCGCCGCGAAAGCGAGTCGCTGGGAGGCTTCGTCCTCGGCGTCCTCGCCGGCGTCGGGCTGACAGGCGATCCGGCGATCCATGCGCTCAGGATCTTGCGGGCGATCGTTCGCGGCTTCGTCCTGCACGAGATGGCCTCCTCTTTCATGGAACCGCTCGAGTACGATGAGAGCTACGGCATGGCGGTGGAAGTCTACATACGAGGATTGAGCGCGTTGCAGGCGGCAACAATCGATGCGCCGCTGCCTTGAAAATAAACGCGCCCCTGATGTCTGAGGAATCTTCCATGCATTCGCCTGCCCGGTCTGCGAATGGATTGTTAGCCTCGCTCCGTGACGAGGATTTTGAAGCGCTCCGCCCGCATCTCAAGACTGCCGAGCTTCCGCAAGACCGCACGCTGATAGAGCCTGGCGAAACGGTCAAGCACGTCTACCTTCCCCACGGCGGCGTGGTCTCGCTCGTGGTCGTGCTCGAAACCGGAGAGCGGGTCGAAGTCGCCATGGTCGGCCGCGACAGCGTCCTCGGCGTCCCGGCCGCGCTCGGCGTGCCGGTCGCGACGACCAATGCCGTGGTCCTGCTACCCGGCGCCGCGTCCGTGATTGATGCTGACCGGCTTCGCGCAGCGGCCGAGCAAAGCGCAACTCTGCGCACAACCCTGGTCCGCCATGGACAGGCGCACTTTATTCAGGCGCAGCAAACGGCGGCCTGCAACGTATCGCACGCAGTGGAGGCGCGGCTGGCGCGTTGGTTGTTGCGCGTGCGCGACTTGGCAGGTAGTGACCAGTTCACGTTGACGCAGAAATTGATGGCGCAGATGATCGGTGCCCGCCGGAATAGCGTGTCCATGGTCGCTCACATGCTGCAGCAAGCAAACTACATCCGCTACAGTCGCGGTCGGGTCGAGATCCTCGATCCGGACGGTCTCGTTGCAATAGCCTGCGAATGCTATGCGGCTGTCAAGGCTCAGGATGAGAGATTGCGGCTCTCGATTTAG
>Ga0302279_10001221_pt1 | contig 37125 bp, 28 predicted proteins | sample III_Bog_N3_3_FD_194541 | JGI IMG/M metagenome (GOLD analysis project Ga0302279, IMG submission 194541) | Peat permafrost microbial communities from Stordalen Mire near Abisko, Sweden - III_Bog_N3_3 | ecosystem: Environmental > Terrestrial > Soil > Wetlands > Peat | place: Sweden: Abisko...
TCGAGGGGTGAATCCAGTCACGCCCACCCCCTGGGGCGAACCGTGACTTTTGACCCTGCCCCCGGCCCCGGCGCTACGCCAGAGTGGTGGACAGCCCGACTACCCGCCGAGGGCACGCGTGCACGATGATGACCGACGTCGCAACCGCCCGCTGAGTTGAGGAGACGCAATGACATATACCGAGGCGCCCAAGCCCGGGAAGATCGTGGTCGGCATCGACGGCTCGCCGGCTTCGCTCGAGGCGCTCCGCTGGGCCATGCGCCAGGCGACACTGACCGGCTCCAGGCTTGAAGTTGTGGTCACGTGGGAATGGCCGCAGTCCTACGGCTGGGCCCCCCCGTACCCGTCGGACTATTCGCCGTCAGCTGACGCCCGAAAGACGCTTGAAGAGGCGGTCGTCGAGGTGGGGGCCGCGTTCCCCGACGTGAGAACGGATCTGACGGTCGTCGAGGGACACCCGGCTCCCGCACTGGTGGAGGCGTCCAAGGGCGCCGACTTGCTCGTGGTGGGGAGCCGAGGGCACGGCGAGTTCGCCGGGATGCTCATCGGCTCGGTCAGCGAGCACTGCACGGCGAATGCGAAATGCCCAGTGGTGGTGGTGCGCACCAACCGCTGAGGGTGATGCCCTCAGAGGCGGGCCCGCCACGCCAGCCGCATCCCGCCCTGGGACGGGCTCTCGACCTCGAGCGAGCCCCCGAGTGACTCGGCGCGCATCCGGAGGTTCTTCAGCCCGTGCCCGACGTGGACCGGAGCCTCAGGGTCGATGCCGCGGCCGTTGTCGGCGACCACCAAGAGGAGATCGTCAGCGACCGAGACCGTCACCGAGATGGAGCTGGCCTGTGCATGTTTGGCGACGTTGGTGAGGGCCTCGCGCAGCGTGGCGAGGAGGTGTTCGGCCACCGCCGCCGAGATCGCGGAGTCGACCGGTCCGCCGAAGGTGACCTTTGGGCGCAGGCCCACGACCGGGACGAGCTCTTCGATCAGGTCGATGACGCCTCGGCGCAGGCCGTCCTGATGGACCGCGACTTCGAGGTCGAAGATGGCGGTGCGGAGCTGGCGGATCGTCTCGTCGAGTTCCTCGACGGCTCGCTCGATGCGACCCACCACCTCGGGGCGGCTGGAGAGGCGCGCCGTTCCCTGGAGTGAGAGCCCGACCGCGAAGAGGCGCTGGATGACCGTGTCGTGAAGGTCGCGGGCAATGCGGTCGCGGTCTTCGAAGACGGCGATCTCTTGGACCCGCGCGTGGAGACGAGCGTTCTCGAGGGCGACACCGGCGGCGACCGCCAATGCCGAGACCAGGGCCTCGTCCTCCTCGTCGAATTCGGCACCGTCGCGCTTGTTGGTGAGGTAAAGGTTGCCGTAGACCTCGTCGCGCACCTTGACCGGGACACCGAGGAAGGAGGTCATCTCGGGATGGTGCTCGGGGATGCCGTAGCTGTCGACATGGTCGGCCAACCTCGAGAGCCGAAGCGGCACCGGGTCGACGATGAGGAGGCCGAGGACACCGTGACCTTGCGGACGGGGTCCGATCGCCTCTTCGTGGGCCGCGTCGAGACCGACAGTGATGAACTGGTCGAGCGCTGTGCGGCTCTCGTTCAGGACGCCGAGCGCACCGAATCGGGCGCCCGACAGCGCCCGGGCCTCTTCCACCAAGTGGCGTAGCAGTACCGGAAGACTCAGATCGCCTTCGATCATGAGCACTGCCTGCAGCAACCGCCGCAGTTTTACCGGGTCGTCGACCCGACGGTAAGGCACGCCTGGATGGTAGTACCGCCAGCGCGCCGATCTCGGCCTGAGATGCGCGCCACTCACCGTGCGGGCCCAAGGCTCGAGGAAGAACAGCCGGTGGGGGCGTCGGCGTGGCAAGATTCCAGTAGTGCCGATTCGCGTGTTTCTTCTCGATGACCACGAATTGGTCCGGACCGGTCTGCGCACGCTGTTGGAGACCGAAGAGGACATGGAGATCGTCGGGGAGGCAGGGACCGTCGAGACGGCGCTCGCCCGCATTCCTCCGACCCATCCCGACGTGGCCATCCTCGACGTGCGCCTGCCCGACGGCTCGGGCATCGAGGTCTGCAGGGAGATCCGCTCGCTCATGCCCGAGACGGCGTGCCTGATGCTGACGTCCTACGCCGACGACGACGCCCTCTTCGCCGCCATCATGGCGGGTGCCGCCGGCTACGTGCTGAAGCAGATCGGCGGCATGGACCTGGTGGCGGACATCCGCAAGGTCCATGCGGGTGGATCGCTGCTCGATCCCTCCTTGTCCAAGGCGCTCTTGGAGCGCATGCGACGGGGCTCGGAGGAAGACGAGCTGGTGGGCCGCCTGACCGGCCAGGAGAAGAAGATCCTGGACCTCATCGCCGAGGGCCGCACGAATCGCCAGATCGCCGCCGAGATGTTCCTGGCGGAAAAGACGGTGAAGAACTACGTCTCGAACCTGCTGGCCAAGCTAGGGATGCAGCGACGGACCGAGGCCGCCGTCTACGCCGCGCGATTGGCGGAGCGCAGGGCGCGCGACGACCGCTGAACCCGGCCGGTGCCCGCCGTCACGCCTCCCGCTCCTCGCCGGCAAGCTCGGCGGCCTCGAGGTCGAGGCCCGCAGAAGCGAGCTGGCGGACGAGCCTCTCGCGCCCCACATGGGGCTGCGCGAACTGCTCGGGTCCGACCTCGATACCCATGGCACGTCCAAGGTGGAGCAGCGCCACGTCGTGATTGAGTGCGAGCGACACATCGCGATGGAAGCCACCGGGTGACCGCTCGTCGGCCGCTTGGAGCCGGGCACGCCACTCCAGCACGGTGGCGAGAAGCTCACCGGGTGAGGCCCGCCATCTGAGTTCATCTGCTCCCACTGCAGTCGTCAAGAGGTCGCTATAGATCGACATCAGCTGTCATCATTGCCGCGCCTCTCTCAGGCCACTAGGGCCTGAAGGCCCCTGTTGCCGGAAATCTGTACAAGTTCTCGAAGGTCCGCGAAACGTGGTCCGAAGCACGGTGCTGGCGCTCCATCGGGTGCAACGCCGTGCGACAACCGACACCACTGTCGGATCCTGCGGTGCGGACGCGGCCCCACTGTGCACCGAGCACAGGGGCGCAATGTTGCGGCAGTGCGCGCCCGGGGGACATGCTGCGCCTGGCGGTGCCACGAAGCGGGGGCCGGAGGCTGATGAGCGAGGAACCGAGGTCACCCGAGCACGCACCGATCGGGCCGCCCGACGCGAAGGTGTACCCGCGCTTCAGCGGTCCTGACACCTTCGCCCGCCTGCCGCGCCTCGACGACGTCCCAGGCTCGGCCGACGTCGCCCTGCTCGGTGTGCCCTTCGACGCGGGAACCTCGTACCGGCCGGGTGCACGATTCGGTCCCGCCGGCATCCGGGCCGGCTCCAAGCTGCTGCGCCCGTACCACCCTGAGCTCGCGGTCTCCCCGTGGCTCTCCCAGCAGGTGGTCGATGCCGGTGACGTCGGCGCCAACCCCTTCGACATTGCCGAAGCGGTCGGCCAGATCGAGGCCGCCGCGCGGTCGGTGCTCGAGCGGGCGGAGCGCCTGATTGCCCTTGGGGGCGACCACACGATCGCGCTGCCCCTCCTTCGCGTCACCAAGGAGCGGCACGGTCCGGTGGCGCTCGTGCACTTCGACGCCCACCCCGACACCTGGGACACGTACTTCGGCGCGCCGTTCACCCATGGAACGCCGTTCCGCAGGGCGGTCGAAGAGGGGTTGCTCGCGCCCGGGCGCGGCGCCCACGTCGGCCTGCGTGGGCCGCTCTATGCCCAGCGCGACCTCGACGACGACAGGGCGCTCGGCTTCTCGGCCATCACGACGGCGCACATCGCCCGGGTCGGCACCGACGAGGTGGTCGACCGCATCCGCCAGCGGGTCGGCAACCTCCCGGTGTACCTCAGTATCGATGTCGACGTGCTCGACCCCGCGCACGCCCCGGGTACCGGCACGCCCGAGCCAGGCGGCCTCACCACCCGGGAGCTGCAAACCATCGTGCGCGGCCTTGTCGGCCTCGACGTCGTCGGCGCGGACGTCGTCGAGGTGGCACCCGCCTACGACCACGCGGAGCTGACGTCGCTCGCGGCGGCGAACATGGCTTACGAAATCCTCGGCCTCCTGGCGCGCCGTTAGCTCGGTACCAGGTGCGACGATCGATCGCGTTGTGTGCGTAACAGGGCATTCACGATGCGGACACGGTGAGGAAATCGCGTGCCGCTACCTTGCCAGGGACAACCAATATCGCAGTGGTCGTACATCCAGACATGGCTTGCGCCCGAGGCTCCTTGTGGTGAGCGCCGCTGCATGCCGCACCGCGGTCGACCAGGAGGGTTCATGCCAGCACGGGAGCCGACACGGGGGGCAACGATCGTCGTCCGTCTGGTGCGTCTGTGGCACCCGGAGCCCCGCCGTCGCCGCGATGGTCCTCTGCCCGCTGTGCGGCATCGATCGCAGGTGATTTCGTGCGCAACCGGCCAAGACCGCCCGAAGCGAGTGGTCGTGCTTGAGCCATGCGCTCGACAACTCGCCGAGCGCGACGGTCTTCGTGAGCGGCAAACGGAGATACCCAAGTTCGCCGGTCGTCATGGCTAACACCTTCATCGCCTGGCTGTGTAAGGGCATCTATGCCGACGGAGCTTCCACACAACGCGGCCATCGACATCATCAGAGCGACGGTCAACCCGCGCCGAACAGTGGAGTGAGTCGATCGCACCAGCAGCACACGTCCCCACCGACGGCGGAGTCGGGTCGGACCGGCTCAACCTGAAGGGGAGGTAGTGAGATGTTCGAGGGTGGATGGGTGAGGGAGTGGCGGGCGCTCGCCGACGGTCCTCGCTCGGAGCGCTGCGACGTGCTCTGGCTCCAGGTGGGCCGGTACTTCGCCGACGTACGCACGCCCAAGGACTTCCATGAGGTGGCCCACCCCCTCGACCTCGCCCAGGGCGTTAGCGGCACGGTGTCCCAAGAGGGCGACGTAGTCGTCTGGCATCACGACATCGACACCCTCGACCACCCGCCGTGGCACAGTGACACAGCCGTGATGGCCAAAGACGGCTCCGATCACCTCGTCGAGCGCGGCGACGGCTACGTCGAGTGCTGGCGTCGGGTCGAGTCGGCCGATGCTCCGGCGATCGTGCTCGAGTGCGGTGCCGGGTCGAGCGGACCCGACGCCCGTGTCGTGCGGGTCGGCGGCCTGGCCACCGCTGTGTGGCGCTTCGGGGGTGCGGGAGCGGCGGTGTTCAGTGCCGACGCAGGCTGGGACCCGACGCGCCTCGTCGGCAAGACGCTCGCGCTCGACGCCCTCCACGAGGTGGTCGCCGCCCTCGATCTCGATGCCCGGCTGCCTGAGGGCTGGCGGAGGATCGAGAGGATCGCCTCGGCCTGACCGAAGGGCGGGAGCGACCACGGTCGCCGCATCGGGAAGCAGCGCTTACCGAGCCGTTACCGGGCGCGTCCAATGTGGGCACCATGCACAACTCCCTGGTCCCCACAGGAACACCGAAGCCGGCGGGAGCCACCCCGCCCACCACCCGGCCCGAGGTCCCCGGGGAGCGAAGCGTCCCCGACGCCAACCGCCGTACGTCGGGCCATGGCGCCGCGCGCCGGGCACTGGTCGGCGCATTGGTCGGCTCGCTGCTCGGCGCCACCGCCACGCTCGCTGACCTCTCTGCTGCGTCGGCGACGCAAGCGCACAAAGGGCCGCACGCGGCGGCTGTCGCTCTCGCGCACCGAGAGCTCCTCGCCCCCTCGGCCTACCCGGCGAGGTGGGAGGGCCAAGGGGCCTCGAGCGGGCTCACCGGTGCCGGCTTCTACGTCGGGCTCTCGCCGTCGGACCTCCAGCTCATGGCCGCCTGCCTCGGTCTCAGCTCGTCCGCGGTGGACGCCAGCCCCGTCGAAGCCGCCGGTCCGTACCATTCGGACCCCAACTCCGGGCTCGGGGCCTCCGACACCGTCGAGGTGTATCCGAACGCGGGCGCGGCCGAAGCCGACGTCGAAGCGGCAGGCAGCGCCCAGGCCCCCAGCTGCGTCGAGCGGCTCCAAGGTGCGGACCTCGTCCAGGGCACCATCGAGGGCATCGGTGAGGGCGCGCAGGCGGCGGGGAGCCTCGCGGTCACGCTGCGGACGGTGCCAGGCCTCCCGGCCAGCGCCGCCGATGAGGAGATCGCCCTCCCGGTCTCGTACCAGGGCGTCACCGGCACGACCTACAGTGACTACATCTACATCGACAAGGGGCGCTCGGAGACGGTCCTCGAGGTGGACAACCTCGGCGCCGCCCCGCCGGCCGCCCTGGTCGAGCGGCTCGCCATGTCGGCCCAGGCCCGATTGACGGGCAACTGAGCCGAGCTGCCACGACCCGTCAGGCCGGCGGACGCGCCGAGGCACCGGGGGCGCCAGCTCGAGGGCGCGCCCGATCACCAAGACGGTGTCGTCTCGCCATCGGCGTCCGACGATCTGGGCGCCGATGGGCATGCCCGCCGAGTCGTGCCCGCAGGGTACCGAGAGCGCCGGCAGCGGTGCGAGCAGGTTGAACGGGGTGGTCATCTCGGGGCTGTGGTAGCCGGCCTCATCCACGAACCCCATCGGCGCCCGCTCGGCGAGCCCGGCGGGACGGGACCGATCGCCATCGTCGGGCAGAGCAGGACGTCGTGCGTCCGAAAGATCGGCGCCATGCGCCCCCAGAGATCGCTGCGCTCGATCTCGAGCCGCTTTAGCTCGACCGCCCCCATAGACTGGCCGGCCTCGATGAGGGCGAGCACTGCGGGGTCGATGCGTTCGTGGTGCTCGGCCACGAGGTGACCGTAGTAGGCGACCATGAACACCGCCCACACCTGGCCCCATATCTCCTCGTTGTGGGGGGTGACGCCTGCGTCGATGGGTTCGACGTGCGCGCCGCTGTGCGCGAGTGCGTCGTCGAGTGCGTCGACGAGTGCAGGCTCGACGGCCCAGCAGCCGAGGGCGGTGCTGAACGGCACATGGAGGCCCTCGACCGATCCCGGCTTCGGGCGGACGGGGTCGAGGTGCGGCACCGAGAGGATGTCGGCGTCGTCGTGCCCCTGGGTGACGTCGAGGAAGAGCGCTGCGTCCTCCACGCAGCGCGTCAGCGGCGCGTGGTGCGAGATCGAGTCGAACAGCTCGGGCAGCCCGTCAATCGGGAAGCGCCCGAAGGAGGGATTGAGCCCGACCACCCCAGCGCCTCCCTCGAGCTCCGCTCGGTCGGTGCGACCCTGGCGAGGGCTGCACGGCACGGCGCAAAGTCGGTCATGGCCATCACCGCACGGGGCGGGGGGCCGCGTTGTGCATGGTGGGGGAGCCCGGGATCACGGCCGTCGGCGCCGAGCACGCCAACCTGTTCACGGTGGCATTGGACGAGGGCGCGCGCGTCGGCGTCTTGGAGCAGGTGCAGCTCGGCCGGTTCGAAGAGTCGCCCGGCCGATGGAGTTCGCGCACCCGCATCGAGCGTGCCGGGCGCGTGGTGTTCGACAGCTCCCTCGACGCGGGGACGGGCGCTGCGGGGTGGGAGTCGGCGGCCGTCCTCGACGGCGCGCCCTCGGTTGCCGCCCTGGTCGTGGTCGACCCCGACGGCCTGGCGGCTCGGCCCGTGGCCCAGTGGCGCGAGGAGGATGGGACGAGGGCGGCTGTCACTTTCGGCGCGAGCGGCGACGCGGCACAGGTGTGCGCATGGGGGCGCGATCTGGCGGCCTGCCGGCGCCTCATCGCCGGGCTGGCCGGCGACCACGGGTTCCCGGGGTGGTGCCCTGTGCCCGGGGGCTGAAACCTCAGGCGCTCTTGCGCTCGGGACCCTCGAGGGTTGCCGGCGGGTTTTCGGTGCGCACCGAAGCCTCGGCTGCCCCGGCGATGCCCTCGAGCATGCCGGGGAAGACGATCTGGTGGAACGGGGCGACGCAATACCAGTAGGCGCGGCCCAAGAGCCCCCGGGGCCGGAACCGGGCCTCCTGGAAGAGGGTGCACCCGCCGTCGCCGTCGGGGACGATGCGCCACTCGAGCCACGCCTCGCCGGGCATCTTCATCTCGGCGAAGAGCACGAGCAGGCTGTCCTCTTCGACCGCCTCGACCCGCCAGAAGTCGATCTGGCTGTCGACGGCCACGGTGGCGGTACGCAGGACATTGCGCCGCATGCCCGGCCCGCCGACCACGATGTCGAGCAGGCCGCGGATCTCCCAGAGCAGGTGGCCCGAGTACCAGCCGTTCTCGCCGCCGATCGAGGTCAGCGCACCGAACGCGGCGGCGGCCGACGCATCGACATGGCGTTGTCGCCGGTCGACGTAGAGCGAGCCGCCGGCCCAGCCCGGGTCGGTGACAACCGGGCGTGCCGCATCGTCCTCCCTACGGGGCCCGTCGGTCGCAGGGGCGGTACCGAGGGCGAGGGCCACGGACTCGCGGTAGCTCGTGAGGTGGCCACCGAGGAGTGCTGCGCCCCCGTCGCCCGAGACGATCACCTCGTTCACGAGGCTGTTGACCAAGGGGATGGCGAGTGAGCGCGGGAGGGGCGTGACGAGACCCACCCAGTGGCTCGAGAGCCCCGGGGTGAGGACCGGCACGGGGACGATGATGCGGCGGCGGAGCCCCGCTTCCTCGGCGTAGACCGACATCATCTTTCGGTAGGTGAGGATGTCGGGGCCCCCGAGCTCGATCGTGCGCCCGGCGGTGTCGCCGCGCCCGAGCACCGCCAGGAGGCAGCGCAGGAGGTCACCGATGGCGATCGGCTGGCAGCGGGTGTCCACCCATCGAGGGGTGATCATGACGGGGAGCACCTCGACCAGGTAGCGGAGCATCTCGAACGATGCACTGCCTGCCCCGATGACGACTGCCGCTCGCAGCTCGGTGACCTTGGCGCTGCCGCCACCGAGGGCCGCACCCACTTCGTGGCGGCTGGCCAGGTGGGCGGAGAGGGGCTGGCCCTCCTTCTCCGCCCCGAGCCCCCCGAGGTAGACGATGCGCGAGGTCCTCGCCTTGTCCGCCGCCCGGGCGAAGTTCTCGGCGGAGCGACGGTCGCGCTCGACCCAGTCCGGGGAAGCGCCGATGGCATGGATGAGGTAGTAGGCGGCGTCGACCCCCTCGAGGGCCTCGGTGAGGTCGCCCTCCACGTCGCCGGCCACGATCTGGACCCGGTCGAGCCATTCGGCGTGCTCGATCTTGGCCGGAGTGCGCACGAGGCACCGCACCCGGTAGCCGGCGTCGAGCAACTCGGGGACGAGCCGTGCCCCGATGTAGCCCGACGCGCCGGTGACGAGCACGAGTGAGCCCGGCGCGAGCAGTTGCTCGGCGGCATCTTCGGGGTCGCGCGCTCGCCTGCCCCCGAGGTTGGTGTCCATCACGCCAGCGTAGGAGTGGACACGAAGGGCCCGATCCGAGGGCACCGACTGCATCCGGCCCGCACGACGCCGCACCGGTCGACGGCGCGTCGTCCCAGCACCGGCCCACGGTCCGCTGTATGTTTCGGGGGGATGAACTGTTCCGGCGAACCACGTCGGCCAGCGCATGGAGAACAAGGAGCTAGGCAAGCCAACTGAGGCAGTACCAACTGAGGGGGGTAGGACATGACCATGCACAATCATGAACCAGGGGAGCCGCTGGAGGGGGCGGATGTCCGGTTACCCGCGTTGCAGTCGGTCGCGGACCCGGCACCACTCGGGCTCGCGGCATTCGCCATGACCACGTTCGCGTTGAGTCTGATGAACGCCAACATCTGGCCGGCGGCCATCTTCCCCGCCCTCGCTCTCGCCCTCGTCTACGGGGGTTTCGCGCAGTTGCTGGCAGGCATGTGGGAGTTCGTGCGCAAGAACACCTTCGGGGCGCTGGCCTTCACCTCGTACGGGGCGTTTTGGATCTCGTACTACGTGTTCGTCAAGTTCCTCGTGGGCGCCCTCAAGCCGGCACTCGTTCCCAGCGCGGCTGGCGTGTTCCTGCTCGGGTGGACGATCTTCACCTTCTACATGCTGATCGCCTCAATGCGGGTGTCGGGAGCGGTGGTCGCCGTGTTCTTCGTCCTGACCATCACGTTCGTGCTGCTCACCATCGGTGCATTCAACTCCAACAGCACGATCACCCACATCGGCGGCTGGGCCGGCATCGTCACCGCGGCGTTGGCGTGGTACGCATCTGCAGCAGGGGTCATCAACGAGACCTTCAAGAAGGCGCTCGTCCCGGTGTTCCCGCTGGCGCCCAGGTAATAAGCGGCCAAAGGCAGTACCAGGAGTAGCTGTCGCGCTGTGGCCGCCGGGCATCACCCCGGCGGCCACAGGTGACATCCGAGAGAGGAGCAGCCATGACCGATGCGGCAGACGACGGCGGGGGCGAGGCGATCTCGGCCCTCCTGCACGAGACCCGCCAGTTTCCGGCGCCCGAGGCGTTTGCCAAGCAGGCGAACGCCCAGCCGGGCATCTATGAGGAGGCATCGGCCGACCCCGAGGCGTGGTGGGCGGCACAGGCCGAGAACCTGACGTGGGACCGGCACTGGGACAAGGTGCTCGAGTGGGACCTGCCGTTCGCGAAGTGGTTCGTCGGCGGCCGCATCAATGCCGCCTACAACTGTGTCGACCGCCACGTGGAGGCCGGCCGCGGTGACAAGGTCGCCTTCCACTGGGTCGGTGAGCCCGAGGGCGACAACCGCACCATCACCTACTCGGACCTAAAGGACATGGTGTGCAAGGCTGCCAACGGCCTCGTCGAGCTGGGCGTGAAGGCCGGGGACCGGATCGCCATCTACATGCCGATGATCCCCGAGGCGGTCGTGGCGATGCTGGCCTGTGCCCGGCTCGGGGCCCCGCACTCGGTGATCTTCGGTGGCTTCTCCTCGGAGGCCCTCTCGGGCCGGATCCTCGACTCGGACTGCCGCGTCGTCATCACCGCCGACGGCGGCTACCGCCGAGGCGCCGCATCGGCCCTCAAGCCCAATGTCGATGAGGCACTCGAGCGCTGCCCCGACGTGCGCTCGGTGCTCGTGGTGCGCCGGACCCACCAGGATGTGGCCTGGACCGAGGGCCGCGACATCTGGTGGCACGAACTGGTCGACCGCCAGCCACCCGAGCACGAGGCGCAGTCCTTCGACGCCGAGCAGCCGCTCTACATCATGTACACGAGCGGCACGACGGCCAAGCCCAAGGGCATCTTGCACACGACGGGCGGCTACCTGGTCCACACCTCGACGACGCACCGCCTCGTCTTCGACCTGAAGCCTGAGACGGACATCTTCTGGACAGCGGCCGATATTGGGTGGGTGACCGGTCACAGCTACATCGTCTACGGCCCCCTGGCCAACTGCGCCACCTCGGTCATGTACGAGGGGACGCCCGACGCCGGCGGGCGCGACCGTTGGTGGAAGATCGTCGAGGACTACAAGGTCTCGATCCTCTACACAGCGCCCACCACCATCCGCACGCTCATGAAGTGGGGGGAGGAGTTCCCCGAGTCCCACGACCTCTCGAGCCTGCGCCTGCTCGGCTCGGTGGGCGAGCCCATCAACCCCGAGGCGTGGATGTGGTACCGCAAGTACGTCGGGCGTGACAACTGCCCGATCGTCGACACCTGGTGGCAGACCGAGACAGGCGGGATCATGATCTCACCCCTGCCCGGCATCACCGCCACCAAGCCGGGGGCGGCGATGAAGCCCCTTCCCGGCATCGGTGCGGCAGTCGTCGACAACGACGGCAACGAGGTCGGCGACGGCGAGGGCGGCTATCTCGTGCTCACTGACCCGTGGCCCGGGATGCTGCGGGGCATCTGGGGCGATCCGGAGCGCTACCGGGAGACCTACTGGTCGCGCTTCCCCGGCTACTACTTCGCCGGGGACGGCGCGAAGAAGGACGAGGACGGCGACTTGTGGCTGCTCGGCCGGGTCGACGACGTCATGAACATCTCGGGCCACCGCATCTCGACGACCGAGATCGAGCACGCGCTCGTCGGGCACCCGAGCGTGGCCGAGGCCGCCGTGGTCGGTGCCTCGGACCCGACGACGGGCCAGGCCATTGTGGCGTTCGTCACCGTGAAGGGCGACGTGGTGGCCGTCGGCGAGGAGGGCGAAGCCCTGGTGGTGGCCCTGCGCGAGCAGGTGGCGATCACCATCGGACCCATCGCCAAGCCGCGCCAGATCCTGCTCACTCCCGAGCTCCCCAAGACGAGGAGCGGCAAGATCATGCGCCGGCTGCTGCGTGACGTCGCCGAGCACCGTGAGCTGGGCGACGTCACCACCCTCATGGACCCGACCATCGTCCAGATGCTCGATGACCAGATGAACGCACCGGGGGCGGCCGACGAAGCCTGAACGAGGCGGTGCTCATACGGCGCGCGCGGCGTCGAGCAGCTCCCGCTGCGCCCACTCGATGAAGGGGGCCTGGTAGTCCCCGCCCACCTGGACGAGTGCGAGGTGGGTGAAGCCGGCGTCCTTGAAGGCGGCGATGCGCTCCAAGAACTGCTCGATGTCGGCCCCGCAGGGGATCTGCTCGGCCACGTCGTCCTCGCGCACGGCGACCGACGCGGCGGAGAAGGCGGCCGTCCCGGGGAGCTCGGCGTTCACCTTCCAGCCGGCGGAGAACCAGCGGAACTGCTCCCAGGCGCGGCGGCGCGCCGTGTGAACGTCGGGGTCGTAGCTGACCGCCAGCTGGCCGTAGCGGGGATTGCCGGCACCCCCGGCGGCAGCGAAGGCCTCGCCCACGCTGGCGTCGGGATCGGTGGCGATCATGAGGTCGGCCAGCTCGCCGGCCAGCCTGCACGACGCCGGCCCCGAGACGGCGACGCCGATGGGCGCGGGCTGTTCGGGGAGGTCCCAGACCTTGGCGGAGTCGAACGAGAAGTGCCGCCCGGTGTGGTGCACGCAGCCGCCGGCGAAGAGCGAGCGGAGGACAGCCTCCTCGAGCATCTCGTGGCGCACGTCGGCACTCGGCCACGGGCGCCCGACCACGTGCTCGTTCAAGTTCTCTCCCGTCCCGAGCCCGAGTGTGAAGCGGCCGTCGGAGAGCAGGGCGGCGGTGGCGGCCTTCTGGGCGACGACGACGGGGTGGTAGCGGATGGTCGGGCACGTCACATAGGTCATGAGCGGGATGGACGAGGTCGCCTGGGCGGCCGCGCCGAGCACCGACCACGTGTAGGGGGCGTGGCCCTGCTCGTCGAGCCACGGGAAGAAGTGGTCAGAGATGACCGAGTAGTCGAACCCGGCCGCCTCGGCGCGCCCCACGTCCTCGACCAGAGCCTTCGGTCCCGCGTGTTCTCCCATCATCGTGTAGCCGATCTGCATCGGGATCTCCTGTCGTCCTCGTCGGGCGGCCGTGCGCTGCTGGCGGCGGCCAGCCCCTCACCAGGGCCGACAGGACACTGCTACCCCGGCGGCGCCGAGTCGAAGCCGAACCTCCCCTTGTGTAGAACCGCAGCCCCCGGGTAGGGCCACAAGCGAGGAGGCGAACCCCCATGGTCGCGGCGCGAGCCGATTGCTCACGGCGGAAGAAGAATGAGGAGGCGGACGCGGTGACCAACGACACAGACCCGGCCACGGTCGAGCGCGCCCCCCGACTGACGAAAGCGGCGGTCGGCCTGGTGCGCCCGGTCATCGAAGGGGTCCGGCCGCAAGTCGACTGCGGGCGCTACCCGGCGAAGGCCTCGATCGGCGAGCCCGTCATCGTCGAGGCCGACATCTTCTGCGACGGGCACGACGCACTGTCCTGCGAGGTACGCCACCGGCCCCCCGGGGCGCGGGGCTGGACGAGCGTGGCGATGGCCCCGCTCGGGAACGACCGGTGGCGGGCGACGTTTCCGACGAAGGACCTCGGCAGGCACCGCTTCCAGGTCGTGGCCGTGATCGACCGCTTCGCCAGCTGGCGACGCGACACCCTCGTCAAGGCGAACGACGGCCAGGACGTGGCCGTCGACCTGGCCCTCGGGGCGCAGCTCCTCACCGGCGCCGCCGTGCGGGCCAAAGGGGTAGGGCGCCGCGCCCTCACCGCCTACGCCGAAGCCCTGGCAGTCGCGCCCCGAGGCCTCGAGACCACCGTGGCGCACGATCCGCTCCTGAGCGAGGGCGCCCCGCTGCGCACGGTCGCAGACTTGCTTCAGGCCCCCGAGCTCGAGCACCTCCTCTGGCGCACCCGCGACCTCGGTGCCGCGGCCGTCGGTCCCGAGCTGGCGGTGTTCGTCGACCCCGAGCGGGCGCGCTTTTCGGCCTGGTACGAGCTCTTCCCCCGGTCGGCCGGCATGCGGGGGGGGCGCCACGGCACGCTCGCCGACGTCGAGGCGCGCCTCGACGAGGTGGCGGCCATGGGCTTCGACGTGGTGTACCTGCCGCCGATCCACCCCATCGGCACCACCAATCGCAAGGGCGCCGACGGGGGAGGGGCCGCTCGGCGAGCGGACCCGGGGAGCCCGTGGGCCATCGGGGCCAGAGAAGGGGGCCACACCGCCATCCACCCCGAGCTCGGCACGGAGAAGGACCTTGCCTCCTTGCTGCGTGCCGCACGGCGCCGCGGCATCGAGGTGGCACTCGACGTGGCGTTCCAGTGCTCGCCCGACCACCCCTGGGTGCGCGAGCACCCCTCATGGTTCCGGCACCTTCCCGATGGGTCGATCCGCTATGCCGAGAACCCGCCCAAGCGCTACGAGGACATCTATCCGATCGACTTCGAAACCCCGCAGTGGCGCGAGCTCTGGGACGAGCTGGCAGCCGTCGTGGGGTACTGGATCGACCAGGGCATCACGGTGTTCCGGGTTGACAACCCCCACACCAAGTCACTCGCCTTTTGGGAGTGGCTGCTGGCGGAGGTGAAGGCGAAGCGCCCCGAGGTCATCTTCTTGGCCGAGGCATTCACCCGACCCCGCCTCATGTACCGGCTGGCCAAGATCGGCTTCACGCAGTCCTACACGTACTTCACCTGGCGCGAGGCCAAGTGGGAGCTCGAGCAATACATGGATGAGCTCACGACCACCGAGGTGGCCGACTACTTCCGCCCGAACTTCTGGCCCAACACGCCCGACATCCTCCCGGCCCACCTCCAGCACGGGGGACGCGCCGCCTTCTTGTCGCGCCTCGTGCTCGCCGCCACCTTGTCGTCGAACTACGGGATCTACGGACCCGCCTTCGAGCTGCAAGAGCACGTGGCCCGCCAGGAGGGCTCCGAGGAGTACGCGCACTCGGAGAAGTACGCCATCCGCAACTGGGACCGGGAGCGCCCCGACTCACTCGCCGGCTTCATCGGCCGGGTCAACCGGATCCGCCACGAGAACCCGGCCTTGCACCACAACCGGACACTGCGCTTCCACCACTGCGCCAACGACGCACTCCTCTGCTACTCGAAGACGTGGCTGGTCGATCCCGGCAGCTATCTCGGCGAGGGCGTGACCCACGCCCCGAGCGACCCCAACGCCGTCCTCGTCGTCGTCAACCTCGACCCCACCTACGAGCAGTCGGGCATCCTCGAGCTCGACCTCGCCGCGCTCGGGCTCGATCCCGGCCGGCCCTTCGACGTCCACGACCTCCTCACCGACGCCCACTACCAGTGGCAGGGGCCCTCGAATTTCGTTCGCCTCGACCCGAGCGGGGTCCCCGCCCACATCTTCCGGGTGCACCACCCGGAGAAGGCCGGGGCGAAGCGGTGAGCGCCACACGCACCGCACCGACCGTGCCCGTCGGGGAGGTCGCGCACTGGTACAAAGACGCCGTCTTCTACGAGTGCCATGTGCGGGCGTTCCGAGACAGCGACGGCGACGGGATCGGCGACTTCCGGGGCCTGATCGAGAAGCTCGACTACATCCAAGAGCTCGGCATCACCGCCATCTGGCTGCTGCCCTTCTACCCCTCGCCGCTGCGCGACGACGGCTACGACATCTCGGATTACCGCCAGGTCCACCCCTCCTACGGGACACTGCGCGACTTCCGGCTCTTCTTGCGCGAAGCGCACCGCCGCGGGCTGAAGGTCATCACCGAGCTGGTGCTGGCACACACCTCGGACCAGCACCCCTGGTTCCAGCGGGCGCGCCAGGCGCGCCCCGACAGCGTCCAGCGTGACTTCTACGTCTGGAGCGACACCCCGGACCGCTTCGCCGAGGCCCGCGTCATCTTCAAGGACTTCGAGACGTCCAACTGGACCTTCGACGCCGAGGTGGGGGCGTACTACTGGCACCGTTTCTATTCGCACCAGCCGAGCCTCAACTACGACAACCCGGCCGTGCGCCAAGCCATGTTCGACGTGGTCGACTTCTGGCTGTCGATGGGCGTCGACGGGCTCCGGCTCGACGCCGTGCCGTACCTCTACGCGCGCGAGGGCACGTCGTGCGAGAACCTCCCCGAGACCTTCGCGTACTTGCGCGACCTGCGGGCCCACATCGACGAGCACTTCGGGGACCGCATGTTGCTCGCCGAGGCCAACCAGTGGCCAGAGGACGCCGTCGCCTACATGGGGGAGGGCGACATGTGCCAGATGGCCTTCCACTTCCCGCTCATGCCGCGCATGTTCATGGCGGCGCGCCAGGAGGACCGCTTCCCGATCGTCGACATCCTGGCCGAGACGCCGCCGACCCCGCCGGACTGCCAGTGGGCGCTGTTCTTGCGCAACCACGACGAGCTCACCTTGGAGATGGTGACCGACGAGGAACGCGACTACATGTACCGCGTCTACGCCCAGGACCCACAGGCCCGGATCAACGTCGGCATCCGGCGCCGCCTTGCCCCCCTCCTCGGCAACGACCGCAACATGATCGAGATGATGAACGGGCTGCTGTTCTCGCTCCCGGGGACGCCCATCGTCTACTACGGCGACGAGATCGGGATGGGCGACAACATCTATCTCGGCGACCGCAACGCGGTGCGCACGCCGATGCAGTGGGACAGCGACCGCAATGCCGGCTTCTCGCGCGCCAACCCCCAGCGCCTCTTCCTGCCCGTGGTCATCGATCCCGAGTACCACTCCCAGGCGGTCAACGTCGAGGCCCAGGACGAGAACCCCAACTCGCTCCTGTGGTGGATGAAGCGCCTCATCGGCCTGCGCAAGCGCTACCACGCGTTCGGACGCGGCTCGCTCGAGCTGCTGCGGCCGTCGAACCGCAAGGTGCTCGCCTTCCTGCGCCGTTACGAGGACGAGCTCATCTTGGTGGTCGTGAATCTGAGCCGCTTCGTCCAGAGTGTCGAGCTCGACCTCGGCGAGTTCCGCGGGTCGGTCCCCGTCGAGCTCTTCGGCAACACCCCCTTCCCCGCGGTCGGCGACCTGCCGTACTTCATCACTCTCGGCCCACACGGCTTCTACTGGTTCGCGCTCGAGTCCGAGCCGTCCGCACCGGTACGCCCGAGGGGCACCTTCAGCGTGCGCAACTCATGGGAGAGCCTCTTCACCGGCCCCGACGTCCGCAAGCTCGAGGCATACCTCGCGAGCTACATTCCCGAGCGGCGCTGGTTCACCGACAAGCAGCGCCAGGTGACCTCGGTCAGCGTTGTCGAGACGGTCTCGCTCCCAGCGCGCCGGGCCCGAAGCGAGCCGCCGAGGGCGGTGTTCTGTGTCGTCCAGGTCGAACTCGACTACGGGAGCGCGGAGCGCTACTCGCTGCCGCTCGCCTACGCGTCGGGTGCCGACGCCGAAGAGCTCGCCCGCTGGAAGCCCGAGTCGATCGTGGCCGACCTGCGCGTGGACGGTACCGACGGCCTGCTCTATGACGCCATCTATGACCCCGCCTTCTCCTGGGACATCGTGGGTCTGCTCACCGGGCGCCGGCCCGCCCAGGGCTCAGGCGGCGCGCTGGCCGGCGTGCCGGCCGAGAACTTCCGCCGGCTGCGCCGGCAAATCCCCCCCGACACGACGCCGGCCCCCATCGCCGCGGAGCAGTCGAACAGCTCGGTGGTCTTCGGCGAGGCGGCCATCATCAAGTTCATCCGGCGCTTCGAAGAGGGCGTCCACCCCGGCGTCGAGATGGGCAGGTTCTTGGGCGAGCGGGCGCGGTTCGCCCACGCCCCACGCGTCGGGGGCTCCATCGAGTTCCGGGCCGACCCGCCCTCCACCGAGGTCGTGACCGTCGCGTCGCTCGAGGAGTACGTGGCAAACGAGGGTGACGGCTTCAACTACGTGGTCGACGCCTTGCGCCACGGGCTCGAAGAGGCCCTGGCCCACCCGGGCGTCGAAGAGCTCCACACCATGCCCCCGGCCCGCCTGCTCGACGTCGCATCGACCGACCTCGAGCCCGGCCACCTGCTTGTCGGGCCCCACCTCGAATGGGCGACGCTGCTCGGCCGGCGCACGGCGGAGCTGCACCTCGCCCTTGCTTCTGATCCGAGCGACCCGGCCTTCGCGCCCGAGCCGCTCACCGGCATGGAACGCCAGGCCGCCTACCACGGTGCGCGCAGCCTCCTCAAGCGCACGTTCCGCCAGCTGCGCAGCATGCCCGACTGCTCGGCCACCGTGACCGAGGTCATCAAGCGCGAGGGCGAGATCGGCCAGCACCTCCGGGTCATGAGCTCGATGAAGATGGATGTCTCGCGCATCCGCTGCCACGGCGACTACCACCTCGGCCAGGTGCTGTGGACCGGGAAGGACTTCGTCATCATCGACTTTGAAGGAGAGCCCACCCGCTCGATCGGGCACCGCCGCATCAAGCGGCCGGCGTTCGTCGACGTCGCCGGGATGATCCGTTCCTTCCACTACGCCTCGCGCACCGCTGCGATCCGGCTCTCCCGGGACCTCGAGACCTCGGTGGACGCGGACCTGAGCTCCTGGCTGACCATCTGGTACCGATGGGTGTCGGGCACCTTCCTGGCCAGCTACCTACAAGAGGCCAAGGGCGCCCCGTTCCTCGGCACCGACGAGCAACTGGGCGCGCTCCTCGACTTCTACCTGCTGGAGAAAGCCATCTTCGAGCTCGGCTACGAGGCCAACGCCCGGCCCGAGTGGGTCGACATCCCCGCCGAGGGGGTCCTCGACATCCTGGGGGAACGGTGAGCGCAACGCCGGAACGACGAGAGACGCCACGCCCGAGCACCGAGCTCGCCACCCTGGCCGAGGCGTGGGGGGTGGTCACGTCGTATGAAGGCGTCGACGGCGCGGAGCACGAGGCGTCGCCCGAGACATTGGTGGCGGTGCTCGGGGCGCTGGGCGCGCCGATCGACTCGCCCGGTGGCGCCACCGAGGCGCTGCGGAGCCAGGCGGCGACCGAGTGGCGCGCCCTCGAGCCGGTGCTCGTCCACGACGTCCGTCACCCGAAGGACCTGGTGATCGAGCTGCCCGCCCACGTCCATCCGAGCGACGGCTGGCAGGTCCTCGAGCTCGAGGACGGGTCGGTCCAGCGCGAGCGGCTCAGCTCGGCGATCGCCCGCCCGATCGGGACCCTGACGCGCGACGGGCGCCGACTCAGCACCTACCAGCTCCGGCTCGGCGCATCGACGCCCGACCTGCCGACGGGCTACCACCGCCTGCGCTTCGAGGCGCCGGGCGTGGAGGCCGAGAGCCTGCTGATGGTCGCGCCGCGCTGCCCCCAGCCGACGAGGGGCTGGGGGGCGTTCCTGCCGCTGCATGCCCTGCGCACCGACGCGGACGCCGGCGTCGGTCGCTACGGCGACCTTGCAGCGCTCGCCCGCTGGGTGAAGGGCCTCGGCGGCCAGCTTGTCGGCACGCTGCCCCTCTACCCGGCCCACCTGCACGAACCCGTCGACCCGAGTCCCTACCTCCCGGTCACGAAGCTGGCCTGGAACGAGCTCTACGTGGACCCGACCTCCTTGCCCGAGCTCGAGATCGCCCCGGCGGCCGTCGCCCTGCTCGAGTCCGACGACATCCGCCGGGCCATGACGGCAGCCCGCCAGTCGGTGCTCGTCGACTACCCGGCGGTCATGGCCACGACGAGGAGCGTCCTCACCGCCTTGGCCGAGGCCCTCTTCGAGCACGGGGGCGCCCGCCGCCAGGCGCTCGAAGACTGGGTGGGCGCCCACCCCGAGATCGCGCCCTACGCGCGCTTCCGTGCAGCCGACGAGGTGGCCGGTGCCGGCGAGACGTCCTGGCGCAGTGCGGGTACGCGGGAGGTGCCATCTGAGCTGGTCGACACCGCCGCCGAGCGGTACTACCTCTACGCCCAATGGGTGGCGGCCACCCAGCTCGCGGCCACCGGCGTGGCCCAGGGCACGGCCGGCCTGTATCTCGACATGCCCATCGGGGTGCACCCGTCGGGCTTCGACCCGTGGTGGGAGCCCGAGTCCTTCGCCGCGTCCGTGCGCGGGGGCGCCCCGCCCGATTCCTTCTTCGAGGCGGGCCAGGACTGGGGATTCCCGCCGCTGCACCCGATCGGCATCCGGTCGAGCGAGTACCGCTACGTCATCGCCATGCTGCGTCACGCGTTCAGCCGGGCCGACGCGCTGCGCATCGACCACGTCATGGGACTCCACCGCTTGTACTGGATTCCCGGCGAGCTCGACGCTCGGCATGGCGCCTACGTCCGCTACCGCGACGAGGAGCTGCGCGCCGTGGTGGCCATCGAGGCCGCCAGGAAGGGCGCAGCGGTGATCGGCGAGGACCTCGGCACGGTCGACGAGGCGGTGCGCGCCGACATGACCGCCGACGGGATGCTGCGTTCGTGGGTGTTCCAGTTCGAGGCGAGCGCCGAGGACCCGCTGCCCGCCGAGCCCGAGCGGGCAATGGCCTCCTTCGGGACCCACGACCTTCCCCGCTTCGCCGCATTCTGGAACGGCCTCGACATCGACGAACGGGCGAGTCGTGGTCTGGTCGACGCCGAGGACGCGGCGCGCGAGCACGAAGGGCGCACCGCGCTGCGCACGGCCCTGCTCGAGTCGCTGGCCCACCGTCAGGCCGACGGCGACGGCGCCCCCGAGGCCGCACCGCCGGCAGCAGCACCGTCCGAGGAGCTCGGCGTGCTGTGTGCGTGCCTCGAGCACATGGCCGAGGGCGATGCCCGCCTCATGCTGGTCGACCTCGAGGACCTCTGGGGGGAGCGACGCCCGCAGAACCGGCCGGGCACCGGAGCCGAGGCGTCGAACTGGCGCCGCCGCAGCGAGAAGTCACTGGCCGAGATCGAGTCCGACCCGTTCGTCGCCGAGGTCCTCGGGGCCGTCGGCGAGCGCCGGCGGCGACACGCAAGCCACCAGCCCCGGCTGGTCTTCGGGAAAGTCCCCGGCGTCCGGCGCCCCGGAGCGGGGGAGGCGCAACGATGACGATCGAGAAGGGCAGCAAGGCGCCGGCCTCGCAGCTCACCACCGACGACCTCTACTGGTTCAACGAGGGCACCCACCGGCGCCTCGGCGAGAAGCTCGGGGCCCACCGGCGTGACGACGGCGAGGGCACCCACTTCGCGGTGTGGGCGCCCAACGCCACCGCCGTCTCGGTGATCGGGGACTTCAACGGTTGGCACGACGACGTCCACGTGCTCGACGCCTTCGGGGGGTCGGGGATCTGGGAGGGGACCGCACGTGAGGCGGCCATCGGTGACGTCTACAAGTTCGCCATCTTCGACGCCGAAGGGACCCGCCACGAGAAGGCCGACCCCTTCGCCTCCTACGCCGAGGAGGCACCCCGCACCGGATCGGTGGTTTGGGACCTCGCCTACGACTGGCACGACGCGGACTGGATGGCCGGGCGCAAGGCGACGGTGGCCCTCGACGCGCCGATGACCACCTACGAGGTCCACCTCGGGAGCTGGCGCCGCGCCTTCGAGGAGCCCGGTCGCCTCTTCAGCTACGAGGAGATCGCCCCCCAGCTGATCGAGCACGTGCTCGCGATGGGCTTCACCCACATCGAATTCCTGCCCCTCATGGAGCACCCCTTCTACGGTTCGTGGGGCTACCAGGTGACGGGCTTCTTCGCCCCGACGAGCCGCTACGGCACGCCCCAGCAGTTCATGGGGCTGGTCGACCAGCTCCACCAGGCCGGCATCGGGGTCATCCTCGACTGGGTCCCCTCGCACTTTCCGACCGACCCCCACGGCCTGGCCCTCTTCGACGGCACCCACCTCTTCGAGCACGCCGACCCCCGGATGGGCTTTCACCCCGACTGGAACAGCCTGATCTTCAACTACGGCCGCCACGAGGTGCGCGCCTTCCTCGCGTCGTCGGCAGAGCAGTGGCTGGGCACCTATCACGCCGACGCCCTGCGGGTCGACGCGGTGGCGTCCATGCTCTACCGCGACTACTCACGCAAGGCAGGCGAGTGGCTGCCCAACGAGCACGGCGGGCGCGAGAACCTAGAAGCCGTCTCCTTCCTCTGCCAGCTCAATGCCGGCATCTACGCGGACCACCCCGACGTCCAGACCATCGCCGAGGAGTCGACGGCGTGGCCCGGCGTCTCGCACCCGACCGACGTCGGGGGCCTCGGCTTCGGCCTCAAGTGGGACATGGGCTGGATGCACGACACCCTCGAGTACTTCGCCCAGGACCCGATCTACCGGCGCTACCACCACGGCGAGCTGACCTTCCGATCGATCTATGCCTTCACCGAGAACTTCGTCCTGCCGCTCTCCCACGACGAGGTCGTCCACGGCAAGGGCTCCATGCTCAACAAGATGCCCGGCGACGAATGGCAGCAGTTCGCCGGCCTCCGGCTCCTCTACGGCTACCAGTACTCGCTTCCCGGCAAGAAGCTGCTCTTCCAGGGCGACGAGTTGGGCACGCGCGCCGAGTGGAACCACGACGAGGGCCTCGACTGGGGGCTGCTCGAGAACGGGGCGAACGCGGGGCTCGCCCGATGGGTGGGCGACTTGAACAGGCTGGTGCGTGCCCACGGAGCGCTCCATGAGCTCGACGTGGACCCGGCCGGCTTCGAGTGGGTGCTCGCCGGTGACGCCGACATCAGCGTGCTCGCGTATCTGCGCCGGTCCAAGGCCGGAGAGCCGGTGCTCGTGGTGTGCAACTTCACCCCCGTCCCGCGCCACAACCTGCTCGTCGGGGTGCCCTCCGACGGCCTGTGGCACGAACTGGTCAACAGCGACGCTGCCATCTACGGCGGCAGCGGCCAGGGCAACATGGGCGGCGTCGTGGCCCAGCCCGTCCCCTGGCACGAGAGCCCCCACACGTTGACGGTGACCGCCCCGCCCCTCGGGTGCGTGGTCTTCAGCCGCGAGGACCCGCGATGAACCCACACCGCTGGGAGCTGGGCGGCGTGCCCGCACTGCCGGCGGGCAGCCCGCGACTCGGTGCGGTCCCGCTCGGGGACCAACGGTGCTCCTTCGTCGTGTGGGCGCCCTCGGCGAGCGAGGTGGCGGTCGTCGTTGAAGGCGGCAAGACGGTCGCCCTGTTCCCCGCGGCCCATGGCTACTTCGCCGGCGTGGCGGAGCACTGCCCCCCCGGGTCTCGCTATCGCTACTTGCTCGACGGCACCGCCCTCGCGGACCCGGCGTCGCGCTCGCAGCCCGACGGTGTGGCCGGTCCCTCCGAGGTGGTCGAGCCCTGGGCGTTCGAGTTCGGTACCAGCGACTTCGTGGCGGCCCCCCTCGCCGAGAGCGTGCTCTACGAGCTCCACGTCGGCACGTTCACCGCCGGGGGGACCTTCGACTCGGCCATCGACGAGCTCGACTCGCTCGTCGAGCTCGGGGTCACCGCCGTCGAGGCGATGCCCATCGCCCAGTTCTCCGGCACGCGCAACTGGGGCTACGACGGGGTGTTCCCCTTCGCCGCCCAGCACTCCTACGGCGGCCCCGCGGCGTTTTCCCGCTTCGTCGACGCCTGCCACCGTCGCGGCCTCGCCGTCGTGCTCGATGTCGTCTACAACCACATCGGACCCGAGGGAGCGGTGCTGAGCGCCTTCGGCCCCTACTTCACGGACCGCTACGCCACGCCATGGGGCGAGGCGGTCAACGTCGACGGGCCGACGTCGGACCCTGTGCGGCGCTACTTCATCGAGAACGCCCTCTCGTGGTTCCGCGACTTCGGCCTCGACGGCCTGCGCCTGGATGCCATCCACGGGATCGTCGACCCGACCGCCACACCCTTTTTGGCCGAGCTGGCCGACGCCACCGCCGAGCTGGCCCAGGTGCTCGGCCGCCCGCTGTGGCTGATCGCCGAGAGTGCGGACAACAACCCGAAGGTGGTCACCGCGCGCTCGGCGGGGGGACTCGGGATGGACGCGCAGTGGAACGACGACTTCCACCACGCCCTCCACGCCGTGCTCACCGGCGAGCGGCTCGGCTACTACGGCGACTTCGGCGAGGTCGACCAGCTTGCCCGGGCCATCAGCCAGGGCTTCTGCTACCAGGGCGAGTACTCGGCGTACCGCCGGCGCCGCCACGGCGCGCCGTCGGTCGGCGTCGAACCCGGGCGTTTCGTGATCTTCTCGCTCAACCACGACCACGCTGGCAACCGGCCCCGCGGCGAGCGGTTGGCCAGCCTGGTCGACGCCGCGCGCCTGCGCCTCGCTGCGGTGCTCGTCCTGTGCTCGCCGGGCGTGCCGCTCCTGTTCATGGGCGAGGAGTACGGAGAGACCTCGCCCTTCCCGTATTTCGTCGACCATGCCGACCCCGTCCTCTTGGACCGCGTGCGGCGCGGGCGTGCCGAGGAGATGGTCTCCTACGGATGGGATGAGGAGCCGCTCGACGCCACCGCGCCGTCGACCTTCGATGCCGCCGTCCTCACGCGCGACGCGAGCGACCCCGAGCGCGCGGCCCTCACCTCGCTCTACCGTCGGCTTCTGGCGCTGCGCCGCAGGCACCCTGCGCTCACCCGCTCCACTCGCCACGCCAGCACCGCCAAGACGAACGGCGGGGTGCTCACCATCGAGCGCCACGCCCCCGCCGAACACCTGGTCGCCCTGTGCAACATGACGGCGGCCAGCGTCGAGGTGTCGCTCGCCAACGAGCGAGCGCTGCACCGACTGATCGACTCGACCGACCCCGCACTGGGCGGCAGCGGCGAGCGGCCCGTCGAGACGCTGAGTGCCGATGCGTCGGCCAAGGCCACCATCTGCCTGGCAGGATTCGGCTTCGTTGTCTATTCGACCAAGCAGGAGGACTGAGCATGCGCGTCTGGCCCGGGCGGTCGCACCCACTCGGGGCGACATGGGACGGCGAAGGGGTCAACTTCGCCATCTTCTCGGAGCACGCGACGGCCGTCGAGCTGTGCCTGTTCGAACACCCCGACGACGAGAAGCCGAGTGCGGAGATCCAGATGCCCGTCGCCACCGACCGGGTCTGGCACGCCTATCTGCCCGACGTGCGACCGGGTGCGCTCTACGGCTACCGGGTGAGCGGGCCCTACGAGCCCGAGCAGGGGCACCGCTTCAATCCGTCCAAACTGCTGATCGACCCCTACGCGAAGGCAGTGAGCGGCGGGATCCGGTGGAGCGACGAGCTGTTCGGCTACACCATTGGCGACCCGGCCGAAGACCTCTCCTACGACAACCGGGACTCGGCCAGCGGGATGCCGAAGTGCCTGGTGGTCGACTCGGCATTCACCTGGGGCGACGACCGAAGGCCCCTCACCCCGCTCAACCGCAGTGTCATCTACGAGTGCCACGTGCGCGGCATGACGATGCTGCACCCCGGTGTCCCCGAGCATCTCCGGGGCACCTACCTGGGCCTCGCCTCCGATGCGATCATCGACCACCTGCTCGGCCTCGGCGTGACCGCCGTCGAGCTCATGCCGGTGCACCAGTTTGTGGCCGACCGCTACCTGGTGGAGCGGGGCCTCACCAACTACTGGGGCTACAACTCGATCGCCTTCCTGTCGCCCCACGTGGGCTATGCCACCGGCGGGCTCGGCCAGCAGGTGAGCGAGTTCAAGTCCATGGTCCGGACCCTGCACCGCGCCGGGCTCGAGGTCATCTTGGACGTCGTCTACAACCACACCGGCGAGGGCAACCAGATGGGCCCCACCCTGTCGCTGCGCGGCATCGACAACGCCGTGTACTACCGGCTCATGCCCGACGACCCCCGCTACCACCTGGACTTCACCGGGACGGGCAACAGCCTCAACATCCTGCACCCGCGCGCCATGGCCCTCATCATGGACAGCCTGCGGTACTGGGTGACCGACATGCACGTCGACGGCTTCCGCTTCGACCTCGCACCGGTGCTCGTGCGCGGGTACGAGGCGGGCCAGCCCAGCGCCTTCTTCGAGATCATCCAGCAGGACCCCGTCCTCTCGGAGGTGAAGCTGATCGCCGAACCGTGGGACATCGGTCCCGACGGCTACCAGCTGGGCCGCTTCCCCCCGGGGTGGTCGGAGTGGAACGGCGCGTTCCGTGACTCCGTGCGGCGGTTCTGGCGCGGCGACCCCGGGCAGGTGCCCGAGCTGGCGTCGCGTCTCACCGGCTCGAGCGACATCTACGCCCCGAGCGGGCGCCGCACCTACGCGAGCGTCAATTTCGTCACCTGCCATGACGGCTTCACCCTCACCGACCTCGTCAGCTACGAGCAACGCCACAACGAGGCCAACGGCGGGGACAGCAACGACGGTGCCCAGGAGAACAACAGCCGGAACTGGGGCGTCGAGGGGCCGTCGGAGTCGGTGACCGTCGCGCGCATGCGCGACCGCATGAAGCGCAACTTCCTCACCACCCTCATGTTCTCCCAGGGCGTCCGCATGCTGCTCGGCGGCGACGAGAACGGGCGCACGCAGCTCGGCAACAACAACGCCTACTGCCAGGACAACGAGATCGGCTGGGTCAACTGGGACATCGACGAGGGGGGCGAGGCGCTCTGTGACTTCACCGCCGAGCTCATCTCGATCGTCGGGTCGAACCCCATTCTGCGCCGGCGCGACTTCTTCAGCGGCAAGCCCGAGTCGGGCAACGAGAAGGATGTGACTTGGATCCGCTCCGACGGCCACGAGATGACCGAGGAGGACTGGAGCGACCCGGAGAACCGCACCATAGGGATGCTGCTCGACGGCCAGGCGGCCGACGAGATCGACTTCCGGGGGCGGCGCTCGCCGCGGGCCGACACCATCTTGTTGCTCTTGAACGCGAGCACGCGCTCGCGCTCCAACACGCTGCCCCACTTGGACCGGCCCGGTCGCTGGGAGGAACTCTTGAACACGGCGCGCCCGGGGGCGGGCCGCAGGCTCGTGCGCTCGACGGCGGTCAACCTGGTCGCCCACTCGAGCCTGCTGCTGCGCCACGACGAACGACTCGGAGGGTGAGCCCGCCTCGGCGCCGGCCCGCCCACCTGGGCTCGACCTACCGGCTCCAAGTCCATGGACTCGGGTTCAAAGGGGCGACAGAGCTGGTCGAGTACCTCAGCGCGCTCGGCATCGAGACCCTCTACCTCGCGCCCGTGTTGCGTGCCGAGGGGGGGAGCACCCACGGCTACGACGTCGTCGACCCGACCGAGCTCGACCCGGCCCTCGGCACACGGGACGAGTTCGCCGCGCTCGAAGCCGCCCTCGCCGAGCGCGCCATGGGGCTCCTCCTCGACATCGTGCCCAACCACATGGCCGCCTCCGTGCACAATGCGTGGTGGTGGGATGTGCTCGCCAACGGGGAGTCGTCGGCCTTCGCCCACTTTTTCGACGTCGACTGGGAGGCACAGGAAGGCAAGGTCCTCCTGCCGGTGCTCGGTGCACCGCTCGGCGAGGTCCTGGCCGAGGGCACCCTCACGCTGGCCGAGGGCGCCGGGGGCACCGAGCTCGCCCACTTCGAACAGCGCTTCCCGCTCGCCGCAGGGAGTGCCCACCTGCTCGACGAGCTGCGCGGCCCGCGCGGGGACCGGCGCCGCCGCGCCGTCGAAGCCCTCCTCGACGCCCAGCACTACCGCCTCTCGTATTGGCGACTCGGGCGGGACGAGGGCAACTACCGGCGCTTTTTCGACATCGACACGCTCGTCGGCCTGCGCATCGAGGACCCGGCCGTCGTCCGTGCCACCCATGCCCTGGTGCTCGAGTTGGTCGCCGACCCGGTTGTGGTCGGCGTGCGCGTCGACCACGTCGATGGCCTGGCCGACCCGGCTGGCTATCTCGGCACGCTGCGCACGCTGCTCGGGCGGCGCAGCGCGGGGGCGGGGGACCCCGTGGTACTGATCGAGAAGATCCTCGGCCCAGGGGAGCGGTTGCCGGGCGCGTGGGCAACCGACGGGACCACGGGCTACGAGTTCGCCGACTGGGCCGGCTCGCTCCTGGTCGACCCGACCGGCCTCGACCTGCTCGCCGCGGGCTCGGCCGAGCTGGCCGGCGGCACACCGTTCTTCGCCGAGCTCGCCCTCGAGGCAAAACGCGAGGTCCTCGCCACCCTCTTCCCCGGCCAGGTGCGACGCCTGGCCCGGCTGGCCCGCACGCTCGCCGAGCTCGATGGCCACCTCGACCTGGCCGAGGCCCGCTTCGCCGCGGCCATCGCCGAGCTGGTTGCCAACCTCGACGTCTACCGTATCTACGCCGACGAGGAGGGGGCCTCGGCGGAGGACCGGGGCCGCCTGGAACGGGCGAGCGAGCTTGCCGGGGCCTCACTCGATGCCGAGGAGCGGCGCGCCGCCCGGGCGCTCGTCGGGTGGCTCGTGGGCGGGGCGGTCACAAAAGTGCAGCGGGGCTGGCCACTCCTCGAGTTGCGCCCCCGCTTCTCGCAGCTGAGCGGGGCCGTGGCCGCCAAGGGCGTGGAGGACACGGCCCTCTACCGCTACGACGGCTTGCTGGCAGTCGCCGAGGTGGGGGAGGAGCCCGGGCGCCGCCCGCTGGAGCCGGCCGAGTTCCTCGCCGCCATCGCCGCGCGCGAGGTGTGGCCCCGCTCGCTCAACGCGCTCAGCACGCATGACACGAAGCGCTCGGGGGACGTGCGCGCCCGGCTCGCGGTGCTCTCTGAGGTGCCCGAGCGCTGGCTGGCGCAGGTGCAGCGCTGGCACGACGCGCTCGGTTCGAGCGGCGCCGTGTCGATCGGACCCCACGACGAGCTCTTCATCTACCAGTGCCTGTTCGGTGGGTGGCCCGGCCGGGGCCCCGAGTCGAAGGGCTTCGCCCGGCGTGTCGAGGACACTGCGGTCAAGTCCGCCCGGGAGGCCAAGCGCCGCACCAGCTGGCTCGACCCGGACGAACACTACGAACAGGCGCTCGGGCGCTTCATCCGCCGGGCGCTGCGGCGCACGGAGTCGCCCGTGCCCGGCGACCTCGACGAGCTGGTGGCCGATCTCGGGCCGGCGTCGGCCACCAACGCCCTGTCGCTCCTCGTGCTCCAGATGACCACTCCCGGCGTGCCCGACCTCTACCAGGGCACCGAGCTGTGGTCACGCTCGTTCGTCGACCCGGACAACCGCCGTCCCGTCGACTTCGCACGCCGGCGCCGGTTGCTCGCCGAGGTGAACGCCTGGCTGGCCGAGGGCCAGCCCCCCGTGCCCTGGCTCAGCGACCCAACCGACGACCGGCTGAAGCTCGCCGTCACGAGGGTGCTCCTCGACCTGCGCCGTCGTCGTCGGGCCACGTTCGACGATGCGCCCTCGGTGCCGGTGAGTGTGCGGGGGCGCCATGCCAGCCACCTGGTCGCCTTCGCCCGACCGCACCGCGAAGGGACCGTCGTGGTCATAGCCCCCCGCCACACCTACGCCCTGGCTGGAGCGGGAACGTGGGCGGTCGGGGAGGCGTGGGCGGACACCTCGATCCCGCTCGACCCCGAGTGGTCCGGGCCGTTCACCAATGTGGTGAACGGCGCATCGGTCGTGCCCCGACGGGGTGCGCTGCGCGTGCGAGACGTGCTCGCGACGGTGCCGGTCGGAGTGCTCAGCGCGCCCTGAGCACAAAGCCGCGGGCGGCCGTACGCTCACCGGATGGAAGCTGAAGAGGGCGTCGCCGCGCGGGTGGTGATCCGCGACGCCGAGCCAGCCGACGCCGCCGCGCTTGTCGCGCTCCTCGAGCACGGCGCCCTCGAGCCCGGCAAGGAGGACGCCGGCGATCTGGCGCCCTACGCCGAGGCCCTGGGCGAGATCGCGAGCAGCGCAAACGACCGCGTGCTGGTCGCCGACGTCGGGGGTCGTCCCGTCGGCATGTGCCAGCTCATCGTGTTCCGCCACCTCCAGCACCACGGCGGGCGTTGTGCCGAGATCGAGTCCATGCATGTCCACCCGGACTACCGCTCGGGTGGCATCGGGGCACTCCTCGTCGAAGCCGCCGTCGGCGCTGCTCGCGAAGCCGGCTGCTACCGGATCCAGCTGACTTCGAACGTCGAGCGCACGGACGCGCACCGCTTCTACGAGAGGCTTGGCTTCGTCCCGAGTCATCGGGGGTTCAAGCTGCTGCTGGAGCCGGCTACAGATTGAACGCGCCCTCCTTGGCGAGGTCGTGCCTGTCGGGCGGTCCTGCGAGGGCAATCATCGCGTGTCGAACCAAAGTGCTCTGGGCAACGTCAGTAGGGCCGTCCACCAACGGCACATTTGGCCGTGTGGATAACTGCCCGTTATTCGATGTCGCGCCCGAGAGCCCTCCTCAGAACCTGGGAGTCACCGCCGTTGTGGTTGACTTCCTCACGCAAGGTGTTCGCAGGAACATCGGAGGGAGGCCGGACGCTGACAAGGCAGCCGGGCTTAGAGGACGAGCGAATAGGCGTCCTTCAGCCGTCCCACCGGTTTCGCCAGTCGATGAGTTTGGCGGTCAGCAGCAGCGTGACTGCGAGTGCCATCTGCGCGAGCCGATGCGAGGGCGAGCGGTCGGTGCTCCGTCGCAGCTGGCCAAAGTTCGAGAGCCACGAGTTGGTCCGCTCGACTGGCCATCGTGGCCCGATAGGTGCGTGGACTGGTGGTCGCTTTCGCCCCCGTTTGTTGTCCCGTCGTTGGCGTGCGCAGATCACGTCGTTGAGCCCGAATGCATGACACGTGGCCCTGACCCCTGCGCTGTCGTAGCCACGGTCGAGGTGGAGCGTCTCGATGTCGACGAGCAGGCCTCGTTCCGGCGCCGAGTGCAGTGTCGGGGTGAAAAGGACGTTGTCGTGGCGGTTGGCACCGTTGGTCGCCCAGCCGATCGGAATGCCCGCTCGGTCCGTCAGGATCGACCACTTCCAGCCCAGTTTCCCCGGTCAGCCGGGTTCCTGCCCGTTCCCTCGCCCCCTCCCGGTGCCTTGTGCTGGGAGCCGTCGAGGGCGGCGTCGGTGAGATCCAATCCGATGATCTTGTCGTAGGCGCCGATGGCTTCGTCAACCAGGCGATCGAAGACCCCTGCCCGCTCCCATTCGTCCCGCCTGGACCGCAACGTTGTATTGGAGACCTCGCCGTCGACCAACTGTTCGGCATCCACCCACGAGCAACCGGTCACCAGCCGCAGGAGCATCGCCCGGAAGCAGGTTCTGTCGGGTATCCGGCGACGATGGCATCCGAGCGGATGGGTCTTGGTCGGAGCTGGCAGCAGCGGTTCGACCGCCGCCCAGACAGCATCGAACACGTCGGGCTCGAGCGCGCGCATGATGTGGGGGACCTCCACTTGGTCGTTGGATGGGGTGCACCCAACAGCCAAACTGGGACCGTGCAACGACCGGTGGATGGTCGCCTATCCGCGCGGCCTCTATGCCCTGACCAACGGATCTCGATCAGATCCGGGCTATGCCTGATCGCCGGGTGCGCACCGCTCGAGAGATCAATCCCTAGCGCAGGGTCATGCGTTCCATCTGCAGCGGGCTGTGGCCCTCGATCAATGCTTCGCCTACTCGGGATCGAGTTCGCGAAAGCGCAGCTCCAGGGGCGCAGTCAAGACTGGCGCCAGAAACTCCAGGAAACCGTCGTGCTGGCCAGTCTCGACTCGCCATGCAATCCAGCGCTCGCAGTGGGCTCTTGACTCCCCTCTTACAGGAGCAGGACTTGGTGGGGTGAACACGCAACCATCCGACCGGCTTCGACGTGGCGTCCGAACGGGAGTCTCCACAGGTTAAGGAGGCGAGTCTCCCCACTGTTGTGCCGGGACGTCGGCAGGTGTCCCATCCCATCGCACATGGGGGATGGTTGTCCCAAGAGCGCACTAGGCGATCGGGATCTCCAGTTGGGCCATCAATCTGATGACCCTGCGTTTGATCTCGTCTCGGATCTGACGAATCTCATCCAATGTCTTTCCCGCCGGGTCTTCGAGCTCCCAGTCCTCATAGTGTTTCCCTGGAATCAGTGGGCAAGCGTCGCCACATCCCATGGTGATGACGACGTCAGCGGCGCCGAAGAACTCGTCCGTCCACGGCTTCGGGAACGCCTGAGAGATGTCGACACTCACCTCGGCCATTGCGGCCACGACGTCATCGTTGACGTCGGATTCCGGGTGGGAGCCTCCCGACCAAGCAACCGCTCGATCGCCCGCAAGCTGTCGGAACCAGCCCAGTGCCATCTGTGAGCGCCCAGCGTTGTGGACGCAGAGGAACAGCACACCAGGGAGTCGCTTTGGTGAGTGGTCCTCGGCGTGGACCATGGCTTGCAGACGCTCATCGGTGAACTTCTCGGTGCCGAGCACAAGCCATTGGTCCACCGTGGCCGTGGCAGCAAGTCGGGTGTAGCTGTCGAACACAAGCTCTTGGACCGTCTCGATGCCAAAGGTGCCTCGATACTTCTCCTGGAGATCCTTGGCCACGACGTTCAACATTGGCGTCTTGCCTGCTGGCACTGCATCGGTCACGCTCATGTCCCTCCTCGTCATCAGTGGCGCTCGGGTGAGAGCCGCTCAGAGCACCTCGACCAGGAGCGCACGAACCCGTCGGTCGATGTCGTCGATGATGGGGCGGACCTCGTCGATCGGCTTGCCCGCAGGGTCGACGAGCTCCCAGTCGAGATAACGCTTGCCCGGATAGACCGGGCAGGTGTCACCGCAGCCCATGGTCACGATGACGTCCGCCTCTCGGCCCAGTGCATCGGTCAGCGGCTTCGGGAACTCCTTCGAGACGTCGAGCCCGCGCTCCTCCAAGATCGCGATGACCGATGGATTCAGCTGGTCACCCGGTTCCGATCCGGCGGACTCCACGCGGACTCGGCCCTCGGCGTAGTGGTCGAGCAGGACGCGCGCGGCCAGGCTGCGCCCTGAGTTGTGGATGCAGAGGAACAGCACCACCGGCTTGTCGCTCACTGGGCTCCTTCCATCGTGGGTTGCGTGGACCTCGACGGGTAGTGACCCCTCGCCCAAAGGGACACGTAGACGAGACCGACCAGGACTGGCACCTCGATGAGAGGGCCGACAACGCCAGCGAGCGCCTCGCCGCTGGTGACGCCGAACACGCCGATGGCGACGGCGATGGCGAGCTCGAAGTTGTTGCCTGCAGCGGTGAACGAGAGCGTGGCAGTCCGCTCGTAGGGCAGGCCGATCGCCCGGCCATAGGCGAACGTCCCGAACCACATGATGGCGAAGTAAGCCAAGAGCGGTAGGGCGATGCGGGCCACATCGGTGGGATGGGACGTGATCGTGTGGCCTTGGAGGGCGAAGAGGATGACGATCGTGTACAGCAGCCCGTAGAGGGCGAAGGGGGCGATGCGGGGGATGAGCTTGGTCTCGTACCACACCCGTCCCCGCCGCCGTTCGCCGATGGTCCGGGTGAGGTAGCCCGCCACCAGCGGGATGCCGAGGAAGATGGCGACGGTCTCTGCGATCCGCCAGATCGATAGTTCGAGCCCGACGGTGCGCAGGCCGAGCCAGCCGGGCAGCACCTTGAGGTAGAAGTACCCGAGCAGGGCGAAGGCCACGACCTGGAACAGCGAGTTGAGCGCCACCAGCACGGCTGCGGCCTCCCGGTCCCCACATGCGAGGTCGTTCCAGATGAGGACCATGGCGATGCAACGAGCCAGGCCGACGATGATCAGCCCGGTCCGGTACGCGGGCAGGTCGGGCAGCATCAGCCACGCCAGGATGAACATGACGAGTGGCCCGATCACCCAGTTGATAACCAACGATGAAACCAGCGTCCGACGGTCCCTGGTGACGGTTCCCAGCTCGTCGTAGCGCACCTTCGCGAGCACCGGGTACATCATGACCAGGAGGCCGATGAAGATCGGTAGCGATGTCCCCGAGGTGACCTGGACCGAGTTGAGGTGTGTGTTGAGGCTGGGAATCGCCCGCCCAAGCACCAGGCCGAGCGCCATCGCCAGGATGATCCACACCGGCAGGAACCGGTCGAGAGTCGAGAGACGTGCAACGACCGGTTCGACGTGCTCCACCTCCACAGGTGGCTGTTTGGAGGACACCTCGCTCACCCACGACCTCCGCGCGTGCGGCGCCGATCGATCAGCAGCACGAGGCCGAGCCCGCTGCGGCCTCCACGGTTGCGGGCCGGGAGCTGCAGCACGCCGACTCGCCTGGGGCGGCCGAGCGCAGTTGGCCGGAAGGCATCTCGGTGTCCGACAGAACCGTGTAGATCTCCCACGGCTCACCGCCGGGGCCGTCCACCCACACCTTGTCCTGGACCGCGTAGCAACACGAGGTCTCCTCCTCCAGCGCCGTCGCCAGACCCTCGCCGGTGAGTCGAGCCTGTGCCGCCGTCACCTCGTCGGTCGAGGGCACCTCGACGCCGAGATGGTTGAGCGTCCCCGGGGTCTGATTGGCGTCTTCGATGAGGACAAGCTTCAGCGGGGGATCGGCGATGGCGAAGTTGGCGTAGCCAGGGCGGACCTTGGCCGGCTCTGCTCCGAAGAGCTTCGAGTAGAAGGTGATGGCCTCGTCGAGGTCGGAGACATTGAGGGCAAGCTGTACTCTGGACACGGGGACCTCCGTTAGTATCGAGATCATTCGATGTATCGAGTATGGGTGATACATTGATAAGTGTCAATAGGAGGTCCGATGGCCGCATCAGCCGCTTCGCTCAAGGTCACAGACACCACTTCGTGCTGTGCCTCGGTCCTCGCTGCACCCCTCGACGCTGCCGAGGCAGCCGAGCTGGCACGCGGTTTCAGCGCCTTGGCCGACCCCGTTCGGCTCAGGGTACTGAGCATCTTGGCAGCGGCCCCCGGGGGTGAGGTCTGCGTGTGCGACTTCGTCAGTCCACTTGGCAAGAGCCAGCCGACCATCTCGCATCACCTCAAGGTCCTGGGTGAAGCCGGTTTGGTTCAAGGCGATCGGCGAGGAAAATGGGTCTGGTATTCGCTCAACCGAGAGCGGCTCTCGCAGCTGCAGAGCACGATTGACGCCTGAACGCTCGGGGTGCCCGTCGCCGGGTGGGTGTTGCACTCCGGCACCTCGGGGATACCCGTCGGGTCCCTGATTGAATGGTCTCGTGACCCCCAACCACAAGGTTCTCTTCGGTCTCGGGCTGGAGACCGGCGTCCACCAAGTGAGCGAACTACTGGGGCACGCCCGCCTCGCCGACGAAGCGGGCCTCGACGTCGTCAGCCTCTCCGACCATCCCTATTTCGCCGACCGCCTCGACGCCTACGCCGCGTTGGGGTTCGTTCTGGGCGCAACCAGCAACATCACCGGAGCGGTGATCATGACGAACCTGCTGAGCCGTCCCGCTCCCATCCTCGCCCGGACCGTCACGGGACTGTCAACGATCTCTCAGGGCCGATTCGTTCTCGGAGTGGGTGCGGGCGGAATGTGGGAGGAAATCGTCGCCCTCGGTGTCCCCCGCCTGTCGCCCGGCGACCGAGTACGAGCGTTGGAAGAGGCGATCATGGTCGTGAGAGCTCTCTCCGGCGGCGGCGATCCGGTCACGTTCGACGGCGAGTTCTACCAGGTGACTGGGCTGACGCCCGCGGCCGCAGCAACGCCACCGATCTGGATCGGGGCACTCGGCCCGAAGACCCTGGCAGTGACTGGCCGACACGCGGACGGATGGATACCAGGCCACCTCGCTGACTGGCGCAGCACGCGGGTTGTCGAATCACGGCCCGTTATCGACGAAGCGGCTGCATCGGTGGGGAGAGACCCTGCTGACGTCGACACCATCTACAACGTGTCGGGTCGCCTTACGCGGGACCCGCTTCCAGAGACTCGCGACGGCGAGGGCCGCTGGGTTGGGGGTGGAGTGAAGCAGTGGGTAGAGGAGCTGACTTTCGCCGTGCTTGAACACGGCGCTGCCGCTTTCATCTACTTGCTCCCTCCTGGCGACAGCATCAGCGACACGACACTGGACCTCTGGGCACACGAAGTCGTGCCCGCTGTCCGCGAAGCAATCGCCAAGCGCTGACTTCTTCGGAGAGGGGTAGTGCCGAACGCCAGGACGGGGTCACTCAAGCTTCAACGCCCACGACCAAGTCGATCATGGGATTCGAGGGGGCAGGATTCGTCGCTGCTATTCATCGCAGCCATTGGTTGGTTGGTTGGTTGGTGGGGTGAGCACGAAACCTCCCGACCAGGCTCGTCCCGCATCCAAGTCAACGGTCTCCACCGGTTAGGTAGGGGAGTCTCCACACCGTTGTCTGTGACGGCGGCACTGTCTCCCAACGACACCTCGGGGGCCAGAACTACACGAGAGACCTCCGGCACTTCGGTAAGTGCGAGTGGTCTCGCCGGTAGCGTCGAGGTCTCAGAGGGCACCGATGGAGGTGGCGATGAGGGTCGTGTTCGTGCACGGAGCTTGCGTGCGGGATGGTGCATGGTGGTGGCACCGCACGGCTGAGCTGTTGCTGGAGCGTGGGGTCCCGAGCGTGGCACCGCTGCTTCCGAGCTGCGGCGAGGGTGGGCGGCCCGGTGGCGCCGGCGGTCCGGGCCTGCCCGAAGACGTCGCGGCAGTCCGGCAGGTGCTGCAGGACGGCGAAGAGCCGACCGTCGTGGTCGCTCACAGCTACGGGGGGATCGTCACCGCTGAGGCAGCCGCCGGGGTCAGCTCAGTGCACCACCTGATGCTGGTCTCCAGCTACCTACCCGAAGTCGGACAGAGCCTTTCCGACTTCGGCGACGGCACACCCGCCCCGTTCCTCGACGTCGACCCGGACAGCGGCACTTTTGGTGTCCGCCCGGAGTTCCTCGTGGAGACGTTCCTGCAAGACTGTGACCCCGACACCCAGGCCCAGGCTGCAGACAAGCTCGCGCGGCAAAGCGTGCACGTGACGGCACAGCCCGTAGGTGCCGCGGCCTGGCAGCAGGTGCCCTCGACCTATCTCGTCTGCGCTCAGGACAAAGGCACACCAGCGCGATTGCAGCGCGACCTCGCCCGCAAGGCCGGCACTGTCGTCGAGCTTGACACTGGCCACCACCCGTTCTTGTCCCAACCAGCCGCCGTCCAGAACCTGCTGCTTAGCCTGTGACCGACCGGAACCCTGTGTCGTTGGCGCCAAGTTCGACTCGGTTCGGGCCTCCGGGCCGGGCCGGCGCCGGCGCCGGCGCCGGCGCCGGCGCGCCCGCAATTCACACAGGA
>Ga0302279_10001222_pt1 | contig 37116 bp, 28 predicted proteins | sample III_Bog_N3_3_FD_194541 | JGI IMG/M metagenome (GOLD analysis project Ga0302279, IMG submission 194541) | Peat permafrost microbial communities from Stordalen Mire near Abisko, Sweden - III_Bog_N3_3 | ecosystem: Environmental > Terrestrial > Soil > Wetlands > Peat | place: Sweden: Abisko...
TGACGGTCGGCTAGAATTTGTACGCGAAGATGGCCATCACGCGCCGTCCGATGAGCTGACCAAACGGGTGCTCCCGCTGCTCGATGCCCAGAATATTGAAGCCCATGACGCTGACCTCGGCGCGATCGTTCTTGAGGAATCGATACCCGACGCGCGCGTTCAGGAGGGTGTACGCGTCGAGATGGTACGACTGGTACGCGATACGCTGCTGCGCGAGCTCGGTGACCTGCTCGGCCCACGTCTGCGGCGAGACGTAGTGAAAGTCGACCGAGCCGTCGATGCCGACCTTCGTACGAACCTGCACGCCCGTGTTGAATTTGTTCGAGCTCGTACGGGCGTCATTGACGAGCAACGCGAGCTGCGCCACCGAGCATCCCGAGTTGTCCTGCACGACGTCGTTGAACGTGTAGTTGGCATAGACGTCGAGCCCTTCCGCGGGGAAGACGCGAGCGCCGAGCTCGGCGCCGTAAACGTTGTACGCCTGGCACTGGTTGTCGAATCCGCCGACGAGGGCGGGGTAGAGGCCCGTAGAGGGGCTCGGTTGCGCCTGCCCCTGCTGGATGCTGCCGACCGTGACGGAGTGAACCGGCTCGAGCTGCGTGAGGTCGGAGACACGGTTGTAGAAGATGGCGGTATCGAGCGTGAAGAAGTCGCTGTCTTGGTTCAGATAGCCGAGCTCGGTCGAGAAGACGCGCTCGGGTTGCACCCTCAGCGATGTGTCGGCCGGGAGAGGCGACTGCACGAACGAAGCGCCCGCCAACGGGAGCTGCTGCGAGAGGTTCAGGTACTCTTCGAGCAAGTTCGGTGTCCGGAAGGCCGTGCCGACGATGCCGCGGATCGTGGATCGCTTGGTGGGGTGCACGAGCACGGTGCCGTGAGGGGAGCCGATGAAGCGCTGGAGATACGGGTCGTAGTCGACGCGGCCGTTGGCCACGATGCCGAGGTACTTGCCGATCTTCACCGAATCTTGTGCGGTGATCGACTCGTGGTTCTCCGACTGGAAGTTGCCGATGTACGTCCAGTCGACCCCCTTGTAGCGGTACTCGATGCCAGCACGCAGATCGTGCTCTATCCCCTTGCCCGTTTCGAACTTGTCGACGGCCTGAATGTCGCCGTCGACGACGTTGACGTCCGCGGTCCCGGGTAGAGGCGACTGCCCGATGGGCACCGCGTTCAGCCCGAAAGCCGAGCTCGTTCGGTTCCAGAAGGCGCGCGCTTCGATGTGCGGCGAGTTCAAGTACGCCGTGATGTCGCTGTTGACGAAGCCGTTCAGGTCGATGTCGTTGAGTGGGCCGACACCGAGAAGCTCGGTGTCCCCCTGGGTGAGCCCGCCGCCGAGCCCGAGCACGACGTCCTTGCTCAGCTGCTGCGTAGCGCGAAGATCGAGGCGCGTCGTGCGAGCGCTCTGGTTTTGATCGCTCGACGATAGAATGAGATCGCTGCGCCCATTGGGCACCTCGCGGCTCCATCGTGGCAAGTAGTCGTAGCCAGCCGAGGCGCGCCAGGCGAAGTCCTTGTCGCGCCCCGCGGCCCATAGGCTCGCGTGTGTGATGTCGTGGTCTCCGAAGCCTGCGCTGACGCCCGTCCCCCCCTCGCCCGGGCGCTTCGTGATGATATTGATGACGCCGTTGAAGGCGTCGGCGCCGTAGAGAGCCGAGGCGGGGCCGCGGACGACCTCGATCCGCGCGATGTCCTCCACGGCGATCGACAGGGTCGACCACAGCGTCGCGCCGAGGAGATCGAGATAGACGCTCCGTCCGTCGACGAGGACGAGCACCTTGTTCGAGAGACGCTGGTTGAAGCCGCGGAGCGAGACTTCCGTCTGCGCGCCCGTGACCTCCATGATGTCGACGCCGGCGAGGCGGCGGAGGAGCTCGGGAATCTTGGTGATGCCCGAGAGCCGAATGTCTTGCTCGGTGACGATCGAGGTGGAGTTGGGAGCGTCGAGCGGGCTCTGCGCGTTTCGAGACGCGGTGACGACGGACTCGTCGAAGACGTCTTCCGTGCGCGCTGCGCCGACGGCGGGAGGGGCGGCGGCCCCTTCACCTGCGGCCCCTACAGCCGTGCCGGCGGCAGGCGCGGTCGTGCCGGCCGTCGCGGTCCCTGGCGCCAACGTGCCTGACGTGGACGTCCCCGGCTGCGGAGCAACGGCCGCTACGCTGGGCGTGGCTCCCGTGGCCTGCGCCGCGGCCGCCTGCTGCCGTCGAATGCGCCCCTCGATGCTCTGGACGATCTGCGACACCTCGTCGCGGTCCGGCGGGTCGCCGTCGAGATACTCGTGGTAAAAAATGACCGCGTTCGCGAGGTCACCCGACTCGGCGTAGGCACGGGCGATGTTGAAGACGACGCTCGGGTGCGGGAGGATCTCGTTCGCGCGTTTCAGCTCCGCGATACCCGACTCGTAGCGGCCGTTCGCGATCGCATCCATCCCCTTCTTGAAGTGGGATCGCGCTTCGGTCCGTGCGTCCGCGAGCGCGCGCGGGGCCACGAGCACAGTTGCGAGCAGCGCCGCGACGAACGCGGATGACGAGAGCCTCGCACGCAGCGATCTCCCAACTCGGACCCCAAGACCCACCGCGGCGAGCATAGATCATCGCGATCGATGCGAGATCCTTTTCGCCGATTTCGAGGTGGGTCAGTACGGAATGTCTTTGAATCCCGACGGCGCGTTACCGGGATCGCCAGGCTTCGGCGTGGCCGGCCTTGCGGGCGGCGTCCACGCCTTCACGGGGACGAACGTCAGCGCGACCTGCGAGTCCGTTCCGTGGACGACGCGCGTCTCGGGGCGAAACCCCGGGCGGGAGAGGACGACCTTGTGCTCCAGGCTCATGTCGGCCTTGAAGCCGTAGTCGCACGGCGTGGCGGCACAGAGCTCCTCGCCGTTCTCCTTGACGCTCGCACCCGGCGGATCCGTGATGAAATGCACTGAAAGAGTGCTCGTGACAGGGGCGGGTGGCGCGGGGGCGGTGGGCGCGGGCGTGGACGTCTGAGCGACGGCGGGCGTGGCGGGGACAGCGGGGACAGCGGGGACAGCGGGGACAGCGGGTTGCGTGGTCGACGGAGGGGTAGCCGTCGCGGTCGGCTGAGACGGCGCGCGAAACGCAATAACCGCGAGCAGCCCGATAATCGTGAGCAAGACTCCGATCACCGCGAGCTGGAGCCCACCGCGACGACGAAAGTCGGGCGGGACCATCGATTCGGGTCCGACCGAGACGGCGCCGCCACCTCCACCGTCGATCATCGGCGTTACGGACGGGCGAGCTGGCCCCATCGACGACATGGACACGCTCACCGAAGGCCCGTCGGTCGCCGCCGCAACGGCCCCCGACGACGCGCGTCCGGCGCTCAGCGCTGCGATGCTGGAAGGTGTGCCCGACGGATTCGGCGTCGGTTCGGCCCGCGAATACGCACCCGACGCCGCGGCCCCCAGCGCGCGGTACTCGCCGGTCAAGCCGAAGCCAGGGCCGGTCAAGCGCTTCAGCGTCGCGAGCACCTCGTCCATCGAGGCCACGCGCTGCTCCGGGTCCTTCGCCATGCAGCGAACGACGAGGTCCTCGAGCTCGGGCGACACCACGACCTCGGGGTTCGTCTCCTGGAGGCGCGGCGGCTTGTCGTTCACCTGCGCCATGAGCGTGTTGAGGCTCGTCTGGCGCTCGAACGGGACCTTCCCCGTCAGCATCTCGAACATGATGATGCCGAGGGAGTAGACGTCGGTGCGTATGTCGACCCGCTCTCCGCGGATCTGCTCGGGTGCCATGTACTTCGGCGAGCCCATAAATAGCCCGGTCTGCGTGAGCTGGTCCTCGGGTTTGCCCTCGCCGAGCACGTTCTTCACGAGGCCGAAGTCGAGCACCTTCACGAAGTCGGGCTCGTCACCGTGCTCGGTCAGGAAGATGTTGGCCGGCTTGAGATCGCGGTGGATGCAGCCGAGCGCGTGCGCCTCGCGGAGGGCCCGACAGACCTGCCGCCCGATGTGGGCGACACGCGCCTCCGGGAGGAAGCCTGCGAGGCGGATGGCGCGGTGCAGCGTCACCCCTTCGAGGTACTCCATCGCCATGTAGTAGATGTCGTCCTCGGTCTGGCCGTAGTCGAAGATCGTCACGCTGTTCGGGTGGGTGATCTTCGACGCGATGCTCGCCTCGAGGAAGAAGCGCTTGTGGAACTCGGGGTCGTGCTCCCCCTCGTACGTCGTCGTCAGGATCTTGAGCGCGCATACGCGTCCGAGCGGCGCCTGCTCGGCGCGATAGACGCGCCCCATGCCGCCGCGGGCGATGAGGTTCGTGATCTTGAAGCGGCCGTTGATGACGCGTCCGATGAGCGGGTCGACGGCGGCGGCCGCACCCGCGGCGCGGGGAATCTGGCCCGAGATCGGCAGAGACGGGGGGGACGGCACGTTCGGGCCGGCGCTGCCGGTCGCAGAAGCGGTTGCAGAAGTCACGGACGCAGGCGTGCCCGCTGCGGGCGCAGGTGCGTGCCCGGCCAGCCCGGTCGGCGACGATGCCTTTCCGCCCTCCGCCATATTGGTCTGCGCGCTCCTGCGCGTGTACGCGAAAAACGGGCCCGAAATAGGTACCGTACAAGGAAAGTTTGGCCTGCGGCCTCTGCCGTGTCAACGAACCCGGGTCTGGCCGGCGCTCGCCCCGAGGAGCGCGACGTCGCTCGCGCCCTCTTCGAGAGCAAGCCCAGGCGGACGCCGTGAAAAACGGAGACCGGCGCGAGACGCTATTGTAGCGTTCGCCCACGATGCAAGGTCAGCCCGTTTTTCATGCCGCCCGCGCGACTGTCGCCCGCGTCCGTCGCCCCGCTTCCCGCCGCCCCGCCCCCCTCCTCGCGCTCGCGGTGCTCTGGTCTCTGTTCGTTGCCAGCTCCGCGTTCGCCTCCGGCTCGTTCAAGCTACGCAGTACGACCGTGAACGAGGTCTCGGGTGGATGGCACGTGTACTGCGAGGTGGGGCTGCCGAAGCCCCCCCCCATCGCCCACACGACACTCAAGTTCCAGTTCACGAAGACCGCCGTCTACGAGCGCGATCTCGTCGACGGACACGCGAACCCCGTGATCAATCGCCAGGCCCTGGTCAACCAGAACCCGTCGGTCGAGAGCCTCGAGGTCGACTTCTCGGACGCGAGCGGGACGATCTTCAAGGTCACCCACTTCGACTTCAGCATCACTCGCGTACGTGGCTACGAGGCCGGCGAGTACAAGCTGCAGCTCCGCACGAGCGACGGTGTCGACATCGGCTCTCCGACCCTGATCACCCTCAACGGCGATAACCCCGTGGTCGACCGACGCGCGATGAGCTTCGACGTCAAGAACCCCGGCATCAAGAAGATCGCGAGCGGGCTCGATGCGGGCGCCGGAGTGGCGAAGACGGACGACTCGGTCGCCGCCGTCCCGAACAACGGTGCCGTGGTCGCCGCCGGCACGCCCCCCCCCTTCCTCTCGGACGACGCTTTCAAGCAGCAGCCCGAGGAGCTCAAGGATCACCCCAAGGGATGCGGCTGCGACGTTCCAGGAACGCAGGCGGGCGGAGCGCCGCTGATGGCGGCAGTGTGGACCGGTCTCGGGCTGTCGATGATCGTGTGGCGTAAGCGACGGTCGCGCTCCAGCGACGAACCGAGCTGAGAGACTCCACCCGTGACCCCTGAAGCCGCCATCGCGCAGGCGAAGAAGGGCGCGCTCCTCCCAGTCTACCTCGTGACGGGGGCCGAGCAGTGGCTGCGCGACCAGGTGGTGGCCGAGCTCCGCGCAGCCGCGCTCGGCGGCGGCGTCGCGGCGTTCAACGAGGACAAGTTCACGGCAGGAGAGGTCGACGTCGACCGCGTCGTGTCGGCGGCGCGCACCGTGCCGATGATGGCGAACAAGCGGTTCGTGCTGGTCCGCTCGGCCGAGCGCTGGGACGGGGCAGCTTCGGGCGACGGCGAGGACGACGGGAAGCGCGAGTCGCCGCTCGATCGTCTGATGCGGTACGTCTCGGACCCGGTCGACTCGACGTGCCTCGTGATCACCGCCGCGAAGGTGGACGGTCGGCGCAAGCTCGCGACCGTCGCCAAGAAAGACGGCTTCGTCGTCCAGTGTGAGCCGCTCGATAGCCGCAAGCTCTCCGCGTGGGTCGTCGCCCAGGCCAAGCTACGAGGGCACACGATCGACGCCGACGTCGCAGACCTCCTCTGCGAGCTGGCCGGCCCCGAGATGGCGTACCTGAACGACGCCGTCGAGCGCCTCTCGCTGTTCGTAGGAGAGGGCCAACCGATCACCGAGCACGCCGTCGCCGAGTGCATCGCGCGCGTACGCACGGCCGATACGTGGGCGCTCGTGAACGCGGTCGGAGCGCGTGACCTGGGGACGGCGATGACGCTGCTCTCCGAGGTGTACGATCCACGAGACCGAGGGCTGCCGCTGCTCGGAGCGGTCGCGTGGTCGATCAGGCAGCTCGCGAAGTTCCAGGCGGCCATCGAAGCGGGAATGGGGCAAGACGAGGCGGCGAAGGCGGCCGGCATCTACCAGCCGTTCCGAGCGCGTGAGATCGCGCAGAAGGTGAAGTCGTTCAAGGCGAAGGAGCTCGAGCGATGGCTCCTCGTCCTCGCCGAGACGGACGTCGCGCTGAAGAGCTCGCGAAGGCCGGCTGACTCCATCCTCGACGACATGCTCGTGCGCATGTGCGGGCGAAGCGCCGTCTGAGATTTCGTGGTCGTCCGCGCTCTCGTGCGCACCTCCGTAACCCGCTTGCGAGCGACGGACCCCCGCGCTACGTGCGCATTGTTTTGCGGCACCGGCGACTCCTTCGGGTAGCTCAACTGCTCGCTGCCACGCTCTTCGCGGCACGCCCCGCGAGCGCGGACGAGGCGCCTCGTGTGCGAATCGAGTACGTCGCGCCCGCAACGTGCCCCGACGAGGCCCGCGTGCTCGAGGAGATTCGCGCGCGGACTCCTCACCTGCGACTGGCGGCGGAGGGTGAGCCGGCCCGCTCGCTTCGCGTGCGCATCGACGCCGCGGCCGCGTCGTTTCACGGATCGCTCACGATCACCGAGCCGGGCGGATCGAGCATGCGCCGTGAGCTCGATGGGCCGACGTGCGACGCAGTCGTATCCGCCCTGGCCCTCGTCTCCGCCCTCACGGTCGACCCGCTCGCTCTCGCGAATCCGGCGCCCATCGATTTGGCAGCAGCCACCGCGCAGCCCATCGCCGCGCCTTTCACTCCCGCCGCTCCCGTCGCCCCGCCGCCGCCCACACCGGACCCGACGCCGATGCCTGCGCCTCTCTCGCCCGCGGCGGTCGCTCCGACCGTTCCGAGCGCGACGCCCGTCCGCGGCACCCGCCCCCTAGGGGGAGAGGACACGAACCCCGTCCGAGCCGTTCACCCGTCATCCGCGACGTCGGCACCGGCCCCCACGCACACACCATGGCGCGTCGGCCTCGGGATCGCGGGAGAGATCATCGGGCTCGCAGCCCCCGACGTCGTGTACGCCCCCGTCGGCGCCGTCGAGCTTCTGTACGACGCACCGCACCTCTTCGCCCCCTCGCTGCGACTCGGTTTCCTGCGAGCGGAAGGGGGAGACGACGCCGGCGCCGTCTCGGTGAACGGGCGCTTCGCTCGTTACACATGGACTCTCGGTCGAGCCGAAGTCTGCCCGCTCCGCGTGCGCGTCGCGCGATCGCTAGCGCTTCGTCCGTGTGCCGTGATCGATGCCGGGGCGCTTTCGACCACTGTCACGGGAGCTCCGCAGCCGAACAACCCCGAGCGCGCGTGGGTCGACGCGAGCCTCGAAGGGCGCCTCGAGTGGTGGGTGCTGTCGCGCGTGTCGCTCGAGCTGGAAGGGGGGCTGATGGCACCTATCGTGCGGAATACGTTCGAGTTCGAGCCGAACGGAAGCCTTGGCTACAGGGCCCCGGCGGTGACAGGCGTGGGCTCGCTCGGAGTGATGCTCTCTTTTCTGTGATCAAAGGCGACCGACCCGGGGATAGTCCTTCGAGATGATGGGGAACCCGCTCCTTGCCGGCGCCACCGTGAGCCCCCGCTCGGGGAGCAGCGCGCGTGCGCAGAGCGGCGACGTCGACGAGCAGCGGCTCCGGGCGATCATCGATACCCACGGCGACTTCATCTGGCGAAGCCTGCGTCGCCTTGGGCTCCCGTCCGACGCCGCCGAGGATGCCGCGCAGCGCGTCTTCATCGTCGCGAGCGAGCGCCTCGCCGAGATCAAGCCTGGCTCAGAGCAAGCGTTTCTCTTCAAGGCTGCGGTTCATGTTGCCGCGCGAGCCCGTCGAAGCTTCACGCGGCGCCGCGAAGAGATGGGCGAAGACGTCGCGGCGAACGTCATCGACGCGGCGGAGGGCGCCGAGGAGCTGATTGACCGCGGCCGTGCACGCGCGCTCCTCGCGCAGGCGCTCGATCACATGGACTTGGACACGCGGGCGGTCTTCATCCTCTTCGAGCTCGAAGGGAAGACCACGGCGGAGATCTCCGAGATGCTCGAGGCCCCGATGGGGACGGTCGCGTCGCGGCTCCGTCGCGCACGTGAAGACTTCGAAGCGTTCATCAAGCGAGTGCAGGCGCGCACGCTTCCGACGGCGAGGGGACCCCAATGAGCGATCCGACACGATTCCTGCGCGAAGGGTCCGATCTGGGGAGAGCGGTCCTCGGTTCGGTCGACGACGAGCCGATGCCTCCGGAGCTTCGACGCAAGATTCACGCGGCTGTCGTCGCGTCCGTCGCGTCCGTCGCGACAGGCAGCGCGAGCGCTGGTGTGACCGCGGGGATCGGGACGGCGTCCAAGGCGACCGTCGCGACGGCCGCAACGAAGACCTCGTCGGTGCTGGCATCCGTTGGGATGGCCAAGTGGGTGGGAGTCATCGTCGTGGGGGCGGTCGTGTCCGTCGGAGCTCGCACCGTGACGCGGTCGCTAACCTCTCGTGCGGATCCGGTATCCAAACCGGCCGCGGCCCCTCTGGCGGAGACACATCTCCATAGTGCCGCGCCGCCGGGTCCTCTGGCGGTCACCGGCACACGAGACATTCCCCCCGTCGTGCCCGAGACGCTCAACGTGCCCGTCGTGAGCGCCGCACCCGTCGCGCCCCCGGGTGCTGCTTCGAACGCGGCCCCTGTTTCGGCATCACGACCTCCGGCGACCGACGTCGGAGGCGATCTGCCCGCCGAGCTCGTACTGATCGAGTCGGCCCGCGCCGCGCTCGATGAGAACGATCTAGGCCTGTCGCTCGATCGGCTCAATCGCTACGATCTGGTGTATCCGCACGGCGTGTTGAAGCCCGAGGCGCTCGGGTTGCGTATCCGGGCGTACGCCGGCAAGCACGACGGGGACCGCGTGAAGCAGCTCGCCAATCAGTTCCGCGCCGAGTATCCGAATCATCCGTTTGCGGCTCACCTCGACGCGATCGTCGCGGGGGCGAATCCGTGACGCACTATTCGTGATCAAGAACGACGAGCCCGGGGATTGTCCGGCGCGCGGCAGACGCGCTCACTCGTGGAGACGTGCATGAAGTATCGAGATCTGGCTCGCATCGTGATGGCCTGTTCGCTTGGCGCGTGCGGGGGGACCGTGCAGCTCAATACGGCGGATGCGGGCTCGGAGGATGGAGGCGGGGGCGTGACGACGGACTCGGCCATCGACGCAGTCTCGTGTGGACCGAGCAGCGAGGGGCCAAGTATCAGCCCGAGTATCTCGGTGCCGCGCTTCGCCGCCGATGGGATGACTCCCTACCCGCTGCGCCCGGAAAACGAGCAGCCTGGTGGCATCGATTCGAAGGATTGCACCGACGATATTTGGCTCCAGTTCTCGCTCACCGTTTGCGACCTGCCCACGACGGATACGCTCGAGGCCTGGGCCGGAACGACGGACTGCACGCAACCATCCGCCCGAGGTGTCGGCGGAACGGGACCACGTTGCTGGTTGGTGTGCCCCTCCGGAGCGGGGCAAGGCACGCGCGAGCAGAAAGTGCTCATCCGCGCCGAGGATATCGTCGGGTATCTCGGCAACAGCAGCCCACCTCTTTCGTATACCGAACAGCCAGCGAGCTCATGCCAGGTGCTCGACTCTCTACTCGACTGTGGCGCGCCGATGGGCGTGTACTTCCTGGCCATCAATAGCGACGGCATCACGGTCGACGGCATCTCCGGCCTCTACACCTTCAGCGCCTTCGGCACGCCTCCCGACAGCGCCTCGTGCAGCGCCGCCGATTCCGGCACCGGCTTCCTCTCGCCCGCGTGCGGCCTCGCGTTCTACCCGCCCGATTACCCCCCGCTCTGCCAGACCAACCTCGACGACGCCTGCTGCTCGCAGGAAACGGCGTGCGCGGACAACGCAGCGTGCTTCGACCTGATCGACTGCGCGAATGCGTGCCCCACGCCGCGCCAGGATAGCTGCGTGAACGCATGCGCAAACGGTGACGCGGGAGTCGCAGCGGAGTTCACCGCGCTGCAGAGTTGCTCGAGCGCGGCCACCCCCGCCGAGGGCGTCCCCGCAGGGGCCTGCGACTGGCCAAACTGAACGACCTCGCGGGATCCTCGTGCGAGTCCCGAAGAGGGGCCTCGGAGGCAGAGGACGAGGGGTGCGCGTCCGCTGGAATGACGAGAGACGCGTTGATCAACGCGAGAGCGTCGCTCGACGTGACGAGAGCCTCGCACGATGTGACGAGAGAGGCGCGAGAATCGATGTTTTGCTCTCTCGCGGTGACGATTGCCGACCTCGGCCTAGCGATGGACGCCGACGGGACTTCGACGGCGGCGATCAGAGCGACGACAGGGGCTCTCGACAATCCGAGAGCGGCTCTTGCCGCTCGTCGCGCGTAACTCACGAGAACTACTGAGGCGCGAGGCAGGTCGAGCGGCTCGGTCGAAGTGATGGGAGGCGCTGCGCATAGAGCGAGAGAGGCTCTCGGCGCCATTCGAGAGGCTCTCGGCTCGACTCCGGATGCTCCGCGAAGAGCTCGGGAGGCCGTCGAAGTGTTTCGGGAGGAGCCCAACGACTCCTGCGCGCGTTTTCAGAATCGAACGCGCGCCGCGAACACACTCGCGACGCCCGGCCCCATGTAGCCCCCACCCGTCACGTAGAGGAAGTCTCCGGCGAGCGTCATGGCCATGTCGGTTCGACCCTCGGGGAGCGAGGTCTGCGAAGTCCATGCTCCCAGGTGCCCTGCGGCGCCAACTTGCGCGCTGAGAGTGCCGGTGATGCCCGGTCCGAAAAGCGACGTCTTGCCGCCGACGACGAAGACCCAATCGTCCACGGCAGCCGCCGTGCCGTAGGTGACGGGGGTCGGCAGCGACGTGGTGGTGAACGGCGTGCTCACCATGCCACTCGACGCGATGGGCGCCCCTTCCACCGTCAGCACCGTGGGATTGCCCGCGTCCGTGCTCAGGTAGCCCCCTATCGCGTACACATACGAGCCGGTGAAGGCGTACTCTGGACGACCGAGAAAACCAGGGAGCCAGTCGTCCTCCGACCAGGTGCCGAACGATGGCGCGGTCGGGGCGCGGAGGGCGGCGGTAAGCGATAATGTGGAGTCCATCGCGTAGAGCGTCGCGCTCGTATCGGACGCGACCCACGCGCTCGAGTAGAAGGCGTCCTGCCCATTGGGCAACGGCCCGAGAGAGGTCCACGCTCCGAGCACGCCGGCGGACGAGAGCGTGGCAGAGAAGACCTGCCCCTGTTTGGTCATGTCGTCGTAAATGCCGTCGACCAGGTAGATCGTATCTCCGCTTGCGGCCGCTGTGCATCCGCTCACCGGGCTCGGCGTCGTCCCCGCCTGCGACCACGCTCCGAGTGATCCGTCGGCGTGAAGCGCGGCGACATGCACGGCGTCGATGTCGACGAACGAGCTTCCGCCATCCGGCTCGTAGTTGCCGCCGATGACCACGAGGTAGCCTGCCGCCGCGACCGAGCAGTGATTGGCGCGCGGCAGCGGCAGCGGGGTGAGCGTTTGCCATGGGCCGAGCGATCCGTTGGCATGTCCCAAGGCCGCGGCGTCGGCGTCTGCCTGGGCCTCGCCGGCTGAGTGAGCATCGGTGGACGTGTGAGCGTCCGAAGCGTCGCGTGCGCCGGATGCCCCGGTGTCGTGCGACGCATGCCCGGCATCTGTCGGAGACGTGCTGCCCGAGCTCGACGAGCACGCGGGGACCATCGCCAAAGCAGCCACGACCGACGCCCGGAGTCGACTCTTCATGATGATCGCTACGTTACGCCACGGCGCGAGGCTCGCGGTCTCGAATGAGCCGCAGCGGGGTAAGCCGCGTCGGGGGGGCTTCGATGCTCGGGTGCGCGATGCGTATCTCCGAGGGGGCTTTCACCGTCGCCGGCTCGTTCCCGGTGAGCTGCTTCAATCCGTAGAAGCCGTTCATCGCGAGCGAGAGCATGCGCCCACCGGGGCTCAGCTGGCCAAGACCGCGGCTCACGCGATCGAGCACCGACCTCGGCGAGAACGCGCGATGCCACAGAGCGCGATGGGCCGACAGGAGCGCCTCGGGGCTCATCGACCGAGGCTGAAACGCGACCCCGTATCCGTTGTAGTGGGGCCAGTCGCGATCCTCGAGCACGCGCCCTTCGCGACGCCGCTCGTCGTAGAGCGGTGTCCCTCGGAACGGGGTAAGAATGCTGAGGAACGGCACGTCGACGCCAACCGCGTTCAGCCTATCGGCGGTGCGCACGATCCCTTCGGGGGTCTGATCGTCGAAGCCGGAGATGAAGCCCGCCATGACGCAGATGCCTCGGTCGTGGAGGCGCGCGATGGCCTCGGCATATTCCCCCGCGCGGTTCTGGCGTTTGCCGACGCTGCGCAGGTCCGGGTCGTCGAGACTCTCGATGCCGAGAAAAATCCCTGCGCACCCTGAGCGCTCCATGAGATCGAGCAGCTCGGCGTCCTTGACGATGTCGATCGACGCCTGCGTGAGCCACCACTTGTCGAGCCCCGCGAGCTCGCGCAGCAGATCCTTCGCCCATCGGCGCGAGACGAGCAGGTTGTCATCCCAGAACCAGACGACTTTGTCTTGCCACGGGAGCGTGAACGGGCTCGCGACGATGTCGCGAATCACGTCGTCGACCGGCCGCGTGCGAAAACCAGGGTTCAAGTCGGGGACGCTGCAGAAGCTGCACGTGAATGGGCAGCCGCGGGTCGCCTGGAGCACGCGAGGGACGACGAAGCGCTTCTCGAGGAGGTCGTAGCGGGGTGTTGGCAGCCCGACGAGAGGGCGCGCCTCGCCATGGTAGACGCGCTGAACCGCGCCGCGTTCGAGGTCCTTCAATATCTCGCCCCACACCGACTCGGCCTCGCCCGTCACGACGACATCGACGTGCTCGAGCGCCTCCTCCACCCAGTACGAGACGTGAGGTCCCCCCGCGACCACCTTGACGCCGAGCGCACGGTACCGATCGCAAAGATCGTACGCATGCCGAGCGAATCCCGAGAAGAACGAGATGGCGACCACGTCCGGGAGGTCATCGACAGGGACCTCGCGCACCTGCTCGTGGAAGAGCTCCACGTCATGCTCGCGAGGAGTGAGAGCCGCGAGGTGCATCCCGGTGACCGGAGGGACGAAGTGGAAGTGATGGCCGCGCCGGTACCGAGGGACGTAGCTCACGATGATGCGAATCTTCATGGATGCCCTGCCTTTCGCCGACTGGAACGCGCGCAAGCAGAAGCGATTCCGTCGGTATGACCGAGCGGGCGAAGCGAGGGGGCGAACGGTCGAAAGAGGAGGGCGAACAAAAACCCCTGTAACCCCGGTACCCAACGACGGCGCCCCAAGCGCAGTTCCCGAAGGGCCAGCATCAAGCGAGGCGGGCGGGCCCCGCACAGGCCACGCTGAAGGCGAAAGGAGCCACCCCTCCTGGCCCGTGCGAGGCCCGGCCGCCGAGCGCGCTATCGTATGGGGGCTCAAGATGAGCTAGTCTGGCGCCGGACGAAGGAAGCCGGAGTCATGCGAGGCGAGAGCGGTACGGAGGCTTGGAAGGGGCTCGCACCGGGTGACCTCGTCGCCGGCAAGTACCGGGTTACGCGCATCCTGGGCGACGGGGGCATGGGAATCGTGGCAGAGGCCGTCCACGAGAAGGACAAGCACCGGGTTGCAATCAAAGTGCTCCGCCCAAATGGCGAGGCCGCCGCCGAAGCGGCCGCGCGATTCCTGTTCGAGGCCAAGGCCGCCGCGCAGATGAAGAGCGTCCACGTGGCCCAGGTCCTGGAGGTGTCGTCGCTCGAGAACGGGGCCCCCTACTTCGTGATGGAGTACCTGGAGGGACATCACCTCGCGGCCGCCATCCAGAAATCCGGAGCGCTCCCCGTCGCTACGGCCGTGGACTACCTCCTCCAGACGTGCGAGGCGCTCGCAGAAGCGCATAGCGCGGGCATCGTCCACGGGGACCTCAAGCCCTCGAATCTCTTCCTGACGCAGACGGCCGAGGGAAAAACCCTCGTGAAGCTGCTAGATTTCGGCATCTCGAAGGACCCGGCACGCGCCGGCAAGCCGGAGAGCCCCGACGTCAAGAGGGCTACGCCGAAGAGCGTGGTGGGGTCCGCGCTTTACATGGCCCCCGAACAGCTGAACGCGACGCGACGGGTCGACCACCGGACCGACATCTGGTCGCTCGGGATCGTCATGCACGAGATTCTGACGAGCCACATGCCGTTCGTCGGCAAGACCGTAGCTGAGGTCTCCGCCGCCGTGGCCAAAGACTCCCCTATTCCGATTCGTATGCAGCGCGCGGCGGTGCCGGCCGCGGTCGAAACGGTGATTTTGCAGTGCCTCGAGAAGGAGCCGGAGCATCGGTTTCAGAACGTGGGAGACCTCGCAAACGCGCTCCTGCCCTTCGGTCCGAGCGACACGGCGCAGCTGGTCGCGCACATCACGAGCGCCCTCGCCCGCGCGACGAACGTGACCGCGGCCCCGCCGCCGCTCGAGGTCGCGCGCATATCGTTCCCCGCGATCATGGTGCAGAAGGCGCCGCGCGTCCCGCTGGTCGCGGCCCCCGTGGAAGCGTCCTCCGGGTGGTTCGAGACGACGACGCCAGGCATCTCCCCGTCTGTCGTGAGCGCCGCGCTCGCTCCCCCTTCGACCGTCGTCACGGTGGCACCGCCGAAGCCCGCGTCGTCCGGCGCCGAGACCTCGCCCCCTCCTGCCGCCGCGGTGACTGCACCTCCGCCGGCGACCGCCGTCACCGCGCCGCCGCCACCGGTTGTGCCCCCCCCGTCCGCGAGGGCACAGGCCGCCGCGGTCGCGTCGTCCGAGCCGGAGCGACCCAACGGCGGATGGACCGAGACCACGATGCCGGGCGTCCCCCCCCCCCGATCGCGATCGCTTCCGGCAAGCATGCCGAAGCTCGGGCGAGCGTCCTCTCCTCGGCTCGACGCAGTGGGCGACGTCCCGACTGCCGCCGGGTCGGCACCCGAGATCGTCGCATCCGAGCAAGCTCCAGAGGCCACCGATGTCGCGGCGGACACGGCGGGCTCGCCGATTGCGGAGCTTGTATTGGGGCCCGCGATCGTCGCGGAGGCGCCAGCACCCAAGAGCGAGAGTGGTGCCGTCTCCCCCCCTCCCTCGTCCGGTATCGCCGAGGCGGCGGGCGCGCTAGCTCCGGTGCACGTCTCGACCCAAGCTTCGCGGGAAGTGTCGGTCGTCGAGCCGAGCACTGTCCCCATCGAACGCCTCGTCGAAGGTGCGGCCGCATCCTCGTCCGCACCGAAGCGCGCGGCTCTCGTGGGGATCGCTCTCCTTGTTGCGCTCGCCGCGGGCGGCGTGCTCCGGGCGTTGACCGGGGGGGGCAAGACCAGCGGCACGACGCAGTCCACCGCGCAGTCTGCGCAGGCGGGGAACGACCACCCACAGGACCCGACGGTCGCAACGGGCGCTCCCTCCACGCAAGCGACCCCGGAGATGATCGCCTCCCCCGCCATCCGACGCCCTGACACGCCGGCTGTCGCCCCCGTCGCGGAGGGAGCCTCGGCCCCCGAGCCGCCCAAGGAAGCGCCTGGCGCCGGAGGGCCGACCACCGCGCACGTGACGACACCTGCAGTCGGCGCGAAGCCCCGTCCTGTCGCGCCCGGCGCAGCCGCCACACCCGCGCCGAGCGGAACGGCTGCCTTCGGCGTGTCGCGCGAGTAGCCGCGGCCATCGTCGCGCGCGTAACCGAAAGGACACATCGCCATGGATTACAGATCGCTAGGAACGAGTGGGCTCAAAGTTCCCGTGTTGTGCCTTGGCGCGATGACCTTCGGCGAGGCCGACGACAAGTCGTTCATGCACAAGGTCGGCTGCGACGAGAAGACGTCGTTCGCGATCATGAGCCGCGCGCTCGAGCGTGGCGTCGGCTTCATCGACACGGCCGACGTGTACGGTCAGGACGGCCTCTCCGAGCGCATCGTGGGCGCCTGGATGGCGGAGACGAAGAAGCGCGACAACGTGATCCTCGCCACCAAGTTCCGCTTCCGCATTGGGGATGGACCGAATGCGTCGGGTGGCTCGCGTTACAAGATCGTCCGCGCCGTCGAAGAGAGCCTGCGCCGCCTCAAGACGGACCGCATCGATCTCTACCAGATTCACATGCAGGACATCGACACCCCGGAGGAAGAGACCCTTCGTGCGCTCGATGACCTCGTGAAATCGGGCAAGGTGCTCTACCTCGGCGCGAGCAACTACACGGCGTACCGCCTGACCGACAGCCAGTGGATCTCGAAGACGGAGCACCTCCATCGCTTCGTAGCGCTGCAGATGCAGTACAGCCTGCTCGTACGCGACCTCGAGCGAGAGCACGTCCCGCTCTGCAGGCAGTTCGGCCTCGGGATCCTCCCCTGGTCGCCGCTCGCCGCCGGATTCCTGTCGGGCAAGTACAGCAAGGACCAGCCGCCCCCTCCCGGAGTGCGTCTCGAGAAGTGGAAGGAGCGCCTGGCCGACTTCGGCGGCGAACGCGGCTGGCGCACCCTCGACGCGGTGCAGATGCTCGCGAAAGAGAAAGAGACGACCCCCGCGGCGGTCTCTCTCGCGTGGCTCCTCGCGAAGCCCGCCGTAACGTCGGTCATCTTCGGCGCGCGCTCCGTCGCCCAGCTGGAGGACAACCTGAAGGCGGTCGATGTGAAGCTCACGGCGGAGCAAGTGGGCAGCCTCGACGTGGCGAGCGCCTTCGACCTCGGCTACCCCTACGCGTTCATCGCGAACATCCAGAAGCGCTGGTAGCAGACGGCCCCCTGGGGGCTCCAGACCCCTGCGCGTCCGCTCCCCCCTTTGACGGCAAGCTCCACCGGTCCTACGTTCACTTCGCGGGGAACCATTCCTCTCACCCCCGCTGCCATCGGAGAATCGACTGAGATGCACGTCCCCCCTCGGGTGATCCGGCCTCAAAGCCTCGCTCAAACCACATGGATTGCCTCTGCAGAGCTGCCGACGAAGGTCGGGCCGCTCCAGATGCATGTGTTCCGCTCCGAAGGGAGCAACCTCGGCCCTTCCAGCGTCGTTGAACACGTAGCGCTGGTGGCGGGGAACGTCGCCGACCGCGAGGACGTTCCAGTCAGGGTGCACTCCGAGTGCATCACGAGCGAAGTGTTTGGCTCGCTCAAGTGCGACTGTCGCGACCAGCTCGAATGGGCCCAGGCGGAGATCGCGCGGCGGGGCACCGGAGCCGTCCTCTACCTACGGCAGGAGGGGCGCGGCATCGGCCTCGGTAACAAGATCCGCGCGTACGAGCTTCAAGCGCAAGGGATGGACACGGTCGACGCCAACCGCGGCCTCGGGCTGCCGGACGACGCGCGGTCGTACGAAGCCGCGCGCGACATGCTGAAGCATCTGCGCGTTCGCAGCGTGCAGCTCATGACGAACAACCCTGACAAGATCGAGAAGCTGCGCGAGCTTGGCGTGGTCGTGAGCGGGCGAATCCCGGTCATCGTCCCGTCGAACCCGTACTCGGCGGGGTACCTCGAGGCGAAGCGGGTTCGCATGGCGCACGACCTGCCCGCGCGTCCGAGCACCCCGCACGCGCCGGGCATCGTCGCGGCTGCAGTCGCCGCGGTCGAAGTCCGGCGTTGCGCCAACGGCAGCCACACGTAGGGCCCCATAGTCGCCGTAACCGCGCGCTGATGTCGCGCTTCCGCGCTCCCTTGTGTCGTCCGTTCGGTCTGTTATACGGCCCAGCTCGGAGCCGTATACCATGCGCCATTTCCTGACGACTCTCGACTGGTCACGCGCTGAGCTCGAAGCGCTGATCGAAGAGGCGCGCCGCCTCAAGTCGAGCCCGCTGAGCGACAGCCTGAAGGGGAAGACGATCGCCCTCGTCTTCATGAACCCGTCGCTTCGGACGCGCACGTCGTTCGAGGTAGGCATCTGGCAGCTCGGCGGTCACGCGGTCGTGCTCGAGCCGGGCAAAGGGGCATGGCCGATCGAGTTCACGCCGAACACCGTCATGGACGGCGACGCCGAGGAGCATGTCGCCGAAGTCGCGCGCGTCCTCTCGCGCTACTGCGACCTCATCGGCGTCCGCGCGTTCCCGAAGTTCCAGAGCTGGGAGAACGACCGGCAGGATCTCGTCATCAAGAGCTTCGCGCAGCATTCCACGGTGCCGGTCATCAACATGGAGACCATCACCCATCCGTGCCAGGAGCTGGCGCTGATGCTGACGATGAAGGAGCGGCTCAAGACCACGGACGGAAAGAAGTTCGTCCTCACGTGGACCTACCACCCGAAGCCGCTCAACACGGCCGTCGCCAACTCGGGGCTGATCATCGCGGCCAAGCTCGGCTTCGACGTGACGCTGCTCTGCCCGACACCGGAGTACGTGCTCGACGAGCGCTACATGAGCGCGGCGCGTGGCATGGTCGCGGAGAACGGCCGAACGCTGACGGTCACGCATGACATCGACCAGGCCTACGAAGGCGCCGACGTCGTCTACGCGAAGAGCTGGGGCGCGCTCCCGTATTTCGGCAAGTGGGAGCCCGAGAAGCCGATTCGCGACGCGCACCGTCACTTCATCGTCGACGCGCCGAAGATGGCGAAGACGAACCACGCGATGTTCAGCCACTGCCTGCCGCTCCGCCGCAACATCAAGGCGACCGACGAGGTGATGGATTCCCCGGCGTCGGCGGTCATCGACGAGGCCGAGAACCGCCTCCACGTGCAGAAGGCCGTCATGAAGCACCTGCTCGGCGCCCGCTAAACGGCCCCCGAACCCTTCTTACTCGCCCGCTCAGGAAAGACCCTCCCGATGCCCCAACCCGACGTCGTCCTCGCCTTCTCCGGTGGCCTCGATACGAGCTTCTGCGTCCCGTATCTGCGCGAGAAGGGGCACCAGGTCATCACCCTCTTCGTCAACACAGGGGGCGTCGACAAGGAGGAGGTGGAGTACATCGAGGCGCGCGCCGCGGAGCTCGGCGCGAAGGAGCACCTGACCGTCGATGGCTCGGCCCAGGTGTGGGACGACGTCGTCGTGCCGCTCGTGATGGGAGGAGAGCTTTACCAGGGGCAGTACCCGCTGCTCGTGTCGGACCGCTACGTCATCGTCGAGAAGGCGCTCGAGGCCGCTCGCGCCCGCGGCATCCGGACGTTTGCGCACGGCTGCACCGGAATGGGCAACGATCAGGTGCGCTTCGACCTCACGGTGCGCGCTCTCGGCGACTTCGACATCATCGCCCCCATCCGCGACATCCAGAGCGAGCACAAGGCAGTGCGCGCCTACGAGCAGGACTACCTCCTCGAGCGCGGTCACGCCGTGCGACTCAAGACCTCGAAGTACAGCATCAACGAGAACCTGCTCGGAGTGACGATGTCGGGCTCCGAGATCGACGAGTGGCAGGCGCCGGGGCCCGAGACGTACCGACTGACGAACAAGCCGGGGACGTGGCCGCACGAGAGCTTGCGCACGCGACTCCAGTTCGAGCGCGGCGTGCTCGTGTCGATCGACGGCGAGCGCGCCGCCGGGGCCGCGATGCTCGCGCGCCTGAATCGCATGTTCGGGGCCTACGGCGTCGGGCGCTCTCTCTACACGGGCGACACGTCCATCGGCCTCAAGGGGCGCATCGTCTTCGAAGCACCGGGCATACTCGCGCTCATGACAGCGCACCGCGCGCTCGAGGAGGCGATCCTGACGTCGTCGCAGAACTCGTTCAAGCCGCACGCGGCGAAGAAGTGGGTGGAGCTCGTCTACAAGGGGTTCTTTCATGAGCCCTTGAAGCGTGACCTCGAGCGCTTCCTCACGAGCTCGCAGGAGTTCGTGACGGGCACGGTGACGCTCGAGACGTCGGGGGGCTCGGTGTCGGCGGTCGCCGTCGAGAGCTCCCACATCCTCCGCGCCAAAGGGGCGGTGTACGCGCAGTCCGCCGACTGGGGCGCGCGCGAGGCCGAGGGGTTCATCAAGCTGCTCGGGCAGAGCAGCACGCTGTCCGCGCGGGTCAACCCGGTCCGGCCGGTCTAGGTCCACGCCGAGCCGTGAACGACGATTTCCTCGCGCCTACGCTCGCGCACCTCGAGTGGCTCGTCGCCGCGCCGACCGAGAACCCGCCGAAGCGCATCGACGAGAGCGGCATCCTCGATCGCATCACACGCGAGCTTGGAGCAGGCTTCGAGGTCGATTTCGTCGACCTGGGGGACGGGTCGTTCAACCTGTTCGCGCGTCGCGGCGCGCCGCGCATCCTGTGGAACTTCCACCTCGACACGGTACCGGCCGCGCCCGATTGGGACGGCAGCCCGTTCGCCCTGCGCGTGGAGGTGGATCGCGCGCGCGCCGTGGGACTCGGGGCGTGTGACATCAAGGGGGCCGTCGCGGCCATGCTGACGGCCGTGCAGAGGACGAAGGGGGACGTCGCGCTGCTCTTCTCGACCGACGAAGAGGCGGGAAAAGGGCGCTGCATCGCCGCGTTCCTCGAGCGCGGGCTGTCGTTCGACGGAGTGGTGGTGGCCGAGCCGACGAAGGGGCACGCCGTGCTCGCGCACCGAGGGATCGGAACGGCATCGGGACGCTTTCGCGGAGAGGCCGGTCACGCTTCGCGCGCCGACGCGCTCTCGGCGAGCGCCACGCACGAAGCGATTCGCTGGGGAGCCGCCGCGCTCGCGCACGCGGAGGCGTCGATGACGAAGCCTTCCGAATCGAGCAACGCGGCGCTCAGCGGGCTTCGCTTCAATCTTGGTCGCATCGAGGGGGGCGAGAAGCCCAACGTCGTGGCCGCAGAAGCGCGCGTCCGGTTCGGCGTGCGCCCCCCTCCCGGTGTCCTCCCGCAGGAGGCCGTCGCTCAGTTTCAGTCGCTCGCGCCGCGCGCCGAGCGCGTCGACTGGGAGCCCGGGTTCTTCGGCTCCGCGCTCCCCGCTGGAAGCGCCGACACCGCCGACCTCCTCCGCGCGTCCGGCGAAGCTCTGGCGGCTCGGCTTGGCCTGCCGCTCGGTCCGGCCGTCGACTTCTGGACAGAGGCCGCGCTTTTCTCGGCCCGCGGCTACGCGGCCATCGTCTACGGTCCCGGCGACATCGCGCAGGCCCATACGCAGAACGAGTGGGTCGCGCTCACCGAGCTCGCCCGCGCGGCCGCCACATACCACAAGCTCCTCGCCCACCCCCACTGAAGCACCGAGGCTAAAAGCACGCGATGCAGAGCACGCAGGACATCATCGTCAAGCTCCTGACCAACATCGGCAGCAGGAAGGAGGTCGAGCAGTACCTCCGTCACTACGCCGGCGTCGACGCGCAGAAGCTCGCGGTCGTGAAGGTCAGCGGTAGCATCCTCGAAGGGTCGCTCGACAGCCTCGCGTCGTCTCTCTCGTTCCTGCAGCGCGTCGGCCTCCACCCGATCCTCGTGCACGGCGCCGGTCCGCAGCTCACGCGCGCCGTCGAAGAGGCGGGGCTCAAGACGGAGCGCATCGACGGTCTCCGCGTGACCACCCCCGAGGTCCTGGAGATCGCGCGTCGCGTGTTCCAGCGAGAGAACCTCGCGCTCGCCGATGCGCTCGAAGGCTACGGCACTCGTGCCCGCCCGATCTCGTCAGGGGTCTTCCAGGCGCGCCGTGCTGCCGACACCCGGCTCGGCCTCGTCGGCGAGGTGATCGGCGTCAACCAGGCGGCCATCACGTCGAGCATCGCGATGGGCCACTTGCCGATCCTCGCGCCGCTCGGCGAGACGCCCGAGGGGCAGATTCTGAACATCAACGCCGACGTCGCGACGCGCGAGCTGGCGCTTGCGGTGCAGTCGCACAAGATCATTTTCCTGACGGACACCGGCGGGCTGCTCGACAAGGATGGGCAGATCATATCGGCCGTGAGCCTCGACGAGGACTTCGACGACCTGATGCAGAAGTCGTGGATTCACTCGGGGATGCGGCTCAAGCTCGAGCAAATCAGCGCGCTCCTGCGAAAGCTTCCGCGCTCGTCGTCCGTGTCGATCACCTCCCCCGATCATCTCGCGAAGGAGCTCTTCACCCACCGCGGCGCCGGAACGCTCGTGCGGGTAGGTGAACGCATCGATCGCTACGAGGACTTCGAGGCGATCGACGCGCCACGCCTGCGCGATCTGCTCGAGCTGTGCTTCGGACGCGAGCTCGACGCGCGCTACTTCACGACCAAGAAGCCATACGCCATCTATCTGGCCGATTCGTATCGGGCGACGGCCGTCTTCACGCGTGAAGACCCGATGCCGTACCTCGACAAGTTCGCGGTGACGACCGAGGCGCAAGGCGAAGGGATCGGCGGCTCCGTCTGGAAGCGCGTACGTCGCGACATTCCCAAGTTCTTCTGGCGATCGCGCGCGAGCAACCCGGTCAACGACTGGTACGCCGACAAGGCTGATGGCTCTTACAAGACGGACGCGTGGTCGGTGTACTGGTGCGGCACGCGGAGCTTCCCAGAGATCCAGGCGTGCATCGAGCGGGCGCTCGCGATGCCGGCGACGCTGCGCGATCGAACCCCGAGCGAGGCGCCAAGTGCGTGATCTCCGGCTGGGCGTCGTCGGGGCGCGAGGCTTCACGGGGCGTGAGCTCCTGCGTCTCCTGTCGCGTCACACGCGTTTCGAGGTGGCCTTCGTCACGTCGCGCGAGCTCGCCGGTCAGCCGGTGCGGGGTGAAGCCCCCGCATCCGACTCTGCTCTCGCGTTCGAAGACCTGAGCGCCGAGGCCTGCGCCGCACGCGAGGTCGACGCCTACGTCCTCGCGCTCCCGAACGGGGCGAGCGCGCCGTACGTCGCCGCGATCGACGCCGCGCGACCGAACGCGCTCATCGTCGATCTTTCCTCCGACCGTCGCTTCGACGACGCATGGGTCTATGGTCAACCCGAGCGACGACGCGCGACGATCGCGGGCGCGCGACGCATCGCTAACCCTGGCTGCTACGCCACCGCGTTTCAGCTCGCAGCCGAACCGCTGCTCCCGTTCGTCTCGGGTCCGGTGCACGGCTTCGGCGTCTCCGGGTACAGCGGCGCCGGGACGACTCCCTCGCCGAGGAACGACCCGGCCCAGCTCGCCGACTCCGTGCTCCCCTACGCTCTCGTCGACCACGCACACGAACGCGAGGTCGCTCATCAGATCGGACACGACGTTTGCTTCCTCCCGCACGTCGCGCCGTTCTTTCGCGGCCTGACCGTGACCGTCTCCGCAAAGCTCAGAGAGCCCCGCACGAAGGACGAGCTGGTCCGCGCGATGACCCTTCGCTACAACGGCGAGCGCTTGGTCCGCGTTATCGACGACATCCCGACCGCCCGCACTGCGCGTGATCGCCACGAGGTCCTCATTGGAGGGCTCGCGGTGTCCAAAGATGGATCCCACGTGGCCGTGGTCACGGCCCTCGACAACCTGCTTGCGGGGGCAGCCACGACGGCCGTCCGCAACTTGAACCTCGCCATGCAGCTCCCGGAGCTCGAAGGGGTCGCCCCATGGCTGGACTAGTCTGGGCGGAAGCGGGGCACGCGACCGACGCCGCGTTGCAGGAGTTCCTCGCGGGGGATGACGTGGTGCTCGATCGCGAGCTCTTCCTCTTCGACGTCCGCGCGACGAAAGCACACGCGCGGGGGCTCGGCCGGATCGGTCTGCTCACGGAGGCCGAGGTGGTCGCGATGAGCGCCGAGCTCGATGCGCTCGCCGGTGAGTTTCGCGCCGGGACGTTCGTGCTGGACGCGCGCTACGAAGACGGTCACTCGGCCATCGAGGCGTACCTGACGGACAAGCTCGGGGAGACGGGCAAACGGGTCCATACCGGACGGAGCCGGAACGATCAGGTCCAGGTTGCGCTTCGCCTCTACCTGCAAGACAGGCTGCTCCAGATCGCGCGGACCTGTGCCGCCATCGCCGAGGCGATGCTCGGACGTGCAGAGCGCGACGGCGCGACGCCGATGCCGGGGTACACGCACCTGCAGCGGGCTGTTCCGTCGAACGTCGGCCTCTGGATGGGGGCGTTCGCCGAAGCCTTCGTCGACAACGCGACGTTCGCCTGGAGCACGCGCGGGTGGCTCGCGACCTGCCCGCTCGGGACGAGCGCGGGCTACGGGGTGAACCTCCCGCTGGATCGAGTCGGCGTCGCGCGCGAGCTCGATCTGCCGCGGGTGCAGTGGAACCCGATGTACGTGCAGAATAGCCGGGGCAAATTCGAGCTCGCTGCGCTCGGAGCCCTCGCCCAGGCGCTCCTCGACGTGCGGCGCTTCGCCTGGGACCTCAGCCTCTTCACGAGCGCCGAGTTTGCGTTCGTCTCGCTGCCGGCCGCGTACATCACTGGCTCGTCGCTCATGCCGAACAAGAAGAACCCCGACGTCGTCGAGCTGCTGCGAGCAGCGGCGGCTTCCGTCATCGGCGCGCAGACCGAAGTCGCGAGCGCGCTATCTCTCCCGAGCGGCTACCACCGCGATCTGCAGGTCACGAAGGCACCCTTGCTCAGAGCGATGCGCCAGGGGACCGGCGCGCTCTCGCTGGTTGCGCGGCTCGTGAACGACTTGACCTTCAAGAGCGAGCAGATGCGGCACGCCATCACCGGTGAGATGTTCGCGACCGACCGGGCGACCGACATGGCGAAGGCCGGGACACCGTTCCGAGACGCATACCGGAGCGTCGCGAGCGACTTGAGCGCACCGGGTGCGCGCGACATCGAGGCGAGTCTCGCCGCGCGCGTGTCACCGGGCGCGACGGCGGATCTTCGACTCGACGAAATGCGCGCGCGGCTCGTTGCCGTGCACGCCGTGATCGATACCCAGGCTAAACCCGAGGAGCCTCATGCCGAAGCGGGATGATCTGCATCGCATCGTGATCGTGGGCGCGGGACCCATCGTCATCGGTCAGGCGTGCGAGTTCGACTATTCGGGCACACAGGGGACGAAGGCACTCGTCGAGGAAGGCTACGAGGTCATCCTCGTGAACTCGAACCCGGCCACGATCATGACGGACCCCGAGCTGGCGACGCGTACGTACGTCGAGCCGCTCGAGCCACGAACGCTCACCGCCATCCTCGAGCGGGAGCGCCCGTCAGCGATCCTCCCGACGCTTGGCGGACAGACCGCGCTGAACCTCGCCCTCGAGCTTCACCGCGACGGCACGCTCGCGCGGCTCGGCATCGAGATGATCGGCGCCTCGCCTCTCGCGATCGCGAAGGCCGAGGACCGCGCGCTCTTCAAGGACGTGGTCACCAAGGTTGGCCTCGAGAGCCCGCGATCAGAGATCGCCCACACCGTCGAGGAAGCACGCGACATCGTCCGTCGCATCGGTTTCCCTGCCATTCTTCGCCCGTCTTTCACGCTCGCGGGCTCGGGCGGCGGCATCGCGTACGAGCCGAGCGAGCTCGAGCCGAAAGTCGCCTGGGCGCTCGCACAATCCCCCGTCCACGAGGTGCTCATCGAAGAGAGCCTCCTCGGCTGGAAGGAGTTCGAGCTCGAGGTCATGCGCGATCGGAACGACAATTTCATCGTCGTCTGTACGATCGAGAACATCGACCCGATGGGGGTGCACACGGGGGACTCGATCACCGTCGCGCCTGCGATGACCTTGACCGATCGCGAGTACCAACGCCTCCGTGACGGCGCGCGCGCCATCATGGCGGAGATCGGCGTCGAGACAGGCGGTGCGAACGTGCAGTTCGCGGTTTCACCGCGCGACGGTCGCGTACGTGTCATCGAGATGAACCCGCGCGTATCGCGGTCGAGTGCGCTGGCGTCGAAGGCAACCGGGTATCCGATCGCGAAGATCGCCGCCAAGCTCGCCGTCGGGTACACGCTCGACGAGCTCAGGAACGACATCACCTCGCCGCGCTGTGCAGTCGACGGGGCAACCGGAGCGCCACTCCATCACGTGAAGGCGGGGGGTGGGACGAGCGCGGCGTTCGAGCCGACCATCGACTACGTCGTCGTGAAGTGGCCCCGCTTTGCGTTCGAGAAATTCCCCGGTGCAGACGAGACCCTCGGCCCGCAGATGAAGAGCGTCGGCGAGGTGATGAGCATCGGGGGGACGTTCTGCGAGGCGCTCCAGAAGGCGGCGCGATCGCTCGAAACGGGTCGCGACGGGCTCGTGTCGCTTCTCGGACGCGTCGATTACCGGCTCCTCGCCCGCCCCAAGCAGGCTCGTGACCTCGGCATGGACCCGCCGAGCCTCGACCGCGCAGACGCGCTCCCACCCGCATCCGACGCGGAGGTCGTACTCGCGGTGCGAACCATGGTGGGAAAGCCGCTTGCGGACCGCCTGTTCTACGTTGCCGACGCCATGCGCATCGGCGTCTCGGATTCCGAGATCAACGATCTCACCTCGATTGACCCGTGGTTCCTCGGCCAGATCCGGCGCCTCGTCCTCACCGAGCAGTCGCTCGCGGCCGCAGGCTCGCGCGCGCTCGGCGACGGTCATTCGCTCGCGAACGCCAAGAAGCTCGGGTTCTCCGACGCGCAAATCGGCGCCCTCGTGAAGTGCGCCACCGGCGACGTCCGCGCGCAGCGATCGAACCTCGGGATCGCGCCTGCGTACGCGCGCGTCGACACGTGCGCCGCAGAGTTCGTCGCGCACACCCCGTACCTTTACGCGACATACGGCGGGACGGACGAATCGGCCCCGACGACGCGACGCAAGGTCATGATCCTCGGCGGAGGGCCCAACCGGATCGGTCAGGGGATCGAGTTCGATTACTGCTGCGTACACGCGGCGCAGGCGCTTCGAGGCCTTGGCTTCGAGACCATCATGGTCAACTGCAACCCGGAGACGGTCTCGACCGACTACGACACGGCCGACAAGCTCTACTTCGAGCCGCTGTCGCTCGAGGACGTCCTCGCGATCTGCGAGATCGAAAAGCCGTACGGCGTCGTCGTGCAGTTCGGCGGCCAGACCCCCTTGAAGCTCGCGCTCCCTCTCGCGCAGCGAGGCATCCGACTGCTGGGGACATCGGCCGATGCCATCGATCGCGCGGAGGACCGCGGACGCTTCGACGAGCTCTTGTCCAAGCTCGGGCTTCGAAGACCTCGAAGCGGCACGGCTCGCGGCGCCGACGAGGCGCTTCGTGTCGCCGACCGCATCGGATACCCCGTGCTCGTGAGGCCGAGCTACGTCCTTGGCGGGCGCGCCATGATGATCGCCTACGACCGCGAGGAGCTCGCGAGCTTCGTCCACCTCGCGCTGGAGGCCTCCGGAGACCCGGGCAGCCAGACGATCCTCGTCGACGAGTTCCTAAAGGACGCCATGGAGGTCGACGTCGACGCCGTCGGGGACGGAACGCGCGTGGCCATCGGCGGGGTCCTCCAGCACCTCGAGGAAGCGGGTATTCATTCGGGCGACTCGACGAGCGTCCTGCCGCCGCACTCACTCGATCCGAACCTGCTCTTTGCGATCGAGGAGCAGACCAAGCAGCTCGGGCTCGAGCTCGGGGTAATCGGGCTGATGAACGTGCAGTTCGCGATCAAGGACGACGAGATCTACGTGCTCGAGGTGAACCCGCGCGCGAGCCGAACGGTGCCGTTCGTGTCGAAGGCGACGGGTCGACCGCTCGCTCGCGTGGCCGCGATGGTCATGGCTGGGAAGACCCTCGACGAGCTCGGCTTCGAGGACGTCCCGGCCGCGCGCCATGTCGCCGTCAAAGAGTGCGTCTTCCCCTTCAAGAAGCTCCCCGGAACCGACACCATCCTGGGCCCCGAGATGCGCTCGACGGGGGAGGTCATGGGCATCGCCGACACGTTCGCGCGGGCCTACGAGAAAGCGCTTCTCGCGATTGGCATCAGCCTTACCGAGCCCGCCGACCGCGAGCGCGTGGGCCGTCGCGCATTCATCAGCGTGCGCGATCAAGACAAGCCCGCGGCGTGCCTCATCGCCCGGCGACTCCGCGCAGCTGGCTTCGACATTCTCGCAACCCGGGGCACGGCGGCCCTGATGCGTCGGGCCCGCATCCCGTGCGAGGTCGTCAACAAGGTCAACGAGGGGAGCCCGCACATCGTCGACACGATTCGCGCCCATCAGGTCGATCTCGTCATCAACACGACGGTCGGAGCCCGCGAGGTGAAGGACAGCTACTCGCTTCGCCGGCAAGCCCTGCTCGCGAATGTCCCCTACTTCACGACCATCGCGGTCGCCCTCGCGGGCCTCGCGGCCATCGAGTCGGCGGCGGACGTCATCCGCGTCCGATCGCTGCAGGAGTGGAACGACGACAAGCCCGCGGCCGCCACGCTTGCGACGGCGACGACCGCGCCATCAAAGCATATTTAGAGTCCAGTCGACCGGCGTCGGGCCACAGGCTCCGTCCCTCCGCCACAGCGTGTACTCGCCGTATGCATCGAGCGCATGCCACGCCGGAGGGAGCTTCTCTTCGTGTCCACCGACGAGATAGTTGGCGGCGGCAAGATTGCGCGGCTCCGTGTCGAAGAACACGGGGACCGCGCGATGGAGATACGTGTACCCCCCCGTCCACGCGCGCGCGTTGTCGACGTAGCTGATACCGCAGAGGTCGGGCGCGGCGGCCGCGGCAATCGTCGCGCGGTAGTAGTCCTCGTTGGCGTGCCAGACGACCTGGCTGTCCGTGCCGTAGCCGAGATCGCCGAGTGTCGGCGCCTTGAGCTGCCACGCCATCTGCGCGCCGCAGACAAGACAGAGCGCGTATGTCGGCCGCGACCCTCGACGCAACCCGTCGAATAGTTGCGTGAGCCCCACGGCCGCGAGCGAGAGCCCGAGCGGCACGATCGGCGTGATGAAGCGAAGCTCCTTGTGCGGAATGGCCGAGTGCACCAGCACGAAGACGAGAACGACGAGCACGAGCCCGCGGGCTTTTCGTACGGCTACGCCGAAGCCGAGGAGCATGAGCGAATACGAGAGTCCGATCGACGTGGCCAGGTGCTCGGAGAAGAACGGGAACGGCGACGTCCCCCAGCGCTCCGCTCCCTTGTCGATCACGTTGAACTTCACGTAGACGACGAGCGGCCGGAAGGGGGAGCCCCAGGTCACCCAGTCGACGCCCCCCCCGAGCGAGGCAACGAGGAGAGCGCCGCCGAGGTACGAGAGCGCGTGGGTCCACCGACGGCGCGCACAAAGGAGCACGAAGAAGCCCGCCGCGAGGAGGCCGTTCTGGTAGCGGAACAGCACCGTGCAAGCCATCAAGGCGCCCGCGAACGCAGCGCGGCGTCGAAGCGGCGTCACCTCGAGGAGAAGAGCGGCGAAGACCACGAGCGGCGCGCTCGCAGCCTCCGTCGAGCAACGGCTCCCGAAGATCACGAGCAACGGACACAGCGCGCCGAAGAGCGCCGCGACGAGCTCCGCGCGCTCGCCACCGAGCTTCCTCGCGAGCCGCATGCCTGCCCACACGCCCCCGACCGAGAGCGCTCCCATGATGAGCTTCGCAAGCTGCACGAGCCCGAGGCCGCTCTTGACTCCGAGCGCGGCGGCCGCCTTCCAGACCAGACCTATCATGCCGGGATACACCCAGGAGCGAGCGCCGTCGCGAAACTCCCACGGGATGATCCCCCGGCCAAAGGCGAAGCGGTGCGCCTGCTCGAGCGTCTGGTAGATCTCGTCGGGCCACACGAGCCCCTGGTCCCAGACGGCGGTCCAGACGCGAGTCGCGACGGCGAGCAGAAGCAGCGCGCTCGTGGCGATCGCGATCCCGCGACGGTCGCGGACGAGACGCGCAATCGGATTCCACCGGGGGGACCGAAGGGGGGCTGCGGAGCCGTCCACAGGAGTGGGCAGCGAATCGAACGACGACGCCATGACGGAAAGGGCGAATCCTGGCTCGAGTTCGCCTGGGCGCAAAGAGAATCCTGGCGGATTCGCCGTCGTGGACGGGTCACGTGCGCCGACCGTCTTCAGGTACGCTGCGGTCGTGCGCAGGTTGCCGGCAGCCGCTCCGATCGCCGTGCTCGCGCTGGCGTTCGCCTGCGGCCCACCTCGGGCAGCCCAGTTCGTGGGGGCGGACGGTTCGCGCGACTGGTGGACGATACAGTGTCGTGGGGACGAGGAAGCGTGCTGGAATCAAGCAAAGGCCGCGTGCCAGTCGAGCTTCACGGTTCACGAGCTTCGGGCTCCGAAGGGGCCACCCGAGCACCTCGATCTGCAAGTTCACGACGGCGTTCTGCCGACCGGCACCTCGGTGTCCGGCAAGGTCGTCGTGATGTCTTGCGCCGCGCCCACCGTCGCACCGAAGGAGGTCGCAGGCCCCGAGTGCTTGAGCAGCCCTCCGCGCCCGAACACGTGCGACGACGCGGACGGCGAGACGTTCACCACGGGGCGCAGGTATCTCGCCCGGGCGAGCGGCGAAGGGGGCGAAGCCGCGGCAAATGCGAAGACGGCCGAAACCGCGTTGAACGAGCTTCGGACGATCTCCGACGCGCTCGACGCGGACGTCGCAGCGCTGGCAGCCTCGGTCGCAGCGGTCGACGGCGTCGTGAAGAGCATCACCGACTTTCCTCGAACGTTTCGCATGAAGCCCGCCCGGGTGAAGGCGCTCGTGAAGGGGGCGCTTGCGAACGGGAACGTCGCGGTGCCGGCCGATGTCCGCGCCGAGGCGGTGGATGATTTGAAAGCGCTCCTCGCGAGCGTGAAGGAGACCGGCGACGCACTGACCGCCGCGCCCGCGAAGGCGACGGCGCTCGTCGAGAAGGTCGCGACCGCGCGAGCGAGAGTGCCCGTGCTCACCGATGCCGCGTCGCGTGCTCTCGACGCGACAGTGATCGACCCGCATGTCGCCGCAGCGGACCGCGCGAAGGCAAAGTCGGAGCTCGTGGACCTGCCCGCGCGGAAGACGGAGAGTCTCGGAAAGCTCGACGAAGTTCGAGCGAGAGCCACGGAGATGTCGGAAACGGCAACCCAAGCGCTCGCGCGCCTCCGAGCCACAGTCTCATGATCGACGTCCACGCGTGAGCACGCCCCGAAGCTCGCCCATCGCCCCGTCGGTCCGCGCGACGCGAGCCCGCCTCGCGTGCACTCTCATCACAGTGCTCGCGTGCGGCAATGCAGCGGCGGACCCGGCCCCCGCAGTGAACGTCCGCACCTGGACGCCGAGCACCGACCCGCGCGCCAACCTGATCCTCGAGCCATCGTCGTCGCTTCCGTTCGGAACGTTCGCCACGGCGGCGTGGGCTCACTACGAGAACGACTCGGTCGCACTACGAACCACGAACGCGGGGACGATCGCCTCGCGGCCGCTGCAAGATCAATTCGGTATCGACCTGGTCGCGGTGCTCGGTCTCGGTCGTCGCGCCGAGCTCGGCGTTCGCTTGCCCATGATCCTCGCGGAGCAAGGCTCGACCGAGACGAGCAACGTCGTCGCCACCGGCAGCGTCCCGGCCTCGGCGCTCGGTGACCTCGCGCTCGTGGGCAAAGGGACGTTGCGGGGGAACGAGGACGGGGGGCTCGGCCTGGTGACCCTCGGCGAGCTCTCGCTCCCCACCGGGACGAAGACGAGCTTCATGAGCGACAGCGGCCCCACGCTCACGCTGCGTGTGCTCGCGGACCTCTCCATCCGAAAGGCTTCGCTGCAAGCGAGTCTGGGCTACGCCGTTCGAACGAGTCACGTCGAGTGGCCAGGGACGGGCGCGGGGGCAATCACCTTCGGAGACTCGATTCCGTGGACGCTCGGCGTTTTGCTACGGCCCGGCGTCCTCCACGCGATCGATCCGGATGCACGTCAGTCCTGGGAGATCGCGCTCCACGGATCGCTGCCGGCGGGGCCGGCCGGGCCGTTCGGGTCAGGCGATGGCGGCAACGGCGCGAGTGCCGCAGAGAGCCCGGTCCTCCTCGCTCTCTCGGATCGCATCGGGCTCGGCCACTTTCGAGACGGTTTCGTCCTCGCCGGCATCGACGTCGGGCTCGATCACGCCGTGGGCGTACCCACGGCGCGCGCCATCGTCGGGATCGGCTGGACGGCCACGAACCACGACCGGGACGGCGACGGGATCCCCGACGACGTGGACGAGTGCCCTGGCATCGCGGAGGACCGCGACGGTTTCGAAGACTCGGACGGCTGCCCCGAGGCAGACAACGACGACGACGGGATCGTCGACGCCGAGGACGCTTGCCCCAACGTTCCAGGTGCCCGATCGCTCGATCCACGCCAGAATGGCTGTCCAGCCGATAAGGCGGGGCGCACACACGCGCCCGGAGACCCGCGAAGCCATGAGCCGTAGCGTCCGCAGACCCCGTGTCGTAGCCCGTCTCGTGGCCGGCCTCGCCGCGAGCGTGGCCCTCGGCCTCGGAGGCGGGAACGCGAACGCTGAGCCCGCGCAACCGGTCGCCGAGACCGGCTCGAGCTGGTCCGCGTCGCGCTCGCTCCTGCAGCACTTCGGCGTCGAGGCGGCGCACCGACTGCTGGGCGGCACGGACGTTCGCGACGAGGTTCTCCGCGGGGTCGATCGTGCGGTCGCGGTCGGTACGCCCGAAGGGCTCGCGCTTCTCGTTCACCTGCTCTCGGACGCCCACGGTCCTACCCACTCGGATGCGAGGGTGTTGCTCGCGACGACCCGTGCGCTCGCCCCTTTCGCGACGCAGAGCGCCGTGGCGCATGCGCTGGCCGACGCGGTGCTCAACGGCTCGGGCGTCCACGCTCCGCCCGGTCGAGGCGCGTCGTCGGAGGCCGGGCCTCCCGCGCCCGATCCGGACCGGCGCGCGCGGGTCGAGCTCGCGCGAGCGACCGCTGCCCTCGCGCTCGCAAACGCGGGCGGCGAGCTGGCCACGGATCTCCTCGCATCTGCGGCACGACGTCCGGGGCCGGGCCAGGCCGCGGCGACGCGCGCCCTCTCCGCGATGCCCCCCGTCGCGGGGTCTCTACCCTCCAACCTGACGCCAGCGACCATCCTCCTCTACGCGGCCACAGGCGATCTGCGCGCGAGAGACGCGATCCTCGAAGCCACGCGGTCGCTCGACACCAGCGTCCGCAGCGCGGCTCTTCGCGCGAGCGCGGCCCTCGGCGACGTACGCGCGATCGTGGCGGCGGAGCTGGCTTTGCACGAACCGGATGCTCCGACTCGCGTCGCGGCGACCCGTGTTCTCGTGGAGCTCGGCGCCGCAAGCGCCGCCCACGCGGTGCGGCTCCTCATCGAAGACGACGAGACCGCGGAGCGTGGCATCGAGCTCTCGCTTCGGGTCAGCGGCGACGAGATCATCGGAGCACTCTCGGCGCGGGTGCGCGTGTCTTCCGACCTCGCGCTCCGTCGGGCCGCCATTCAGGGGCTCGGGCGCGCAAACGACGCGAACGCCGTGCGTGTTCTCACTTCGTTCCTCGTCGATCCGGAGCTCGCCGGTGACGCGGCGGAAGCTATCGCCCGTTCGAACGCGCCGACTACGTGGGACGCGATCCTCGAAGCTCTCTCCGCTCACGCGACACGTCGCCTCGGGGCACGCATGGCCGCGCTCCATGGACGCGCCTACGGGGGGACGCCCGATCGAGTGTCGCGTTCGCTTCGCGAGCTCGCTCGCAGCGCGGACGGCGCCGACCGCGCGGCGGGGCTTGCGTCGCGTGTGCTTCTCGGAGAGCAGGCGCCGACGGATGGGCTCGCGGATGCAGACGTGCGTGTTCGACGTGCGGTCGCCATGGCGTGCGAACCGACCGATCCGCAGCTTGCGTCGACGCTCCTCGCTCGCCTCACTACCGAGACGGACTCCGTGACCCGCCTCCTTCTCGCGCGGGGGCTCGAGCTCGCCGATCACACACCCCTTACGACGACGGCTCTCGGCGAGCGCCTGCGGAGCGGGGAGCCCGATGCGCCATTGGCAGCGCTCGCCCTCGCGCGGATCGGCGACCCGCGCGATCACGAGCTCGTCCTTGCGGCGCTCGAATCTCTCGACCCACTCCTGCGAGCACACACGGCGCGCGGCCTCGCGGACTCACCCGAAGCGTGGGCGGTGCCGCTTCTCTCGGAAGCGTACGATGCTGAGGTCGACTCGGGCGTGCGCCGCTCGCTCGTGCTCGCGCTCGCGTCACGTCGCAACGATTCCGCATCGCCCCTCCGCGCTCGCGCGCTCGACCGCGCGACGCGTCTCGATCCCGACCCTGGTGTGCGGGCGATCGCCGAGCGCGCCCTCGCAGGTCTTCCGGCGCCCGAGCTCTTGCGCGAACGAGACGTCGTGTGGCTCCGAATCATGACGGATACCGGTGCGCCGCCCCCTTCACCGGTTGCGGTGGGGGTGCTCGTTCGCGCGGATGGCATCGCGGCCCCGGTGGCGTTCGACGACGACGGATACGCGCTGATCCCTGCCCCGAAGGGCCCCGCGCGACTCCTACTTGCACCACGACTTCGCCCGTACCAGGCTGAGGCGCATGCCGACTGAGTCGAACGAACGGAAGGGGATGACCCAAGGGTCGGAGACGTCCACGGCTTCATTCGAAAGCTCGATTTCTCGCCTCACGGAGATTGTCGAGAAGCTCGAGCAGGGAGAGCTTCCCCTCGAGGACTCGCTCCGGCTGTTCGAGGAAGGCATCAAGCTCTCGAGGATCTCGCAGGAGCGCCTCGACCGCGCGCAGAAGACCGTCGAGGAGCTGCTTCGCGTGGACGATGCGGGGCGCGCGACGACCGCGCCGTTTGCGACGACGGACGACGATCGCTAGCGGGAATCCACCAGGCTACCGCCCGACCGAGCCGCGATACAGCCAGCCTTCGGCGTTCGATCCGTAGGTGACCTTGTACCACCCGTCCTGCGTCGTCCCGAGGTGAACCTTCGTGCCGCGCGGGAGGCGGGCGACCACGCTTCCCGTGCGAGGCGCGTCGCGAACGATCGCGACCTCCCACGCCACCTCGACGTTCGTGTCATCGCCCGTCCCCTTCGCGCCGAGGACGGCAGATGGAGCGGACGGTGTCACGACCGCGGCGGGGACCCCGTCGGCGGGGCCAGAGGGGGTCCTTGCAGGTGACCCGGAGCCGTGATCGGTCGGCGCGAAGAGGACGTTGTACCCGATGGTGTAGCGCGGGTTCTGATGGTCGAGCGCCCCGAGGGATACCCCCTGGAACGCGTTCTTCACGCACGCCGCGAAGCCTTGGGTGTCGGCGATCGTCGACGACTTGCCTACGTCGGCTGCGACGCGATGGCTCGCGAAGTCGAGGTTGAAGACGACCGACAGCTTGCCGCTCGTCGAGGCGTTCGCCGCGGGGCACTGCGAGAGCTTGCGAAGCCGCGGCTGAGCAATCGCGTCGAATCCGGAGAGACCGCCGCACGCGGCGACTCCCTTGAGGGTTTGCCCGTCCTCGCTGCGGCACGAGAGCAAGACGCCATGGTTCACGGTCATCGCGGGGAGCGCGGCGTTCGCATTCGGCGCCGGGTTGATATTCGCACTCGGAGGCGCGTTCGCGCTCGGCGCTGTCGGTGCGGCGGTCGCTTGCGGCGCGGCAGCAGGCGACGGAGCCGCGGTCGACTCCGCGCGCGCGGCCGAAGCTGCGGTCGCTGTGTCCGAGGGCAGGGAAGGACCGATCTTCGCCCCGACGAGTCGAGGCCAGCCGACCCCGATCACGAATCCGACGGCCGCAATGACTCCGACCCGGACCCACGAGGGTTGATCGGCACCAGCGGCCGGGACTTGAACGCGAAGCGGCGAGTCCACCTTCATCGATGGAACCAGTACCACGCGCCTCGAAATCGTACGAAAAGATGGCGGAACGCCGCGAGCGACCTCGACGGTCGACCTCGGTCGCGAAGCCTACCGGCGCAGCGTGATGGCCAGTATCAGAGTGCCACCGTGAAACTGCTGGCCGGCCACGAAGAACGGCTCGTTCACCTTCGCCGTCAGCTCGAGCTGCTTCAGATACGCGTTACCGCCGGGCTGCGTGATCGCGGCCTTGACCCTGTAGCCATGCTCCGATGTCGGCTCGACGGCCGTCACGTGGAGGACACGACCGTTGAGCATCGTGTAGGTCTCGTTCCGCCCGAGCGGCAGCGCGAGGGTGCGCTTGTCGAGCAGTCGATACGAGTTGTAGGCACTGAGCGGTGGCTTCCGCAGCTGCGGCATGTTGCCGATGGCGGGATCAATGGTGCCACCACCGGGCAGGTCCGTCCCGAGAAGCACCATGACCTCGGCGTTCACGACCGGAGTCGCCCCGGAGCGTTGTGTCGCGCTCGTATCGCCGCGGGCGAGGTCGACCGGCAACGTGTACGCCAGCGAGCCGGAGGCGAGCGCGAAGAGCGGCGCAACGAGCATGTTCACGGTCGAAGGGCGGCGCCGGGCGGTTAGGGTCATCGTGCAGATCTCTCAAATGAAGTTGGCGACCGAGGCGACCAAGAATAGCGGCCTGAAGATGTGAACCGTGTGCGGCCTATTCGCCGATCCATACGACCACGCTCGATGAGTGTGCGTTCAAGCCGGAAGCCGCCGGCACGTAGAAGATGGAGAATGGCCGAGACTCGGAGTCTACCGACTGCACGTCGACGTCGGTGCCTTCCGGGTCGGAGGCGGCCAGCGCTGCGCCATTGGAATCGTCCGAAGCCGGGTCGCTCGGCGCCGCAGCCACAGCGGTCCCCGCAGAATTCGAAGGCCCGGTTGGAGACGGCAGATGCGGGGACGCGCTCGGCGCGCCCGTCGGGCTCGGCGGGACGGCGGGACGTGTCGACGGCGCGACGGCGACGACGTCCGGTTTCTTGGTGGGCATCGCCCAGAACGCCAGGACTACCGCCGCGATGGCGAACAGGGTCCCGAACTCCTTGACCCGTTGGCGATTGAGCGCGACCCGCCCTCGCTCGCGCTCGATTTCGATGACCTTCGCGCCGCCGAGGCTTTCGATCTCGGTCATGACGTGCGAGGCGATGCG
>Ga0302279_10001223_pt1 | contig 37114 bp, 29 predicted proteins | sample III_Bog_N3_3_FD_194541 | JGI IMG/M metagenome (GOLD analysis project Ga0302279, IMG submission 194541) | Peat permafrost microbial communities from Stordalen Mire near Abisko, Sweden - III_Bog_N3_3 | ecosystem: Environmental > Terrestrial > Soil > Wetlands > Peat | place: Sweden: Abisko...
CGGGGAGCACATGCCCGGGTACCGGGGAGTACATGCCCGGGTAACGGGGCATGCCGAGAGGCTGCACGGGAGCACGTGCCCGGGTACCGGGGAGCACATGCCCGGGTACCGAGGAGTACATGCCCGGGTACCGGGGCCTGCCGAGAGGCTGCACGGGATCACGTGCCCGGGTACCGGGGAGCACATGCCCGGGTACCGGGGAGCACATGCCCGGGTCGTCAGGACGATGCGCGGGGCACCAGGGATAACTGGCCAGGTACAGCCCTCACTCTGGACGCATCCCCGCGAGCGCCGCGCGCACTATTTGCACCAGGCGACCCCGGGGAGTAGGTTTTCCCCGTGAGTACCGACGGTTCCCGTCCCCGAGTTGCCCGGCGCGAAGCGCTCGTCCGTCTGGGCAGCGCGGCCGGGGTGCTCGGTGGGGCCGCCCTGCTCGGCAAGGCCACCTGGGACAAGGGCGGCTTCGGCGTCGAGGCGGAGTCCGGGGCCCGGCAGGTGCGCGACTACCGGACCACCGACGGGAGCCTGGAGCATGCGCAGCTGGTCGTCTCGCGGGGCGTGCCCGGCGAAGACGGAACCTTGCCCACGGCGGAGGAGCTCCTGAAGAGGGCGCTCCTGCCGATGGGGGGCATGTCGCGCTTCATCAGCCGCGGCGACATCGTCGTGGTCAAGCCGAACATCGGCTGGGATCGGATGCCCATCCACGCCGCCAACACGAACCCGGACGTCGTCGGCGCGGTCATCAAGCAGGCCTTCGACGCGGGGGCCAAGAAGGTCATCGTCGCCGACGGCTCGTGCAACGACCCCAACCGCTGCTTTCAGCGCTCGGGCATCTGGCGCAAGGCGTACTCCCTCGGGGCCGAGGTCGTGCTCCCGGCCGAGCACCGTTACCGGACGACCCGCATGAGAGGCGAGTTGCTCGACGAGTGGCCGATCTTCACCACGCTCATCGACGCCGACAAGGTCATCAACGTCCCCGTCGCCAAGCACCACAACCTCGCCAAGTTCACGGCCGGGATGAAGAACTGGTACGGCGTGCTGGGCGGCCGCCGAAACCGGCTCCACCAGAGCATCGACATCTCGATCGCCGACCTGGCGACGTTCATGAGGCCCTCGCTCGTCGTCATCGACGCAATGCGGGTGCTCATGCGGAACGGCCCGCAGGGCGGCAACATCGACGACACGAAGGTCATGAACACGATCGTAGCCTCCGTAGATCAGGTGGCGGCGGACGCCTTTGCGTGCACCCTCATCGGCCAGCACAGGGAGAACCTTCCGTACCTGAAGATGGGCCACGAGCGCGGCATCGGGACCATGTACTGGGAGAACCTCCGCGTGAAGGAGGTCTGACGTGAACCACCCGCCTCACGCCGGCGTCCGCCTCGACGTGAACGCGGGCCTCCCACCGCGCGACGCGCACGCGTGCGCAGAGTCGCTGCCCGAGCCGATCCCGTGGAAGGGGACAGTGGGGATCGTCGCGCCGCTCGATCGGGATACGTCGTGGACGCTGGCTACGCAGGAGTCCTCCCCCCGGATTGTCGGGGGGAGGAGTAAGAAAAGACACGGCGAAGATGCAGTCCGCCGAATCGACGCGGATGAGCGAGCTCTCCGCCATCCTCGGGATCGACGCGGCAGCCGCGACCACGGGCACGGTCACGGGCACGGGCAAGAAGAAGAAGGTCGACCCCAAGCTCCCCGGCTCCGGGATCCCCGCCCGCCCCATCATCCGCTTCCTCGTCTGGGCGCGCCGCTTCTCGCAGGTCGCGTTCTTCGCGGTCTTCACCTACTTCCTCTTCCAGACGGCGTTCCGCGGGAGCTTCGCCGCGAAGGCCGACACGAACGTGCGGCTCCCGCTTCCGGTGGAGGCCTTCCTCCTCGCCGATCCGTTCGTCAGCGGGATGACCTTCCTGTCGACCCACACGGTTTACCGCGGCCTCCTCTGGAGCGTCGGCCTCCTCGCGTTGACGCTCCTGGTCGGTCGCGTCTTCTGCGGCTGGATCTGCCCGTTCGGTACGCTCCACCACTTCTTCGCGTGGATCTTTCCGAGCAAGAAGGGTCGCGGCGGTCCGCGCGTCGAGGCGAACAAGACGCACACCTACCAGCGCGTCAAATACTACCTCCTCTATGCGTTCCTCCTGGCGAGCGTCGCGGGCAGCGCCATCGGCGGCCTGTTCGATCCCATCTGCATCGCGGTGCGGTCGATCGGCCTCGGGGTCATTCCCGCTGCGCAGTACCTGACCTCGCGCGGTCTCGGCGCCGTCTCCCTCGTCCACTCGCGACCGCTCCAGGGCGCGAGCGACCACGCGCAAGACTACCTGGCGCAGACCGTATGGCAGTCCCACCAGTTTTACTTCCACCAGACCTGGTTCATCCTCTTTCTGCTCGTCGCCGTCCTCTTCGCGAACCGCTTCATCCCGCGCTTCTGGTGCCGCGTCCTCTGCCCCCTCGGCGCGTTCCTCGGCGTGTTCGCGCGCTTTGCGCTCTTCGGGATGGAGAAGGATCACGCCAAGTGCACCGACTGCAACCTCTGCCTCGTCAACTGCCAGGGCGCCGACAGCCCGCAGGGTGGCGTGAAGTGGCGGCAGGACGAGTGCCACATGTGCATGAACTGCGAGGCGGCCTGCCCCGAGGACGTCATCAAGTTCCGCTTCTTGCCCGTCCGCTCGAGCGCAATCCAGACCCCCGACGTCCAGCGCAGGACGGCCCTCGCTTCCGCCGCCGCGGGCGCCATGTTCCTCCCCGCCGCCCGCATCGCCGACTCGCTCGACGTGAACTACCACCCAAAGGTCATCCGGCCGCCGGGCGCGGTCGAGGAGCGGGCGTTCCTCGAGCGGTGCATCCGCTGCGCCGAGTGCATGAAGGTGTGCCCCAACAACGCGCTCCACCCTGCGTTCCTGGAGGCGGGCATCGAGGGGATCTGGACGCCCATCCTCATCGCGCGCATCGGCTACTGCGAGCATTCGTGCGTGCTCTGCGGGCAGGTGTGCCCCACGGGCGCCATCCAGAAGATCACCGAGAAGGAGAAGCTCGGCCAGGGTGTGCCCCCCATCAAGATCGGGACGGCGTTCTACGACCACGGCCGCTGCCTGCCGTGGAGCATGGGAACGCCCTGCATCGTGTGCGAGGAGTTCTGCCCGACGTCACCCAAGGCGATCTGGGTGGAAGAGGTGGAGCAGTCCGTGCGCGAGCCCGTGGCCGGCCCGAACGGCGAGCCGCCTGCCTACAAGACCGTGAAGCTCCAGAAGCCGCACGTCGACCCGGGCCTCTGCATCGGCTGCGGCGCATGCGAGAAGGTGTGCCCGGTGCAGGACCAGCCCGCCGTGTACATCACGAGCGTCGGCGAGACGCGGAGCAAGACCAACGTGATCCTGCTCGAGAACACGAACTACAATCAGCAGACGTAGGGCTGAACCACAGGCGCGGCTCCGCCCTCCGTCAGCGGCGGCCGCCGCCTCCGTGCCCGCCTCCGTGCCCGCCGCCTCCCCCGCGACCGCCGCCGCCCCGGCCTGCGGAGTAACGGTAACCAGGGCGGGCGCCCCCCATCATGCGCTGCCGGCGAAGCCCCTCGGGCTCCGTCCTGTAATGGTTCCAACCGCCGCCGTTGCGGTAGTACCACGACCCGCCCCAGTAATAGGAAGCCTGCCCGTTGTAGTAGTAGGGCGCGTTCGTGGCGAGGTACGCGTCCGGCGGGTAGTCGTCGCCGTAGACCCCGACCGGGTAGTCCACGCCCAGCTCCACGGGCCCGCATCCCGCCATCAGGAGGAAGGTTGCCCCCAGGGCCGCCACGGACAGCATCGTTCGGAGGCCGCCCGCCCGGAGGAGGCGCGTCGGGGTCGCAAAGGTCCGTCCCGCAGGTGTTCGAGAGTCCATCGGCACCTGCGATGCAGTTTCGGGACCGCGCTTGTTTTCTCGGTCAGGTGACGCGGCGAGCGCAGGCCGAACGCAGCAAGTTCGCAAGCTGCCAACGACGGCGATCGCGCCGAGGCGCGCCGGCTTCCTACTCTCCCGTGTTCGTCGGCGCGCCCGTCTCGAGCACGTCGAAGTCCGCCCCCGTTACCTTGTCGAAATCGGTGAGCAGCTCGCCGACGTACGTGTCGGTGACGTCCATGTCGTTCCATCCGTCGTCACTGTCGCCCTGGAAGTACCAGTCGGAGCCGTTGTCGGCGACGATGAGCCCGTAGGTCTTCATCCCCTGCGCGACGATCTTTCCTGGCCCGCTGAAGCTCGACGTGTCGAAGGAGGCTTTCAGCCGCAGCCGGAGCCCCATCGGCGGATCCGAGCTGCCCAGCGCGGACGATCCCGCGGAGTGCGTCGCCGGCGCCACGTAGCCCTTCTGCGTGCTGTTGAAGGTCACGCGGATGGCGTGCGTGACCGTGCCCGCCTTGACCTCGGCAAGCTTCAAGAGCCCTGCGAAGACCGACAGCCCGGCGGCGTCCGCCGACGTCCACCCGGCCGGGCGAAGCGTATTCGAGCCGAGATCCCACAGGGCGCCGTTCGCCGCGGTCCACGGCGGCGCGCTTCCGCCGACGGTGGCCCATGTCTCCCAGAGCGTGCACGCCGCCCCGCAGCTCGCGTTCTGTTGCAGTACGAGCAGGTGATCATCGCCCGGCGTCTGCCCCTGCGGCGGATTGCCCTCGATCTTCGCGCCGTTCGGGATCGGGTAGGCGGTCACGCCGTCGCCGCCGGCGTCGGGGGCCATCGCCCATCCGCCCGGTCCCGGGTCGCTCTCCGACGCGTACTGGTTGAACGTGATGGAGACGTCGGGCTGCCCGGAGGGGACCACGTTGAAGGGGATCCCGTACGGCCCGCTCGTCGCCCACCCGCCGAGATCGGGGTGCAGGTGCGTTCCCTGCGGGAGCCCCGTGTAGCTCGACGTCGTGGGGATGCTCGAGGAGCTCACGTCGACGTTCCAGGCGTTGTCCGCCGGGAAGATCTGGCACTCCGCGACGACGGTGCCAGGACCTGGGACCATCCCCGCCACGACGCCAGGCGCCGGGCCGGCATCCGCCATCGTGATGCCCCCGTTCGTGCAGGTGTGCTGCATACCACCGCCGCCACCCCCCGCGTCGCTGTCCGGAGCGACGCCTCCGGCATCGAGCGGCACGCCGTTGCTCGAGCCCTTGGACGAGGAGCTGCACGCGAGCGTCGCCCACGAGATTGCCAGAACCGCAGTCCGTCGAAACGCGCTCATGAGCCGTCTCCAGGGATAGAGGCGCCGAAGCACCACCAGCCTTCGATTGGACCATGCGTCTCCCCGCGCAACAAGGGCTCGAGCCTGCCTCCTCTCGCTTCCACGGGGTGGTTGCGCTACCAATGCCCACAGGATGAATGACCGCTTTCTCCGCGCCTGCCGGCGTGAATCCGTCGACCGTACCCCCGTGTGGTTCATGCGCCAGGCCGGGCGCTACATGCCCGAGTACCGGGCCCTCCGCCTCAAGCACACGCTGCTCGAGATCTGCAAGAACGCGGAGCTGGCGACGGAGGTGACTCTACAGCCACTCCGCCTGGGGGTGGACGCGGCGATTCTCTTCGCCGACATCCTCCTGCCGCTCGAGCCGATGGGGGCGGGCTTCGAGTTTGCGAAGGGCGAGGGGCCCGTCATCCACGAGCCCATCGTTCGCAAGGAGCAGATCGACCGCCTGCGGGTCATCGACGCGGAGGACGGGCTCGGCTACGTCCTCGCGGCCATCCGGAGCATCAAGCGAGAGCTGACGGGCAAGCTGCCCCTCATCGGCTTCGCGGGCGGCCCCTTCACCCTCGCGAGCTACCTCATCGAGGGAGGCAAGAGCGCGCACTTCGCGAAGACCAAGGCGCTCATGTACACCGAGCCCGACGCCTGGCACGCCCTCATGGGCAAGCTCGCCGAGGTCGTCCGCCGCTACCTGCGCGCGCAGATCGTGGCCGGCGCCGACTGCGTGCAGCTCTTCGACTCGTGGGTCGGCCAGCTCTCGGGCGCCGACTACGAGGAGTTCGTGAAGCCCCACTCGTCGCACATCCTGAAGGACGTGATGACGGCGGGGGTCCCCGTCATCCACTTCGGAACGGGCACGCACGCGCTGCTCGAGTCCATGCGCGACGCCGGCGGCCACGTCATCGGGCTCGACTGGCGGACGCCCCTCGCCGAGGGGTGGGCCCGCATCGGCCACACCCACGCGGTCCAGGGCAACCTCGATCCGACCGTGCTCTTTGCGCCACGCGCGGTGGCCGAGAAGCACGCGGCGCGGGTGCTCGAGGCCGCGGCTGGCAGGCCCGGTCACATCTTCAACCTCGGCCACGGCATCCTGCCCGAGACGCCGGTGGAGACGGTGCAGGCCGTCATCGAGTTCGTCCACCAGTACGAGCTCCGCGCGCCTTGAACCGGAACGAAAAGGAGCCCCGCTTGCTGGGCGCCGCGCGCGTAGGTCCCGGAGCACTGAAGACAGGCAGGGCGACATGAAGACCGCCATCCTCACGATCGCCCACGGCACGGTCGAGCAGCTGGATGATCTGCCGCCGTTCCTCGCGAACATCCGCCGTGGCCACGCCGCGCCGCCGGAGCTCGTCGCCGAGGTGCGACGCCGCTACGAGGTCATCGGGGGCCGCTCTCCGCTCCTCGACATCTGCCGCGACCTGACGAAGAAGCTCGAAGCCGAGCTCGGCGTTCCCGCCCGCATGGCCATGCGCCTCTGGCCGCCGTACCCGAGGGACGTGCTCGCAGAGCTCGTGAACGAAGGCGTGGAGCGCGTGGTCGTCATGCCGCTCGCGCAGCACTCGGCCAAGATCTACGGGGACTCCGTGGTGGAGGCTGCGCAGGCTCTCGCGGCCGGCGGCGCGCGCGCCGTCGACGTCGCGTGCGTGGGCAACTGGGGCCAGTCGCCGCTGCTCACGAGCGCCTACGCCGCCGAGATCGCCACGGTGCTGGCCGGGGTGGACGAGGCCCTTCGCGCTCGCACGACGCTCATCCTGACGGCCCACAGCCTGCCGGTCTCCGTCGTCCGCGCGGGCGACCCGTACGAGGCCGAGGTGCGGGCGAGCGCCGAGGCCGTCGCGCGCGCCGTCGGTGGAGCGGTGCCCCGTCACGTGGTCGCCTTCCAGAGCCAGGGCATGGGCACGGGTCCCGGCGGGCGGCCCATCGAGTGGCTCGGGCCGACGCTCGAGGCCGCGATCCAGGAGGCCGCCGCACGTGGAGACCGCTGCGTGGTCGTGGCGCCCATCGGCTTTCTCGCGGACCACGTCGAGATACTCTACGACATCGACGTGGAGGCGCGGGCGATGGCCGAGAAGATCGGGATAGAGCTGCGTCGTCCTGCTTCACTGAACGCGTCGCGCGGCCTGGTTCTCTGCCTCGCTTCGCTCGTCCGTCCGCTCCTCGCGCCCGCCGAAGGCGTCGGCTACGCGAGGCCGTCGTGACGCCGGCGCGCCAGCGAAGGGTCGTGATCGTCGGCGGTGGCTTCACCGGGCTCTCGGCTGCCCACGCGCTCACCCACGCCCGTCGCGACGTGGCGGTCACGCTGGTGGAGCGCTCGCCGAGGCTCGGGGGCAAGGTGTTCAGCGAACACCGTGACGGCGGCTTCCTCCTCGAGGCGGGCGCCGATTCGTGGCTCGCGGCCAAGCCCGCGGCCACGAAGCTGGCGCAAGCGGTCGGCGTCGGAACGGAGCTCATCGGCACCAACCCGAAGAACCGCAGGGTCTACGTGGTTTGGAACAACCGCATGCATCCGCTCCCCGAGGGCGTCGTCCTCGGCGTGCCGACGCGCGTGATGCCCATGGTGCGCACGGGCCTCTTCTCCCTCGGCGCCAAGCTTCGCATGGGTCTCGAGCCGCTCGTGCCTCGCCGCGCCTGGGACGGAGACGAGGACGAGTCGATCGCGGACTTCGTCACCCGGCGTCTCGGGCGCGAGGCATGCGACCGGCTGGCTGCTCCGTTGCTCGGCGGTATCTACGCCGGTGACGCAAATGAGCTGTCGGTGCGCGCCGCGCTGCCGCAGTTCGTGCAGGCGGAGCGAGCGCACGGCTCGCTCGTGCGCGCGATGCGGGGCCAGAAGCGCCCACCGGCCACGGCCGGGGCAGGGGACAAGTCGCTCCCGGCCAGCGCGTTCGTCACGCTTCGCGGTGGCATGGGCTCCTTCGTGGACGCCGTCGCCGCCGCGCTTCCGGCCGGGACGGTGCGAACGAGCACCGGCGTCAAGGCCGTCCGCTCGCTCGGCCCGTCGGATGCCCGCGGCCGGTGGGCGGTCGACCTGGAGACCTCCGAGGAGACCCTCTTCGCGGACGACGTCATCCTCGCGGTGCCGTCGAGCGCCGCCTCCCACGCCCTCCGTCCGATCGACGAGGGGCTCGCCGCCATCCTCGATCCCATCCCGTTCGTTTCGACCGCGGCGGTCACGCTCGCGGTGCCGCGCTCGCAGGTTCCACACGCGCTGGACGCCACCGGCTACATCGTCCCCCGCGTCCTCGGTCTGCCCGTGCTCGCGGCGACGTGGATCTCGAGCAAGTGGGAAGGCCGGGCTCCCGCGGATGCCGCCCTCATTCGCGTGTTTCTCGGCGGGGCGGGCCGCCCGGAGGTCGTCGAGCAGGAGGACGCGGAGCTCATCGCGGTCGCCGTGGGCGAGCTCGAAGCTCGCATCGGCTTCCATGGCACCCCGATCTTCACGCGGGTCTTTCGCTTCCCTCGCTCGAGCCCGCAGCCCTTGGTCGGTCACCTCGTCCGCATGCGAAGCTTCCGCGAACGTCTCGCCCGGTGGCCGGGGCTACACGCAGGAGGTGGCGGTTACGAGTCCGTCGGCGTACCGGCATGCATCGAACAAGGGCAGCAGATCGCCGCCGCCGTCCTTGCTGCCTCTTCGAGCGTCGCGGGCGAGAGCCCGACCGCGTCGAAGCCCGACGGGCAACCTCACGGGGCCGGGGCGATGTGAGTGAGGCTGTCCGCCTCGATCATCGCTTCGAGGCGCCGCGCATCCTCCAGGTGGAAAGCAACGGAGCGCCGCAGGTCGAGCAGCATAGCTCGGAGCCGTGGGTCCTGAACACCCGGCAGGAGCGACGTATCGACGAGGTTCACCGCCGCGGCGAGCGTGGCCGTCTGCGTCTGGATGGCCGCGACGTCGAAGTCTGCGGGCGCCTCGACGACGAGGACTTGCCGCTTGGCTCGTGCGTCGTCGGCGATGTCCTGGCTCACGGCCGAGCGCGTGGGGACGAGGCCGAGCACGTGGCGTAGCTCGGTCTCGCGCTGGAGGAGGCCCCGGTAATCGGTCACAGTGTCGAGCGAGAAGTCGCGCAGCGCGGGCGTGGCGGCTCGCCTCCGGACGAGGTCCGCCTGATCCGCGAGCTCGGCCAGCGCCGCCCGCGCGACCTCTGCGATCTGCGCGTCGTCCATCATGGTCGCGCTCGTGAGGGTCGTGCTCGCGACGACGAGGGGCGTGTCGCCTCGTCCGCAGCCCGGGAGGGACAGGACCACGAGCGGGAGCGCGACGAGCCACGAGGTCCCTCGCTTCATGCGCCGTGGCGCTGCAACGAGGGTGCCCGGAGGACTCCGCGCCGCGGTGGGCCGCCGACGCGGAGGCTACGAGAGACTTACTTGATGGCCTGGCACGCCGCGGGGAGCGATCTGCCCTTCAGCATGCTTCGCAGCTGCGCGAACTCGGGGGCGTTGCCCGTCGTCGCCGCCATGGCGAACTGCTCGCACTGCACCGACAGACCGATCAGCACGTTGGCCTCGGGCGACGTGCCCAGGGTCTTCGCTTGTGTCCGGAGCGCGCCGCAGCACTGCTTGATGGCGGCCGCGTTGCCGTTCACGGGGGGGTGGTAGGTGTGCTTCGGCGCCTCCGCTTCTCCGCCGTCTCCCGCGTCCATCTCGTCGAGCGGCGTGAGGACGGTCGGGGCAGAGTCGACCTCCGGCGCGGGCGCGGCGTCGGGGACTTCGACGGGCGGCGGGGGCTTCTTGGGGCATCCCAGCAGGAGCAGAGGCAGGATGCCCATGAACGAGACGGCGATGACGGCGCGTTGGGCGAACGAGTGACGAATCATTGGCCTGGAGCCTACCAGCCCAGACGAACCATGAGCCAGAGGCTCGCGAGGATCACCACCGTGATGCCGCCCGACAGGATCAGGTTCGAGACGAAGTACGGGTAAACCATCAGGACGATGCCCGCGATGAGGTGCGGGGCCCGCGACTGCTTCTTGCCGTACATGAAGCACACGAACCCGATGGACCCGACGAGGAACGACATGAGGAGCGTGTTGGCGTCGAAGTCCAGGGACACACAGATAGCCTAGCAGTGTTTCCTCGATATCCTAACCGCGCGGGGTGGCTAGACTGCCCTCCGCGCATCCGGCGCAGAGGAAGAGCGTGCCATGTCGGAGATGGTGGTGTTCGGGTACGTCCCGGAGAACGAGTCGGACGCCGCGCGCGAGCGGATGGTCTCCTTCGCCGTGGCCCTGGCTCAGCGCTCGGGGCTCGAGGTCGCGACGTGCCGCGCCCACAACTACACGGAGCTGGCTGAGCTCGTGCACAAGGAAAAGGTCGACTTCGGGTGGCTCCCCCCCATCCCGTACCTCGCGCTGACGCGCCACGGGCGCGTGGTGCCCCTGGCCAGCGCGCGGAGCGCCGGCCGCGCGGAGTTCTACTCCGTGCTCGTCGTTCGGCGAGGCTCGTCCATAGCCAATCCTCGGGATCTCCCGGGCAAGCGCGCGGCGTGGGTCGACCCGCACAGCGCAAGCGGCTACGTCTTGCCGCGCATCGCGCTCGCCGCGGTAGGTGTCGACCCGCGCACGGCGTTCTCCACGGAGAAGTTCTACACGACGCACGACGCGGCTCTTCGCGCCGTGCTCGACGAAAGCGCCGATGTCGCGGCGACCTTTGCCTGGCTCGACGCCTCCGGAAACATCGGGAGAAGCGTGTGGCTCGACATTCCCGGCGCGCAGCAGGCCCTGCGCGTGCTCGCCACCTTCGGGGCGATCCCGGCCGGGGTCATCGCCGCACGGACGAACCTCGACGAGCGGATACGCGAGCGGATCGCCGACGCCGTGCTGGAGGTGGCCAAGGACGACAGCATGCGGCCCCTCCTGCGGGACCTCTTCAGCGCGGACGATCTGCGCCGCGGGCCGTCGCCCGGCTACACAGAGTTCTCAGCGGCGGTCACGCGCGCCTCGTCCGCCGGGCTCCTCGAAGGCGAAGAGAAGGGCTGAGAGCCTATCCCGGTGTGCTGTGAGAGCGGGCGGCCTCAGCTCGCACGCTTCATGGTGCGGGAGCTCGACAGGAGACCTCGAGCCACGGCGTCCGTGAGGGCCGCGAACTTCTCCTCGTCGAACCGGCTTCCGCTGCACAGCCAGTCCACGTTCGGAGGCTCGGGCTCCCCGGCCTCCGTGACGGCCTCGGACCGCGCCGCCTGCGTCGCCTGGAAGTGCCCCAGCACGTCGAGGTGGTCCGCGTGGCCCGTCCACACGAGCTGTCCCCACAGCTGCGAACGCACCGGCACCACCCCGTCGTTCGCGTCCTTGCCGGGCGCGTCTCCGAACGCCGACGCGAGCATGCCCTCCGTGGTCTTGTCTTCCTCGGAGCCGGCGCACGGGTAGCACTCGTCGAAACGCGAGGTGATCTTGTAGAGGATGGTGAAGAGACCGCCGCTCAGCGCGCTCCACGGGGCCATGAGCGATCGAAGAAATGTGCCCGACGAGGGACGCGGAGCCATAGTCGCGACGCACTGGCACAGGACGTCGGGTCGGTCTTCCACGCCGGCGATGAAGAGATCCATCGCCTCGGGCATGAGCTGGACCATGGCGCCGTTGTCTTGCTTTATCGCGTCCACATAGTCACGCACCTCCTTGCTCATGACCCCGTCGATCCCGCGGAGCAGGGCCTCGGTCGTGCGGTCGAGGACCTTCAGGTCGAACCCGAGAGCGTGGTCCATGCGGCCGAACGCAGCGACCAGCGCGCCCACGGCGGAGAGCGGCGGCGACCCCGCGGACAGGGCCACCACGGTGAGCGCCGTCATCGCGCGCAGGACGCGCTTGCCGCTCATGGTGGTGAAGAAGGTGGCGAGCGGGGTGCCGAAGTGCGGCGCGTTGAGCGTCGTGATGCTGGCCAGCCGATGGCGCCAGGCAAGGGCCTCTGGCGGGACGTCGAGGGCTATCGTGGGCGAGGCCACGAGCCGCGCGTCGAGGCCGCCGGTCGAGTGCCCGATGAGGTGAATCGGCCCGTCGGTGTCGCCTCCGCTATCGCAGGTGCTCGCGACGAGCTCAGCGAGCTTCACCGCGCGCCTGCGGATCGACGCCGTCGGCGCGACCTGAACCACGTACGTGTCCGCCTCGTCTCCCCCGGCGCGAATGCGGGCCACGAGCGCTCGCTCGAGGTGGGTGAAATAGTCGTAGGAGCCGAGCCGGCCGAAGCCGAACATGCCGGGCGAGAAATAGAGGCGGTGGCGCATGCCTGTCTGCCGAGGCTACCGTAACGGCGCGCTCGCGGACATCAGCGGCGCCGTTTGGGGCCGCGGCGCCCGTCGTTACATCGAGACGCCGAAGATGTCCCGGAACTCCTGGTTAGGCTCGTCGTTCATGTCGATGCCGCCGAGCCCCACACGGAGCGAGATGGTGATGCCGTCACCCCACGGCCACCACAGGCCAAACGGAATGATTCGTCCCATCGGACGCCCCGACATCAGAATCTGGCCCGCGCGAAGCCCGCCCGTGCGCTCCGCGATCTCGCGGAGCTGGGGCGTCGCCTTGACGATCGTCGCGGACGTCCAGCCCGTGGGCAGCGCTTCGTTGGCAGCGGAGCGAGCCGTCGTCTCGTGGTCCGAGCCGAACGACGACGAGACGCAGCCGAGTCGCGTGTCCCAGCTCCACCCGCGTGTCGGCCAGCTCGTGCGGAGCTTGCGCATTCCTTCCAAGAGGGGTTCCCACGAGAAATCAGAGCTCGACCCGAACGGCATGCCTCGGAGCGTACACGCGTCTGGGCGCGGTTTCGACCCGTGTCGTCCCTTTGTGAGCCGGGCCCTTCTTTGGCGCGGGAGAGAGCGGAGCTCGACCGTGTCGTTCTCGTGGGCCCCTGTAGGAGGTATCCTATGCTCGTAGCGTGGAACGGCGTCTTTTCGCGGGGCTCGTCGTGGTTGGACTGGCCGCTTGCGCCGTCCAGTACGGCCCCCCGGTCCGCTCGCACGACGCCCGCTTCGGCTTTCTCGGAGGCGCGGGCCCTCCGCCGGACGAGGCCACCCTTTGCCGGGACTGGCCGAAGGCGGTTTCTGGGCGCGACCCCAGCGCCCTCTCGCACGTCTCCTTCGCCGACGCTGCCCCCGAGGCCGCTTGTTATACCCGGGTCGTCCACCAGGGTCGCACGGTGCTCGTCGGCCGGGTGCCGGAGGGGTGCGAAGGGCCGGACGACGCGGGGCGCGAAGCGATGCGTCGCCTGGCCGACCGGCTCGAGTCGTCGGCATCGCCCACCCTGTTCCCGTGCGACCTCACGGCCACCCAGGAGCGGGCGGCAGCGCGTCATGACGCCGCGGTGCTCCGGCGGGTCGCCGCTCGCGAAGGCCAGTACCCCTACGCGGCGGTCATCGTCCCGGGGTACGGTGAGGCATCCCAGGGCGATACCTCGGTGGCCGACTGGTTGCCGGGAGACGAGTGTCACGACCTCGCGCCCGGTGAGGCCGAATCGCTCGGCGTGATGCTGGAGCGAACGCTCCGCGCCTCCGACTCGCTGGCCGCCGGCGTGGCGCCGCTCGCGATCGTCTCCGGGGGCGCGGTCCATTCCCGCGCGGTGGAGGCGTTCGAGATGCTGTACCTGCTGCAGTGCGTCCCGGGAAGGGTCGCGGAGAACGTGATCGTGGAGCCGTGCGCCCAGCACACGCACACGAACCTGCGAGACGCCGGACGCTGGCTCGTCGCGATGGGCGGCCGGGTGGCGTACCTGGTGACCGATGAGGGTCTGCAAGCGAGCTACTTTCAGGACTACAGCGGGTTCGAGCTCATCGGCGGCAGCATCGATCAGCGCTCGCTCCGGGACTGGGGGTACGTGATCGGTTCTTGGCGGCAGGCTTCGGTGGGCACGTCCGCGGGGTTCTGGTTCACTCCGTACCGGTTCTGGGCCGACCCGGAGGCGCGATCTCTCACGTGCGTGAACCGAGGCCGCTGAGGCGCCGTCAGAACCTGCCGCCCCAGGCGGCGCCGACCATCCCGGGACCGAGTGCCGGCACCAGGGACATCTCCATCTCCCTCGGCTTCGGGGGCGCGCCTTCGTGCGAGGCCGGGGGCACGGCGCCGACGACCGGTGCATCGAGGTAGTAGAGCAGCGCTCCCACGGCGAGGGCCGCAGCGCCGACCCCCAGAGTCGCCGCGGCCGCCGTTCGCCAGCTGTCGCGCAGCGTGATGGCCTGGTCGTACTCGACGCGCGCGAGACCGGCGATGTTGCCCGTCTTCGCCTCGTTCAGGACCTGCTGCGCGTTGCTCTGCTGCACCAGCGCGGCCCCCGCGAAGGCGCCGCCTGCGGCAAGGGTCACCGCGCTGGCGCCCAGCATGACGAGGGACGTCACGCGCTGGCGGCTCGGCTCGAAGTGCACGTCGAGCCTGACGGCCTGGTCTCGCTCGACTGTGACCGTCCGCGCGACCAGCTTGTACCCGTTCCGGGTGATCGCGATGAAGTGCGCCCCCGAGGGGAGCTCGATCGGGCGCGCGAGCGGAGTGCGTGCGAGGACGCGGCCGTCGACGGAGACCTCCGCGACCGCGTCCGTGGCAATCGTGAGCTCCGCCGGCTTCTCGCGCAGCGAGATCTCCGACGGGACGACCGTCCCCGCGAGCGCCACGACGTCGCGCTGCTCGTCGAAGTACCCCGGGGCGGAGACGACCACCTTGTGCCTACCCGGCGCGACGGCCTGCATCAGCGGGACCTCGCACTTCTCGGCGCCATCCACGGTGACCGTCGCGCTCGAGATGGGAGAGGTGATCATGATCTGCGTGCCCGTCGGGCGCGACGGTGCAGGCGCGTCGGCGGTGGGCGCCAGCCGATCCGCCGCGGGCTCGAGCTCGGCGAGCGCGTCCGTGGCATCCGTCCGGCGCCCCCCCGTGGGAACCTGGGCGAGGTAGTCGCGGTAGTGGCGGACGGCGCTCTTGATCACGTCCGCCTTGCGCCCGACGTACCACTCCTTCCTCTCGGCCTGCGCCATGGAGAACAGGATGGCGGGCCGCGGAGCCTGCCTGTACGCCTGCCCGAAGGCCGCGATGGCGACTTCGTAGCGACCGGCGGAGTAGGCTTGCGCGCCGGCGTTGAAGTACATCTTCGCCTGCTCGAGGCTCGCGCCGGGCGCCTCTGGAGCGGCAGGTCCAGGGGCTGCGGGCGGCAGGTCGGCCCGCACGTTGCCCGGAATGACTATCGCCGCCGCGGCGCAGAGGAGGAGCCCGCTCTTCCTCATGGCGTCACCGGTGGCGCCGTGTTCGCCGCGACGCCCTTCCACACCTGGAGGTTCCCGTTGTTCACGAGGAGAAAATCGTCGACGCCGTCCCCGTCGATGTCTCCCCCGGCGATCCCGGTGTACTCGCTGCCGGTATAGCCCGGGCTGCAGCAGTCCCCGGCGTCTGGCGTGCCCGGCCCGAGGTCGTGCGGCACGAGCGTGCGGGGTGAACCGGGCTGGGCGGGCTCCAGGACCGAGACGCCCGAACGAGACACGTACGCGATCGACCGCGTCGGCCCCCCGGACACGTTGAGGAAGGTGAACGCCTGCGGGCTACTGCAGTAGTCGCTGCCGCCCGCCGCCGGGGTCTGTCCCTGGCTGAAGTGACCCGTCCCGTCGTTCCACAACACCCAGAGAGACCGGCCGACGCCCGCCGTGCCGCACATGGACGTCGTCGTCCCTCCGGGATCGGCGATCGACCCGCTGAGGATGACGACGTCGAGCGCGCCGTCGCCGTCGACATCGGCCAGCGCAAGCTGCCCCTGCAGGCTGACGGAGATCCCGGGCAGCGCCGTCTGTGTGTACTTGAACGCGCCGCCCGAGAACTTGCCGACGAGCAGAGTCCCGTCCGCGCAGCCGGCACACGAGGGGGCTACGACGATGGACTCGGGCCTCGGATCGTTCTTGTTCACGAGGCCCGCAGCCATGAGGACGCTCACGACCTTCCCGTCGTCCGCGTCGTTTCCGAGGGACGGGAGAGCGGGCGAGGTCTCGTCGACGGCTTCGTTGAATTGCGCGGGGCCGCCGCTCGGCAGAAACCAGGTGTCATCCTTGGTCCCGTTGACGTTGCCTGCCACCGTCAGATCGTAGGCGAGCGCGGCCACGTCAGGGTAGGTGGCCCCCGCAAATGTCGCGGCCACGAACGATTCCACGTGGCCGAAGACCGGGTTCTTGGGGACCGGGTTGGTCAGGCGGTAGCTCGAGAGAGGCGGACGGGTTCCCGTCGCCGGAAGGTACGTGATGCGCGAGTGGAGCAGCGCCCCGGCGTCTCCGGCTGCGCCCGCGTCGGTGAGCGGAGCGCCGCCGTCGCCCTCCTCCCGGGTGGACACGACGACGAGACTCAACGGAGCCCCGTCCTGCGGCGGCACAGTGAGCGTCTCCTGGACGGACCCGAAACGCCCGACGAGCACCGGAGCTCCAGGAAACTGGAGGGGGACGCCGTAGACGATCACGACGTCGTCGCTCTGGTCACTCGTCAGATCGACCTGCTTGAAGGCAAGGTCGTTGGTTCCGTCCCCGTCGTAGTCACCCACGCTGAAGTGAGAGGCGCCGCCTGACGTCGCGAGGAAGAACGGAGCCAGCGGCGAGGGCCCCGCGCTAGCGGATGCCGCGTCCCCGGCGTCGACGCCAGCGTCGGCGCCGCTGGAAGCGCCGGGAGCCGCGCCCGCGAAGAAGTCGAGATTGGGCACGCTCGCGTTGCCGGCGAACACGTCCAGAGCGCCGTCGTGATTGAAGTCCGCGATGATTGCGTCCGTCCAGCTGTGGTCGTCCGTGACGGCGGCCCACGAATACGGCGCCGCGGCGCCGTTGCTGAGAAGGATGCTCTGCGTCGTGACGAAGTCCGCCACGCCGTCTCCGTTGATATCCGCCGTCGCAATCACGCTGACCCCGCCCGCGCCGTTGCCCCCACCTCCCACGACGTAGGCCGTCGATCCGCCGTCCGCGGGTGGCGGCAGGGCGTGGAGGGCATCCGACGCGAGGTTGGTCGCGCCGGAGCGATCGCTCGACTGGTAAAAGGTCCCCTTGCCGTCGCTGTACGCGACGAGCGTCGCGTTACCAGCACCGGACGCGGTCGCGGGAATGAGGATGTCCAGGTATCCGTCCCCGTTCACATCGGCGACCTGGGGTGAGCCCTCGGGGACCCCTTGCGCCAGGTGTACCTGGACGGTCGCCACGTCGCCCCAGTTGTCGTCGCTGCCCATCGTGTTCGTGCACGGCGAGACGACGTTGGCAGTGTTCGACGCGCCGCTTCCGGCATCCGCACCGTAGGCAAAGATGAGGTTGTCGCACGGGTGCGAAGGAGTCCGGAAGATCGGAGCCAGCACGAAGCCTCCGACGAGGGTGGGCTGAGGTCCGGTCGCAAAGTCCAGCGACGTGATGAAGCTGGACGCCGTGAGATCGGTGATGACCGTCTCCGGGACTGCCGTGGGCGAGGAGGGCGACAGATCGAGCAGCTGCGTGACGCCGCTGACCTGGTTGAAGGCGCAGGTGAGAAACGTCCCGTTGTAGAACGGCTCGACGTAGTACCGGAGCTGGCCGGGCAGATCGATGACGGGGTACGGCACCTGGATGAGCGTGCGGCTCGGGCTCCCGGTCATCACGCCGATGTCGACGATCCCGTTGGTCTCCCGGTACTCGAACACGACGTCGGCGAGCTGGTCGCCGTTCATGTCGATCACCTGGGGCGAACCGACGAGTGGCGCGGGCGCGAAGGTCGTCGATGGAGCGAGCGACCTGTCGAAGTACTGGATGCGCGCTTGCGAGAAGCCGGCGCCGTCGATCTTGCCCCAGGTGAACGCGTCGAGGAGCCCGTCCCCGTCGAAATCCGCGAGGCTCGCGCGCCACGCGCCGGCCGCAACGGAGCCGCCGATGGCGGTGAAGCTCCCGCTCGGCCGACGGCAGATGCCATCCGAGCCGCAACCGTAGCCCACGCCCGCGGGGCACGCGGCGCCACCCGCGGCAGTCCCGCAGACGAAGCGGCACGCCGCCGCGCCCGTTCCGGGCTGCCCGCAGGCGGGGTTCTTGGTGCCGAGGCCCGCGTCCTCGCCGAAGCTGTCGCAGTCCTCGTAGCCCGGGGGCCCCGGCTCGACGACGTCGTTGCCGCAGGTGTCCGCCGGGATGGGGGTGAAGCTCGTGCAGTCGAAGAGCGGCGCTAGGACGACCGCCGAGACCATCGATGCGAGGCGAAGGGAAGGGCGCATGGCGTTACTTGGCGAGGTCCGGGGGTTCGAGATCGGGGTTCAGCTTCGGCCCCGGTGCGGGCTTCGCGTGCGCTGCGGGAGGCTTCGCGGGCACGCGTGGCGGCGCAGCGCTCGCCTGCGCGACCAGCCCGGCATCGATGCTTGCCCGCGGCGGTGACGCTGCCGCCGCCACGGGCGCCACGGCCGTCCCGATGGCGACCACGCTCGGGTCGGCAGCAGGCGGCAGAGCCGTCACCGCGGCGGCTGCCGGACTTGCCCCGGCCGCCGTGGGTGCTGCCACGAGCTGCGGGGGCGTCCCGCCCTTGATGAAGACGACGGCAGCGACCGTGGCCAAGACGACGGTCACCCCGACGCCTATCGCGAGCCGCTTTCCGCCGTGCGAGGGGCCAATGTCGCTCGCGGCCGGCGTGAACGTCCCTTGCGGCGCCTCCTGCCCCACGGCAATTGTCTTCGCGCTGCCGAGCCGCATCGTCGGCGTCGCGGTCGGCCCTGTCGACGTCACGACCTTCGCGTCTCCCACACGAATCTCGGCTCCGTTCGGCAGCGCGGCGCGGTACGTCGCGCTGACTCCCTGCGCAGCGTGGGCGAGCTCCTCGTACGCCGCGCCGACCGATTGCGGCCGGCCGTCCGGGCTCTTGGCGAGCATGTGCAAGACGGGCGCGTCGAGCTGCGGCGGCAAGCCCGGCACCTGCTCGGACATGGGCGGCGGCGGCGACGACATGTGCTGCAGCAGGACGTCCATGAGCGCCTCGCCCTCGAACGGGACCCTCCCAGTCAACATCACGTGGCAGAGCACGCCGTACGCGTAGACGTCGGTCCGGTGGTCCACGTTCGTCCCGCGCGACTGCTCCGGAGACATGTAGTACGGCGTCCCCATCGGCTGGCCCGTGCGCGTCTTGTGGCCGGAGATGCCGTCGTTCAAGAGCTTGGCGATCCCGAAGTCGAGCAGCTTGGGGATGGGCACGCCGTCGTCGTCGAACGTGATGTAGATGTTCTCGGGCTTGAGATCGCGGTGTGCGATGCCTGCGGCGTGGGCGGCGTCCAGCGCGCGTGCGATTGGACGGAGGATGGGCAGCGCGCGTTCGGGGGGCAGCCGGTGCCCCTCCTGGGCGAGGTAGCGGTCCAGCGGCATGCCGTCGAGCAGCTCCATCAGGTAGTACTGCCGGCCGTCGGGGAGGCTGCCGAACGAGAAGATGTCGATGATATTGCGGTGCCGGATCTGGTTTACCGCGCGCGCCTCGGCGATGAAGCGAGACACGATCTGAGGGTTGCTCGAGAACTGGCGGTGGAGCGTCTTGATCGCGCACCTCTTGCCGATGAGCGGGTGGAGGCCCTTGTAAACGGTCCCGAATCCACCCTCGCCCAGCTTGCCCTCGATGCGGTACTCGCCGACCATGTCACCGGGCCGTAGCGGGGCGTCCGCCGCGCCGAACGCCTCGTCCGGCAGGAGGGTCTCGCCGTCCTTCGTGCAGCGAACGGCGCCCTCGTCGTAGTGCGTGCGGCACGTGGGGCAAGTCGGCATCGGCGAGCGCGAGGATACCCGATAGGGCGGGCGGGTGGATCAACCCTTCGCCACCGTCGCGAGCCGGTTCGCCATGAGATGGGCGAGCCCGTAGATGGACTCCTGGGGGTTGACGCCCAGGCTCGTGGGAAACACGGAGCCGTCGATCACGTAAAGGTTGTGAATCGAGTGGTGTCGTAGGTCCTCCGACCGCACCACGGACGTTTCAGCGTCGTCGCCCATGGCCGCCCCGCCCATCTGGTGCGCGGTGAAGACGGCGACGGCGCCCGTCTCCCAGCGGAGCGTATCGATGAGCTCGACGTCCTTCGCGCGGGTCATCTTGCAGGGCGGTTCGTGGATCGTCAGCACGGCCTTGGCGCCGCTCGCGAGCTGCAGCTCCGCCAGCCGCTTCTGCGCAAAGCGGAACGCCTCCCAGTGCGCCGGCGGGATCGGGTAGTCGAGGAGCGGCGCTCCGGACGGGCGCAGCTTGACCACGCCACCGGGGCTCGAGTCGTGGAACCCGTCGACCGTCAGCGCAACGTGCAGGGCCATCCGGCCGACGGACTCGAAGAGCTTGCGATGTGCCTCGCCGAAGCCGGGGAGCACCGCGGCCGTGAGGGCAGGGTAGGACGGGGCCGCCTCGAAGAACACGCCGACCTGATCCCCGCGGTTCGCGAAGTGGTGGCTCGCCGCGCTCTGGGGCGCGCCCGCGTACGGATCGATGGGCTCGTCGTATTCTGCCACCGATGCGATGACCGGGTGCAGGAACGTCCGCACGCCGACCCTCTTGTTCTCGTTGATGGCCGATCGGAGCAGCACCGCCGGCGTGTTGATCGCACCGCCGCTGAGGACGAAGCGACGGGCCGAGATCTTCGCGCGCCGCCCTGTCGCTCCCCGCGCCTCGGCGTCGAGGAGCGTCGCGTAGGCGGCCTTCACCTGTCCGGCCTGGACCTCGAGCTTGTCGACTCGGGCTCGATGAAGAACCCGCGCGCCGGCGTCCATCGCGTCCGGAATCATCGTCACGAGCATCGACCGCTTCGCGTTCACGGGGCAGCCGAGGCCGCACTGGCCCGTCTGCGCGCAGGCGACCACGTTGCGGCGCAGTGGCTCGGCATGCCACCCCATGGCCTTGCACCCCTCGAAGAGCTTCCGGTTGTTGGCGTTCATCGACTCCACGGACACCTGGTGGATGCCGAGACGCGCCTCCATCGCTTCGTAGTGGGGGACGAGGTCCGCGTACTTGAAGCCCCCAACGTGGTGCTTCTTCGCCCAGCGGTCCACGACGTCCTCGGGCGTGCGGAAGCTCGTGGTCCAGTTCACGACCGTCGTACCCCCGACCGCCCGTCCCTGGAGGATTGACATCCCGAGGTCCGCCGTCGTGCGCTGCCCGGCCTCCTGGTAGAGCTTCGGCATCACCTCTAGCTCGCGCATCGTGAACTCGCTCGCGTCGTGATAGCCGCCTTCCTCCACGACGATGACGCTCAGGCCTGCCTGTGCGAGCACGGCGGCCGTCACGGCTCCGCCCGCGCCGCTTCCGACTACGCAGACGTCGGCGGACAGCTCGAGATCGCTCGCCGCCTTGGAGCCGTCGATGAGGTTCGGGCTCGCCCTGAGGAGTGACAGCTTGCTCACGGCGGCCCCTCGAGCCCCTGGGCAAGGTTCCACTCGGGCGTGCCCATCTTCGAGTCGTCGTACGGGCCGCTGATCGGCGTGGGCGCCGGGTAGTGGGCCGACGCCCAGCTCGCGGGCTGCGCGTAGTGCGCGACGAGGCAGAGCTTTCGCAGCACCTGGTAGCCGGTGCGACGGAGGGCCAGGCCGCTGTCTCTCCATCGCGCGAGCACGTGATCCTGCTCGTCGGGGCCGAGGCGCGTGAAGGGGCGGAGGCGACCATCCAGGACGAGCCCGCCCAGCGCGGTCTCGAAGAGGCCGATGAGCGCGTTGACGTCCGCCTGGGCTTCGGGCGGCAGACGGGTGAGCGAGTCGTCCGCAGCGTGCGCGACGGCGGCCGGATCGACGTCGGGGACGGCGACGACCCGGCGCGCGATCGCCGCGAGCACCTGAAATGACCGCGGCGTGAGGACCTGCAGCGCACGCGTTGCAACGACGGTGTCGCGTGTCGGGTAGAGCGCCAGACCTCCTCCACCCAGTAGCAGCACCGCCCCGCCGAGGAGGCCTCGTCGCAGAAAGGTTCGGCGGTTCATGGCAACGCGGCCGCCCTGCGCGCGACCATGTCGATGAGGTCGCCCTGCGCGAACTGGAAATCGAGCACGTGTAGCCCCATGGGAGTTCGTAGCCAGACGCTGTCGAGGTCGAGGGGGCTCTTGCGCAGGTCCCCCGGGCGCGGCGTCGCAGAGACCCCCAGGAAGCGCAAGCCCCCAGTCCCGTTGACGCACCGGCCAGCGTAGAAGTCGCGCAGCAGCACGAACGGCGTCGTGATCCCCTCGCGGTTGCGGGAGGGGAGGTACGTCCGCGAGAAGAGGCGCTCCGTAGGTCCGCCGTCCACGGCGGCCGGATTCACGCACACCGTCTCGTTGCCGGGCTTCGGTAGGTCCCTCGCGGCGGTGGGGTTCTCGTCGGCGAGGAAAGACTGGTAAGCGACCACGCACCCGAGCTCGCCCGCGCCGGTGCACACGGGCAAGGTTGCGAACGTGCCTCCCGTGGTCCGTCCGCGGGGGATCTCGACGTGGCCGCCGATCGGCATGGCTACGAGCAGGCGCTCGCGCATCCCAGCGTCGTGATCGAAGACGCGCCGCAGGAGCCGCACGATCATCTCGGCGCCCTGCGAATGGCCGAGGAGGACGATCTTGCGACCGTGGTTGTACTGCCCCATGTAGTGCGCGAAGGCGTCGACCACGTCCGAGGCGGCCACCTCCAGGCGCTCTTCGCGTGTCTGTGCGCTGGCGAGGTAGGTGCCGATCGTGACCTGGCGGTAGAGCGGTACGTACAGCGAACACGCTTCGCCGAAGCGTGCCGCCTGGGCCATCGTCGCGCGGAGGATCGCCGTGTGGTCCGTGAAGTCCTCGTGGTTGCTCGGCAAGAGGCGCATGTCTACCGTCGGGTAGACGTAGAAGCAGTCGACCTTGGGGGCCGCCGCCGCGACGTGCCGCTCGACGGCCCGGGTCCCATCGGGGCGAAGCTCGGTCGCCGTCAGGTCGCCCAGGCAAGGGTCGCCCGGAAGCCCCGGACGGCACAGCCACATGTCGTCGCTGCCGTACCGCTTACTTGCGTACCCTTCGAACGGGCCGTGAACGCCCGCGGGCAGAGCGCTCTTCGGCGGAACCGCCGCGCACCCGAGAGTTATCGCTGCGAGCGCCAGCGCGAAGACCTTGAGGAGGGGCACGAGGGCCCGCTTGGCACGACTGGGGACGTTCCGGGCGCTCACCGGGACGAGCGTACACGAGCTCACAAAAGGCAGACGCCCCGTCGCCAAAGCGACGGGGCGCGCGGTCCCCCAGGTCAAAGGGAACACCCGAGCTTGCGGGCCAACGCCGTCAGCTCAGCTGCAACCCATCGAGTTTCCGCAGTTCAGGCACTTGTAACAAGCGCCGTTTCGCACAGTGATGTGACCGCAGACGTCGCATACGGGTGCGTCTCCCATCATCTCCTCGAGCTGTTGATCGAGCGGGGACGTCGCTCCTTCGCGCATCGGAGTCGCGCCGGGAGCCTCGACGGTGTTCTTCGCGGCGTTGCGACCCTCCAGGCCCTCACTCATGATGGCGCTCTGCACGACCGCGCCCTTGGTGTAGCTGAGCGGCGCGTCCGAAGCGCTCGTGATGGCCGCGTGCTCGCCCGTCGTCTCGGGGACGCGCTCGGGCAACGCCTCGGGCTTCACGTGCGCGAGGTCGTAGCGGTGGAGGTACTCGACCCCGAGCACCCGGAACAGGTAGTCGACGATGGAGGTCGAGAACTTGACGTTCGGGTGTCCCTCGACGATGCCCTGGGGCTCGAAGCGCGTGAAGGTGAACTGCTCCACGTACGTGTTGAGCGGCACGCCGTACTGCAGGCCGATCGAGACGCTCATCGCGAAGCAGTTCATGAGCGAGCGGAAGGCCGCCCCCTCCTTGTGCATGTCGATGAAGATCTCGCCGAGCGTGCCGTCCATGTACTCGCCGGTGCGAAGGAAGATCTTGTGCCCTCCGACGCGCGCCTCCTGCGTGAAGCCGGAGCGCTTCTTCGGGAGCCGTACGCGGAGCCCGTGCGGACGAGATCCGTGGGACAGCTGCAGGGTGAGCTGCGTAGCGTCCTGCGGCTCGGTCGTCGGCGGTACGGGGGAGAGCGCGGACAGCCCCGAGATGTCGCTGTTCATGGGCGGCGGCAAGGTCGACGTGGACGCCTTGGCAGCGGCTGCGCGCTTGTCCTTCGCATCCTTTGCGTCGTCCTTCGACTCCTTGCTGGACGTCGACAAAGGCTGCGACGCCTTGCACCCGTCGCGGTAGAGCGCCACGGCCTTGAGCCCGAGACGCCAACCCTCCTCGTAGATCTTCGCGACGTCCTCGACGGTCGCGTCGTTCGGCAGGTTGACCGTCTTGCTGATCGCGCCCGAGAGGAACGGCTGGGCGGCGGCCATCATCTTCACGTGGCTCATCGGGGCGAGGTAGCGCTTGCCGTTCTTGCCGCACCGGTTGGCGCAGTCGAAGATCGGGTAGTCCTCGAGGCGCAGGTGCGGCGCACCCTCGACCGTCATCCGGCCGATGATGACCTCGCTCGCCTTGTCGATCTGCTCGCGCGTGAAGCCCATGTGCTCGAGCAAGGAGAAGCTCCTCACCTGGCGCATCTCCTTCGTCACGCCGAGCCTCTCGTAGGTCTCCTCGCCGAGCACCCAGGCTCCGAAGGCGGGGTCGAGGTCGAACATCGACGGCAGGGCCGCCTCGACCTTGGTGAGGTCCGCGTCGTGGAGGCCCGCGCCGCCGTTGGGCGGATTCTTGAGCGTACGGCGGTTGATCTCCGGCGCCGCGAGCAGCGTGTTCGTGCCGCTCACGTAGGCCACGATCTCCTGGACCTCGACCTCTGCGTATCCGAGCTTGCGCAGGGCCGCGGGGACCGACTGGTTCACGATCTTGAAGTAGCCGCCCCCGGCGAGCTTCTTGAACTTCACGAGCGCGAAGTCCGGCTCGATGCCGGTCGTGTCGCAGTCCATGAGGAGGCCAATCGTCCCGGTCGGCGCGAGCACGGTGGCCTGCGCGTTGCGGTAGCCGTGGAGGACGCCGAGCTTCACGGCGCTGTCCCAGTCCTCGCAGGCGGCCCGGTAGAGGGCCGGCGGGCAATCGTCGCGGTTGATCGCGTACGCCGCGTCACGGTGCATGTTCATGACGCGGAGCATCGGTTCGCGGTTCTTGGCGAAGCCGGCGAAGGCGCCCTTGCTCCCCGCCATCTCGGCGCTCGTCTTGAAGGCGTGGCCGCACATGATCGCCGTCAGCGAGGAGGCGATCGCGCGACCCTCGCTGCTGTCGTACGGCACGCCCATCTGCATGAGCATGCTGCCGAGGTTGGCGTAGCCGAGACCCAGCGGCCGGTAGTCGTGGCTGTTCTTGGCGATGAGCGGCGTCGGGTACGACGACAGGTCGACCAGGATCTCTTGGGCGATGAAGAAGATCCGGCACGCGTGCCGGTAGCCTTCGATGTCGAACGTCTGCTTGCCGTCCTCTCCCGGCGTCTCCCGGAGAAACTTGGTCAGGTTGACCGACGACAGGTTGCACGCCGAGTCGTCCAGGAACATGTACTCGGAGCACGGGTTGGACGCGTTGATGGGCGCCGTGTTCGGACACGTGTGCCACCGGTTGATCGTCGAGTCGTACTGGACGCCCGGGTCGGCGCAGTGCCACGCGGCGTCGGCCACCTGGTGCCAGATGTCTTTCGCGTCGTAGGTGTCACACACCTTGCCGGTCGTGCGCGCCGTCGTCTGCCAGGTGCCGCCAGCCTCCACGGCCCGCATGAACTCGTCCGTCACGCGGATGGAGTTGTTCGAGTTCTGGCCGCTGATCGTGTGGTACGCGTCGCCGTTGAAGTCGCTCGAGAACCCGGCAGCGATGAGCGCGTGCGCCTTCTTCTCCTCGCGCACCTTCCAGTTGATGAAGTCGACGATCTCCGGGTGGTCCATGTCGAGGCAGACCATCTTCGCGGCTCGCCGCGTGGTGCCGCCGCTCTTCGTGGCGCCCGCCGCGCGGTCGAACACCTCGAGGAAGCTCATGAGCCCGCTCGACGTGCCGCCGCCCGACAGCTTCTCCTGCCGCCCACGGATCTGGCTGAAGTTCGACCCGGTGCCCGAGCCGTACTTGAAGAGGCGCGCCTCGCTCTTCACGAGCTCGTAGATGCCCATGAGGTCGTCCGAGACCGACTGGATGAAGCAGGCCGAGCACTGGGGACGATCGTAGGCCCCGACCGTCTGCACGACCTCGGCCCGCTGCTCGCCCTTCTTGAGGGCGGCGGGGGGGCTCATGTTCCAGGCCCAGTTTCCTCCCGAGCCCGAGATCCCGTACGCGTGCCAGAGGCCGCAGTTGAACCACACGGGCGAGTTGAACGCGCCGTACTGATTCACCAGCAAGAACGAGAGCTCGGCCTCGAACGCGTCGGCGTCGGCCTTGCTGGCGAAGTAGCCCTTGTACTCGTCGCCGGCCTGTCGAATCGTGTGCGCGATGCGGCGCACGACCTGGCGCACGCTCGTCTCGCCCTTGTCCTTGTCGCCGTGGAGACCGGCCTTACGGAAGTACTTGGAGATGACGATGTCCGTTGCGAGCTGGCTCCAGCTCGCCGGGACCTCGGCGCCCTCCATCTTGAAGACGATGGAACCGTCGGGGTTCGTGATGCTGCTCGACCGGCGCTCGTACACGACCTCGTCCAGCGGATCGATGCCGGGCCGCGAATGGAGGCGCGTCACGCGCACCCCTCGTGCCGTAGCCTTCGGCTGCACCGGCGCACCGGTCACGGGGCCTCGCTTCAGCGAGGCGGAGGCATCCTTGGCCGTCGCCTGCGCCGTCTTGCGCGGCGCGACCTTCTCCGACTCCTTCGGCGCCTTCTTCATGCCAGCGCGCCCATTCGTTCCATTGTCCACGTGTGCCCCGGCCCTGCCGGCGACGTCGAATGACTGTGCCATATACCCTCCAACGCGCGCCACGCGCTCTGTCGTCGCGCCTGCGTGCCTTCGAACCAATGCGCTTCCCACGTCAAACCGGCGATGTCCCCCAAGCAGCCCCGCCTACCGGCTCCGATTGAGGCTCGTTTCGAGCCCCTCCGAGCCGCCCACCTTCTGCACGTTCCGCATGCCTCGCAACGATTCAACCCCACCACCCCACGACTCCGATGACCCCCACCATCGAAGTGCTCATCGAGCTACCGCGCTACCGAGACACAGCCAGCGTTGCCGTGGCCTGCCCGTGACACACCTCACCCCGGCCTCGTCCGGTCTCAACGCGTAGCGTCAAGCTCGGCAAGCCTTCAGGCCTCTCCGCCCTCACCCGTCCGGCAGCACGAACCTCTCGAGGTTTCGAGGGGCGTTCAGCCAATGCGGGGGTTCGTGCGGTCGTGCACCCTTCACTTGGTCAGGTGCGTGCTTCCGTTCAGTAAGACTCTCTTCAACTTCTCCAGAAGCACTGCTCAAGCAGTGCCTCATGCGTCAGGCTCTAAGCTCAGGCTGCCGTGCGTCCGCAAGATCGCCGGAGGCAGGAGACACGTTCTAACCCCCAGATATAGTGGTTGTCCACGAAATAGCATACTTCCTATCGTGCCTACACGGTGGCACCGGGTCCTCCATCGACCGGCCTCACCTAAACGCTTGATAGGACTGAACTAGCGACGAGCGCTGTTCACAACTGACCCACAGGCCATCCCGAGTTGTTCAGCGGTTTGTACCCAGGATAGTCACAGCCCAGCCCGTCGCGGGGCTACTGGGCGCCCTCGGCGGGGATCGTCTTCACCGTCTGAAACTCGCGCTCCGGGTCCACAACCGTGACCTCGCCGAAGTGGGCGAGGGGCTCGGCGATGACGTCTGCGTCACCGGCGACCACGACGAGCGCCTTACCCGGGTGGAAGATCCTCTGCGCCGCGGCGGCTGCTTCCGCAGGGTCGGTCGCCCGGAGCGCGGCCCTGTACGTGTCCCAGTAGCCATCCGGCAGCCCCAGCACCTTCTGCTGGACGACCATGTCTGCGATCGAGCCCACGGTCTCCATGCGAATGGCGAACACGTCGCTGAGATACCGTCGTGCCGACTCGGTCTCGGACGCGTCGGGCGGCTGCGAGGTCATGCGATCCATGTCTTCGATGGCGCCCTCGACGGCCTGGGCCGTCTTTGGGGTCTGTGTTCCGACGTAGACGACGAGCGGCTGCTCCCCGTTGGCGAGCTCCGTTACCCGTGAGACCGCCGAGTACGCGAGGCTCCGCTGCTCGCGGACGTCGAGGAACAGGCGGCCGGACGGCACGCCGCCCAGGACCTGGTTGGCGACGCGGATGGCGGGCCAGTCCGGGCTCGTCCGCGGGCCGATGAGCGAGGCAACGAAGATGTCGCTCTGCGCGCTCTTGGGCCGGTTGACCACGACCACGTGCCGCTTGGCGAGCGCGATCGCGGGCGGGAACTCCGTCTTGGGCGGCTCGCCACCCCTCCAGCCGCCGAAGCTCCTCTCGACGGCCTTGGCCGCAGCGGCGGCCTCGATGTCCCCCACGAGCACCACGTTCGTGTTCTTGGGGACGTAGAAGCGCCGGTGAAAGTCGCGAACCACGGAGCCCGTGATGCTCTTCAGCTCCCCGGGTACGACGTCGTACGAGCTGTACGGGTTCTTCTCGGTGTAGAGCTCACGGAACAGGACGCGCGTGGCCATCCACGACCCGTTGGAGCGGGCGTTGTCCTCCGCCTCGTCCTTGACCCTCGCCTTGAGCTTGCCCAGCTCCCGCTCGTCGAACGCGGGCGACTGGACGACCTCCGCCACGAGGCGCAGAGCCTCGTCGAGGTGGTCCTTGGTGACGGCGAGGCCGATGCGCGTGCTGTCGAAGTCGACGTCGATCGAGAGGCTCGCCCCGAGAGACTCGATGCGGCGGAGGAGCTCCGCGCTCGTCATCGAGCGCGTCCCGCCGTCCTTGAGGAGCTCGGCCGTCAGGCGCGCGGCGCCCGGTGTGCCGCCGTAGCCGTTGCCCGCGTGGACGACCACGCGAAGCTGCACGATGGGGAGGGAATGGGCCTCGACGGTGTCCACCGTGAGGCCGTTGGCGAGCTTGTCGTTCACGATTCTGGGGAACGGGGACTCCTTGGACGCCAGCGGCGCCGGCGGACGCTCGAGCGCCTTCTTGGGGCTCTCCTTCCGCGGGGGCGGAGCCACGGGGATGACGACGTGCTCCGGACCGAACGACGGCGGCGTCCCGCCCCCGCACGCCCCGAGGGGGGCGAGCAGCAGCGCGAGGAGAGACGGGAGCGTGGAGAGCGAGCTGGAGAGTCCGGCAGTTTTCATGTTCGTCCTCATCACTTCTTCGCCGGAGCGGGCAGGGGTTTCGGGTGGCTTGGGGCGCGCGGGTGCGCGGCGGGCGCCTCGTGAGGAGCCTCCGCCAAGGCGACGGCGGAGGGCTTCACCTCCACGGTCGAGCGCCGGGCCTTGGTTAGGTACTTGCCCACGACGCGGCGAATGTCCTCCGCGCTCACGGCCATGTAGCGTTCGAGCTCGCTGTTGATGAGGTTCGCGTCGCCGCGGTAAAGCTCGAACTCTGCGAGCTTCTGCGCGCGAACGAAGTTCGACTGGAGGCCCAGGATGTAGCCGGCCTGCATCTGGTTTCGCAGCTTCACCATGTCCCCCTCGCTGGGGGGAGTCTTCGCCAGCCGCGCGATCTGCTCGTCGATGAGGTGCCCGACCGTGGTGATGCTTCCACCGCCCGAGAGCTTCGCCGAGATCTCGAACGCGTCCGGGCCCCGGTGGCGGTCGGTGTCGGCGTCCACCTCGATGGCGAGCGAGCGGTCGCGCACGAGCAGCTGGTAGAGCCGCGAGCTCTCCCCACCGGCGAGCAGCATCGCGGCGAGCTCGAGCGCGTAGTGGTCGGGCTCCTTCGTCTCCGGGATCTCCCAGCCGTACATGAGCCCCGGAAGCTTCGCGTGCGCGTCCTCGACGACGGCATCGCGTGGCTCTGTCTGCGCCGGAATGGCCCCGGGCTCGTAGGGCGGGATCGTGTGCGAGCGCGCGCTACCGAAGAAGCGCGTGACGAGCGCCTTCACCTCGTCCGGATCGCAGTCCCCGCTGATGGAGAGGACGGCGTTGTTGGGCGCGTAGTAGGCGTCGTGGAAGGCCCGCACCCAGTCGAGCTGCGCGGCGTCGAGGTCGCGCATGTTGCCGATGGCCGGGTGCTCGTAGGGCCAGTACCCCTGGAAGACGAGCTCCTCCAGCCGGAAGCTCGCCGGGACGTAGGCGGCGTTCTCGACGCGCATCCGGAACTCCTCCTCGACGACCTTCCGCTGGTTTTCGAAGTTCTTCTGGGAGATGTCGAGCGACTTGAGGCGGTCGGCCTCGAGCCAGAGCGCCAGGGGCAGCTCGCCCCGCGGCATCATCTCGAAGTAGTTGGTTCGATCCTCGCTCGTCGAGCCGTTGAGCGTCCCGCCGTGCGAGGTGACGAGCTTGAAATGCTCGCCCCGCGGCACGTTCCCGGAGCCCTGGAACATCATGTGCTCGAACAGGTGCGCGAAGCCGGCGTGTCCGCGCTCCTCGTTCCGGCCACCGACATCGTAGACGACGTCGACCGCGACGGTGGGGGACGTGTGGTCGACCGAGAGGACGACGCGCAGGCCGTTGTCGAGCGTGAACTTTTCCACGTCGAGCTTCAACGCCACGATCTTGGGCGGCGTGGTCGGGGCTGGCGGCCGGGAAGCGGTCGCTTGGGACGCCGGTCTGGCGGTGCTGGCCGGGGCGGCCCCAGGCTTCGGGGCCGCTCGCGCCGCGCCGCCGACCGAGGCGGGACCCTTGGCGCCCTGCGCTGCGGCGGGGTCGGCGAAGGAAACGGTGGCGAGCAGCGAAGCCAGCGCGAAGAACCCGAGAATTCGCATGGACGCCGTTTATCACGCGGCGCCCGAGGCGTCCTCTCCGACGGCTACGTCCGGGCGGCCTCTCCGCCCGGCGTACTTTCGTGGAGTCGCCCCGGCGCCGTCAGAGCGTGCGCAGGTAGGCCACCAGCGCGCCCTTGTCCTCGGGCGAGAGGGTCGCCGTGCTGCCCATGGATCCGTTCGTCTTGTCGAGCAGGTCCTCGAGCGACGAGTAGCGCCCGTCGTGGAAGTAGGGCGCCGAGCCGGCGACGTCCACGAGCGAGGGGGCGATGAGCTCGCGCGACTTGTCCGAGGCCGTCAGGCTCTTCACGTCGTGCAGATCGTGGTCGCTCTTGTCCGTGCCGCCGTGGCATGTCGCGCAGTCCGTGTCCTTGGAAGCGAACACGGCGCGGCCGCGCTCCTCCTCGGGCGTGAGCGGACGGGCGACCGCGGGAGGGCCCGGCATCGACGTGAGGTAGCTCGCGAGCGCGTCCTCGTCCGCCTTCTCCAGCCCCTTGCCCTTCAGGTTCTTCATCGTCGAGCGCATGTGCTCCTGGAGGCTCGCGTGCTTCGCCATCCAGCCGTACGGCGCCTCGTGGCGCACGCGGCCAGCGAGCAGGATGGTCTGCCGCGGACCGTTCGGCGTCGACCACACGAGCCCGTCGTCCCGCCCGTCGGGGTGGCAGCTCGCGCAGGCGCGGCCGTCCTTCGAGATGCGCGCGTCGCCGCCGGCGTGAAAGATCTTGCGACCGCGCTCGGCCAGCTCCCCGAGGGCAGACGTGCGATCGAGGCGAAGGCTCCGCGCGGGAGGCGGCGCCTGTCCGCCCACGGAGTCGTTCGCGGGCGCGGCATTTCCTCTCGAGACAACGCGCGGCGCGAGGATGGACGCGAGGGGGACCTCGGTGACGGTTCCATCGAACTGGGAGAACACGTAGGCGTTCCTGCCGTCGGCGTCGACGGCGAGGCCCGTGGGGCCGGCCGCGACCTTCGCCGATCCCAGGTACGTGCCCGGTGCCGCGGTGGAGAACGCGGCGACCTCGTCGCCGCCGAGGCAGGCGACGAGCAGCTTCTCGCCTCCCACGACGACGGCCGCGCGGGGCAGCCGGCACTGGTGCGCTGCGGCTCCGGAAGTCACCTGCTTGCTCGTCGCAGGGTCGATCGCGCTGACCGCGAACTGCTCGGTCGACATCTCGGCGTCAGACACCCCTCCTCCTCCGTACCCCGAGGAGATGATCTTCGGGTCCCCCGTGATCATCTCGGCGTGCGGCGCGAGGATGCTCTCGCCGGACTTCGCCTGGTACGAGGCGAGCGCAAAGCCCTGCCGCGCGAAACGCGCCGGGATCTGGACCATGAAGCCGTTGCCCATGTCCTCGTCGACAAAGAAGTCCGGGCGCATTTTGAGCGCCCGCTTCGAGGGGGGAGGAGGCTTCATCGGCATCATGGGCGTCGAGGTCATCGCAGAGGACGCGGAGGCCGCCTTGCCGAGATCGATGTCGCTGGCGTCCGCCGGCCCTTCGAGCGGTACGGAGGTGACGCCGCCGTGGGCCGCGTGCGCGACGAAGGCCCGCGCGCCGTCGCGGGAGGCGATGACCGCGCGCGGCTCGCGCGGCAGGTTCACGCGGAGATCGCGGGTGAGCGTCGCCGCGTCGAAGCGCTCGAGCGTGTGGGCCCAGCCGCTCGCGACCAGGATCGCGTTGCCTGTCGACGGGGCGAGCGCGAGAGGCTCTATCGTGGTGGGTACCGTCGCCGACCGGGCGAGGCTCTGGTCGTCGCGGGCTTCGAAGACGGCGACGCTCGCCTCGTCGCGCAGGGTGACCCACAGCTTTCCGGTCCTGGTGACGAGGATCTGCCCCGGCCGCCCCGTCAGCTTTGCCGTCGCGACCTGGCGCATCGTCTCGGTGTCGATGACGTCGATCGCAGGTCCGTCCTCGTCGGCGACGAAGGCGAGCGTGTGGCCCCGGACCTTGCCGAGGGCCACGGTGCTTCCAGTCGTCACGTCGCCCACCGGCTCGATCGCGACAGCACGCGGGCCGGCCGGTACGACCGGCCCGGCGGCGGCCAGAGGCGGGGCCGGCGGCGGCTTTGACCCGCATGCTACGGGGAGCGTGAAGAGTCCGAGGAGGAGCGAGGTACGCAAGGCCGGGTAGGTCAGCACCGAGGCTCTGACGGGTCAGCCCGCGAAAAGTTCTCGCGGTTCGATCGAGCGACCACTTGCCGGCAAGACGCGGGGGCTCCAAGGTCGAACTGCACATGCCTACCGCCCCGTACGCCGCTTCGCGATCCTGGTTTCTGGTTCATCCGAAGGGCCTCCTCGTCCGGCGCGACGGCGGCACGGTGACGCTGCCGACGGACGCAGACGCGGCCGCGCTCGGGATAGACGTCGCCGCGCCCGAGACCGGGAGCGGCCACCTGTTCGGTACCGTGCTCGGCGGGGAGGGGGAGGCGGTGGCGGCGCCCGTACCGGAGGCGGCGACGTTGCCCGGCACGCTTGCCGTCTCGGGCCTGCGCGAGCTCTACGGCGCGCTCGGGGACGCGCTCTTCCTCGCGGCCGGTCGTGCCACCCAGATCGTCGAGTGGGCGGCCACGCACCGCTTCTGCGGGCGCTGCGCCGCTCCTACCGAGCGCGTCGCCGGCGAGCGGTGCATGCGGTGCCCCGCGTGCGAGCTGATGAGCTACCCGCGCATCTCGCCGGCCATCATCGTCCTCGTTCGCCGGGGTGACGAGGCCCTGCTCGCGCGTGGAGCGCGGTTCCCCGCGGCGTTCTACAGCACGCTCGCAGGCTTCGCGGAGGTGGGTGAGTCCCTGGAGGAGACGCTCGCGCGCGAGGTGCGCGAGGAGGTCGGCGTGGAGGTGAAGAACGCTCGCTACTTCGGGAGCCAGCCGTGGCCGTTTCCCCACTCGCTCATGATCGGCTTCGTCGCGGAGTGGGCGGGCGGGGACATCAAGGCGGACGGGAAGGAGATCCTCGACGCGCGCTGGTTCCGGGCGGACGCGCTCCCCGCCATTCCGCCGCCCATCAGCATCGCCCGCCGCCTCATCGACGCCTGGATCGACGACGTTCAGGCGGGGGGCCGCGCTCCCTGACCGGCGACCGGCGGGCAAATCGACACGCTGCTCGCTTAATTGCGCAACTGTTCGAGACCGGGACCGAAGGGAGGGCATGACCCAACCCGTCGACTCCGCCTTCCGCCGAATCCCGTCCGACCCTTCCGACTCCGCCCCCTCGACCGCGACAGCGGCGCCCGCCCGGTCCTTTCGTGACCTCGACGTGGACTCCCTTCCCGCGCCCGTCACCGACTACGGCCCGTACCTGCGTAGCGCGCCCGCCCGTGCCACCGCCGCGGCTCCGCAGGAGCCCGCGGCCGGAGCAGCCGCGCGGGCGAAGCTCGACGCGTACCGCAGCGCGTACGCCGGCCCGTACAACGTCGCCGGGCAGTCCGTCCTCGCGCCGACCCAGTTTCGCATGGTGGGAGGCCACAACGACGGGTCTGCCGGCTACCCGGTCGATCGCCGCGCGCCCAGGACCCTCAACTTCAACGATCCGCAGGTGCGGAGCCTCCGCGCGATCTGCGCTCGGGCGAACGCTCCCGACCCCACGCATTGCCTCATGGGGTGCGCCAGCCCGCGCGAGATCGTGGGGGTCACCCAGGCGCTCATCGACGCGGGAGAGCTGCGCGGGCCCGGAGACCTACCCACGCAGATCAAGGCCATGCAATGGCGCCACGGCATCGGCGTCGACTGCACGGACTACGTCATCGGTGCAGCTCTCCAGGCAACCGGCAAGAGCCGGGCGGACGTCGGCGGGGTGATGCCGGGGACGGACTACTTTGCGAACGCGGACCAAAACCCTCACCTCCGTCGGGTCGGGATCGCCGACGCCCGTCCGGGCGACGTGTTCTGCCTCGATGACCCCGGCAAGGACGTCGGGCACCGCACGGTCGTCTACTCGCGCACCGAGTGCAGCCCGTCGCAAGCCTCGGAGCTCGCGCGCCAGTACGGCCGCGGCGCGGCAGACTTCCTCAAGGGCGGGCCGGTCCAGTTCTTCCTCGTCGACTCGTCCTGGGGCGCCGGCGATGGGTCTTCGTACGGCGGCGTCGCGCGCAACACGTGGCTCTACAACGCTTCGACGAGCCAGTGGGCGCAGATCGCGCCCGACGTCACCACCTCGTCTCCGCCCTCGTTCTCCGTCACCCCCAACGGCCCGAAGGACGATCTCCTGCACGGCCTCTACCGGATCAAGTGAGCCCACATGAAAACGAACCGCGTCGTCTCCTCTCTGTGCTGCGCCATCCTGCCGCTCCTTGGAGCGCTCAGCGTCTCCTCGGAGGCCCAGGCAGACAAGCTACGCGTCCATGCCGTCACCGCCGGCGACGGGTGGTACCTCGATGACGCCGAGCCCGGGTCTCCTCCGAGCGCCGAGCATCCCGAGGGGACGGTCTTTGGCATCGTTCGCGGCCCCAGGCCTCTCCCCCAGCAGACGACCGTGGGCAGCTACGTTGCCGAGATCGACGTCGAAAAGGGCAGGACACTGCACCGACTCGACCTCGCGTGCGACGTGATCCTCAGGGAAAAGGGTCGCCTCTACGCGGCGTGCGGACCCGAGCTCCTCGCCTTCGACGCGGCGACGTTCGGGATCGTCTGGCGCGTGCCGGTCGCCCGGTGCCCGGACGGCTACGATCGGGGCGTCGCAACGGCGCTCGCCGCGGGTGGCGCCGATCGCGTCGTGGTCGCCTCCGATTGCAGTTACGAGGGAGGGCTCTACCTGCGGGTCCTCAGCTCCGTGGACGGCGCGGTGCTGGGAGGAACGTCGACGCGGGCTCACACGGAGGCGAGGTGGATGAAGGACCTCACGCGCATCTCCTTCCACGGCGCCACGGTCGTCCTCGTCGCCGTCCAGCACGCGAGCCCTTCGGCGATTGTCGTGCTGGCGCCGGGCTACGATCGCGTCGCGCACAGGCTGGCGATCGGGGAGGGGCAGGAGGCGTGGGACGACGGCGTGCACGTGCACGTCACGGAGCGAAGGCCCCCGGGAACGCCCGCGGAGCTCAAGTCCTTCGGAAGGGATCACGCCTCGCGCGGTGGACCGTCCTGGCTCGTGCAGGATCGGGACTACACGCTCTCGGATTCGCTGGCTCCCCTCTCGTGGGCGAGATTGACCGCTCCCGTCGAATCGACGGGCTACAGCCCCGATGGCAGCCGTGGCGACTACACGGCCTACGGGTTCGACCAGGGCCCGCAGCGCTTCTGGGTGGAGCGGTACTGCTGCGGCGACCACGCGCCGGACAGCTCCCCGGCCGGAGTCTTCGTGGGGACCATCCCGAGGTAAACCTGAACCCCGGCCGTACAGCGGTACTGTATTCGCGCCCTGGCTCGTGCGCGCGCGCGGAGTCTGCGTTACAGAGGCCCCGGCATCGACGCCACTCTCGAGGAGACGTTTCCCATGAAGATCTTCGGCAACCCCATGAGCACGTGTACGCGGCGGGTCGTGATGGCCCTTCACGAGAAGCAGGCGAAGTTCGAGCTCGGCATGATCGACTTCACGAAGGGCGAGCACAAGGGCGCGGAGAACCTGGCCCGCCAGCCGTTCGGCCAGATCCCGTCCCTCACGGACGGCGACTTCACGCTGTTCGAGTCGCGCGCCATGATCCGCTACATCGACGAGACGGTTCCCGGCCAGTCGCTCACGCCGAAGGATCCCAAGGCGCACGCTCTCATGGAGCAGTGGATCAGCGTCGAGATGGAGCAGTTCAACCCGGGCGCCGCCGGCATCGTCGGCCAGGAGATCTTCGCCCCGATGATGGGCGGGAAGACCGACGCGGCGAAGGCGGACGAGGCCAAGAAGAAGCTCGCGACCGTGCTGCCCGTGCTCGACAAGCACCTCGCGAAGGGCCCCCACTTCTGCGGGGACCAGTTCACCCTCGCGGACGTCTGCTACATGCCCTACACCGCGTACGCCCTCAACACGTCGGCGAAGGAGCTCATTCTGAGCCACACGCACTTCGCCGCCTGGTGGAATCGCGTCAGCGAGCGCGCCGCCTGGAAGGCCACGACCGCGAAGTAACGCGCGTCCGTGGGGCCCCAGGGCCAACGCTGGGCGGATGGGCACGAAGCCCGTCCGCCCAAGTCGTTTTGTGCGGCGTAGTCGTGCGCTCCGGCCCGCGGGATCGGGGTTGAGAGGCTCGGAAGTCCGCGCAGGAGCGAAGGGAAAGCGCCTTCGAAGCTGACCACGGGCCCCCTTCAGCCGGGGCGTGCGCCCCTCCGAGGTGCACGCACGCGTGCACGCGGAACACGCGGG
>Ga0302279_10001224_pt1 | contig 37105 bp, 26 predicted proteins | sample III_Bog_N3_3_FD_194541 | JGI IMG/M metagenome (GOLD analysis project Ga0302279, IMG submission 194541) | Peat permafrost microbial communities from Stordalen Mire near Abisko, Sweden - III_Bog_N3_3 | ecosystem: Environmental > Terrestrial > Soil > Wetlands > Peat | place: Sweden: Abisko...
ACCGGCGAGGCGGGAACGGCCGGCGCTGCCACCGGAGACGCGGGGACTTCGGGTGCCGCTACCGGCGAGGCGGGAACGGCCGGCGCTGCCACCGGAGACGCGGGGACTTCGGGTGCCGCTACCGGCGAGGCGGGAACGGCCGGCGCTGCCACCGGCGAGACGGGTGCTGCTACCGGCGAGGCTGAAGCGGCGGGCGCCGCCCCCGGCGACCGAGGTGCCACCCCGGGCGCCGCAACGGGCGACGGAGCGGCCGCAATCGGCGAAGCGGGTGCCGCGGCAGGGGACGCGGGGCCTGGGGGTGGTGCGACGGGCACTCCGCTTCCTGGCGCCGGGGCAGCGGTCGTCCCCGCCCCTGGTGCGGCAGCCGCTCCCCCGGGTGCCACCGCTGACGCTCCCGCAGCGGGTGGGCCTGCCGTCGCTGCCCCAGCAGCGGCCGCGACCGCCCCGCCCCCCGCTGCCGCCGCGACCGCCCCTGCCGCGGCGGTCCCTGCGGCTCCTCCCGCAGCCCCTGCGCCTGCCGCGGGCGCCGCCGCCGCGGCCCCGGCCTGCGCCGCGTCGCTCGCCGCGGGTCCCGCTCCAGCCGCGGCCCCGGTCGCCGCTGCAGCCTGGGCCCGCGCATTGGCCGCGGTCTCGGCGGCCTTGGTGACGGCGGCCGCGACCTCGTGCTTGGGGGGCACTCCACCGTGGGCCGCCACGGCGGCATCGACGACGGACTCGGCCTTGACCACGTCCGCGTGCAGGCTCTGCGTGGACGCCTGCACGGCCGTCACCTTGGTGCGGAGCTCGTCGATCTTGGCGGTGCCCTGGTCGCGGAGCGTCTGGACCTGAGCCTTGGCGGCGGCGGTCTTCGCGCTCACGCCGGCGGCCGCGTCCTGCACGCCGGTGCGCAAGGTGCTCACGCTGGCGGTGGCCTCCGCCAGGGAAGCCTGGACCTGGGCCTGCGCCGCCGCCGCCGCCGCCAGGGAGGGTGCGATGGCGGCGGTGAGCGCGGACTTCATCCCGTCGAGCTTGCCGCGGGTCGCGTCGACCTGGGCGAGGGCGGCGGCGCCGGCCTTCCGGGCCTCGGCGCTCTTCGCTGCGGCGGCCGCCTCGACCTTCTGCACCTGGGCCTGGATGTCTGCGGTGGCGGTGCCGAGCGCCGCGGTGGCCTGGGCTTCCAGGCTGCTCGCGGCGGCGGTCGCCTGCGCGCCGACGCCCTCGAGCTGCTGCTGCGCGGCCTGGACCTTGGCGACGGCGCCGTCGAGCTGGGCCTTGCCGTCGGCGACGGCGGACTCGACGGAGCTCTGGGCCTCGGTGATCTTGGCCTTGACGGCATCGACCTGGGTCTGCGCCTGGGCCGCCACGCCCTGGAGCGCTTGCAGCTTGCCGGTGATCTCGCCCTGGGCCTGGCTGACGGCGGCGAGCGCCTGCGTCATCGGCGCGGCGCAGACCTGGAGCTTGGCGGTCACGTCGGCGACGAGGTTGGCGGCGGCGTCGAGCGACGCACCGGCGAGGTTGGCGGCCGAGTCGGCGGCGGCGATCACGGCGGGGGCGGCGGAGCTGACCTTGTCGAGCAGGCCGTCGCAGAGGGTGCTCAGGCTCGCGATCAGGTCCTTGGCCCTGGCGCGGGCGTCGTCGACGGCGCTCTCGATCTGGGCTTTGACGGCGTCGATCTTGGTCTTGAGCGCGTCGACCTGGGCCTTCACCTGGGCCTCCAGGTCGCTCACCTGGGAGCGGAGCTGGTCGACCTCGGCCTTGGCCTTGTCATAGGCGGCGCCGAGCTGGGTCACGACGTCGTCGATGGCCGCGTCGATGCGGGCGCCCGCGTCCGCCACGTCGGCGCGCAGGGGGGTGAGGATCTGGTCCTTGAGCGCGTCGATCTGCGCGCGGATGGCGTCGATCTTGGCGCGGGGGGCGACGTCGGCGAGGAACTTGGCTTCCGCCGCCTTGACCTGATCGAGGAGTCCGTCGGGCATCGCCTTGATCTTGTCGACCGCGGCGTGCAGCTCCACGAGCACGGTGGCGAGCTGGGCCTGCGCGAGCGCGAGCGTGGCCTGCACCTGCGTGAGGACGCCCTCGACCACCTGGATGGCGGCGGTGACCTGGGCGACGGCCGCGTCGATGATCGGGCGCATGCCGTCGACGAGGGTCACCGCCTGGTCGAGCAGATCGAGGACGGACTTGCCCGTGCTGTCGACCGTCGCCTTGGCCGCGTCGAGGGTGGCCTGGATGGGCGGGATGCTGGCCTTTGCCGCGACGAAGAGCTGCTTGGCCAGGCCGAGCGCGGGCTCCTGGCCCATGTACTGGTCGCAGATGCCGATGGCGACGTCGCAGGCGGCGCTGGCCTGGTCGAGCTCGGCGCCGGCGGCGTCGAGCTTGGCCTTGGCTTGATCCATGAAGGCGGTGACGTCGGCCTCGACCTGCTGGATCTGTTGCTCGGCCTGATCGACCGCGGCCTTGACCGCGTCGAAGCGCGAGGGGATGGCGTCGAGCTCGGCCTTGGCCGCGTCGATCTTGGCGCTCACGACGCCGATCTCGACGCTCATCGCGGCGACGGTGGCGTCGACCCCGAGCATCACCTGATCGACCTTGGCCTTCACCGCGGTGATACCGTCGTCCACCTTCTGGATCTCGGCGTCGACCGCGGCGATGGCCTGATCGACGTCGTCCCCGACCTTGCCCACGGCCGCCGAGACCGCGTCGAACTCGGCGGCGGCGGCGTCGAGCTGGGCGTCGATGGCGGCGATGGGGATCTGGACGTCGGCCTTGAGCCCCGTGAGGCTGGCCAGGATGGCGTCCTTCTCTTTGCTCGCCTCGTCGACCGCGGCGTCGATCTGGGCGAGCGCGCCGTCCATGGCCTTGGTCGCGTCGTCGAGGATGCCGTCGATCTGGGCCTCGAGCGCGTCGATGCTGGCCGTGACCTGGGCCGCGGCGGCGTCGATGTCGCCGTCGATCTGAGTGGCGGCGGCATCGAGCTCGGCCTTGACGGCGCTGACCTCGGCCACGGCGGCGGAGACGAGGGACTGCACCTGGCCGCGGAGCTGCGCTTCCAGCGCGGTGGCCGCGGCGTGGAGCGCGGCCGGGGCGCCGGCGAGCATGGCCTGGGATTGCTGGATCGCGCCCTGGATGCGGGTGATGTCCGCGGCGACCTGCTGCACCTTGCCGGCGAGCGCCTGCGCGCGACCCGCGGCGGACTCGAGCTTGGAGGCGAGGTCCCCGAGGCCGGGCGCCAGGCCCCCGAGCTCCCCGCCGACCTTGGCGGCGCTGCCGGCGGCGCTCTCCACGCTGGAGCCGAGACTGCCGAGGCCGCTCGCCACGCTGGAGATCTTGCCCGCCATGCCGCCGAGCCCGCCCGACAGCTCCCCGAGCTTGCCCTGGAGCTGACCGAGGGCCGAGCCCAGCTCGCCGCCGATGCCCTGCGCCTTGCCGACCTGGGCCGCCGCCTCGCCCACCTTGGCGGCGGCGGCGGCGAGCTTGGTGGAGACGGTGCCGAGCGCGGTGTCGACGCCGGAGATGGTCTGGCTGATGCCGCCGCCGATCGTCGTCCCCGCCGAGGCGACGGCGGCGCCGACGGCGGCCGACTTCTGGGCGATGACGGTGGTGGCCTCGACGACGAGGTTCATAGGCTGTCGATCGTCGCCATCGCGCCGGCGCTGACCTCGCTCATCTGCGAGGAGATGGGATCGATCTTGTTCGGCGTCGGCGCCAGCGACACGGTGGCGAAGTCGACCTGGGCCTGGCCGAGGTTGAGCTCGGCGAGCGCGGCCTCCACCTCGGGCCGGACCTCGGCCGCGGCGACGACGACCTGCTCGATGACCGCCAGCAGCGCGTCGACCACGGAGGGCGGCTTGGGAGGAATGGGAGGCGCCGGAGCCTTGATTGCGGGGGGAGCCGCGGCCCTTGCCGCCGGTGCGCTCGGGCCCGAGCCCGGGAGGGCGGGCTCGACGATGTGACCCGGGCCGATGGCGATGGTGCCGTCGAGGATGCACGTGGCGAGGCCGTCGATCACCTGCGCATCGGAGAGCGCGAAGAGCGGCCCGGCGCGCATCGCTTCGCGCAAGAGAGTGCGCAGCGTGGCCATGGCGGCGGGATCCCCTGCCCAGAAGCGGAAGAAGGCCACCGCCTCGTCATGGCGCCGGAAGCGCTGCCCGGCATGAAACGCGACGACCTGCGAGCCCCGTCGGAGCGTGAACGGGAGGTGCATGCTGGACCGCTGGGGTTCGGAGGGGACCCCTACTTGCCGTCTCCGCGCGGCCCTGGCGTCATCGCGGCCCGCCAGCCCATCCGGTCGGCCTCGGCCTCGAGCTGCCGGTCCTGGACGACGGCGACCCCGGAGCCGAACGGGTTGCTGACCCGGCCTTGCCGCTGCTGCACGACGTGGGTGAGCTCGTGACCGAGGATCTGCTGGCCCTGCAGGCTCGCAGGGTTGTACTGCCCGGGGGCGAAGTAGATGTCCGACCCGCGCGTGAACGCGAGCGCGCCGATCGATGAGGCCTGCGGGCCGACGTGGACGCGCACGTCGGAGAAGTCGGCCCCGAGCGCCGACTCCATCTTCGCGCGCACCGCATCCGGCAACGTCTGGCCGCCGTGGCTGACCGGCAGGTTCACCAGGAACGCATCGACGGACCCGTTGCTCTTGCGCTGAACCGAGGCGCTCGACGCCGCTCGAGGAGCCGCGCCCCTCTTGAGCGGCTGAGCGGTGGGCGCCGAGCGCATCGACACCTGTCCTTGGGCGAACACCCCCTGCACCGGCGGCGGCGTGGTGCTCTCGCGGCGCTGGGCGACCCGGATCGGGCTGGGCACGCGCGGCGGCGGAGGCGGAGGCGCCGCGCGGATGGGCGCCGGCGGTCGGGGACCCGCGCCGTTCGGCCCGGGCCTGGAGTTTCCACGGGGACCGTGGCTGGACGGTGAGCTCATCGGGTCACATCTCCGTCGTCTTACAGGGTCGCGGTCAGCCTATCAGCCTCCCGCCCCGGTGGGCAGGAGAACATCTGCTCACTTCGCGCCCAGCATCCCCGAGAGCTTGGTCATCAGGGACGGTTCCGGCTCGCCGGGCTTGCCCTTGGCCGGCTTGAGATTGCCCTTCTCGTCGTACTCGAGGGGCTCGCCTCTGGGCTCGCCGCCCTTGAAGCGGGCCTTCAAGCGCACCACTCCACTCTCGTAGTAGGAGAGGCCCTCGCCCTCCTTCTTGCCGGCCACGTAGGTGACCTTCTCGCGCACCTTGCCGCCGGGCCAGTAGTCGACGGTCTCGCCGTCGAGCTTGCCGGCGCGGTAGCTGGACCTCCTCAGCACGCCGCCTCGGCCGTCGAGCCACACCGACTCGCCGTGCTGCTTGCCCTTCTTGAAAGGCGCGCGGAGGGTCTCGTGGCCGTCGTCGTCGTAGGAGACCATCAGCCCCTCCTGGACGCCGGCGACGTAGGCCATCTTGGTGCGCAGGTTGCCCTCGGCGTAGGCGCGGAGCTCGCCGTGGAGCTTGCCGGCCTTGAAGGTCATGCGCTTGGCGGGCTGCCCGGCCTCGTCGAAGACGATGGTCTCGCCGTCGAGCTCTCCGGCCGCGTGGTGGGCGACCTCGGTCCGGCGACCGCTCGGGCCGTCGTACGCCGTCGCTTCGCCGTCGAGCTTGCCGTGGACCCAGTGCGAGCGCTGGACGAGGTGCTCCTCGTCGTCGTAGGCGAGGGCCTCGCCGTGGAGCTTGCCCTCGTCGTCCATCTGGAAGCGCGAGTGGACCTTGCCGTTCTCGCCTCGCTCTTCGTGGTCCATGGGCCGTCCTCCAGGCGAGTCAGTTGATCTTCACCAGGCCGCCCTTGACGGTGAGCATGCCGCCGCCGTCGAGCGTGCCCATCGCGCCGCCCTTGAGGGTGAGCTGGACGCCGGCCTTCCCGGTGAGGTTCATCTGGGCGTCGCTCTCGATGTTCATCGCGGCCTTGATGGTCATCGAGGTGCCAGCCTCGCTGGCGAAGTCGGTGCCGCTCTTCAGCGTCATCGCGGTGCCGCTCTTGATGGTGGTGGTGGTGCCGCTCTTGATGCTGACGGCGCCGGTCGCCTCGATGGTGATGTCACCGTCGACCTTGAGGGTGAAGTTCTTGGTGACCTTCTGGGTGAAGTTCGCCTTGTTCACGTGGGTCTCGTCGTCGGTCACCGTCAGCGTCCGCTTGCCCTTCACCGAGTGGGTCTCGTCGCCCTTCTGCACGTCGATGACGCGGTTGCCCTTGGTGACGGTGAGCAGGTCGTCCGCCTCCTTGATGGTGACGGTGCGCTGGTTCTTCACCGTGAGGGTGAGATCGTGGAGCACGTCGGTCGTCCAGTCGTGCTCGATCTTGTAGTTCTGGTCCTTCTGGGCGTGGACGTAGATCTCCTCGCTGTCCTTCTTGTCCTCGAAGCGGATCTCGTTGCCCGCGGTGCCCTTCTTGGTCGACCGGCTCTGGATGGTGCTCTTGGTCTGGTCGTCGGGCAGCGTGTAGGGGACGGTCTGCTCGGCGTTGTAGACCGAGCCGGTCACCAGCGGCCGGTCCGGGTCGCCGCCGAGGAAGCTGACCACCACCTCTTGCCCGATGCGGGGGATGAAGATGGCGCCCCAGCCCTGGCCGGCCCAGCCCTGGGCGACGCGCACCCAGCAGGTGCTCTTCTCGTCCTTGGTGCCCTCCCGATCCCAGTAGAACTGGACGCGGATGCGGCCGTACTTGTCGGTCCAGATCTCCTCGCCGCTCTTGCCGACCACCAGCGCGGTCTGCGCCCCGGCGATGACCGGCTTCTGGGTGATGCGCGGGGGGCGGAAGGTGATGGCCTTGGGCACCGCCTCGAAGGTGTTCTCGTAGCCCTCGCCCGTCGCCTCGTGGGTGACGGCGCGGACCGCGTAGTCGCCGTTGACGGTGGCGGAGTCGTGCTCGGAGAGGGTGAAGGTGTACCCGGCCGAGAGCGCGCGCACGTACGAGCGGCCGGTGAGGCGGGTCCCGAGCGCCTCCTCCTCCTCGATGCGGATCTTGGCGCGGCCGTCGCCGTCCGCCTTTTGCAGGTAGAGGCCGGGGTAGTCGTAGGGCTTGAGCTTGGTGTCGACGCCGTCGGCGGTGCCGCCCTCGGCGGTGGCGAGGAGCGAGGTCGCCGGCATCTCGAAGTTGTAGTCGCTGGTCGCGTAGCCGCCGGCGACGACCTCCTTCTCGAAGTCGCACTGGGCCACCGCGTAGGGGTCCTCGGAGCTGCTGCGCTCGCCGACGTAGCGCGCCTCGGGGAGGTCGGGGCAGGGCAGGTAGCCGGAGGCGTCGTCGCCGAGGATCAGGGTGTGCTTACCGTCCTCGTGCTTGAAGAAGTAGTAGATGCCCTCCTCCTCCATCAACCGCGACACGAACGCGAAGGCCGTCTCCTGGTACTGCACGCAGTACTCGCGCTTGCCGTAGGTGCCGGTGACGCTCGCCGTGTAGTCCGAGAAGCCGAGGTCGGTGAAGACCTTCTCGATGATCTCGGTCGCCGACATGTTCTGGAAGATGCGATGGTCGCGCGTCTTGGTGAGCAGCCACAGCCACGGGTAGAGCTCGGCGCGGTAGGTCGTCCTCTTGTCCGTGCGCCCCGCCTGCACGAAGCGGCCGACGAGCCCGTGGAACAGACGCGTCTTGCCCTCGGGGAGGCGCATCGTCACGGTCACCCCCTTGCCGAGGAGGGCCTTGAAGTCGATCGAGCGCTCGCTCGAGACCATCTCCAGGTCGAAGCGGAACAGCCCGGAGAGCCGCTCCTCGGCGTGAAAGCGCGTGAGGAGGAAGCTGTCCGGACCGAGCGGCGTCGTGACGGCGAGCACCGTCGTGTCCTGCGGGAACGGCATGGCTTCTCCTCAGATTACCGCAGCGGGGAGCTCGCCGGGGGGGATGGTGACCTCGAGGTAATCCTTCCGCTTGGTGCCGATCCAGGCGGTGTAGCCGAGGCGCGGGCGGTTCCCCGGCCGCCGCGCCGGATCGGGGGCGCCAGCGCCGAGGCGCGCCTGCGGGGCCTCGGGGCCGGCGATCCGGAGCCGGAGTGTGAAGTCGAGCGCCTCACCGGCGTAGAAGCGCGTGATCTCGCAGAGGGGCGCGAGCGCGTCGCCCGCCGGGACGGCGGCGTTGCCGGGCAGGAAGCGGAGGAGATCCGGGTAGGCCAGGGGCCCCAGGTGCAGCTCGAAGGCGCCCTGCTGATCCCAGACGCGCCGCCCCACCACGGCGCTCTCGCCGAGCTTCTTGTTGCGGCCCGAGCGCCCGAGGACGGTGCGATCCTCGCGCTCGATCGGGCGGTAGGTGCAGGTGAGCGGGACGCCCCGGATGGGGAGGCCGAAGCGGTGACGGAGGATGGTCACCAGGCCCGCCATCGATCGCACCTCGCCGGCGAGCAGACCGACGTAGTGGAGGAGCTGCTTCCCAGGGCTGTGCGCGGCCGCGGTCAGCGAGCCCGAGGTCCCCTCGCGCTCGCCGCGATCGCGCGGCTCGCCGTCGGTCAGCCGCGCGCGCAGGGCCGGCGCGTAGAGGCCCATGAGGGCGAAGAGGTGGTCCGCGGTGCGCACCTGATCCGGCGACGTGGCGCCGAGCGCGATCCGGTGCTGCTTGCGCACCCGGTAGCGCAGCGAGAGCAGCCGGTGGTGGAAGATGTCCAGGAAGTCGGCCGGGGCGAAGTCGCGGACAACGGCGCTCCGCATCACCAGGTCCGCGAGGGGCTCCGGCAAGGGACCGAGGCCGCCTCCCAGGCTCATGAAGGCGACCGTCATCCACGGCGCCCCCCTGGCGTCGCGGCGCACGGCGACCACGTCCCCGGGCGGGAAGGCGAAGCTCACGCTCGCGCTCAAGCGCACGGCCTCGAGCCGCGGATCCCGGCCCGCTCCGAGGCTGTGCGGCGGGGGCCGCCCGGCGTCGCTCGCGTCGCGCGTGGCGACCGCCTCCAGCAGCGCCACCGCCTGGAAGAAATCGAAGCGGTGGCCCTCCGTGAAGAGCGCCTCCGCGACGTTCACAGCAGCGTCACGTCCCCAGACATACGCGGCCATGGCTTCCACTCCCTTGCTGGATCAGAGGTCTTCAGCACCAGCTCGGTGAAGGTGTTGAGGTGGGCGTACTGCGCGAAGAAGCGGCTGAGCACCGAGGTGAAGAGGACCAGGCTCGCCCCGGTGAGCTTGGTCTCGTCGAGGACGAGCGTGATCTCGGTGCCTGTGCAGAAGCCCCGCCACGCTTCGCGGTGGATGCGCCGGGTGACGGCGCGCGTGCGCAGGTCACGGATGGCGAGGATCTGCCGCTCCGCCGCGGAGTCGCCGGCGAAGATGTAGGACCGCAGGGTCTCCCGGAGGGCCTCGCCTCCCGAGGCTCCGCTCCCCGCGATGACCGCCGGCGCTCCCCCCAGGTGCGGAGGCCCCGCGGAAAGCGAGACGTGGCCGAGCGTGAGGTTGGAGACCAGCCGCCAGAGCGCCTGCCCGCCCGCCGGGGGCTGGACCTGCTGGGTGGGCTTGGTCGTGCAGCGGGCCGTCGCCGCCACGCCGCCGCGCTCGAACTGGAGGTTGGTCTCCTCGTCGATCTCCTCGGCGAGATCGCGGTTGGTGCACAGCGTCTCGGCGTAGATGGCCTCGACCGGGAGGCTCGCGGGCTGAAACGCGAGGTCGACGAGGGACAGCCACATGTCCGATCCGGGGACCTCACGACGCGCACAGGGCGCGCGCCGGGCGTGCCAGAACGCGCGTACCTCGTCGTCGGCGCGATGGACGTAGGAGAAGAAGGGATCGTAGACCCTCGCTTCGCCGCGATCGCTCTGGCCGGTGGAGAGCACGCGCTGGATGGAGTGGATCTCGGTGGTGCGCTCGCGGCGGACATCGGGGATGAGCCGGTACTCGGGGGTGAGGTGATCGAGCCGGATCGGCTCGGTCGTCTTCGGGAACAGGTTGACAACCGGCGTGCACCCGAGGCGGAAGGTGTCGCTGCGGAGGGAGAGCGTCGCCGGGGGCGGCTCTTCGAGGAGAACGACGATCTCCATCGCGGTCCCCTCGGGGAGCGGGTCCGAGAAGACGGCGTCGAAGAAGAGGAACTTGTCCGGAAAGGCGAAGTACTCCTGCAGCAGCCGGTGCCCCGGGTGGGCGTTGTCGGGGTAGGGCAGGACGTCGTCGTCGCCCTCGAAGCCGGCGGGCTCGAGCCAGGCCGCGCGGAGGCTCCGATCGGCCCCGCGCACGTAGGCCCGCACCTCGCGGTTGGCGAAGAGCAGATCGTAGAGGGCGAAGGCGTCGAGGCGGTTGCCGCCGAGGTAGAAGCGGAGGCGGCTCACCGGGAGCTTCTCCAGGGGCATCCCCCCCGGGAGAACGGTCAGGGGTAGCACCAGCGCGGTGGTCGCCCGGCCTCGCTGCTCGGGCGGAAACATGTCGGCGGCGTCGAAGCGCGGGCTGCCGACCGAAAGGGGCCAGAGCGTCACCCGGTACGCGGTGCGGAACCGGCACGTGGGCCCGGACTTGGGCTCGGCGAAGAGCGGCGTGCCCTTCTCGATGATCACGCCCGTCGTCGCCTTGATCCCGGCCGCATCGGGGGTCAGCGTCGCGATCGCCATCGCCGGGATCGGGCTCATGAGCTGCGGATAGAGGGCGCCGAGGAGCGACCCCGTGATCAGCGGCAGCTCGTCCTCGATGTCCTGCTGGATGCGCGCGGTCAGGAACGCGAACGACTCGAGCAACCGCTCGATGTGGGGGTCGGAGGACTGCTGCGCGGACAGCGAGAGCCGGGAGGCGATGGTCCGGTTCTCGTCGGCGAACGCGGCGCCCTTCTCGCGCAGATAGGCGAGCTCGCGGGCGTAGAGATCGAGGAGACGGTCACGGCCCTGGATCGTCATCCGTCGCTGCCCTCGGACTCCGGCGACGCGTTTCCGGGGGACCAGGAGGTGTTGAAATCGAGGGGCTCGAGCACGGAGTCCACCACCAGATCGCCGGAGATGTGGAGGAGCAGCCGCCCCGCCTGGGGAGCCGGGCCGACGACCTCGACCTCGACGTTGCGCAGGCGAGGCTCGTACGACTCGATGGCCTGGCGCACCAGCCGCACCAGGTAACGCTCACCGTTGGCGCCGGCGATCTCGCGCGGGTCGACGTCCGGGAGGCCGTAGTCGACGGTGCTGCGAGCGCGCGCCAGCGCATCGCCGGAGGGGATCGCGCAGCGCGTGGCGAGGACGCTGCGGATCTCGCGGAGGACGGAGGCGCGCAGGCCCTCGCGATCGTGGGTGCGCCGCGGCTCGGGGAGCGAGCGCGTCGCCTCCCCGAACCACTGGTCCGGATCCTTGACGAGCCGCTCGAAGAGGAGCGCGCGGCCCGCCTGTTTCGCTCCCCACGAGTCTGCCATCGCCACGCCTCGCCGCTGCCGCGTCGCTCTCGACTACTTCTCGACGTTCTTCTGCAGATCCCAGCTCTTGGACATGGTGCCCTTGTTGGAGCCGCCGGCCGCCGGGCCCTGCTTGATGTAGTCCCAGGTGATCTTGCCGTAGTTGAAGGTGACCGTCTCGGTCGGGGCGTCCCCGCCGCTGCCGCCGACGGCGCAGGACGTGACGATGCAGCTCTCGAGCGTGTACTTGAGGTACTCGATCGGCTTGGTAGTGTTGGCGTCGGCCTTGTAGATGTGGAGGATGATCGTCTTGATGTCGTCGCCGCCGCTGCAATAGAGGTTCAGCTCGGGCGAGGTGATGTCGACGTACTTGCTGATGGTGAAGTCCTGGTGCTGGCAACGGCCGTGCGCGCGGCTGGTGTTCGACGCGCCGAACGTCAGCGGCATCGAAACGCCGTGGCTGAACGAGAGGACCTCAATCATGTCCTTGCCCTGGTCCGAGGTGCTCTCACCCTTGGTGTCAGGACCCTTGATCTCGAGATACATGTTCTGCATGGCCTGGTGCCTCCCAATCGTCGTGGAACGCGCTCGGGCGTTCCTCAGGATGATGCGCTGATCCGTCGCTTGATACGCCTGATACGCCGCTCCCGACCGTCACGAGGGTGACGGCGCCGGCGCTTACCTCGTGTCGCCGCCCGCAGGGCGGAGCCCGCCAGCGGGCCGTGATGTTGACATGCCACGGCCCGCGCGCGGGGGGAAGAAGCCGGAGGGGGCTCGAACCCGTCGGGGAGCGCTCTCGGGCGCTCCCCAGGATGACCAAGCCCCACCATCCGACATGGTAGCCACCAGCCTCAGGCGGCGGGCGGGGGCAGCTCGGCGACGAGCCGCAGCGAGATCGTCAGCTCGTTGAGCTGGAAGTGCGGTCGGAGGAACGCCACCGCGCGGTACGCGCCCGGCTTGCCGGGGACCTCGGTCACGTCCACCCGCGCCTCGCGCAGCGGGTAGCGGGCCTTGGTCTCCTGACCGCCGCCGTCGCTGAGGAGCACGTAGTTGCCGATCCAGTTGTTGAGGAAGCCGGCGACGCCCTCCTGGGTGGAGAAGCTGCCGATCTTGTCGCGCATGATCACCTTGAGGTAATGCGCGAAGCGCGAGGCCGCGAGGATGTAGGGGAGCTGCGCCGAGAGGCGCGCGTTCGACTGGGCCTTGGGGTCGAAGTAGCTGGCGGGCTTGTTGGTCGACGCCGAGCCGAAGAACGCCGCCTGGCCGCTGTTCTTCTTGTAGCAGAGCGCGATGAAGCCGAGCTCGGAGAGCTCGTTCTCGCGGCGGTCGGTGATGGCCACCTCGGTGGGGCACTTGACCTCCGAGTCGCCGTCGCTGGTCTTGAACAGGTGGACGGGCAGGTTCTCCACCAGGCCGCCGCCCTCGACGCCGCGGATCGCCGCGGTCCAGCCGTAGGTGGCGAAGGCGTTGGTGATCCGCTGCGTCAGCGCGTAGGCCGCGTTGCCGAAGAGGAAATTGCTCGGGTTCTGCCCGATGCGATCCATCACGGTGCGGCCGCTCTTGAGGACCTCGTTGCCCTTGTCGTCCTTCTGCGGCGCGACGGTGCTGAAGACGTTCTCGTCGTAGACGAACGAGGTGATGGGGGCGTCGGTGGTGCTGTAGGGCAGGCGGAAGAGCACGCGGGGCAGGGTGAGGGTCACGTAGCGCGAGTCCTCGGTGTCGCGGAACTCGCGGTAGCCGATGAGGCGCGTGCTCTCGAAGATGCGGGCGAGATCGCCGGGCTGGCCGATCGTCGACCAGCTGCCCATGTCGAAGAGGTCGGGCGAGGCGGCCGAGATGAAGGGCGCGTGCGCCGCGGCGGCCACGTTGGAGAGGCCGCGCAGCATGGCCACGTCGGGGGCCGAGGCGTTGAAGTCGAAGTCGCCCATCAGCATGCTGAAGGGGTTGCCGCCGAAGGTGCCGTACTCGGCCTCGTAGACCTTCTTGAAGAGCAGGCTGCGGTCGAACTCGGGCGCCTTGGCGAGGTCGTCGCCGAGCTCCTTCTTGGTGACGTTGAGCACGCGGATCTTGAGCCGGGTGCTCGTCTCCGTGTTCATCACCAGGTAGTTGAGGCCGCGCCAGCGGCCCTCGAGCGCCTGGAAGCCCGAGTCGTGGAGGATGCCGTCGAGCAGGTCGCCCATCTTCTTGTCGATGGCGGCGATGCCCTGCTGGATGGCGGCGATGACGTCGTCCTTGGCCTTGTCCTGGTGGACGACCTTGGCCGTGACCTGCGCCTGGAGCGCGTCGATGAGCTCCTTGGCGCGCGCCGACTGGCTGGCGTCACGGACCATGGGACCCGGGACCGCGAGGATCTGGGCGATGATGTCGGCGCCGCTGAGCGGGGCCGCCGTCGCCGCGTGGGACGTGCCCTCCAGCTCGGTGGGAAGTTGGCTAGTCATGCTTCCAGTCCTTTCAGGTGGCGGCGACGAGCTTGGTCAGCTCGGTGATGAGGTCGTCGTTGCCGTCGGCCTTGGCCAGCAGATCGTTGAGCTTCTGGCGGATATCGAGGAGATCCTTCAGCTCTTTCACCTGGGTGACGAGCTGATCGGGGTGGAAGTCTTCCATCGTCTCGAAGGTGATCGCGTCGATCTTCACGGCCTTGCCCTCGACCGTGACGGGCTTGACCGTGACGGTGGGGCTGATCGACTTGAGGAAGTCGTTGAAGTTGTCGCGGTCGACCTCGATGATCTTGCGGTCCTTGAGGGCGACGCCGTTGGGCGTCTCGCCCGACAGATCGCTGAGCACGCCGACGACGAAGGGGATCTCCGTCTTCTTGATCGCGCCCCCCGTCTCGACGTCGTAGGTGATCTGGACTCTGGGCGGACGGTTACGGTCCAACCAGTGCTGCTTGCTCTCTGCCATCGACGAGTCCCTTTCGCTCTCCGAACGTTCACCACCCGACGCACGCCCGCTTATTCGAGGTGTGGCGGATGGTACCATGGGTCCTGCGGCCTCCAGAAGGTGCGCGAGGCCGCGGGGGGGGTCACTCTTTCTTGCGCATCCCGAGGAGCACCTGGATGGCGACCAGGTCATCGGCCCCGCCGACGAACTCGTGGAGCAGCTCGCCCAGGGACATGTTCCCCCACGAGACTGCACGCATGATGAGGTAGGGCACGGGGCTGTGGGGCTCCGTACGCAACAGGAAGTCGGCGGCCTCGGTCAGCCGGAGATAGGCCTCTCCGCGGCTCTGGATCGCCGATCCCGGCACGTAGACGGCCTGGGCCCCCTCCGCCGAGCCAGCCTCGCTCTCCTCCGGCACGTGCCCCCCGAACGCGCGTATCGCCTGCTCGACCACTCCGGCGATGGCGGTCAGCGCTGCCTTGATCCGGCGCAGGATGGGCGGCTCGGGGGTGGCGGCCGCGAGCGCGTGCTCCACCTCGTCGACGCCGCGGAGGGCCTCGCCGAGCTGCCGGTGGAGGTCCATCCAGTGGGCGCGCCCGGCCAGGGAGGTCTGGGCGAGCACGCCCTCCCAGGTGAGGGCGCCCTCCTCGGAGCGGTTGCTCGACGACCGGCCCCGCGCCACCTCCCAGTCGGCGAGCGAGAAGGGCACGCCCGCCCGGGAGTCGCCGAGCGGAACGAGGCGGAGCCGGAGCGCGACCGTGTCGTCCAGCCAGTCGACGAGGTCGGCGCGCGTCTCGGCGCCCCCGTCGGTGAGCGGCGGGAACATCGTCTCCCAGTAGTGCGCGCAGAGCCCCGCGACGACGCCGAGCCCCGGCGCCAGGCCGGCGAGCGCCTGGCTCTGCACCCAGGCCTCGACCAGCCACACCGCGAGCTGCAGATCCTTGGAGCGGTGGGAGAGCGCCTCCACGCAGAGCGCGGCCGCACCGTCGAAGTCCGCCTTCTTGAGCGTCGTCTGCCACTCGCCCTGCGGTAACGAGGGATCGTCGGCGCGCCGCGCCTGGCGGATCTTGTCGTAGGTGCCGTCGTAGCGCAGCGACGTGCCGGCGGGCGCGTCGGGCGCGATCGGCTGGAGCAGGTCGTCGAGGTTGGGCGGGGTAAAGTCGGCCGGGGTCGTCACGGGATCCTTGACTCCATGTAGGGTGCGGTCTCGGGGAACTCCGGGTACGCGCTGACCTTCTTCTTGTCCCCTCCGGAGAGGACCAGTCGGATGAACACCCGGGCCCTGCCGGAGTCGATGCCGACCTGATCGACGAAGCCGCCACCGGAGTCCGGCTTGGTCTGCACGTTGAAGACCACGTAGTTGGCCGTCGAGTCGACGGCGTTGGCGGAGTCGCGCACCTGGGTGCGGTACCAGGCGATGAAGCGGAGCAGGGCCCAGGTCCCGCTGGTCTCGAAGGTCACCAGGCGGTCGTGGACGGCGCCGCGGCTGGTCTGCTCCTCCTGGCGTGCCGTGGGCGCCTCGGGGCCGTTCTTGGCCCAGCGCAGGGTGAGGCGGACGCCGTCGTCCATGCGCCAGTGGGCCACCTGCTTGGCGCCCTCGAGGGCGCCCAGGGTCAGCCGCTTCTCGGGGAAGTCCATGGTCCACGCGGCGATCTGGTTGCCGCGGTTCTCGTGGGCGGGATTGGCGCGGAACTCCACCTCGACGTCGAAGGCGCCGTCGGCCGCGGAGTCGGTCTGCCCCCACATCGGGCCCAGGAAGGCCCGCACCCTCTCCATCTGGTCGAGGAAGCGCACCACCTTGCGGGCGCTCTCGGCCCGGGTGGAGTCCTTGTCCTCGACCCCGCGCCGCACCAGCTCCCCCCGGTACACCTTGGTGAAGCCGGCGGAGTCCTCGAGGAAGGCGCGCACCGCCTCGGGGGGCGCGTCGTCGATGCGCAGCGCCAGGTCGGCCTTGGCGAAGGGGAAGCGCCCGGCGAGCTGGCTGCGGAACAGGCTGGCGAGCTTGAAGTAGCGGGTCTCGATGGTCTCCCCCGAGCGCTGCGAGCAGCGCTTCTGGAGGATGTTGATGATGTGCTGCTTCTTCTCGGTGAAGAAATCCCGGGCCGGGTCCGCGGAGATGCGGTTGAAGCAGTTGTCGAGCCGGATGGTCGGCAGCTCGGTGAGCAGGAAGCGCTCCAGGATGGAGACGCCGTTGCCCGGCTTCTTGGCCTCGTAGGCGGCCAGCGGCCCGACCACGCCGCGCCACACCCCCTGCCAGCGCGCCGAGAGCAGGTCGCCGCCGACCTCGGGGCTGTCGAGCAGGGCCATCACCGGCTGGGCGAACTCGGTGGCGGTGGCGTCCGCCTGGGTGCGCTCGCCGGCGACGAACTCGGCGAGCGCCGCGCCGTCGGCGACCCCGAAGGCCTCGAAGGCCGGGGTCTCCTCGGAGGTCCACCACGAGAACGAGTCGCCGCGGACGCCGTAGAGGTGCTTGTCGGAGAGCACGCCGTAGGCGTCCTTGAGCAGGCGCGACGCCTGGACGCGGACGATCTCCCGGAGCTTGTCGCGGTCGTCGTTCCAGCGGAAGCGGATGAAGGCCCCCAGGATCTCCCGCAGCGCCGGCGCCGCCATGCGCAGGTTCTCCACGTCGGCGCGGGTGCGCTCGGCGAGCGGCGCGCCGCGGAGCTGCCCTCCCTCGTGCCGCACCGCGCGGCTGGTGCGGTCGAGCAGCCGGGAGCGGAGCCGGAGCTGGGCCAGGCCGGTCACCGAGTCCTGGGTCGCCTGCCGGACCTCCTGCGCCGCGTCGGAGGTGATCCCGCGGAACTGCTTGAACTGCCCGGACTGATCGAAGGCGTCGTACTCCTTGAGCATCGCCGAGGCGTCCTTGAGCAGCTCCACGTCCCAGCTCATCCGCTCGTCGGGCTTGGGCCAGTCCTCAGGGTCGCCGGCGGCCATGAAGCGCTCGGCGAGCAGCGCGTCGAGGGGCTTCTTGAAGGCGGCCACCTCGTCGGAGAGGGTCATCTTGAGGTTGCCGTCCTCGTGCTTGAGCAGCGGCCCGGTGAGCTCGGTGGTGGCGTCCTCGATCTCGGCCTCGAGGAGGAGCAGGCGCTGCTGGGCGCTGTCGCGGAGCGAGGCCTGCTGGTCGAGGCCGAACAGCGGCGAGGTGCGGATGGCGTCGAGGAGGCGGTCGAGCCCCTGGTTCTCGGGGGGCACCTTGCCGGGCACCCAGGCGAGGAGGGGCTCGTGGAGATCGGTCGAGGTCTTGTCCATCATCCGCCGGAGCTGGCGGAGGTGGTCGCGATCGAGCCCCCCGGTGACGCCGGCCTGCATGACCCGGAACCCGCTCTCGAGCCCGTTGAGGTCCCCGCGCACGATCTGGTCCTTGTAGAGCCAGCGCATCGCCACGATGAGCCGGTCGAAGAGCTCGTGGAGCTTGTCCACCAGCACCTTCTTGCGGGTCTCGTCGGGCCGAAACTCGGCGAGCTCGACGCCGTGGGCGAGGACCTGACGGTAGTAGCGCGAGTCGGTGTAGAAGCTCGGCTCGGCCCGGTAGTGAAACAGGTAGTCGGCGAGATCGGAGATGTCGACGAGCCGCCGCTGCGACTCGCGCTCCTCCTCGGCGGGGGTGGCGCCCCGGGCCGCGCGGGCGAGGTCGTTGTAGCGCGCGACCTCGCCGTCGAACTGGCCGACCTGGATCAACCAGCGGTCGAGCTGGACGAACTCGGGCGCGGACTCGAGGTTGAGCGGCGCGCTCGGGCCCTGCCAGAGCGGGGGCTCCGGCTGGCTGAGCTGATCGGCCTTGCTGGCCAGCTCGCGGGAGAACGCCGGGAGGATGATGAGCTCGTAGCCGCGCTTGATCCCCTCCTGGATCCGGGCGTCGAGGCCGCCGGGGTGCAGGCTCAGGTGCGACAGGGGCAGGAACCACGAGGCCATGTGGTCGGTGCGGATGCCGGCGAAGGCGTCGAGCATCCCCTTCACCGCCGTCTGCGAGTCGTTCTCCGTGGTCATGGCCTCGCCGTTGCGGACCGCGCTGATGGCGTCCTGGAGCGAGGCGGCGTCGCCGCGGAGCCGCTCGAGCTCCAGCGCCAGCCCGATCCCCGCGACCAGCCCCGCCAGCACGGCGGCGAGCTGGAGCGCGAGGATGAGCCGGCGCCGCCGCTTGACCACGGCCTGGCTGGGCCGCGCCAGGTTGGCCTCCGGGATGATCTTGTCCTCGAAGAGCGAGCGCACGAAGAGCACCCCGCGCGCGCTCGACGGCACCGACGGCGCCGCGCCCAGCGCCGCCGCGCCCGTCGGCGCGGCGGAGAGCTTGGCGCCGCCGTCGCCGCAGAAATAGATGCCGCGCAGCTCGAAGAGCTCGTCGTAGACGCTGGGGACGAAGATCTCGTCGACGTAGATGCGCAGCGCGCTCTCGATGCTGCGCAGCTCGGTGGGGAAGAGAAAAAGGCCGTCCGCCGTGCCTAACCGCTCCTGGCCCGCGCCGCTCCCCCGCTCGCGGCGAGCGCCGAGGAAGCGGGTCACCTGCCGCTCTTCGAGCCGTTCCTCCAGGCTCCTCATGGCGTCGCTGACGAAGTCCGGCGCCGGCCCGTCCTGCGCGCGGACGGCGGCGATGGGGCCCTCCGGGTCGGGGCGCGACCAGCCGAGGATGCCCTGCGGCTGCCCGACCTCGGCGCCGAAGCTCTGGAAGCTGGCGAGCGCCTCGTCGCACTTGGTGACCAGCACGTAGACCGGCACGCTCATCCCGAGCCGGCGCTGGATGTCGCCGATCTGCTTGTGCAGGGTGGTGGCCTTGCGCTTGCGATCGTCGTCGGTCGACGGCCCGTGGGGATCGAGCTCGGAGCAGGGGATGGTGAGCAGGATCCCGTCGAGGGGGCGACCGGGCCGCCCCTTGTCGAGCCCGGCGATGAGCGCGTCGAGGCCGGCCGGGGGATCGGGCTCCTCGCCCTTGGGGGTGAGGAAGATGCTGCCGGTGGGATCGACGACGAGCGCCTTGTCGTAGGTCCAGAGGTGGACCGGCGCGCCGTCGCCGGGCCGGGGGTCGTCGGACTTGTCGAGCGGCGTGTTGAGGAGCGTGGCGCCGAGCAGCGTGGTCTTGCCGGAGCCCGGCTCGCCGAGCACCAGCACCCGCGGGATGGCGTCGCGGATGCGGCGGTCGGGCACCTTGCGCTGGAGGTTGCCCTCGGTGGCCGCGAAGGCGGCGCGGATGGCCGCGCTCGGATCCGCGGCCGCCGGGGAGTCGGCCGCGGCGCGGGCGGCGTCGGCGGCCCTCCGCCGGCGCGCCGCGATGATCACCACCACCACCACCGTGAGGACGACGAGGAGCAGCACCGCCGCGAGCACGTACGCGTAGGTGGGGTAGCCCTGGACGCGCTGGGCCGCGGCGGCGACCGCGTCTCGCGAGAGCGCCCTCACTGGCCCGCCGGGAGCATCGCGTCGAGCGCCGTGCTCAGGTCGTGCGTCGTGTACTGCCAGACCACCAAGCCGGCCACCAGCCACAGGGCGATCACGGCGAGGATCGGGGAGATCCCGTTCATCACGCTGGGCAGCATCGGCCGCTCCTGGACCACCCTCGCCGAGTGGCGAAAGAGGTTGGCGTCGGCCGCCGAGTCGCCGCCCGAGAAGCCGCCCTCGGCGCCGAGGAGCCGCTTCAGCACGGCGATGAGGTTGGCGCGGTACTCGTCGGGCTTGCGGGCCTCGGGGTCGTCGGCCCTCCCGGCGTCGGGCCGGGCGTCGTCGTAGCGCCCGCGGAAGCCGAGGGTGAGCGCGGTGAGGAAGACGTTGAGCAGCTCGGTGGAGAAGTTGACCCGGGAGCTCAGGACGGCCTCGAGGTACTCGTAGAGCCGGTCGCCCGCGCACTGGGAGCGGAAGAGCCGCTGCTCGAGCGGGTTCTCGGCCCACTCGCTCCACCCGGGCCACCGGGGTAGCCCAGCCTTGCCGGACAGCTCGGGGGCGCGGAGGAAGACCTCGTCGGCCATGGCCACGATGACGTAGAGCGCGATGCGCTTCTCGTGGGTCTCGGGGAGGAAGAGCGCGTCGCCGGCCTGGATCTCCACGAGATCGATGATCCGGTGCTGGGCCGCCTCGCAGCTGAGGGTCTCCACGGGCAGCCGGGAGGACGTCGTCCGCAGCGCCGCGACGATCTCCTTCTTGGTGCGGACGACCTCCTCGTACAGCACCTGGAACTGGTGCTGTCCGCTCAGGCGGCCCGCGCCCTGCCCCGACGTAGTCCCGGCGACCATCTACTTCTCCGACTTTGGCGGGTAGCTGATGTAGAGCGTGAGCTCGTAGCTCTGCGGATCCGCGGGCGCATAGACGAGGAAAGGCCCGGTCCCGTTCTGCAGGTCGCGGCTGGCGGGATCGACCCAGTAGAGGTCGACCGAGCTGCGGTCGTAGAGCGCGATCTCGCTGAGCCGCTCGTTGACCCGCGGGGGGATCCCCTGCTCGCCCCAGAGCACGCGGGTGGCGCCCCGGGTGCGCTTCTGCTGATCGCCCTCCACGCGGTCGTCCCGCTCGACGACGATCCGCACCTCCTTGAAGGTGGCCGCAGCGTCCCCCTTGCTGGAGCGGTCGCGCACCGCGAGGCCGAGCACCTGCCCGGTCCAGAACCCGGGGAGGTCGACCTGGTAGCGGTTCTGGGCGGCGTTGTAGGAGAGCCGGAAGGCCGCGAACGTCTCCTGGATGCCGTCGCACACGGCGGCGATGTGCTCGCGGATCTGCTGGAAGGTGAAGAGCAGATCCTCGTGGTCGTAGGGGTAGCGCTCCGACGGCGAGGGCGGGATGAGATCCTGGGAGGCGGCGGCGATCTGGCCGACCAGCGCCGACATCGCCAGGTAGAGAGTGAAGGGGTGGGCGACGCCGCTGTCGAGCAGCGCCTCGACGGGGGGCAGCCCGGCCACCAGGCTCTGCACCTGGCGCTCGCACTGGAGCTTGCGCCGCCTCTCGTTGTCGTTGGAGAGCGAGAGCGCCATCGCCGTGGCGGCGAGGCGACCGGCCTTGCGGCGGAGCTTCTCGACGATCTCGTCCCGGCAGAGCGTGTGCAGCCGCGACCCCGGCGCCACGCGCAGGCGCGGGGGCTCGTACGCCACGCTCTCCAGCATGTTGGCGCCCTGGTGGATCTGGAGGATCGGGATGGCGTTCTCGAACCCCACGGGGCCCATCGCCGAGCGCTGCGTCAACGCCCGCCCGGCGAGGTTCTGCGGCACGGCCGGCCCCTGGCACTGGGCGAGCCGGAGCTGCGGCACCAGCCGCGCCACGCCCATGGGCTTGGCGTCGCCGATCTCGTCCTCGGCGTCCGCGCTGGCGCCCGCGTTGCCGTCGTAGCGGTTCCGGTCGTCCTCGGCGGCGACGCACAGGTACACGATGATCGAGTCGACGATCTTCACGTCCTTGAAGTCGACCTCGAGCTTGGCGGGCGTCAGCCGGGCGGGGAACGGCCGGTTGGTGTCGTGGTACACCACGAGGCCGTCCGGCATCACCGCCTCCAGGTGGGTCACCCGCAGCGTCTTGCTCGACAGCGTGTCCGCGATCTCGAGGCGCACCACGCCGTAGTGGAACGGGGCCACCTGGCCGAGGTGGTAGTCGAGCAGGCGCTCGGAGCGGCGGGCCGTCTCCTGGAAGTGCTGCGGCTCGAGCAGCAGCCCGTCGGACCACTGCAGCGCCGCGGGGACCTGTTGCGCGTCTCTCTTCTTCACGAGCGACCTCGGGTGCGCCTCGCCCCTGGGGGGCAGCGGGCGAGCGGTGGATTCAGGGCACTTCGAGCCGGGCCTCAGCGGCTCCCGTCGGTGATGATCAGCGGGGTGACGGCGAAGTCGTCGTCACCGAGCTCGATGCGCAGCTTGCGCTGCGGGCCGATGCGGAGGCGATGATCGCCCGGCGTCCGGTAGTTCGCAAAGATAACGGCGCCGGCGGAGCGCCCGTCCACCTCGATGACGGTGAGCGGGGGCGCCTGGCCCGGGACGAACTCCCACTCCCACTCGGTGAACGCGTCGCCCCCCGGGTAGTCGCGGCGGAGCTGGTCCCGCTGCTCGAACCACTGCTTGGCGTTCATCGCCAGGATCTTCTCGAACAGCTTCTGATCGGTGGCGGCGACCACGGCGATGGGGACCGGCGAGTTGAGGTTGGCGCGGCGCGAGACCACCGCCTCGAGGAGGAACCGCACCGGCGGGGGGTTGCCCCCGCAACCCCCGGCTATCCCCACCGCGAGAGGGAGCGCCGCGCCGAGCAGCCACGCGCGACGCGTCGTGGGGATCGAGAGGGCGCGCGACGAGTGCTCCATGAGTGGACGCCATTTTTAGCCGTCTCTCGCGGGGGGGTCCACAAAACGCCAGCTCTGGGCGCCGCGACGCCGCGGCGCTAGGGGAACGGGTGATGCCGCTCACCTTCGCGGGCACCTTCCGCGCGCACGCCCAGCGCATCCTCGCCCTGGTCCTCGATCCAGGGGGCCTCGCGCTGCTCACCGCCTGCAAGGACGTGGTCCGCTGGTGGGATCTCGCCGGGGGCCACCTGGAGAGGGAGCTGCGGCTGGGGACGTTCCAGGGGCGGCCGATCCACGCCGCCGCGTTCTCGCCGGACGCCGCCCGCCTCCTCGTGTGCCGCGGCGCGCCCCAGGGCGGGCGCGCGGTGCTGGAGGTCCACCACCTCGGCTCGGGCGCCCGCGAGGTCAGCGTCCAGCGCAGCCTCGCCGCGGCGTCGGTGGCGCTCGCCCTCCATCCGGACGGTCACCGCGCCACGCTCGCCCTCCCCGACCGCCTCGACGTCGTCGATCTCGCCACCGGCGCCGGACTGTGGAGCGGCTCGACCGCGGCGGCCTCCGCCTTCACCCGAGACGGCAGCCGGCTGGTCTCCCTGGCGCGCGGTCGCACCCGCGGCGTGGTGGCGCCGGGGTTCGGCGGCTCGGAGCTGCTCGTGCGCGACCTCGATCCGGCGGCGCCGCCTCGGGCGACGCGCCTCGCGCTCGACGCCTTCGCCCTGGCGGTGCACCCCGACGGGGCGCGCGTCCTGCTCGCCGGCGAGCACCTGCCGACGGCGGCGGAGCCGGACGCGCGCGGGCTCGTCTTCGTCACCCACCGGATCGACGACGGCGCGCGGATCGCCGTGGCGGACATCGACATCGATCCGGTGACCGCGCTCTCGTTCGGGCCCCTACCCCAGGGCCCGGCGGCCACCTCCCGGATCGCGCTCGGTCACGCCGAGGGGAACGTCACCCTCGCGGACTGGTCGCTCGCGTAGCGCTCGGCGCTCGCGAGCAGCGCCTCCAGGCAGGGGATCACCACCTCGGTGACGGCCCGCGACCGGACGGCCCGGCGCGCGGTCTCGCCGAGCGCGCCGTGCGCCGCCAGATCCTGCTCGCTCGCCGCAGCCGTCACCTCGCTCGCCGCGACCTCGGCCACCAGCGCGGCCGCCGCCTCGCGGAGGGTGCCCGCCACCTCCTCGCCGCCGGTCCGGAGCGCCCACGCGACGGTGCGCCAGGCGAGCTCGGCGTGGCGCTCCTCGTCCTCGGCGATGCGCGCCAGGATGGCGCTCACGGCGCCGTCCCGGGCCGTCGCCGCCGCCTCGCGCAGCGCCAGGGCGGCCGCCGCCTCCCCCGCGCACCCGTCGACGAAGGTGTCCCGCGCCAGCGTCACCAGCGACGGCGCGCCCCCGAGGCCTGCCGCGGGCAGCGCGCCCGGACCGCGCCCTGAGCCGCCGTACGCGGAGGCGAGCCCGTAGGCGAGGCGCGCGTGCTCCACCTCGTCGAGGGCGGCCTCGTGCGTCGCCGCCAGCAGATCCGGCGGCCCCCCGACCGCGAGCAGCGCCAGGGAAGCGTGCGCGAACGCCGCGACGGACGCGTGCTCGAAGGCCGCCTCCCGCTCCCAGTGCGCCGCCAGCGCCGCCTTCGTGGCGGGGGCGAGCCCGCCCACGTCCACCGCGCCCTCGGCCGCGAGCCAGTCGTCGCGCCGCACGGTCGCCGCGATCAGCGCTCCCTCGGGACCGCGCAGGGCCCGTCCCCCCACGCACAGCACGTGCCACTGGTAGCAGCACGCCGCCGGATCGGCGGCCCGCTCGGCGGCGGTGCGCTCGGCGTCGAACGTCACCCCCGGCGTCTTGCCCGGCCGGGGGACGGTGGGCCCCATGCCCGCCGGGATCGGGACGGTGTCCGCGCAGCTCTGGTTGGGCGCCGGCGCCGGCGACGCACCGGGATCCGCCGGTTGCGGGACGCAGAAGGGAGCGTGCGGGCAGGCCGCCATCCCCGGGCGGGGCCGGGTCGTCTCCACCTCGACCGTCGGCACCCACGGGCTGGTGTGACGCGCTCCCGGCGCGGGGGTGGGCTTCGCGATGGACGGGGGCGGCGTGCTCGGAGCGGGCGGGGCGGCCGTCACCGCCCCGGTCGGGGCCGCGCCTTCCGCCGTGGACACCGGGGTCGGCGCGGTCGCAGGCTCGCTGCCGGCGCACCCGACGGCCGCGAGCGCAGCATGGACGCCAGTGAGCCCCAGCGCAGCGAGGTAGCGCCCGCGGGCGCGCATGGTCGAGTTCATGCGCCCAGTATTGAAGATGGCCGGGCCAAGGGAAAGGCGCGGCCGGTGAGCCGGCACCCGAGCGAGAGCGCCGCGGCCGCGGTGCAGACGGCCCGCTCGGCGAGACGGGGCGCGCCCGGGCGCCTCGACCCCCGTGATTGAGCTGGTACCGAAGGTGGGGCTCGAACCCACAAGCCCGTTAGGACAGCGGATTTTGAATCCGCCGCGTCTGCCATTCCGCCACTTCGGCTCGTGGGCTGCACCCTAGCGCAGCTCCCGCTGGCGCCGCAACCCGGGCGCGACCGCCCTGATCCCGAGGCAGGGATCTTGCTTCGGCATCGGCCCGGTGCCGGGCGCCCTCCCGCGGGCATCTCGGGGCTCTCCCCGGGCATCTCGGGGCTCTCCCCGGGCATCTCGGGGCTCTCCCCGGGCATCTCGGGGCCCCCGGGCATCTCGCCGCTCTCCCGGCGCATCTCGCCGGTCTACTCAGCTCTTTCCCTTCTTGCCGCGCTTCGACGCAGGCCCGCTCGCCTTCTCCGGGGCGGGCGGCTCGCGCTTCTCCGTGTCGCGGCGCTTCTTCGCCTCGACCACCCGGGGGGCGTGCTCCTTCTCGAGCAGCTTGAGGCCGCTGAGGATCACCGCGCGGAGCACGTCGGACTGGGTCGCCTCGTGCCAGTCGGTGCTGAGGACCTCGCGCAGGATGTCGAGGCGCTCCAGCGTGGGAGGGTCGAGGCGGACGGCGACGTGATCCTTGGCTGCCATCGTCGACCAGCGTAACGCCGTGGAAGGCTGCACCGGCGAACGTTCACCCTGGCCCATCGCGTCAACGCCGGCGGGCCCGGGGAGGCTTCCGAGGGCGCTGCCCGTCGGCATCCGGGCGCGAGTTGGGCTATGTGTCCAGCCCCATGAGCTCCGAGATCCGCCCCCCCGGGCCTCCTGCCGCCGAGACGACCGACCCCGGCCGCTACAACCACGCCGAAGTCGAGCCGCGCTGGCAGCGGTCCTGGGAAGAGCACGACACGTTCCGGGCGACGCGCAGCGCCGATCGATCGCGGCCCAAGCGCTACGTTCTCGACATGTTCCCCTATCCCTCGGGGGCGGGCCTCCACGTCGGCCATCCGGAGGGGTACACGGCCACCGACATCCTCGCGCGCCACTGGCGGATGAAGGGCATCGACGTCCTCCACCCGATGGGCTGGGACGCCTTCGGCCTGCCCGCCGAGCAGCACGCCATCAACACCGGCACCCACCCGGCCGACACCACCCGGCAGAACATCGCCACCTTCAAGCGCCAGCTCAAGTCGCTGGGGTTCAGCTACGACTGGTCGCGCGAGATCGACACCACCGATCCCCGCTACGTGCGCTGGACGCAGTGGATCTTCCTCCAGCTCTTCAAGAAGGGGCTCGCCTACCAGGACGACAAGGTGACCGTGAACTGGTGCCCGGCGCTGGGCACCGTGCTCGCCAACGAGGAGATCGTCGACGGCAAGAGCGAGCGCGGCCAGCACCCCGTCGAGCGTGTCAAGCTGCGCCAGTGGATGATGCGCATCACCGCCTACGCCGACCGCCTCCTCGACGACCTCGCCCTCGTCGACTGGCCCAACGGCACCCTCACCATGCAGCGCGAGTGGATCGGCCGCTCCGAGGGCGCCCTCATCCGCTTCGCCGTCGCCGGTCAGGAAGGCACCTCGTTCGAGGTGTTCACCACCCGTCCCGACACGCTGATGGGCTGCACCTACGCCGTCCTCGCGCCCGAGCACCCGCTGGTGCAGACGATCACCACCCGGGCCTGCAATGCCGCCGTCGACGAGTACGTGGCGGCCTCGGCCCGCCGCAGCGATCGCGATCGCACCGCCGACGCGAAGAAGAAGACGGGCGTCCCCACCGGGGCCAGCGCCGTGCACCCCCTCACCGGCGCCTCGATCCCGATCTGGGTCGCGGACTACGTCATCGGCAGCTACGGCACCGGCGCGGTGATGGCCGTGCCGGCGCACGACACCCGCGACTTCGCCTTCGCGCGGAGCTTCGATCTGCCCATCGTCGAGGTGGTGAGCCCGGACGGCACCCTCCACGGCGCGCTCGAGGCCGCCTACGAGGACGCCGGCGTGGGCGTGCAGAGCGGCGAGTTCGACGGGCTGGCCACGGCCGCGATGAAGGCGGCGGTGGTGCAGCGGCTGGCCGCGCTCGGCCGCGGCGGCTCCAAGATCACCTACAAGCTGCGGGACTGGGTCTTCTCGCGCCAGCGCTACTGGGGCGAGCCCATCCCCATCTACTTCCCCGTCGAGACCGAGGGCGATCCGCGGCGCGGCGACGCCCACACCATCCGCTACGACCAGCCCATCGCCGTGGAAGAGTCCGAGCTGCCGCTCCCGCTCCCGGCGCTCTCGGACTACCGCCCCGGCAACGATCCGGCGGGCCCGCTGGCGCGCGCCGTCGACTGGCGCTTCTTCCAGAAGGACGGGAAATGGTTCGCCCGCGAGACCAACACCATGCCCCAGTGGGCGGGCTCGTGCTGGTACTACCTGCGCTTCATCGACCCCACCAACGACGCCGAGGGCTGGTCGGAGACGGCCTACGACGACTGGATGCCGGTCGACCTCTACGTCGGCGGCGCCGAGCACGCCGTGCTGCACCTGCTCTACGCGCGCTTCTGGCACAAGGTGCTCTTCGATCTCGGGCGGGTGAAGCACCCCGAGCCGTTCCTCAAGCTGGTGCACCAGGGGATGATCCTGGGCGAGATCGAGTACACGGCCTACCGGGATGCCGAGGGCCGCAGCTTCGACGCGCGGCTCGCGGTCGAGGCGGACGAGGGGTACCGGCACAAGGAGACGGGGGCCGCGCTCGCCGTGATCAAGCTCGCCGAGCTGGACGTGCTGAAGTCGGGGGCGTTCTTCGTGATCAAGAGCGAGCCCACCGTCCGGGTCGCGGCGCTGGCGCACAAGATGTCCAAGTCCCGCGGCAACGTGGTCAACCCCGACGACATCGTCGTCGCCCACGGCGCCGACGTGCTCCGCCTCTACGAGATGTTCATGGGCCCGCTCGAGGCGGTGAAGCCCTGGCAGTCGGCGCAGATCCAGGGGATCGTCCGCTTCCGCGACCGGATCTGGGCGCTCGCGCAGCGGGCCCCGGGGGCGGCGATGGACGAGGCGACGCGGCGCCTGCTCCACAAGACCATCAAGAAGGTCTCCGGCGACATCGAGGCGCTCAGCTTCAACACCGCCATCAGCGCGATGATGGTGCTGGTCAACCACCTCGGCTCGCTCGAGGCGCCCCCGCTGGAGGCGATGCGGGCGCTGGCGCTGCTCCTCTCCCCCTTCGCCCCGCACCTCGGCGAGGAGCTGTGGCGCCTCCAGGGCCACCCGCGCTCCCTGGCCCACGAGGCGTGGCCGACCTGGGACGAGGCGCTCTGCGTCGACGACGAGATCGAGGTGGCGGTGCAGGTCAACGGCAAGGTCCGCGGCCGGGTGACCCTGGCGCGGACGGCGAGCGAGGACGACGCCCGCGCCGCGGCGCTCGCCGCCGAGGGCGTCGGCGCCTACACCACCGGCAAGCAAGTGAGGAAATTCATCTACGTCCCCGGCAAGATCATCAACCTCGTCGTCGGCTGAGAGGCCGTGGCCCGCGCCGTGCTGAAGGGGCCGGCGTGGGCAACGATCGCACGCTGGCCGTCGCTGCTATCCTCTTCCTCACCGGGTGCGCGGGCCCCCGCGACGAGGCGGTGGGGGAGGCCGCCGCGGCCATCCAGGGCGGGGAGCCGGACGGCCGTGACGCAGCGGTGGTCGGCGTCGCGCTGCTCAACGAGGACGGCCACATCCACCAGACCTGCTCGGGCACCCTGATCGCGCCCAACCTGGTGCTCACGGCGCAGCACTGCGTCGCCGAGACCAACCCGTTCGTCAACTGCGGCAGCTCGGAGTTCGGCCCGGTGACCACCCCCGACCGGATCCGGGTCACCACCAGCGCCTCGATGTGGTCGCACGAGACCCACTGGCTGCACGCGGCGGCGGTGCTCTCGCCCCCCGGGACGCGACGCGTGTGCGGCCACGACGTCGCCCTGGTGGTGCTCGCCGCCTGCGTCGACCGGAGCCGCGCCGCGCCGCTGCCGCCGCTCCTCGACGCCTCGCCGCAGCGCGAGGAGCCCTACGCCGCCATCGGCTACGGCATCACCAGCGACGGAGACGACGACGCCGGCCTGCGGCGGCGCCGCGACGCGCTGCGCGTGGTGTGCGTGGGGGGCTCGTGCAGCTCGGGGCAGGTCGCCGAGGACGAGTGGCGCGGCGATCACGGCATCTGCAGCGGCGACTCGGGAGGGCCGGCCATCGACGGGCGCGGCTTCGTCATCGGGGTGACCTCCCGCGGGCCGAGCGGCTGCGAGGCGCCCATCTACGGCGCCCTCCCCGGTCACGCGCCCTGGCTGCGCGCGGTCGCCAGGCGCGCCGCGCTGGACGGGGACTACGCCGATCTCCCCTGGGCCAGCGACGACAGCGACGAGAGCCGCATCACCGACTGGCCCGACAGCCCCGCGCCGAGCGCCGCGGCGTCCTGCGCGACCGGGCGTCCCGTTCCCGGCCCGCGATCGGGCGGGATCCTGGCGGCCCTGGCGCTCCTCGCCGCCCGGCGCGCTCGCGGTCGAGGGGTCCGGTCGCGGGGATGACCGCTCCCGAGCGCCCCGGTGGTGGGGCGTCGGAGAGCACGTTCCCGGCGCGCCCCGGGGCCCTTTGCGGAAGCCGAGCGGCACGCTGTCCTGCTACGACAGGGAGATGCGCCTCTCCCAGATCCCCCTCCTGGCCCTGCTGGTCGCGGGCGCGGGTGGCTGCGCCACCGGGCCCTCGTCCCGCTACTCAGCGCAGGGCTACGCCAACCCCGGGCAGTGGAGCCCCCAGTTCGGTCCGTCCCCGTCCGGCTGGTCTCCTCCCGCGCAGCAGGCGCAGCCGGGGTTCTTCCCGCTCCAGCCGATCTTCCGGCCGGTCAACGTGCCCGCCCTGCTCGCGCTCCAGGGCCGCGTCCCCTGCGCTCCGCGCGAGGTCGCGCCCGGCACCTGGGCCACGTTCGACTGCGCCCCCTTCGAGGCGCTCTCGCGGGCCATCCAGTACATCCCCTTCGTCCGCTTCAACTTCCTGGCCGCCGGCCCGCTGCCGGCCTCGGTCGATCACCGGAGCGAGGGCAGCGAGGGCCCGATCAAGGATCAGGGCGCCGTCGGCGACTGCACGGCCGTCTCGCTCTCCACGGCGATGGACAACGCCGTGCGCCGCATGGGCCGGCGGGACGTGATCTCCGCCCTCCACGTCTGGTCGCGCTACGGGGTCCCCATCACCGGCAAGGCCGGCGACAGCAACCTCGACAAGGCCGTCGCCGTGGAGGAAACCTGGCAATACGATCCGGTCAAGGCGTGCAAGCTGGTCCGCTCGCCGATGGACACCTGCACCACCGCGTACGGCGTCTCCTCCGGCTCCGAGGCCTTCGAGCCCGCGCTGAAGGCCGAGCACGCCACCGCCGACGCCAGCGGCCGCTACAAGCTCACCGCCGTCGAGCAGCTCCACGCCAAGCCCGCCAACATCGCCGAGATCGCGGGCGTGCTGGCCAGCGGCGACGACGTGTGGATCTCGTTCACCGTGAACGACCAGGCCTGGATGCAGCGCTCGCTGCAGAACGCGGTCATCCCCGACTACGACACGGTCGAGGACACCGGCCACGCGGTGACCCTCGCCGGGTACCGCACGCTCTCCAACGGGACCAAGCAGTTTCTCATCCACAACAGCTGGAGCGCGCGCTGGGGCGACAACGGCTACGGCTGGATCTCCGAGGCCATGGTCGCCCGCTACACCCGCGCCGCCTACCACGTGCGCGTCGCCGACGCCGGGGGCGGCGGGTCCTCGCCCGTCCAGCCGCCCGGTCAGGCGCCCGGTCAGGCGCCCGCGACCCGGGACGACTGCCCCGCCGGCGAGGCCAAGGAGCCCGTCTTCGGCACCTGCATCCCGGCCGGCCTCCCCCAGGGGCTCCCGGGGCTGCCCGGCTTCCCGTCCGGGACCCAGGCCCCCTCGCCCACCGCACCGGGCTGCCCGGCGGGTCAGGCTCCCGACCTGATGACGCGGCAATGCGCTGGACTCTGTGCCGGCGGCGCTCCGTCGGTGGGCGGCATGTGCGTGCCACTGCTCCACTGACGCTTCACCCGACGACCGCGCGCACCTCGTCCCCCCCGAACACGGCGACGTAGTCGTGCCGGAGGCCCGGGCAGGCGTCCGCCCAGCGGCACCCCTGGCAGCCCGCCGGCTTGACCCCGCCGCCGAGGCGGGAGTCGGCGAGGTCGAAGACGTCGTCGGGGGTCACCACCGTGACCAGGGAGGCGCCGGGGTGCTGGACGTGGTCCTCGTGACCGGGCAGAAAGCAGCGCGGCACGTGGAGGCTCACCACCTCGTAGCCGCCGCGCCGCGCGTCGTCGAAGGCGCCCGCGAGGGAGGGCGCGACCTCGGTGAGGCGGGGGAGCTGCGCGACGTTGGCCGCGTTCTGGTCGGTGAGCGAGACCAGCCAGAGGGCGAAGCGCCTCACGCCGAGCGCGTGGAGCCCCTCGATCCAGCCGCGCACGTCGCGGTGGGTGTCCTCCTTGAGGATCAGATCGGCCACCGGATCGAGCCCCCGCGCGACGAGGTTGGCGATGGCCTGGCGGCGCAGCGCCGCCGTGCCCTCGCGCCGGACGACGATCTCGTAGGCGGCGTCGCCGGGGGCGTGCATCGACATGTGGAAGCGATCGACGCCGCACGTCACCAGGTGCTCCAGGTAGGGCGCGTGCGCGTAGCGCAGCCCGTTGGAGGCGACCTTGACGTGCTCGAATCCGCGGCGCCGCGCGTGCTTGACCAGGGCCGGCAGGTCCGCGCGGATGGTGGGCTCGCCGCCGGTGAACGCCACGTCGCGGAAGCCGCGCGCGGCGGCACGATCGATCTCGCGCGCCACCCGCTCGGCCGGGAGCGCGCGCCGGCGCATCTCGTCCGTGATGGTGCAGTAGGTGCAGCCCAGGTTGCAGTCGTAGCCGAGCACGATGTCGAGGAGCGGCATGGCAGCCGGGGGAGGGTACGCCGTCCGGGCCGCCTGGCCGACCGGGATCCTTGCGCGGGCGCGCAGGCCGGGGCAGTCTCCGCCCGCCCATGACCCGCCCGGCCACGCTCGCGCTGCTCTCCGCCGTCACCCTCGCAGCGCCCCTCGTCGCCGCGTGCACCACGCTCTCCACCTCCCCGGCCTGGGTCGGCGGTGGGCTCTCGGTCGAGGCGCCCGTCCGCGTCGCCGCCAAGGAGGCCGAGGAGGAGCGCGAGCGCCAGCGCATCGCCAAGCAGCCCTCGCAGGTGGGCGCCCGGCACATCCTGATCATGCACAACGAGTCGACGGCCAAGCCCGAGAGCATCACCCGCACCCGGGACGAGGCGCGCAAGCGCGCGCAGGAGGCGCTCCTCAAGGTCCGCGGCGGCGCCAGCTTCGAGGAGATGGTCAAGCTCTACACCGACGAGCCGGGCGGCGCCGAGCGCAACGGCGACCTCGGGCTCTTCGACCGGAGCACCATGGTCAAGCCCTTCGCCGACGCGGCCTTCGCCCTCAAGGTGGGCGAGGTCAGCGAGGTGGTCGAGACCAAGTACGGCTACCACATCATCAAGCGCGTCGAGTAGGAGCGGACCGGTCACCCTGCGGAGCGCCCGAGAGCGCTCCGCGACCGCTATCGACGGCGAGAGGGGGCTCGCCTAGCTTCGGACGGATGTCGCAACGCAGCTGGCCCTCCGCCGAGCACCGCCGCATGGCCGAAGACCGGGAGCGCATCGTGCGCTGGCGGCAGTGGGGCCCGTACGTCTCGGAGCGCGCCTGGGGCACCGTGCGCGAGGACTACAGCGCTGACGGCGACGCCTGGGGCTACTTCCCCCACGACCACGCGCGCAGCCGCGCCTACCGCTGGAGCGAGGACGGGCTCGCCGGGCTCTGCGATCGCGGCCAGATCCTCTGCCTCGGCCTGGCGCTGTGGAACGAGGCGGACGAGATCCTCAAGGAGCGCGCCTTCGGCCTCACCGGCCCCGAGGGCAACCACGGCGAGGACGTCAAGGAGGTCTATTACTACGAGGACGCGACGCCGACCTCGAGCTACCTGCGCTGGGCGTACAAGTATCCCCAGAGGCGCTATCCCTACGCCGAGCTGGTGGAGAAGAACCGCGCGCGCAGCGCCGCCGAGCGCGAGCTGGAGCTGGCCGAGCTCGGCGCCTTCGACCAGGGTCGCTACTTCGACGTCACCGTCGAGTACGCGAAGCGCGGCCCAGGCGACATCCTCATGGTGATCACGGCCGAGAACCGCGGCCCCGACGACGCCCCGCTGCACCTCCTGCCGCACCTGTGGTTTCGCAACACCTGGTCGTGGTCGGGCGCGCCCGACGGGATGCCCGAGATCCGCGCCCTCGCGCCCACGGACGCGCCGCACCAACCCTTCCGCTCGGCGCGGGCCGTGGAGCGCTCGCTCGGCGAGATGTTCTTCCACGTCGAGGGGGACGCCGAGCTGCTCTTCACCCACAACGAGACCAACGCCGAGCGGCTCTGGGGCTCGCCGTCGCGGACCCCCTACGTCAAGGACGCGTTCCACGAGCGGGTGGTGCGGGGCGACCGCTCGCGGGTGTCCCCGGACGGGCGCGGCAGCAAGATGGCCGCGTGGCGTCGCTTCGTGGTGCCGGCGGGCGGGCGGGTGCGCCTCCTGGCCCGCCTGTCGCCGGAGGCCTCGGCCGATCCCTTCGGGGGCAGCGACGAGCTGCTCCGCCTCCGCCGCGAGGAGGCCGACGCCTACTACGCCGCCGTGCAGGGCCCCGGGCTGACCGACGATCGCCGGGCCATCCACCGCCAGTCGGCGGCGGGCCTGCTCTGGAGCCTCCAGTTCTACAACTTCGACGTCGACGCCTGGCTCAAGGGGGACGCCGCGACGCCTCCGCCCGCGGCCCGCCTCCGGGGCCGCAACGAGGACTGGCGCCACGTCTCGGTCGCTGACGTCATCTCCATGCCAGACAAATGGGAGTATCCCTGGTTCGCCGCCTGGGACCTCGCCTTCCACGCGCTGGCGATGGCCCCGGTCGACATCGATCAGGCCAAGGCCCAGCTCAAGCTGGTGGTCAAGGAGTGGTATCAGCACCCCAACGGGCAGATCCCCGCCTACGAGTGGGAGTTCAGCGACCTCAACCCGCCCGTGCACGCCTGGGCCGCGTACCAGATCTACAAGATCGAGCGCAAGCAGCGGGGCAAGGGAGATCGCGTGTTCCTGGAGCGGGTCTTCCACAAGCTGCTCATCAATTTCGCCTGGTGGGTCAACAAGCGGGACGTCGAGGGAAACAACCTCTTCGAGGGGGGCTTCCTCGGGCTCGACAACATCTCGGTCTTCGACCGCAGCGAGCCGCTGCCCGCCGGGGTGAAGCTGGAGCAGGCCGACGCCACCGCCTGGATGGCGATGTACTGCCTCGATCTCATGCGCATCGCCCTCGAGCTCGCCACCGAGAACAGCGCCTACGAGGACCTCGCCAGCAAGTTCCTCGAGCACTTCCTGCGCATCGCCTACGCGCTCCACCACGCCGAGAACGGCCTGCCCCTGTGGGACGAGGAGCGCGGCTTCTACTACGACATCCTCGACGTCGGCGGCCACCCGCAGCACCTCCGGGTGCGCTCGATGGTGGGGCTCATCCCGCTCTTCGCGGTCCACGTCATCTCGCCCGACGTCTACCGCCGGCTCGACAACTTCCGCCGCCGCACCGAGTGGTTCCTCGGCCGCTACCCCCACCTGGCCGAGGGCATGGTGGGCCGGCTCGACGGCCGTCAGGTGCTCACCGCCGTCACCGCCGACCGGATCGAGCGCGTGCTCGGGCACCTCTTCGACGAGGACAAGTTCCTCTCGCCGTTCGGCCCGCGCTCGCTCTCCCGGGAGCACCTGCGCGAGCCGGCGGTGCTCTGGCAGGGGAGCCGCCGCCTCTCGGTCGACTACGAGCCCGGCGAGTCGACCACGCGGATGAAGGGCGGCAACTCCAACTGGCGCGGCCCCGTCTGGTTCCCCACCGGGTATCTGCTCTATCGCTCCCTGCTCCGCCTCCACCACGGCTTCGGCGACGCGCTCCGCATCCCCGGCATGGGCGGCCGCCCCTCCCGCACGCTGCGCGAGGGCGCCGACGAGATCGCCTCTCGGATGGTATCCATCTTCGAGCGCGATCGGGACGGCCGGAGGCCCGTCTTCGGCGGTTCGGCCCTCTTCCAGGACGACCCCCACTTTCGCGACAAGCTCCTCTTCTACGAGTACTTCCACGCCGAGACCGGCGAGGGCCTGGGCGCGTCGCACCAGACCGGGTGGACGGGGCTCGTCGGTGAGATGGTGCTGCGCCTGGCGCGGCGCGCTCGCGGCCAGGACTGACGGCGCGCGGCCTGCCCGCGTGACGCTCGCCTGACGCGTTGAAGGGGTCTGCCGCAGGCGGACTCGAAGGGTATCTCCGCGCGCGGTTCCGCCCGCGGGACGCCGCGCGAAATGTCGGTCCATGGGAATCGACACCGGCCCTCGGCAACCAAAGGAAGTGGTGAGCAGACTCACCGGCGACGGGCAATTGTCCGCCGCGGGATGAGTTCCGGCGTTTCGCGGCATTCGACGGAAACGAAACAGGAGATACGTGAACATGAGCTCTTTCGTGAAGATGGCGTCGGCACTCGCGCTCTCCGCCTGTGCGGCAGTGATCGGGACGGGGTGCATGGCGCAACCGGAGGACGACCGCACCGCCGACGAGGCGACGTCCCAGGCCGTGGCGGCCGACTGCAACGCACCCTCGACCGATCCCTCCAGCTGCAACTTCGCCGGAGCCGGCGAGGTGACGCCGCCCTCGGCGACCGGGTATGCGGGGGCCCAGGCCGCTCCCGTCCAGCAGGCTGCCCCGGCCATCGGCACCCAGGCTCCCACGGTCGGAACGTACCCGTCGTATGGCGCCAGCCTGGGCGGAGCCACCTACCCCTCGTACGGCACGGGGAGCCTCGGCGGTCTCGGGACCCTCGGGGGGTACGGCCTCGGCACGTCGGGGCTCGGCGGCCTCGGCGGCTACGGGAGCAGCCTCGGCGGCCTCGGCGGCATCGGCGGCATCGGCGGCTACGGGAACAGCCTCGGTGGCCTCGGCGGCTACGGGAACAACCTCGGCGGCCTCGGCGGCTACGGGAACAACCTGGGCGGCCTCGGCGGCTACGGGAACAGCCTCGGCGGCGGGATCGGCGGTCTCGGCGGCAACGGCTTCGGCGGCGGGATCGGCGGTCTCGGCGGCAACGGCTTCGGCGGCATGGGCGGCTACGGCGGCGGCGGCATGGGCGGCTTCGGCGGCGGCGGCGAGGGTGGCTACGGCGGCGGCGGCATGGGCGGCTACGGCGGCGGCGGCATGGGCGGCTACGGCGGTGGCGGCAACGGCTTCGGCGGCGGCGGCGGCGGCTACTGACGGACGTCGCGCGACCCAGGCAATGATGCGGTAGGGGCGGAGGGCGTCGGCTCTCCGCTCCTCTCCATTTTCAGCGCCCCCGGCGGCCGTGTGCGCCAGAGCACAGACCGTAAGGGAGCCAACATCGCCACCCGAGCATCGAACGAGGTTGGTCGGCAGGCTCGCGGTGCGAGGTGGGATGGCCGCCCGCCGCCCGGCTGCGGGCGCTCCCGGCATTCAACCGGTTCGAACAGGGGAGAATTGTGACATGGACTCTTTCAAGGGCACTGCTTCGGTGATCGTTCTCTGGGGCCTCGGCGCGCTCGCCACCTCGGGGTGCGCGAGCAACGACGATGGGCCGGTGACCGAGGCGCGGGCGGCCGACGAGACGTGCACCAGCGCGAGCAGCGCCGACACGAGCTCCGCGCCCCAGACCGCTGCCAGCATCGGGCCCGCGGCCCAGACCGCGCCGGAGACCGGCTCGGCGGCCCAGGCCGGTCCGGAGACCGGCGCTGCACCGCAGACCGCGCCGGAGACCGCACCCAGCAGCGGCGCCGCGACCCAGACGGCTCCGGACATCGGGTCCGCCACGCAGGTCGCTCCCGGCACCGGCCCCGCGGCACAGACCGCCCCCGGCGCCGGGACGTCCACCGATACCCCCGCTCAAGGGTGCAACTGCGGGGGTGCGGCGACCGCGCAGGGCACCGCGCCCGCGCAGGGCACCGCGCCCACGCAGGACACCACGCCGACGCAGGAGACCACGCCTGCGCAGACCACGCCCGCCCAGACCACGCCCGCCCAGACCACGCCCACGCAGGGGGGCGTCGGGGCGCCGGGAATCGGCGGGATCGGCGTCGGCGCCCCGGTCGGCGGGCCCATCGTCGGCGGAGCCATCGGCTGCGGAGGCGGCGTGAGCTGCGGCGCTCCGATCGGCGCCTGCGGCTGCTGCTGCCCGGGCCTGTGCGTCGGACCGGGCCCGGGCCCCTTCCTCAACTGGTTCACGGGCATCGCGCTCTGCTACCACCTGGCGGGGGATTGAGCGCGCGCACCGAGG